>Ga0206128_1000328_pt1 | contig 56230 bp, 71 predicted proteins | sample Helgoland_Spring_7_FD_148601 | JGI IMG/M metagenome (GOLD analysis project Ga0206128, IMG submission 148601) | Pelagic subsurface seawater microbial communities from Kabeltonne, Helgoland, North Sea - Helgoland_Spring_Bloom_20160426_1 | ecosystem: Environmental > Aquatic > Marine > Epipelagic ... | reverse complement strand
ATGATACCTCATAACCTAGTACAGTTTCTACATATCCATTGCCATACTCACCAGCAATAGCCAATACGATCTGCTCACGTGGTTCAGTATCCATATTGTCAATCTTTGCTGCAGCATCATCAGTGAGATCCGCATTAATCAACCATTGTACTGATTCAAAATCATTTAAATCATCTTTATATAGATCAGAAAGATCAGTACCTTGTGCTTCTACATAATAGCTGTGCGTTTCATCGATAAGTTTCTGAATAGACATAGCGGTTCTCTTTCTGTTTAATCAATCTATACATATAATATACAGTAAGACGCCTTGGTAGTCAAGAAAAAAGCGAAGGAAAAGATCCTTCGCTTTCAATGGGTTATAAAATAGTTTAAATTATCTTCCTCGAGGAGGGTTCAAACTTTGTAATAATTTCTCTCTGGGCATTTCACGAAGTGCGATTGTTATTAATACTTCGTCTTCGCCTCTTAAGACTTTAATGTCCCACTCATCTCCAGGAAATGCCATCACTGTTTTCTTGAGTACAATCCAACTACTGCGAGCTGGTTCGCCATTTATTTCAAGTAGGATATCTCCCTGTAGCAGTCCTGCTAATTCACCAACAGTTGTATCTTGGCTGTTTTCCGGATAATCAATATATGCATAATGCCTATCTTCATCATCTATATCTACTACATCTTTTAGTTCGAATGTGGCCATACTTAGTGGATACTCAGCATATGGCACGTAACCTTTTGCGATGTACTGTGGACTCATGATGTAATTCATCGAACGTTGTGCTTGTGCAGCACTTACTGCCATACCAACTCCATCCCAGCCAGGTATTTGTCTACCAGGACTTAGGATGCTTTGTGCAACACCAACTACTTTTCCGTCACTTGACATAACAGGTCCGCCGCTGTTGCCTTGGTTGATTACAGCGTCAACCTGAAGCATGAGGCTGTAAGGTCTAGTTCCGTATCTATCTTTATAGCTGATAATGCCACTTGTGCTTGTCCATGGCAAACTCATTCCGTGCCCGAGGATTGTAACAGGATCACCAACACCAGCTTCGTCATCAAACTCTACGGCTTCCCATTCTTCATTATCTTGTTTTGTAATTTTTATGATTGCAATGTCTGAAATTTCATCAACACCAACCAGTGTTGCATCATATGTCCACATATCCATTGCAGTGTTTACTGAAATTTTCCAACCTTCTGGATCACGGCTTTCTTCGGCAATTACATGATGATTAGTCATAATCCAGGCATCGTTGCCTTCTATCTGTACAATAAATCCAGAACCCGTACCACCCATTTGCACCTGTGGATTAGTACTAGTTACTCTAATCATTACAACATTTGAAAAGCCACTGTATATGGCATGTTTAGTCTGGCGCTCTATATCAAAACTAGCACCGTTAAACACCGCCTTGTTAACAGCATAAAGTGCATCACCTAGTGGATTATTTTGTTTGTAAACCCAATTAATACCGACGTGTATTTTCTCTTGAATAGGTCGATAATTTGCATTTATTATTGTACTAGCCAGTATAATTGCGGCTGCACTTAATACCTTCATTATTATATTTTTACTAAAAATCATTATTATGTTACCTCTAATAATGTATTTAGTCTCTATTCAATTAAACGATTAATCCACTTAGGCATTCTATTCCAATCGTAATTTTCTTGTTTGACATTGTACATATTAATGCCTTGATTATTTCGATTGTTCCTGCTGTTGGCAAATATTTCTATCATTCGTGCAAGCATGATTGGATCATCACCAAATGTCAAAGGCGCAATACTGCGATGTATTGGACTACTTCTTTTTCGGCACAATTCAACTGCCCACTTGTCAAAGCTAAACACATGACCTGCAGGTGGATTGTCTTGTATACAATGTGTACCAAATACAATAATACTTGTGTTTGGATCTTCCCACAGATTTTTTACACTGTCTTTTAGTGCATGATGATATGGATATACGCCATCCATACTAACTACCAATACTCGAGTGTAATATTCAAAACAATTATCCATGTACCACTGCGCTCGGTCAGCGTCGGGAAATACCACCAACACTGTCATACGATTTAGTTGCATGCTTATGTTGATAGCGGAAGTATTAATTCCCAAGTTCATTGTTTTAAACCTCTTGGTCCGCCATAATTCCAGGCAGTGGTGTCAAACCAATCCCAGTCTTGTGCGGCAATTCTATACACTTCACGATTGTGGTAGTGTAGCTTTTTTTGCTCTAGTGGAGCATTCATAATGATGTCAAACCAAATTGGATCAGTAAAAGGATGCTTCCAAGTTAGATCAGGATCTTGACTGTAATTGAACAATCTATATGATTCGTGATCTTGTTGGTGCATCATTACAATTGATTTAAGTAATTGATGAGTATCTGATGTTTCACTTTGGCATCTTGCATATACATCTTCGAAGAATTTTATCAAGTCATTATACGCTCTCTTGTAGAGCTTGTGCTCTAGTGAATGTACAGTGTAATCATCATGTATGTGCTTGTTGGCAACACTCTCGTTGCGAGCTTCCAGTGTAGTGATCCAAATATTTGTTAGCTGTTCAATAGTGATATCAGGCATTTGTAGTATAGTATTAATTTTTTTACTACCACTTTCAGATGCTCCTAGTTCTCCAGTAATGCCGTATTTTTTATCCAAGTTAAGTAAACTCTGTCTCTTGGGTGCATAGCTTCCGTCATGCCAAAAGTCACCTTCGTTGTATTCTATATTGTCCTTCCAAGGATCAATGTAATTTACTTCAATGCCAATGTTACTGGCAAACTCACGGCAGCTCTCAGTGTCAGGGTTTTGTTTTCCCTGTGTAACGTGAACATATTTTAATCCAATGCCCAAGTGATGAGCAATATTAGCAATGGTGGTACTATCTCTGCCGCCACTCAAGAACAAAACATCTCCTGATTGGCAATTTTTACGCACTGCTTCCATTAGTATTGATCCCCACTCCTTTTCAGGTGGGCCATCGTAGTTCATTTTTAAACTTGTGGCGTACTGCGTGGGCGTGCCTCTGTCAACACACCAGTTTGGTTGTATTCTTTTGACATCTTGCCTGCCAGTTGTGCTGCCAACTGTCATTTGTCCATATAACAAATCACGCTGTGCATAAAATGTCTCGTCAATCTTTTCATCATATTCAGTTGCCTGACTCCACAAGCTGAATACATGCTCTCCGTCCTCACTGTACCACAGAGGGTAACTACACAAATGGTCACATTGTGCCAGCCACCACCCATCGTTGCCTTGCCATACCATGCCGAACTGTCCCTTCATGTCAGGGATGTCATGATCAGCAAACATGTGATTGAGTTTTCCTGGTGCATGATCACACCAGCCTGCAAGCCATAATGTACCATTATGCAAGTCGTGCTTTTTGAAGTTTTTATTACTGTGAAAAATCATCAGTCATCTTCTTTAAAAAGTATTCCCATTCAGTATAAGTGTGTTCCATAAACCATTGATGCTTGGGTTCTACGTTAGTGAATTTTTTAGTATAGTAATAATTTGTAAACCATACAATTTTACCACTGGTTACTTTTTTTGGCATCCAAGCAAAAATTTTACTTACGTCATCTTGTTCACTGTGTTTCATTATTTTTTATATGACTCATCGCCTGGCCACAATGGCATTTTTGTTCCCGCAGCACGTTTGGGTATTTTACTGTCAGCACTTGACACACAAGCGCCTGTGGTACATTTTACTGGTCCGTCAAAGAGACTGAATCCAGTTTCAATGTTTCCAAGGGGTTGGTCGTGACAACTATAGGATCTTTTAACACTTCCGTCTGGTTCTCTGATAATAATTGATCTGTATCCACTACTGCACTCCCAACCATCAAACTTGTTAAAATTAAAAGCATTAAAACGTTCAGCTTGGTCCATGTACCAAGGATTTCCTTCATCATCTCTGAATTCCACTTGCATGTGCCACGGTACTGCGGCAGTTTGTTTTCTATATTGATCGTCCTGGTCAATCTTAAAGGTTGGCTTGGGACGGGTTACGTATTTGTTTTTGACTTCGGTAAATCCCCTCTGAGGCATACCGTTGTGCAATTTTTTGAGCATCTCCGGTGTGTAACCATCGACAACACGACTTGCAGTAGGATCCGATTGCGGCTTGAGGGTGACATTAATACCTTGTTCATGGAAGAACAACGCATTTTCCCAGTCCCTTTCAAACCATTCTGGAACCATAACTTGATTAATTGTAACTTGTACATCATGCTCCTGACAGAAGATTAGTTTGTCTGCAAACTCTTGCATCTTCTCTTTTGTATTTACATGTTCTGTGTGGAGGCTTGCTGTAATACTTGCACGATGGAATTTACTTGCGTATTCCACATATGTCTGATGCCATTTCATATTTCGGCTCATGTTTGTAGTCATATGAACACTCGTATAATTGGTGTTCTCCACATCATCACTCAAATGCTTGAGCATGTCCAAGTAACCAGGATGGAACGTAGGCTCGCCGCCACTCAAACTAAAGTGGAAACTATTAAAGCCGCGTTCACGTGCTTGGCGTTTAATCTCGTCAATTGTTTTTAGGTTAAGCTCGGTTGGGCGATGATCTTTTCTATTACTGCGGGCATAAGGCCAGCAATAGCTGCAATTATAGTTACAAAATCTTCCCAATAACCAACTTACCGTAAACATATCACGATAAAGCATATTACGTTGCCCTACACGAACAAGTTTATCATAAGGAGTTTTTGTAAAATCATACTCACTCCACTTTAAGTCATTATTATCTGTCATAGTTATATTATACCCTATTTGTCTAGAATGTCAATAGTTTTCATAAATTCTTGATATCTTTTATAGTTTTTTTCGTGCATATTGCTATCAATACAGCTTTGTAGCCAGTTAGCGGCGCCATTCAAATGTGTTACTAGCATACGCTTTCTTTTAATATCTTGGCGGAAAGCGATATCATTTAAGAACCGTTCAATGTTTTGGATACCGTATTGTAGACTCTTGGGATCAATCACATTGGCATGTAGAAAGTCTGGCCATTGTACTCGACTGGTATGCCAGTGTATTCCCAATTCCATCACAATAGCGTTTGCAGTATCTCCTAGCTCAGTGGCATTCATTGCACTAATACATGTTGTACCTTTTATGATGTCAATATTTGGCAACTGTTTGCAGTCTTGGATATTCTTTTTAAGCAGATCCCAATCTGCACCACGTCTTATTCGTGCATTTAAATCTCGATATCCGTCAATGCTTATGGTCAATTTGATACTTTTAAATTTCTTCCACGTTTCCAATACATTGTGTTTGCCCAGCTTCATAATGCTCAGGTTAGTGCTGTATTTTAATGTAACATTTTCTGGATTGGGAATACTTTCCAGTACACGGTAATGTATGGGATCCATCAACGGCTCACCACCAGCAAACTCAATCTCTTCAACACCGGACATCACTTCCACTAATTGCGCAACAAAGTCTTCGTCACGCTCAAACAAGTTCATCACACGGCGCTTTTTTAAATCGTTATCACTTATGATGTCGTCAATGTATTGTTGGTTGTCTTCATCATAAAACTTTTTAACAGCATCCCAATCTTGCATCCACTTTGAACTATCTTTGGGCCAGCACATACGACACTTGAAATTACACACGTTGCTTAGTTTAAGCTCAATGATAGGAATACGGAAGTCAATCTCTTTTGTTTCCATATATTGTTTTATATTCTGTTGTGTGCTTTCCAGTTCCATTAAGTCAGCAATACGGTTATGTCTCAAGCTAACAATATTATTGTCTTCCATTTTCCAACAATTTTTACACTGGTTGATTTTATCTCCAGCAATAAGACTGTCGCGAACACTGTTCATATAGTCACTATTCCAGTATTCTTTTAAATCAAATCCATCATCGGTTACTTTGGGATTTTTTCCCTTTGCTGGAGGTTGTCCTCGGCAGCATAGCTTAACTTCGCCATGTGGCATTGTGCTTACGTGAACAAATGGAAGTGGACAGAATGTGCTTGCATCTACATTATATTTGGCAAGCAATCTTTCTGTTCTGTCCTGGAAGTCGTTAAAGCTCATCCTTCTTCCCAGTCTGAATGTTTCCAATCAGGAAGGTGTGTAATACTACCTCGTTTAGTGCCCACTCTCAAGCGATGCGTGTGTTCAGGTAATGCTTTACTCAATTGGACATCAGCGGCGCAGTTGCAGGCAGGCTTATCACAAATGATAGTGCCAGTTGGCATTTCAAATCCATCATATATGTTACCCAGCTTGCCACCAACTTTGCATATAGCACGATAAACATCACCTTTGTTGTCTATAGTGATATTTTGTACTCCGGCCCAGCACTCCCAACCACGAAAGTCATTAAGCTCACGTGCTGTAATGTTGTTTACGTTGTCTTCTTCACTTGTTTCATCTTCATAATGCACAATGATATTTTTGAAATTATTTGCTGACATATTTTTCCCACTTAGGCTGACCAGATAACTCTGTTTTATAACTGTTTTTACCACACTGGTATTGACAGACATTGATATCAAATCTAGAATTAAACTCTTTCATAAATTTGCCGTTTACTATTTCGTTATGTGTATATTTATTTAAATTAATATCTTGTATATCATATCCATTTTGATCAGCCCATTTAACAATTTGCTCTTTTTGTGTATAAACAAAACAACATGGATACAAGAACCCGTCACTGCTAACGAACTTGTTCATTCCATTAAAGCATTTAGGATCAATGTCGCCAATCAATTTGGTATCTCTCTTGTGTGTCTGCAAACCAAGCCTTATCGTATTCTCTCAAACTCTTGACTGCATTAAATTCATCAAAGCCAAGCTCAACGCTTAATGCACGAGCTTGCTCTACTTGGTGTTCGTTATACGGGAATACCAAATATTTCCATTCCATTTCTGGTTTGTTCTTTATGTTAGCTAATGTAGTTATACCTGAAATAATACTTGACCAATCACTGTTTTTTCTATATATGTGATTTGTATCTTGTAAACCGTCAATACTAAAAACAAACTTTCCGCGACTGTATTTCTTCCAATCAAGTTGTGCTATTGCTTGCCATGTGGCAGGTTTAACATAAGCGCCGTTTGTCTCTATCATAAATCGCCGGTTGGAAGTTAACATAAACTCGACAATTTCAACAATTTTTGGATGATATATTGCATCCCCGTATGCTCCGCAGAATATATAATTGCGATACATAGTGTTACTGACTAAATTCTTTAATACATCAATATCCATAAAACCAGTATTCCACCCAGAACTTTTGGGTTTATAATTTCTAGGACAAGCTGGACATTGTATTGGACATTTGGTTGATATTTCCAACTCAATAGCTTCTAAGTGTTGGCGGCTATCCATTCAAGTTCCTCCTCGCTGTAGTAAGGTTGTATTGCCTCGAACTTTGCAATCTCTCGGTGCTTGGGATGGAACCCCAACATGCCGTCCTCATATGGACGGTGCCAGCCTGTTCTATCAGCATTTGCACGTGGACGTATTTTTCGTATAGTGTATTCGACTCCGCAATCTTTGAGCTCATCTATAATCTCAACACATTCTTTTAATTTGCCTGGTAGGAACATAATATGTACATGCATGCCTTTGTATTGATCGTTTTCCTGATACTCTTTAATACGTTTCCACATACCAGTAATATTATTAATGACTTTGTCATGATAAGCAAACTCAAAGTGATAGCTAATGACAATGTAGTGCAAATAAGGCAGTGCTTTTTCATATATTTTAGGTGGAGGACTGCCGTTGGTTGTTACACTGCAACGGTATACACCGTTTTCTCTTGCATACTTTAACATGTCCACAAAACGTGGATTAACAAATGGCTCGCCACCAGTAAAACTAATCTTGATTTTTTTACCATTAGCTGCTGCAACAATCTTATCAATAGTTGCAGTGTACACATCCCAACTCATATGTTCGCTGGTGTTGTCGTGCAGATCATTGCCACAATAGCTGCAATTGTAGTTGCAACGTCTACCCAAGTTCCACTCAATACGCAACAATTCGTCTTTGGGTGCGTGATTGTCTTCTAGTCCAACTAATTTACTCATTAAAATACGGTGCAAATTCAGGCACCACTCCTAGTATATCTTCTTGTCTCATTCTATCTACATCACGTGTAAAGTTGATAAACACCTGCCACAATTCTGGATCAAATGTTCTGTCTTCCATACTGGAAACTAGCTTTTTAAAATCTGGAATGTCACGTAGACGTTCAACTGCCATATCTCGTAGTTCGTCTGGTATGTTGAGTGGACTTAAATATGCTGGTTTATTGCAGATGGTGGTAAATGCACTATTGGCATCAACACGTGAATATTTATCTTGCCATGAGTGCAACAGGCTGTGCAATTTGTCCAGTGTTAGCACATTGTAATTTTGTAGTGTAACATTGAACATAATTTTTACATTTGGCAATTCATTATACTGTGCAATAGTGTTTTCAATTTGTTGGATATTGTATTTTCCACCACGGATGTAACTGTATAGATCGTCAGTGCCTTCTATACTAAAGCATAGACTTACGTTTGTAAACTGACTGAGCAAATTAAGTATTTTTGGATTAACAACTGTGCCATTTGTTGTGTAGAAAAGATTGACATTTGTCATTCCTTCTTCAATCATCCATTCCAAGAATTGATTGTGATGTTTTGACATCATTGGCTCACCGCCTTTGAAGTCAATACGCTGTACCTTTTTTAGATGTGGCAGCATATTTCGCAAATCTTCTAGATCATATTGCTGTAGTGGTACTGGCTTTTTGCTCTTTTCGTATCTTTTATCTATATGCGCTAGTTTGATTTCTTCTTCAAACCAACTGTTGCTGGCCCATGATCCACACATGCGACATTTTAAATTACATACGTTTGATAGATTGATATCCGCTTGCAAAAATTGTGGCTGTTCTACTTGATGTGGTAGTGTTCTTATTTTAGACTCTACTGGACGCTCATTGTTTAAAAATTCAGCATCATACTTCATAAATTTGTCTTGGAACCAGAGACGTCTACTTTGTCCAACCAATTCTTCACGTTCCCAACAACTGTTGCAGGCGCTGGGCTGTTCGCCCAGGATAAAGTCACGGCGCAGTTCTTGCATACGCTCACTGTTGAAGTTTTCCATGATTGTATCATGTTCTGTGTTGGGCTTTCTACCTTTATTACTAAACTGACAGCATGGTTTAATATCTCCATTTGCTGACAATGTAATAGCATGCCAGGGCATGTAACAAAATTTATCACTCATCTATATCGTACCATCTTCCGCAATAGCTTGCTTGCCCCGGACGAGTGTGAATAATAGTGTTCATGCCGCGAGCGTTTTTGCGCATTTCAACACGATGGAATCTATCAGTTACAGTGATGTGCAATGCGTTCTCAAATGATTGGTCACGCTTGTCATCTTTATATCGTTTCCAAGTTCTCCAGATAGGTTTTAGTTTGCCCCAAACTTCATTTTGATTGTCAATGCTGTCCTTGACATATCCCCAGCCAATTTCCTGATCACTGTCTTTATCCAAACCATACAATGCAAGATATTCATCAGCACTTGTAATTTCACGGTGAGGTAGATCAGTGTACCAATCAGTTGTATCATCAGGGTAGTTGTTACGTATCGCATCATAGTCATGATACAAAACTGTAAACTCCATATCAGGAAAACATTCCGATAGTACTTGAATTTTATTATTACTAGGCCAAAACTCTAGAGCATTGTCATCAACAACGCTGTGCATGTGTACCGGAGACTTCAACCCATCTTTTTTAATACTGTAATACAGTTCATAAATTTTAAATAAAAAAAACTCATCAGCACTGCTATTACGGTCATGCCACATTTCACTACTCTGTTCAAACCAATCTGGCTTTTTTAGTACCCGTTGTAGAGTATCATTAATGTCATTTTCAATGTATTGTTCTAAGTCACGTGCTGTTGCCGTCACTGCTAATAGTCTCCCCCAAGGATTGCGCTTGCTCTCCTCAAAAAATTCTTCTACATTATCTCTTGTATTCTCGCCCACAGTCTTGCCTCTACTTCCTGTACTGTAATAACCTGTTGCATATCCTGATCTGCATAGTCGCTTATTACTTTATTCCATTCACTTGAATCCCAGGGTGTGCAACCTAAAAATTCACATAATCTTCTATATTCATCAAACTCTTTATCAATAAACATTCTTTTAAAATTAACACTGTGCCAATCTCTTCCAATGGGGTAATGGTGTTGTGTTATATTGTGGTTGTTCCATCTCTGAGACAACATCTCCATAGTGTTATTTACTGATGTGTCATATTCGCCACCATCCTGTGCCAAATATACGCCCAACATCATATCAGTGTAATTTATAGGTAGACTAAATTTGTTGATATAACCCATCGTTTCATCATAGTCTACACGATGTTTACGGCATTTGTCAATCAATTCATCTGCTAAATCTTCTGGGTTACTTAAATCTTGCCAGAATATTTTTTTAATAATGTTTCCTTGAAATTGCTTCATTGTTAGATGGTCTTTATCATTAATGTATATACTGACTGTTTTGTATTCCTCAAACAAGTCTGCCCAATATTGATCGTACCATGCTTCATGACAACGGTGTAGGGGTATACGATAGCGTGGTTTAGAGTTTGTTAAATCACGTACTTGTTGATAATATTTTTCAGTGCTGGGTGCATTGAGCCAAAAATCGTCCCACCATTCTTTACTGTTGTCATAATCAACTTCAGTCCAAGTATCATCTTTCCATTCTGTTTCGTCCATCATGTGTGCTCGCCAACTACCACGTATCCGCCAACGATTTAATTCATTTGCATCACCTTCAATCTCACCTTCACTATAAGGTGCATATTTGTCATGCTTACTGAGTTGAAGTGCTAACCATTCACCACCGCTTCCGCCTGCGTAGCTCACTAGTACTTGGGGTATATCTATTTTATTCATTTGGCCATCCTGTTTGCATTGGATCAATACTGAGTTCATTTACATTTAAATGATAAGGCATGTTGATTACATATTCAATCATGTCAACTGCTTCGGTAAGTTTCATTACCTCTCTGCCTGGATGCTTGTGTGAATTATTTTCAAGTGTTCCGAATGTTACATAGCTTACTTTAGGTCCGCCTGCCCAAATACTTTTTAAGCCCAAGGCATTGCTTGTACTACGCAAGGCCTTCTTTTCTTGCTGATAATGCCAATCGCTGCCTTTGGTAGCCCTGTCTGTCGGGCTACCCAAACTCACAATATGTAGTCGTTTCCTTGCCTTTAAAGCTGATTTAAAGACTACATCTAGTAGCATAGTTTGATGGTACTGCCATAGTGCGCTACAGTTAATAAAAACGTCAAAAGAAAGGGCTTTTTCTGCCAGCTTGTGTTTGTAGCTATCCTTAGTTAAATCGTAATTCCAATCTGTTCTATTTACAAATTGCGTAGTGGGCCAACGTTCTGAGATGGCGCTCGCTACACCGTATTCTGGGTTGCCAGTTGCTATAATTTTCATTCTATACTCCAAGGTAGGTATTTTTGATAATCTATATTTTTAGTTTTGCTCATTGTGGCAATTGCCTTGCGGAAAGAATCATAATCGCCATTTCTGTTCTTTATACTATAATTTATATGTTCCACTACACTATCTAAGTTTAGTTTTTCGATAGTAGAACACATGTCATATCGTTGTTTAATTTTATGTATTGTATCCTGTAAAACGCTAACAGGCACAATGTTAGTAGTCAAATAATCATTACCAACTATAGAGTTAAACTTGAATATTTGATTATTTTCGGGTTTCCTATTTGATACAAAATAATCTATCATATCAGGTACTTGGTGTACATTCAAACAATGCACTACGCAGTTATAAGTTCTATTAAAATTATTTTTCAATATCACATCATGATATGACAACCACCAATCCCAGTTGTGCGGGCTACGTACCATCTCGTAAAGATCATAAATTCCGTCTATACTAAGTGCAAGCCAAACATAATTAAATTTACTCAATAATTCTGCTTGGTATTCGGACATAGATCCATTTGTATTAATATTTAAATGAATGTCTGTATGATTATTTTCAACCATATATTCCAGCAATCTGGTACACTGCTGTGTATAAAATGGTTCTCCGCCATCAATCATTATTTCTTTTACTGTGGGCAAATGATTGATATACTGTTGTATATCAATATTAGAAACAGAACCAATGGAAAGTTTTTTGTTATGTGCATATAATTTTACTAATATATTATCAGGATCATCATTTTTTATTTTGTCAAATTGTTTTGCAATTAAATGGCTCCTACTGGGCCTACATATATTACATGTCTTATTACAGGTATTTCCAAAATTTATTTGCAGGTCCTGTATTTTAAATTCAGTGACATATCCGTGTGATTTGTTTTTTAGTTGTCGTTGGCTTTGTTCACCACGCATCTCTTTGCTGTAGCAATTTTCACACCCACTTACATATTCTCCATTAAGCATGCGTGTTTGCATATTAGACACCCATTCACTTTGTACATACAAATCAAGATCTTTATACTTATTATTTCTAAGAGCTCTTGAAAAGTGACAACATGGGGCGATAGATCCGTTTTCGCTATAATGAGCTGTCCTCCAGGCTTCACTACAGTATGTTTTAGATGTAATCTTTGAATTGTGGGCAGACATCCAATAAATTTCCCTTCTGTAAATCATCAGTGCGTAAATTGAAATCTACAAATTCCTGCCAACGCTTTTCAAACCAATCTTCGGCATTCATGTATGTAAGGCAATCCATTACTTTGGGTATATGCCTATACGGCATTAACGCTAGCACTGCCTGTTCCTTCAACAATGGAGGCAGTGTTCTGATATTCATACTCTCTGGATGATTGAGGATATTTAGATAAATCTGATCAGGCTCAACACCCTTGCTTTCAATCCAATCAAATAACTTGGGCATGGCTAACATATTAAGAACCTGCACCGTGCAATGAATTTGTATTTTTACATTTGGCAATGCGTTTAGGGCGTCAAAGTTTTCCTCGATCTTACTCCAGTTACTTGGGTAACGAATATATCTGTCCAATGCCCCAGTTGCATCAATACTTGCATTGAGCTGAACACCTTTAAAATGACGCCAGTAATCAATCATTTTTTGCGGTACATTTGTTAAATTAGTGTTGTATTTTAATTTAATATTACTGGCAAGATCATTTTCAATACAATAATCAAACAATGCATACTGTGATGTTGCTAATGTGGGTTCGCCTCCGGTTAAGTAAATCTCTTCAATAGTGTGTGCAATCTCAACAAAGTTTTTACCAGTACCTTTGCGATCTGGCCATTCTCCCAACTGTTCCATCCATGCCAAATCTTCATCACTAAGTGGTTCGTTGGGAGCAAGCTCTGCGGTATCAACAACTTTATTCCAGTCCTTGACCCACATGCTTGAACTCCATGGATTGCACATACGGCATTTTAAGTTGCACAAGTTACCCAATCTGATATCTACATATCTTACGTCCAAGGGAATTTCTTCCGCCACTTGTACATCATCCTTGAACCATTTTTCATTATACCCAATGCGTGGTGAACGGATGCCAGCATCCTCTTCACGGAAACAACGTTGGCAGGTTTCTGGCCTCTCGCCATCGATAAACTGTTTTCGTATTGTTTTATAAGTTTCACTATTCCAAACTTCGTTAATGTCGTCACGGAACATTTTATATTCTTTATTTTCAGTCTTCCAAATCTTATTATTTTTTGGGTTACTGTTACAACATACTCTAAAGCTACCAGTAGGACTTACTGCGGCATGCATGAAGGGCAATACACAAAATGTATTACTGGGTAATTTCTTGCTCATTTATATACTCTCTATAATTTGTTCCGTGAAGTTCATCTAAAATAGTCATTTGCTCGACAAACTTTTTACTAAGTTTTGGATCTGTTAATGCATTTACTCTCAGGAAGTCTGGATATATTACCGGGCTTGCAATGCTTCCAGATAAGTCATTTTCTGACATCCATTCACTAACTTCATGCATACTATCTTTATTTAACACCATTGGTAATGTAGTGATCCAAATACGAGTGTTATCTGGTTTTAGTTCATTAAATCTAATAATATTTTCACTTACTGTTTTCCAATCGGCCTTGGGCCTAATATACTCATATCGTTTTCCAATTGCATCAACACTTATGTTAATTGTAACTTTATCAAACTGTTGAAAATATTTTTCCCACGCCATTAAATCAAAGCTACCATTAGTTATCATATTTAATTGTATGTTTTTGGAATAACCTTTTTCAATAAGCTCTTCGATTATTTTTCTTACTTGAGGTATCATCATTGGTTCACCTCCGGTAAATTTAACAATCTTGGCATCTTTCATAAGATCAACCATTGCCAAACTTTCCTTGTGCCAACGATTTACATCTCTTATATTATAATGCCGATCAAATTTTGTATCTGGGTTTTGGTCTATAATTTGTTGCCATACACTACTACTGGTGTTATCACACATGCGGCATGCCATATTACAAGTATTGTTGATTTTTAAATCCCAATGCACGATGCCCGTGTCATCTTTAAATTTCTTATTGTATTGTTGGCGCAGGCTTTCCTGTCCCATGTCTTCACTCTGTTTGCATTCTTTGCAATTGGGTAACCATTCTTTTTTTTGTAGTTTGTCCCACTTGGCATGTCTATCTTGCCAGTTGCCATTAAACGGAATATTAGGTACACCGTTAGTATCAAATGCACAACACGGTCGTACCGCTCCAGTAGGTCCTATTGTTACTCCAGCTTTAAAGATCGAACATCTGGGCATAGCCAACGTTTACCTTTCTCTTGAAGTAATCACTTGGATCACCGTCAAGTATCATATGGATACGTGGCTCGTCACTACGATTCCACACAGCATGTTTATAACCTGTATTGATCTTAAACATACTTCCCGGAGTAAATGGCATTGTACCCCAATCTTCCATTACCAAAGCACAGCCATCTGGATTATTGATAGCTACGTTGGTTGCTCCAACCCCACGTATGTTGTCAGTATCTCTATGAGGACCTAACCACCCGCCCGGCAGCACTGCCATAAAACGTACTCTACTAAACGGAGAGTAACGTACTTCGTCCATTAACCATTGTTTAGTTTTTGGAGCAAACTTGGCAATATCAGTCCAATCACTTAGTTCATACTCTGCTTCATCAGGTAGCCCATAGTCCTCTGGAACGTTTGTGTGTACTGAACTCATTCCGTGAATGCACAAACTCATCCATCCGCTACTGTTGGGACGATGCATTGTATAGCAACTGGTGTATAATAGGTGGTTAGCTTCCTCAAAGATATCATTATGTGGCACATCAATCGGCACTGGGATCCAGGGCAAATGGGTATCATCCATAATGACGTCTAAGTCTTCTTCATTAGGGGTTAATAGGCGTAGATCATCCACACCAATTAAACTTTTGTTCTTGTTTTCATTTTCCTCAAAAAAGTGTCTTGTTTCATCACTAACACTTAATTGTTCCATATGTCTGCCTTCATACCACATTATAAAATACCCGGCAACAGTTTCATATCTTGGTACTCATAATATACACCATTTGGAGTATCACCACTAAAGAATACATCTCTATTAGTAGCAATTAAACCGTCAATTAAACTTACAAAATTAAGCTGGGCTTTGAATCCTCGAGTGTTTAAATAATTAATTTCATATTGCCAAATGTTACTTAATTGAATATGCACAACTTCCTTGTCTTCAATGCTATCGATAACTGTCTGATAATTTTTAACAATGTCCAATACTTTAAAATTATGTTTGATTGCACGTATTTTGTCCCACAGTTCCAGCCATTCGTCTTCACTCCATTGCTCAAAGAAATCATCTACATTGCCTTGCTGATACCACATGTTGTCATCTTGCCCAAATCCCATGTCGTACAAAATACTTTTGTTATCCTCAAAGAACTTTGTAAAATTACGTCCATCCCAATTTTCAAGTAAATGTCGAGTCCAAGTAACGCCGTATTCGCTAAAGTCAGTCCATTGTACTTCTTGAATAGTATCTAAGGCTCCAATAATATGTTGAAATTGGTGTAGCCCACTGCATGGCGCAACCATAAGTGTGATTCCTAGTTTGGGTGTTTGTGGAATACTTTCAGTATTTGTGATATATACAATAGCAGTATCCAGTAATTTGTAACTATACAAATCACGCTTGTCTTCACTGACATGAGAATATTTAAAATCAGCTAGCTCTTGTGGATCATCAAAACTTTCACGGAAGTTTTCATCCAACAACCAAGCTGCTGTCATAGCTACGTCGTCCTCAGGATAACAGCAATACTTGTATTCCCTTACACTATAAGGAAAGTTATAAACACGGCAGCCTGCATGTAATGCTGCTGGAATTAAACTATCCATAAAGTCACCTGACCAACCACCTTCAATTTTAGTGTTTGGTTCAGAATTATTTGGCTCAATGAACACTGGAGTATATTTGCTATTGATTGTTTCTTTACTGCATAACCAAGCTGGATGGTTTTTTAAATGCCACGTTTCAAATTCAGGACGTCCTATTTCTTTCCATTTTTTTAGATTAACTACAACACATTGTTGATGAAAATGAGGATAATGATTATCTTTTGCAATAATATGTCCAGCGCACAACCAATCTCCATTTTCATTCCATTCATCAATTGCTTCCAATAATGCAGTATCAAATTCATCACAGGTTGGCCAACTTCCGTCTGCCCAAACAATAGCATACTTGAAGTTCATTTCATATGCAAGGTTAATCATATCATAACCATCCATATCACTCCAATTGTCACAATGTAAATGAGGGAAATCACTCATATTTTTCATGTTAATTGTTTGAACTTTTTTTAATTTTCCAGCATAATAAGTATTGGCTTTGAGTTCTTCAACTGTAATTTCATTAAATGTAATATTAATAGCATTAATATTTGGGTTTAGATTCATATATCCGTTCATTATTCAAATCCTATATTTTTATTGTCGCCCACTGTTAAAATAGCACTGGCAGGACACATAATATCATTATCATTAATATCAGTTCCACTAAACCAACTATCAGCGTGAGTAGTTTTTAATTTTGTAATTAGGCTGATGAAACTACTTTCTAATTGAAAGGGCTGCGCCAGTAATTTAGGAAGTATGTAACTGTAGATATTACTACTCCACATAAATGTTCTTTTATTATCTAATTTTTTAAACAATTCATCATGTCCGTTAATCAAATCACATTGCACAACACTTAGATCACAGAAGCTGATTTGTGTCCAAAAATCTCTCCAGCTTTCCGTACCGCCAAATTGATCAACAACAGTGGGCCACCGTTCTCTCACAAATCCCAAGTCTTGTCCGTATGCGTCTGGATTGCGTTCCATCCATGCCTCTACCCAACCTGGATAATCTGTACCGTCCCATTGTTTGAGAGTTTCTCTTTTAAAATTAACACTGTCTGTGTCAAAATCAAAAAATACAAAGTTAGTGAATCCAGGATTCACTCCGTATTTATATGCGTAGTAAAGTAGCTTGAATCCTGCGCTGGCGCCAGTATAACAATCGAAGTCTGTATTTTCCAGTAGTTCACTGGTTTGGGGTTGACTGGGTTCAGTATTAACAAAGTACACTGGGCTGGTTGGTGATAGAGCTCTACCAACTAGATTACGGGCTTGGTAACTTACTTGTGTTTTATCAAACTCACCACCCGTGATGCCACTCTCAAAAGTTTCAGTACCAATGTGTGGCCTAGTGTAGGTTAGTTCGTCCATAAATTTATCACTTAGTCCCCACACATATAAACGTCTGCGGAGAGACCACGCAATCCAAGCATTGCCAAACTCGTTCTGCTTTTCAAAGTTGAACTCTTGTGGTGTTACTTCTTTTAGTTCGCCATTGTGATCGTGATCAGATACTTTCCACCAGTCTTGGTTGCGTTTCTTTTCTCGTTTAATTTCTTCTCGGCGGCGATATTTGTCAATGTTTGTAATACCATATACACTATCTTCCCAATCCTCGTGCATAGGTTTAACACGATGCCACATTGGGTTACTGCTGGGAATAACATACGGGTTGGGCTGATCAACCTCCATCCACTTGGCAATGTTAATAACAAGAACACTTGGATTAAACCATGGATAGTAGATAGTATCAATGTTCAGTTGTCCAGCAATGAGCCAATCTCCCTCACTCTCATCGTTAAAACGATCAATCTCTGTTAATAGAACATCATTATATTCTTCACTGCTAGCCCAGCATCCATCATGCCAAACCACTGCATAGCGGTATCCCATCTTTTGAGCTGCAATAAGCCAGCTGGTGTCACTCGGGTTGTACAAATTAACAACGCCGCCTCGCAAATGGTTAATACTTTCCACTTGCTGTAAGATTTGCAGTTTTTGTTTTAATATTGGATTTTTATTTAATTGTTGACTGCCGGGAACAAATACGTTCACTACCGGCCACGAATGTTCAGTGTGACTATATGTCCACCCACTTTGCCCGTTATCCATTTTCTAATCTTTCGTTTACTTCGTCCATATTTTCCAATGGCATCTTTAAGTATCTTTTAACCATGCCTTTTAACTTGATATCTTGTACATAACGTGCTTCAATGTCACGAGTATACTTGCGCATCTTTGCATAGTCTCTGATAGTTTTCTCTGTGTTTTCCAAGTATGTTGCAAAGCGATCCATTTCAGGATGCCTACTTTCAGCATCACGTAGTTTTTTAATAATTGCTGTTCTGTATTCTCCATGCCAGAGTGCCGGCGATAGATATTTAGGTGTTTGTAGTATATTAGCAGTTATAAATTTAATGTCAATCGGAGATTTCCTCCAGAAGTCGTAAAACTCTGGCATCTGAAATACGTTGTGTGATTGTACTGTAATACCCACTGCTAGATCAATATCAGGCTCGGCATTTAATACCAGCATATTATTGTATACTGTATCCCAATCCCCATCCTGTCTGATGTAATTGTATACGTCTTCAATACCATCCATACTTACTTTGATATTAACATGTTTAAACTGGCGCCAAATTTCCACAAGATCATATTTTTTAAATTTAATGTAGCTGATGTTTGTAGCATACCTAAGTTTAATATTCTTTTTAACATGCTCTGGAATACCAGCCAATAAGTCATAATGCTCTTGGTTAATAATCGGCTCCCCGCCAGTAAACTGTAGTGTGTGTACATTTTCCCACAAGTCAGGCCATTCATTTAAACTAGCAAACAAATCTGTTGGGCGTAGCAAACGTGTCTCATATCCGTCCGATGTGTACTTACTGATGATATCCAAGTCACTTACACGTTTATAGCTACTGTGAGTACTACACATAATACACTTTAGATTACAGAAGTTACTGACTTTTAACTCCACCCACAATGGCGGATTATTGACACTGTAGTCATCGTTTACACTTATGACGTCGCTAAATGTATCCCAGTTGTCTTTTTCCCATTGTTGACGATTGCTTACAATGCCACTGTCCTCGTTGTGCCAACACACTTCACAGCGTTTTGGTCTTTCTCCGTTGGCCAAAGCTCGTCTTAGTTCTATATAGTGTTCATTGTTCCAGCTTTCAAGTGCAGACTCGCCAGGATTATTAAGTGGCAACTCTTGCGCTTCGCAACACGGAACCATGTCTCCTCCTGCACTACCATAAATGTGCATAAATGGCAACATGCAGAAAGTATCGCTGTTTTTTAGTTTATCTTTTTCAATCATAGTTGATTGTCTGCTTTCCAAATAATATTTTCATTCTTGGTCCAATCAACTCCTGGAGACTTAAACTCCAATAAATCTTTGAACTTGCGTACCTGTCCCATATCAAGCCCACGTAACTTTAATACACGTTTAATTTTGTCCAAATGTTCTATGGCTACATCCTCAACATCATTATGTTCAGTTAGTTTGAGTAGCAGGTCCTTTGCTGGACGTATTTTTCCTGGTTTAATTGTATCATTAAATTGTGCATTAATAGTGTATCGTAAATTATCTTTAAACCAATCTGGATAATGAAGTATACTCATGTAATTGGGTTCATACACTGTTTGCAATATAACATCAATATTTTTAGTTACCTTTGCCCAATACATAAACTCATACATATAAGGTGCATTAATGGCACCCACTGTTGTTGCAGTAGCAATACTTACTTTATCTGGATATTGTGTTCGCATATCAATCCACTGATCCAATACTTCTTCTACTTTATCCCACTTGCTGGGGAAGCGCAGTACATCATTAACAACGCCAATGCTGTCAATGCTTGGACGAATGCGCAATGCTTTGTATTGCAATAGTGCATCGTAGTCTGCCTTTTTTGGCCACCATGTGCAATTTGTAAATATCTCTATTTCAATATTTGGCGCAACGCCAGCTTCAGCAAGCCTAGTGACAAAACTTAAAAACTGTCGATGTAGGAATGGCTCACCACCTGTTACTTTAATATGACGCAAACCTTTCAACAAATCAACATTGATGCTATCCAGGTCAAGCTCTTGTACTTCCTTGAGCTTTTTAATGTATTCTGGAGTTTCCAGTTTCATAGCAAGTGTGTCATCATCCCATGTATGACTAAATTCTGGACCACAGCTCATGCATTTTAAGTTACACAATCTCCCCACTGTAATTTCCAAATACTGTAGTTCAACATCGTTAGTAAAGTCATTAAAGAACTCATCTGCTTCGGTTCGCATACTCGAACCTTTGGTTTCTTCATCAGCTTTGCATTTATAGCAACCAGGATGCCATTCATTGCGCATCATAGTGTCACGTATATCAGCAAATGTTGCACCGTAGGCATCAACAGGTTCCATGTCAGTACTATCTAAAAATCTATTGTGAAATCTACAACATGGTGTCGCAGGAACACCATGCATAAGCATGGCACCTTTGAAGGGATAAGCACAGGCATTTTCAGGTAGTTTCGTTGTCATATTTTGAATAAATCCGTTTCAGGTGGTGGTGTCCATGTGTCTAGGTCCACTATTTCCATATCCAAATGTTGAATCAATGATTGAATGAGATTTTTGTTCAAAAAGTTATCGTCCAAGGTACTTTTTACAAAATATATATTTGTCAACAATTGTTTATAAGTTTGCAGATTTAATAATTGTTGCAACGGATGATGATGTATACATATTACACCGTCTGACATATAAACAATTGGACTTCCATTAATGGGGTTTACTTCATGATCATTTCCGCCGACGGTTGTTCGTGTGGCCAGTGACTTTTTGTATGTAATAAGCTGCTGTGATCCTATTGAATAAAAATGCGGCACATCTAACACTGATTTATGATCTGCGGCGATTAGAAAAATGTTATTGTGCGGACTAGCGGTGTCATATGTAAAAACTTTGTAAGCTGCATTTAATATTGCCAGATGATCCACTGACCCATCCTCATACTCATAATTAAATTCTTTTCTAATAGTTATATCTAATCCCATGCTTTGAGTTAGGCTTCCAATGAGTTTTATTTGTTTAGTAGCCCAATTTTTAGTAACAAATCTATAAAAATTTAGATCAGCATGGTGTTGTTTTAATCCGCCAATATTTTCAAATCTTTTTCTCAGTTGATTTACTACATCATCGCTAACTGGACTACCATCTGTAATATAGGCATGATAGATTATATTATAACAATTTCCTGTCCAGGTTTCGGATCTTAATTCTTCAGCTGGAGGTATAGATACATTTAGTAGATTTTCACTTCTGCCATAATATATTACGATATTATTCATAAAAATTACCTTTTTGTTTATAGCGTTTGATTGCTTTGGCAATGTTTACACGATTAAATGTTCCATCACGACTGTAACTATTCCATTCATCAGTCAATGGTGCTTGTGCAACATGCACTGTATTGGTTGGTTGGAAACCATAATGATCACAAACTGCCTTGTGGCTTTCGCGATATTTTTTAGCAATAGTATCCGGACCAAACTCGCGCATTAGGCAATTGCCAATAGCAACATTTAAATGGATGCCATGTTTCCATTCTGTCTGAACACTCAGCGAACCTTCATCAATACGACTGAAGCATATTCCACTACGCCAGTTACCACAGCTGAGTCCTTTAGTAGTACTGAATGCAACCATTTTAATGCATGGCTCATCCAGATTAACATCAATATCAAAACATGTTCCGAACCAAGCACAGTCTACTAATACTGGAATATTTTTTTCATTGCATTCGTTGATGAGCCACTGCCAACGCTCGGGCTTGCGCCCGCTTCCACTGAAAGGGACACTTACTACTACTGCGTCACCTGTTTTTAATTCAGTATCATCGATATATCTATCCTGTGTCCAATCGCCCTCGAGCAAAACGTCTCGATTATATGGATACTCGCCACGGAACATACGCAAACGATATCCATTTGCCATACAATAGTAATGCCACCAGTCTAATGTTTGTGTCACACCCAAACTAATAAAGCGATAAGGGAAAGCATCCAAACCGTCAAAATTATTTAAAAAGCTCTTTTTAATCCATTTGGGGTAATAGTTCAAATAATATTCTGCTTCTCTGGGCAGGGTACTGGGATCAACATACGGAAAATATTCTTTTTCCAAATATTCCATAAATGGTTGATTCCATACACTATTACCAGTTTTAGAAAAATCTTCATTTGTTGACATATTGTTTTACCTCTTGTATATATTCTAACGTATTTGTATTACGAAGTCTATCTAAATCTGATGTATACTGTAAGAAGTGTCTCCAGTTTCGATTTGCTGTCTCAGTATCCACGTGTTGTGCCAAGCCTTTTCGTATATCATCAATACCAGTTTGGTACTCGAATTCTTCTTTGTGGTAGCTGCCTTCTGGCCAATATGCTTCGCTGGGTATATCAGAAATTGCTTTTAATGCCTGTTGTTTAAGTTCTTCTGGCATGTGTGCAATATTTAAATAGCTTGGATTTACAACAACGTTACTCATTGCAATACTTGCTCTTGTTGCATGGTATTTATTAAACCATTCCCACACTGCCGGAAGATTAAATATATTTGTAATCATAACAGTAACAGCGAACACCATTTCCAAGTTTTCAATCTCATAGAACTTTTCAATGTTCTCATTGAGTTGTTGCCAACTATGTGGGCCACCTCGTACAATGCTGTACAGTTCATCAGTTGCCTCAACACTTACCATTAATTCCACATGCTTAAATTGAGCAAATAAAATACGGAATTCATCATTAAACACAGTTGCGTTAGTTGAAATATCTAACATAATATTGTGACTGAGATTGTTGTCTACAAACCACTGCAAAATCTCTAAACAACGTTCGTCATACAGTGGCTCACCGCCACGCAGCGCTACCCATTGTAAGTTGCGGAAATATTCTGGATTAGCAAACAAGTTATCCATAAAACTAACTTCGGCACCGTGAAATCCCACAGGAGTATTTTCCCAATACTCAGGTGCTTCTTTGTTTAACTTCTTGCCGTCTTTTGTCCATGCTGTTGATACAAATGGATTGCAGTGAATACATGCTAGGTTACATTTGTTGCTTACTGTAAAATCTAGATAACGAATGTCTGGAATGTCTTCTACTTGTAAATTCTTTGCTTGCACACGCACATCATAGTCAATTTTGTCCCAGAAAAACATACGCCTACTGCGTCCACTTTTTTCTTTTTTAGCACAGTTTTGGCATACGTCCGGTATTACACGATCACGATGACTGCGACGCAAATCTTTCATTGCTTCGCCATCAATAATTTCTTTCAGTGTATTTTTATTAATGTTACCTAATTTACCCTTGTAAATAATATCAGGGATAACATTGCCGCCCCATTTGATAGTCAGTGCATGCCAAGGAGCCAAACAGGTTGGCATATCAGTTCTATCTAAAAATTTATTTCTATACATTAAATTTTGCCGCTTCTCCGTTTATTCCACATGTTCTCTGACATATGAATAAATCTTTATTTTTAATTCTGGTACTCAGTTTGTTCTGGTACCAATCGTGATTTAAAATATCTAAAAATGAATGATTTTCTAGATTGTTAAAATCTTTGTCGTCAACTTGGTCATATACTTCCTGTTGCATTGCAAACTCTTTAACACGTATCTTTTCACCAGTAATTGGATCAATAACTTTTACATACTGATCTGTTAAACTTTGTGCAGCTATGTGACAACATGGCCAAATCTTGTGCCAGGGATCTAATTGTACTTTAAACGTGTCATACCAAGGGCAGCCGCTGTCTCTTGTACGATCGATAAACGGTGATTCACTTAAAAATGTTTCATTATCAAAGTCTTGCTTTTGCACATTATTAGTTGTAATCTCGTATTGTTCATCACCATCACTTACTCTAATATTACTGGCATTACTTTGTCGACTACGGAAAGTAGAAAATCCCATACTCTTTGCTAATGCACGTGCCTCTGTTAGTTGGTGGCGGTTGTGATCAAATACTGTCATAATCCAGGCGGCCCGTCCGCCGTTTTCAATAAAGGCAGTTGCATTGGCCATTAGCTTTTCATAACTTACTCGCCGCCTGTATATCTCATGAGTATCATTAAGTCCATCAAATGCAAAATCAACACGATGATATTTAAATGCACTTAAACTTTTTGCTAACCTAGCCCACCATTCAGGAGTATGAGTACCACCATTTGTCGCCAAACTAGTAATAATTGTTTCTGGATGACTATTATGCAAAACTGTTAGCATTTCAGGAAGATGCGGATGCATACCCGGATCGCCCCACATTCCATTAAATGTTATACTATTCACATTGTGATCTTTCAAGTCCTGCGTGAATATTCTTTCCCAGATAGCAGTGTCAAAATGATTTAAACTTAGTCCTTCTACTGTTGCGCCGCCAAATTCATTTCGAGTGCATGCGCCGCAACGGGCATTGCAATAGCTGGTTAAGTCTATTTGCATACTATCAATTGTTTTCCAATCCATCAGCTAACCCCACATTGCTTTTTGCAAATGGACCATCCGCCATCATCTAAACTGTCTGGCAATATTTGATTAAACCAACGGTTACTTAGTATTTCCCCAAGCGAGTGATCGTGTAAGTTATTTGTTGAAGTTATGTGAGGCCAGCTTTCTGCATCAGTGAGTATTCCTGCTTTTTTATTATGATATATTGATCCAATGTGGCAACACGGAATAACTGTAGCCCAGGGTGTAATTTGTACCATGTTATTATTGTACCACGGGCATTTAGTGTTATGCTGTGCTTGTTTGTCAAACATTAAATCATATTGATCTGAGTCACGTGCGTTGTCATGATTCCTATGTGAAGGAAATTGCTTTTGATATTCAGCAATTTCCTTGGACATTGCGACTTCATAAGGATTATCATCATGTCTGAATATCATATGCGGGTTATGGCTCCAGCGCAGTTCAAAGTTCGTACACCCAGTGTCTTTAGCCAGCTGCTCTAATTGTGTAATCTGATGCACATTATAATCAAATAATGTCACAATCATTTTACTTTGGCCGCCTGCGTTATTGAATGCCTGGATATTGTCTATAATTTTATTGAAGTCAGTTCCACGCCTATAAAGACTATGGGTATCGGCTAATCCATCAACTGCCCACTGCATCATGTGACCACGGCTCCAATTCATAACCTTGGCAAATCTTGACCAAAAGTCAGTGGATCTTATTGATCCATTTGTTGCTATTGATATACGTGATTCGGGGTGATACTGGGTAAACGTTTCCATCATCTGTTCGATTTTTGGATGCATCATTGCATCACCCCAACTACCATTTAGTACTAATTCGGCAATAGCCCAGCCACGAGTATCTTCAGAAAACATTCTATTCCAGACATCTACATCGAAGTGTGACATTTTAAGCCATGGTTGCACTGGGCCACCATCTTGATTTCGTACACAGCCTCCACACGAAGCATTGCAATACGTAGTTAAATCAAATTGCAGCTTATTGACGATACGTTCCCATTGCATTACATATAGTCCTCACAGTCGCCTTCTCTGACGATATCACTTGTTAGACAATGGATGCCGCCGTCCCAGAAATATTGGTGACGGAAGCGCCAAAGGATAGGTTCGATGCCGTTAGCTTCCATTTCAGCGAAAGCCTGCTTGTTATAACCGGTGCAGATAACTGTCTTCTCATCTAGAGATAGCACATTAACGTCAAATACACTTTCGTCAGCAAATCCTACCCAATGGCTTAACCAACGCTCTACATACTCTTTGTAGAAGCGTCTCTTTCGAGTATTTTGAAAGTCTGCTGGCATGTCATGATCATCATCAACTTCAATGATATGCCAGTTTTTCATTTCTTCTGGAACCCAATTCTTGTTCCAAGTCATTAGCACACCAGGCGCTAGTAGAGCAATTTTCCCGTCGATATGTCCTCCTACTGGAATGTCCAAAAATTTTGTGTCAGGATATCGCAACTTTATTTCACGTTGAATCCACTCACGGCCCAGCACCGTACCTTTACCACGTTTTTTGTCGCCTTCATAAGGCTGGCTAAACAGCACATGGTTTCCGCACTTTATCATATTAGCCGCATGATAAAGTACTCGACGGTTATCCACAAAGTAGTCATATTTTTTGCCGCTCTCTACCATTACGCCCGGCATACTAACCCATCCTGCTCCTTCACTAAACCATTTACTACAATGGTCGTAATAGGCAAGATTCTCAAAGTAGCGATTATCGCTACCCGTAAACAATTCAAATATAGTTTCGCCATATGGCATTAACGTATCACGTGGCATTAACGGATGGTTCGGAAAGCCACAATGCATCCATGGTAATTGAATTGATTCTTCACCAGTGATTGTAAATATATTCTTTGGACGCACCACTTCGATGCCTCTGTCCTTTAATATCCCCTCTAGTACCGCAATGTCCTCGGCAGTCTCTTCGAAAATCTGTCGCATTACACGACGAGTTTCTTCGTCCTCGTTCCAATCAAATGTTTCTGGTGGAAATGGTGCTCCTAGCACCACTTTTTTGAGCGGTTGAAATTCGCTCCATACGTTTACTGGTTTCATTTAAGATCTCTTTTGGTTTGTTTTGCTCCAGACGAGCCGGTATCTTCGTCCAAGATATGTTCAGGATTTGAACAGGCTACCAGGCATGCCTGCAGTGGTGTTTTTGAATTCCACGTGTCTTCTATCTTCTTATACTCTTCACTCTTATTTATTTCAGCAATGGTCCTGCCAGATTTAAGATTAATATTTTTGATATCATCTCCCAGTAACTCTACTAACTGATCAAAAGCACGTTGGCTACCAAAGTAACAACAAGGTATAATCGTGCCATCAGATCTGCATCCCATGGAATTTCCCATTTTATTTGGGTTTGTGTCTTTGCACTTAGGATATATCATTTAATAATTCTTCCCATGATCTACTTTTGAGTTTCATATTTTTAGGAGTTCTATCATCACCTATTAAAATATGAAACTTATTCATCTTTAGATCACTAGCAAGCTGTTGGGCCTGTTTAACTTGATGATAGTTATGTTCAAAAACAATATATCTCCAATTTAATCTTCCTGGCCAACCTGCCCGTAATGTTTTAATGCCAGTGATTATACTATCCCATTTGGCGTTCACACGGTATATGTGATTTGTATCTTCAAGACCATCTACTGCAAATTCCACCAAGTCCATTGGACCAAGCAGACTGGCAAATTCTTGCCACCATTTGATACTTTTTCCACTTCCATTGGTAGACATCTGGATAATCGGGCGCCGCTTCAGTGAATTTAAATACTTTATTTGCTCAAACAGTGTGCCACTATATATTGGATCACTCAATGCCATGTTATATGTTATTGCTGTTAATCCGTTCTCTGGTCTTACCAATAACTTAAATATCTCCATATCCATGTCTCCAATTTCCCAAGTTCTATAATGCCCATCCATTTCCAATACATCGCGAGTTCTGGAACAACCAGGACACAATAATGGACATCGTGTACTTGCTTCAAGATTTATTCGTTTTCTATGGTGAATAAAGTTTTGATTTAATCCAGAATATGTGTTATCATATGGCATAAATATATTTATCTACACAGTTAATGGAGTAAAGATGACACGCATTGCTAAAGACACTATAGCAGGAAAAGACTTTATTGTCAATGTTTTTGATGCCAATAAAGATGATCTTGACGACAATGAAAAACTATATGCTGCCTTTGAGAGTGGCTGGCCAGTTGTTATAAAAAACTTAACTATACCTAATCTTGATTATGAGTATTATGACAACTTGCCAGATTGGACAATCAAAGACAACAAATGGATTATGCCTTGGTATAATAGTCATATTAAAAAAAGAGAACGTTTGAGGACGGAGCGCGGATGGACAGGTGGTGAAATAGATATTTTTCACAAAAAGCACAAGCAGTCACAGGCTGGCTGGAACGAAATATTCGACCGACTATTTCCAAGGTATAATACCACTGAACGCATGCTAAGTCATCGCTACAATACGCTAGTAGAAAATAAATTGCATTTAGATGAACTAGACGAGCAACACACTGGAAATGAACAGCAAATACGCATGTTTGTGCAGTTGGACAAAAAACGCCCACGGGTGTTGTCATTTGGTCCTGACTTGGAACAGATGTACATGCAATACAAAGACGAATTTAACTTAGAGGAATTAGACAAAAATGACGTACACAAATTTATTACTGAAATGCGAAACCGTTGCGTGTGGAATGATCAGAAATGGGACCAGTTTCACCACCCCCTTCATTATATTACATTCGATCCAGGTGATATTTGGTTCTTTAATGCACAGTGGATAACACACCAAATTGTATTTGGAACAAAATTACAATGTTTTGAAGCGGATATTTTAAACAATAGTTTACAGCATCCAGAATTATGTATGGTGGATCGCATACGTGATTTGTAAGATACCAAACTTTTTACCAGAGAAGTTCTATAATAGATATAATGAAAATTATCCAGTAGAACATATTATGTCACACTGTGCTAATCCACAAGCAAGCGAACATGAAGCAAGTTTGGATGGCAATTATAGTGCGCCAGTACAAGAGCAGGACTTTTTAGATCATATACATGACATTGTACTGCCTATCTTAAAGGAAAAACATTTAGGTTGTGAACCCAAGCATGATCATCACTATGTTAACTTTCACATGGATGAACCTGGCAGTAGTCTTGAAATACACAACGACTTAAAAAACTTCCGTTGGTTAATAACATGCCAGATATACTTTGATGACAACTATCAGGGCGTGAGGATTTTGGATGAAAACTTAAATGTCATAGAACAAATACCATGTAAACCAAATCTATTTTACAGCCTGGACGCATCGCCTTGGAGTTGGCACAATGTGCCTGAGCTAACTGAACGTAAACGCAGTATATTGTTTAGAGTGGGCAAGAAGCGCCACCGTACAATTGCACATTATAAACCAGACGCCGAGGCTTGGTTAATTGTAAATGATGCACACAGTGACAAGCATTATGCCAAACTTGGCCCACGTATGGGAAACTTAACAGAGGCATGGTTGTGGAGGCAGGGAGCATATAATATATGCCATACTGACTGGCGGGGTGATTGGAAGCCACAATTGGAAAAATTAAACAAAAAGTTTGACAAGGTAAATATTATACCCAGTGGTGTATTTCATAATTTAGGAACAGTGATGGTTACTGACAAAAATTATAAAGAAATTGCCGATATCGTTTTTAATCGAAATCGGCAACCTAGTTTTTTAAATTTAGCTGAAGCAACAATGGCTGAATATTATGAATATCAGAACCATATGACATATATTGATTTATAAATCTCTATTGTTGTCTTTTTGTGCCATACCATCGTCATAAGGTGATCCAAAATCCAATCCAACATCACTACGCTCTGGGAACAAGTCAGTCATTTCACCGTCTCTGTACAGGTCAAGAGTATTGCAGTGAATGCCACCATCCCAGAAATATCTGTGACGCATTGGTGTAACAATAACTTCTATACCTAGTTTATTTAGATCTTTTTCCACCTGTGCATTGTAGCCGCTTGTAAGTACAGTATTCTCATCAATGCTCAGGGTGTTTACATCGAAGTTTGTTTCATACGCATATCCAACATTTTTATTCATGTGTACTTTTATAAACTCAGTTAGTGCGGCGTTGCCTTCTTCTCCAGCAACCCAATATTTTTTGTGCATGAAACCATTGTCATCAATATACTTGCTGTTGTTTTTTATATCCCAAAACTTTTCAATGTATTCATTTTTAGGTTTGGGAGCTCTAATGACAGTCCAGCCTGGATATGTATTTTCATAGTCAGTAACTGCTACACTACTAAGTATAACGCCAGGGCGTGGAATGCTCATTAAGCCATCACTGTGTCTACCAAAGCGAACTTTATGTCCGCGGAAATTATATCCAAACTCTTGATTATATGCTTGCAGCCACCTGTCACAAAACGTGTGTCCGGCTGCATTTTTAATTTGTACATCAACGGTAATGTCTCTGCCTGTTCTAACCATGCAAGGACCATCGAAACGTGGCTTTTCATCATCCTGCATATCAAAATGGCTAATGTGCCAAGGACTGTCTTTATCCCAACATACGTCCAATACATCTTCACATCCAGCCCAGGGTGCAGGTTCAAATAAATCAAACTTTGGATCACACCACATTGGATATCCATTGCCCGGGCGTCCCATAATTAAATTTTCTCCCAGCACAATAAACTCGTCACGTGGACTCATACGACACTTGGGTATTTCACCAGTCTGATCCATATACTCTGCAACACTGTGCATAACTTTGCCGTGATCTAATGTTTGATCGGGAGTACGATAAACTTCTACTCCACGCTCCTGTAGTACATGTGCTAGGTTGTCTAAGTCCTCACGAGTTTCCTCATTGACTTTTGTCATTGCATCTCTTACTAAGGGATCTGGGTGATCATTAAACCAGCCACTGGTAAATGCACTGCCCACTACAACTTTTTTTAATGGATCCCAACTGTTGTAACTCTTAAATCCAAACTTCATAATTCATCCTTAATTCTTTTAAATTCAGGGGCAACGTCCATGACATTGTGTCCACGAAATATATCATAATTTTCTGTGATATCCGCATATTGCTTCATAATAGAAGGATTATACTGGTGCTCAGGATCTTTACCAAAATTAATAATTTCCATTAAAGGCTCTTCATAATCTTCCAAGTGTGGACTATTACTAATACTGTTTAAAAACTCTAGTATTTGTTTTTCTTGTTCATCTTTTAACCATTGCGGAGCGTGTGCCATACTATAATAGTGCGGCTCAATTAGTTGATTGGTGCTCATGCCAATTCCCCTGTCGCTTGTCATCTGATAGTCATGCATAAAGCGCCAGAAATCTGTGATGTGCAATGCGTTTGTAATTTGGTTAACCGTGGTCACTCGTACTTTGATACGTTTGCCTTGTTTTGTATTTGAAAACTTTACCAGTTTGTCAAACTTCTGCCATACAGAATCCCACTTGGAAGGCGGACGCAAATAGTCGTTCATTGCGCCCATGCCTTCCAGTGAGCAGTTTACAATCACTCGTTCAAATTTACTCAATTGATCTAACCATTTGTCCTGCATATTGGTTATGTTTGTGTAAAATGAAAGCTCGATGTGATTAGCGTGTCCGGATTTTACTGCGGCGTCTAGCAACCGAAACATGTCAGGTGCTACCGTCGGCTCGCCGCCAATTATTTTTATTTTTCGAGCTCCCTCTAACATCTCCTCGAAGCTCGTCCAGTCTATTCCAGGCTGCAAGATGGCTTTTTTCTTATCAGCTTCATTGTCATACCAGTCAGGGTGGTTGGACCCCAGTCCTTTGCTAACCATTGCGCCTCGCTCGACACTCACCAGATGCGATGCTTCTTTATTGCACATTTGACATTGTAGGTTACACAAATTGCCTAGCCTGAAATCGAATTGAAGAGGCTGTGGGACCTCCCATTCGTTGACTGAGGCAGACGCTACTACCTCGTCGATAACATCAGTCCATTGCTTATTTTCCCACTGTCGTGAACTGACGATTCCGTTACGTTCTAGATGTTGGCACTCCACACACTCAGGCAACCATTCACCTGATGTCATGCGCTTGCGAACATCTTTAATGTATTCGTGATTCCATGTTCCTGCAATACCAAGCTCTTCTTGATCAACTAATTGTTCAGGCTCTTTGGCCATACAACATAATCTATAACGTCCGCCGTTATATGTGCTATATTGTACAAATGGTAGTGCGCAAAAACCGTTCTCTTTTTCCATAATTATTCTTTAGCTTCTAATGCTCTTAAATATTTTAAAAATTCTTGTGCGCCGTTGGCTTGATTTTCTTCCCAGGTTTTTGGTGCATCTGCATCTGCCATGTCACTGCCATACTTTAGCATCAATACAGATTTACTGAAATGCTTTGCTACTTTTGCAATTGCATAACCTTCCATGTCAACTAAATCGCTCTCAAGCTCAGGTGTTGAAGTTACAAAATTATCTCCAGTGCTTAATGTAATACTACTGTTGTTTAATATAATTTCAGATTCCATACCAGTCTTCTCAAAAGGTGTTACGCCTAGTGCTGCTTGGGGGCGGGCATCCATGTCGCGCTGAACCACTTTGCCTACGATATTCATTTTACCGGCAAGTTCGGCATTTAACACGCCTGCTGTGCCATAGTTAATGATACTTTCACAATCTGATTGAATAGATGCCAATGATGCAAACATTGCAGCATTTACTTTCCCAACACCAGTGTACCATACTTTGTATGTTTCTGGGTCTAAATTGTGCTCTGGTAATTCGCCCTTTAAAGCTACTAAAATATAAATCATTCTTTATCCTCTATTGGTTCGTCTAGCAAATAACCCATTTCAGGGAATGTGGCACGGAAGTCTGTACCACGCATTTCGTCTAGCCTTGTGATGTATTCACGGAATTCTGGCAAGCGTTGGCTCCAATCTTCACTACGGGCGAAATTAATCATACCACGCAATCGCTTGATACCATAACTAGCGTTTTCCCAGTCTTCATAAGACACTTTGCCTTTGTGCCAACTTGGAACACCCAATTCCCAATTAGCTTTCCACCACTCGATAAATTCTTCGTATTTGGCTTCTGTTTTGTCCAGGAATTCATCAGGCAATACCTTAACATTCAAATGCCCTGGCCAGTACACAAAGTGATAGTTAATACCACCAGCACCGAATGGCCACATGTTTGTTTTCTTTAGTCCACTCTCTGTTAGCTTCCATTTTAGGAAGTCTGGAATGTAGTGAATGTTTAGTGCATTAACAGCACAGGCAATTGTAATCTCTACGTTGTTTGATGTTTTGGTATCCAAGCGTTCAAACATTGCTAACTGGTGTTCCCATTTACTTGGATAACGGATATAGTCATTCATATCACCAATGCTATCAATACTGTAGTGAAAACGTACTTTCTTAAAATGCTTCCATTGCTCTAGTAAACGATCTGGCAATTCAATACCGTTTGAGTTATATCGAACTTCCATCTCGCCGGCGTATCCCATTTCAATAACTTTGTCTAGTATCTCGTAATGTTCTTCAATAACAGTACTCTCGCCGCCTGCGAAATATAATTGACGCATATGTGGAATTTGGGCGTAAAATTGTTCCCAAAATACTGGATTGTCTTTATGCCAGTTATAGCTTGCGCCAAATGTTTTACCTTTTGCATCCCAGTTCATAGTTTGCTTTAATGATTCATTTGTAATTTGCGGATACAGACCTTGCCAATCTTTAACCCAGCCGCTGGAGTCATGTGGACTACACATGATACATCCAAGTTGGCATTTAGTACCCATACGAATATCAATGTATCTTAGTTTACTGTTAGTGCTTCCATCCTCAAATGTCTGATCTACTAGCTCATCAATGTCAATACCGTTGTTAGCCCAGTATTCGCTTTCCCATTGCCGCTTACTGCGGTGTCCGGCGTCTTCTTCTTTATAACATTTCATACATGAAGGTGGCTTTTCTCCTGCTAACATCATTTTACGAACACTTCGCATATATGTGTTATTCCAGGCACTGTTCAAATCACTGTTGTTCAGGTTAGCGGGGCGACCGTCTTCTGTTTTAACTACGCCAATACGCCCACCATGTTCTTTATCATTGGTGGCGCCGACACTAGATGCATTTGCGGTACAGCACACTCGCATACTGCCGTCTGGTCTTGTTGATAGATGAATCCATGGTAAGATACAAAAAGTATCCGATGGAAAATTATGTTCTGACATTTTTGTGGTTTCCTTTTGAGCAAGTTCGTCTGCTCCATTATATACTGCTATTTATACAGTGTAAATTTTGTCTATTGATCCATTGCGAACAATGTCCCAAGTTGCTGGAGATGCGGCACCAGTAAGCTGTAATGCTCCACGTTTTGACCAGCTACCATTCCATGTTGCATGTGGCAAGGTGCTCCATTCCCATGTAATTGCCGTACCAGCACGCCACTGCGTGTAAATTTTATTACCAAATTGAACCATTTGTCCTGGCTCCCAATCTTCCATGAGGATCAAGAAGCGTATCTTGTTTGGATCTGAGTGCATAAATTCTGGATTGTCAATTACCCGGTCCTTGCGTGGTTGTCCTGGAAGGTTGTCAATATGAAACATGAGCTGTTGGTTGGGTAATTGATCATTAAATTTTTGTGTTAGTTTCTTGCTTGTATCAAATTGAAGAAAGTCTACAATCTTTTCAAACACTGGGCAAGCGCCAGGGTGTTTATCGAAGTTCATCTTGGAAAACATAACTGCGTCAGGCTTACCATGTGGATTGTCTGCATCTTCTTGCTTGTGACCTTCGCTGGCTGGATTGGCAGCATGCCCGTATTCTTGTTTATTGTAAGCCTGCGGCTTTACTCCAATCTCACGGGCATTCAAAATGTCCTGTTGCCAGTCGCCTTGAAATACACCAATGATTTTGCTGTATTCGCCTTCCTGGTCAATACGAAATTTATCAAAATGGTAGGGAGATTTAAATGGTGATTTCATAATAAGTTTCTTTTCAATTTATTTCTTTCGCCACCACCAAATATACCAGCCCTTCATAACAACGGGTACTTTGGCTATCTCTTGATTATAGCGGCAGGCGATTTCTTTTTCAATCGTGGATAATACATCAATGTGATTTTTAAACTTTTCTCTGAATTTAATCAAGTCGTTATATGAAATATTACTCAACAATACCTGTCTCAATTCAATTGGTTTGATTATATTAAAATTAAATTCCTGTGTCCAAGTTGAAATGTCTGAAATACTCCAAGAGTACAAATCAGGACGACGTGGAGTATCTTGATTAAGCTGATACAATTCCTCGTTTTCGCTACGTACTCGCATTACTGCAATCCCCCCTGGTTTCAGCCACTTGTGTACTAGTGCTATCTTGTCATGTATACATTGTACTGAGTTTGACATATCTTCAATATTGTGGACACTTCCAAGACAAAAAACAAAGTCTGCTGAACTGGGCGATACTTGTGAGTCAAAGTCATCAAATGACCCAATAAAGTCGCCACCTGGAAACCTATCAAATCCAATAACATTGTCAATAGAATCTTTCCATATATTCATACCACACCCAGCATCAATAACCAATGACGGACTATATGAATTTATCTGTTCTGCAAATGTATCCATCTGATCGGTAGAGTGGTATGCATTGTGCATTTCATTATGGTAAAAACCCGTGGTGATATGTTCCGGTAGTTTAGGCACTTGGAATCTCCGCGATGGCCATGTATAAATCATCTGGCCACTTTTGGAATTCTGCTGCAACCAACGGATTAAATCCTGGAATTTTACGAAGTGTAATATTCGGGTTCCAATGCTCGAACTGCATATTTTTCCTCATAGCAAAGTCTAGCATCTTGGAATTTTCTTCATATAGTCTTGGGCGCATCGTATTGTAGTCTTTATAACCCGGAGTGTAATCTGGGAAATGATCTTCACCAAAGTCCATTACATTTGCCCACCAACTAAAGCTAGCTTGTGGCTCACGGTACAATAGCATCATGTAATCACCCGGAAAATGATTCCAAATATAGTCTAGGTTAAACTGTCTTGCAAAGAAGTGACTTTTAACAATTTTATAACCTTCACCAGTAAACACTTCGTCAATGTCATCTAGTAGTTTTTGTTTTTCAATATGATTAAAGTCTGTCCAATCTTCGCCGCAACCCATTCCTGGCCCCCAATATGCACCGCGGTGCCCATTGTTTGTATCGCCTGGCGTGTTTACACGATGATAGAAAATTCTGTCTGGAGTTTCGTCAGTGGTGTCTGCTGGAAGTGCTTTGCGTAGTTGAATATCTACGCCACTCCATTTACTGCCTGGTATTCCACAAAACCATATACGTTTATTATAATCTGTCATAACCCAATCCATTAAAAAAGGGAGAGTAAGTTTCCCTACTCTCCCCAATATTATAACACTTATTGTGCGAAGTTGTCAACTGCTGATTCTTCTTGTTCGAACTGACCACGTGGAGTTGGTACCCAATCCACTAGCTCACCTTTTGGCTCGAACCATGTTTTGCCCATTTCAGCCATTTTGTCTTCACCAAGATCATGACCATATGCGCCTTCTACAAGAGCTGCTGCTTCACGTGTAGCTTCTGTACCCATGCAGTTAATCCAGTACATGCGCTCTGTCATTTGTGGAATTACTGCTAGTACTGCTGCCTGTGCTTCTTCTGTCACTGCTAGACGCTCTAGTGTACGTGCGCCGATGTGTGAGTGGAATGTCTCATCCTTAGCAATTTTAGCGTATGTGCGTGATACGATTGGATCTGCAATTGATGTTGCCATTGCATTCCATACGCGACCTGCGCGACCTTCAGCTACGAACTGGTATACTGCTGCCATTAGCTCTGATTCATGACCACCAATTTCTTCAAATAGTGATGCACCTTTTGCTTTGATGTTCTTTTCGTCCATCTGCCATGCAAATTCTGCTTCTAGTTCTTGGTCTGAAAATGCTTCACCTGAAAGATATTCAATTACATTCTTAACCATGTCGTAATGCTTCGCTTCGTCAAGTACTTGCTTTGCTAGTAGCTTTAGCTGAGTTGGATCAGCTGATGCTGGCATATCTGCAAGTGTTTTTGAGATTTCTACGATGTTCATACGTTCGTTAAACATACGGCGTTTGAAGTGAAAGATCGCTTCATCTAGATCCGGTTGGTTACGGAAATACGCTTGTGTTTGGATTTCTGAAGCACGGAATAGTGGTTCAATAGTGGCTGCAACGTGTGCAACAAATTCTTTACCTGTCATTGTCATTTTTTTGACTCCTTTAAAGTTTTTAAGATATCTTGAAATTCGTCTGGTACCCAATGATTATCGAGATCTCGTTCTGGATGCCAGACAACAGCCATGACGTTTTCTAACTGCCACGACTCAATAAACCCGTTGTCGTCGGTCACAAGGACCTTTGCATCGGTGGGAGCCATAGTAATTGCGCTACCGTGGTAACTATTTACTATGCGCTGTTCGTATTTATACCAAACAGTGTGTTCGGTACGCCTATGTCCCTCAACGGATTCACATTTTCCATCCATTAATTGTGTTAGCAGAAATGCACCATGACAGATTCCCAATATCGGCTTTCCTTGCAGTCTAAACTGCTTAATCATTTCTATTTCTGTAACCAATCGCTGTGGATGATCGTCACCTCCGCTAAGAACCAGTAGATCATGTTCTACTGCTAATTTTTGGAAGTTTTGATTCTTTTTATTAATTAGCGCAGTGGTTTCATGTTCTCGAAACATACTATAAAAGCCACGTTCAAAAGCGTCAAATCTAAAGCCGCCTGGACTATCTAATGTTCTTGTGCTAATTAATACTTTCATTATTACTACCTTTGTATAACACAGGCCACAGGGTGTTGTCAAGTGGATTAATGTCTATTTTACTATTTATTTCATACATTACTTCTGGCATGTGTGTCTCAAGCCATTTTTCTGGTTGACTGAGATTAAAATCTATACGGAGCCCTTGTTCGCGGATAAACTTGGTCATAAGTTTTGTTTCAACATCAATTTGTCGACGCAATACAGTGTCACTACCGTACCAAGTATAATTGGGATAGCTGATATCCCATCCACCGCTTTCATGCCACCATCTGTAGCTCATTTCAGGTTCCCGTAACACCATTAGGATATCAACCCATGGCATATTCTCTGCAATCCAATCCAACTGATAACTAAACCAGTGACAACGTATAATTCTAACTGGACGGTCATCATTATCGTCATACGCAGCATCAATTTCTGCCATAACTCGTTCTGGACCCAGTAGGTCCAATCTGTCAAAGCCTTCGCCGTGCTGGTGATATGGTCCCCAGAATGTATATATGTGCTGTGTTCCGTGGCTGGGCAAATCTTGGTGGTAAGGAAGTTTACAACTAGTGTCCACTATGTCGCATGTTTTATACAACATGTTTTCAATTCTTCCCCATCTGCTTCCAGGTACACCTGTTAAGAATATATATTGTTTATTTTTCATCAATTGCTTCTATAAGTTTCTGTGCTATTACTTGGTGTGTTTTAAAACCTGGATGTACATTATCTCTAGATAAATCAATCATCATATCACGGGTAATAGTTACTTTGTTTTCTATATCGTTTTCAAATTTAAAGTTCTTTCTAGGAGCAATTAGAAATATTACCTTTGCCCGCGGAAACAAGTGATTTACGTAGCCTTCAAATATTTTTAAGATGTCATTATTAGTCTTGTTAAATGTTTCATTAAAAAATTGAAGTTCTTGGTTTCCTATATTTAGATTTCCACGCTTTAAATTAGTTTTAATATAAGCCATAAGCCAGTTGTTTTCTGCAACAAACCGAGTATCACCAATAATTACAATATCAGGATCATAATTTACACCAACATCACGCAACGGATCCACTAGCGCGGTTAAACTATCATAATCACTAATATTTAAGTAATCAGCACCATAATGCTGTACAATAAGTTCTGGTATAATGCCTTCCAACGGCAATCCACACCCTACTAGTAAACTACCACCAGCAAATAGTATCTTGTGTTTAGCTGAATAGTCTGGTTCCGGTCCTCGATATCCTAGACTGTTCCACGTGTATTCTATAGTGTGTTGATTCCAATCAGTGTCTGGCTTTAAATGCAAGCTCATGCTTTCAGGTATTGTGCTTTTTTCCTTTTGGTCCTTGCCATAGTATAGCACAGTTTCTCCAGGAATACGATCTTCTTTTACAATGGCCGGAAAATTTTTTGTTTTAAAATCCTGATAATCTTGTGAATTCATAATTTGATTACTCTATCGGGATCGGGATTATCAATCATCCACTGGCATTTCTCACTAACAAACCCAGTGATTTGAAATGTTACTCTTGGAGTATATCCAAAGTTTGCAGTACCGTGAGGCATATTGCACCAATCGTAAGTAGTAACAGTTCCTGCTTTATATCCCTGATGATAGGTATTACCGAATTGCCACACGTGTCCCATTTCCCAATCTTGTAGGTGTATAAGGAACCTACGTAACATAAGAGGGTTCTTGTCTGCTCCAGCATCTTGCCATACCTTTTGCCAACCAGGACGAGCATATCGCATCTGTTGATCAATGTGAATAGGCGTAACCTGGCCTAGTCGTTGGATATGCAATCTACTCTGGTGAACATCTACGCCTAATTCTTCAATAATTTTAAAAAATATTTCATACTCTGGTATACGATTTTCAATTACTTCTTTTTTGCCAGTCTCTTTGTTGAATTTTGTCCTTGCAATTTTATCATAATACATACTACTAAGATCGTCTTTGCCAGTGGCACGTTTGACATCCAGTATTTCACCATCATGCAAGTCAGCATCTTGTTTACTGTCATTTCTACTTCGGTAGTTGCCAATTGTCATTTCTTTAGCTTGCTTTAATGCATACGCAATAGCCTCAGAATAATCTCCCTCAAACCTACAAGGTACTACAAATGACTGCTCATTGGGATCTTCAAATGGATCAAAGTGCCAAGTACTTCTAGTTTTATTATGATCCCAACGACTTGGATTGTTGTCTACCTTAAAGATGTTATCCATCTTGTCATGTCGTTCCATTTGTTCAGCACTATACATTTCATCTTCATAATTGCTGTCAATGTGCGTTTCGCCAACAATGACTTCTTTCTCAACCATTGCATCAGCCAAGTCTTTAACCTTGTCTCCGGAATAGTAATTTACGCCTTTATTTTTTTTCATAATGTTTGAACTCTTCATAATATAATGCCAAGGTTGCCCATATGGCATCTGGATACAAATTAGTATATTTGTTTCCAGTCTTTGAGTAATGATCCCACACCGTTTGGCTCATGTCTAAATCAGCATACTCTCTCCAGAACGATGTATCAGTACGTGAACTTAATCCATAATGATGCAGTATGTAATCACTATTTTCACGCCAGGTTCTTCTCATCATGCGGTTGTATAATTTTGAGTTATTACCTCGTTTGATACACTCTGCTAATGCCGTTATGCCATGTTGTATCATAAACAATGCATTTGATTCAAGGGGATCAATAAATCCCTGACTCAATCCAATTGCCACTACATTACCACTCCAAGGGTTTTGCAACCAATTGGGTTTCCAGGTAATATTACGCGGCTCTTTATTCATATATGGATTTAGATGTGCAGTATACTTTTTAAAATCATCTAATGCCTGTTCATGACTAACATGGTCACTACTATAAACATAGCCTGTTCCAACACGACTAGTCAAACCAATTTTGAATTGCCAACCATGATCACGTGCGATACTGCGAGTATAAGGAACATCTTCGTCTAATTCAAACGGACAAACCCATGCACTGTCTACTAAATGATAATTTGATATTTCATCTTTGGTTTTATCTGCAACAAACCTTTGCGCAAAGCCAGTACAGTCTATATATAAATCATACCCCGGAGGAAGCTCATCTAATGTTTGTACGATATGAGTGACACGCTTGCAGTTGTCTTTAACAATGCGCCCAGCTGCTTCGGCATGCAAATGATATGCAACAGAACTCCAGCCTTCTTTGTGGTACAGTGCATCATTAATATTGTTCTTGTCTACCTCGCCAGATTTATATTTCTGGTACCAACCATCAAATGCATCGTTGTCATTATGCCAAAACGTAAAGGCGAACTCATCGTCATCTTTATCAGTCCAGCCTTGCTTTATATTTCCATATTTGTATACTGCATCACATTTTGACATCCAGGAATCTTCATCCATACCAAAGCTGTCAAAAAAAGTCTTGATCATTGGCAAGGTGCTTTCGCCTACTCCAATGATAGGTATATCAGAGCTTTCTATTAGTGTAATGTCACAATCTGGCAAATTATGCTCTAGATATCCAGCTGCCCACCATCCCGTCGTGCCACCTCCGATAATGCATATTTTCATATCAATGTTCCTTGCAGTTGGGCAACATATTTTGTACTGTTTTGATATTTTCTTCTGTTATGAAAACGCTCATTAATATATGATAAATTCCATCTACCATAGCAAAACTGCCATGTTGCTTGCGAGTATTTAGTATATAGGCTTTTGCAGGTTTAAAATGATGTAACTCAGTATTATAGACAAAATTCCATTGGTGTACATCTGTTTTATTGAGTGGAATAAAAATTCTCATTTGGGGGCGCATTTTGTGAGCATCGCGGTGCATACCAAAAAAGCTACCAGCTTGTAACTCAACTGCCCGACATCTTGCTAACTTTTCCCACTTAGAGAAAAAAGGAACCAATCCAGTGCATGAATTTAAATTTTGATTGGGTACTTGATATGCGTCATGCTTTTTTTCATGTTCCAAGTCAAGTCCACTTGGTGGCCCAGTTAGATTAAGTCCTGACTTTCCGTTAGGTCCTTGTTCCCATTTTAGATTTTTTAAATCTGATATGATACCATTTGCATCAAACTCCCAATCAAGTTCAATAATGTCCCCATAACTATTCAGTAGGGTCAGTAGTTGTATCTCTGTATCGTTCATTTTTTGGATTTTTCCTAAGTGTGTCCATCTCTTTGATATGCTTAATACGCATAATTTGATGATACATCTTAATCACACCTTTTGGTGCGTCTGCCTTCCATATCCATGGCAACAGTCCATGTATTAGGCTCATTAAGGCGATCTTTATTAATGCCCAACTATTTTTGATGCTGTGCCAGAGATGATACCAGTATCCCCAACCAGTTTCTACTTGTAAATGATGCCTGGCTTCACGAAACCATTTCATTTGTGTTTCCAATACCAGACTGCTAAATTAATTTTTCTATCATGATCAGGTGATCCATGATTGCCGTTGATTTTCTTGGCGCCGCCTGCTGCTGTTTCCACTACAGGTTCACGATATAATTCTACTTTGTCTGAAAAAATCTCAGTCGCAGTGTATATATCTTCAACTTTCCAACCATATTGCACAAAGCCCTTCTTGAGATTAAGTTCAGTATGGTCATTCAGTCTTGCTCGGCATACAATATACCCGCCGGGCTTGCACCAGTCAATGCATATTTCCAGTTGATTAAGAACATTATCCCAATCGCCAAAGTTGATACTGCCTAATGCCATAACAATGTCTGCACAGTTGTCTTGAAATATTCCAGCATCTTTAACTTCTTCAGCTGCCATGTTTAGATCTGCTTCTGGATAGTTTGCAGCATCCATGCCAATAAGATTATTAACATGTTCCTTGTAGGGATTGGTGCCACATCCTATATCCAGAATCAGATCTGCTTCTTGTTCCTGAAGCCATGGTATAAGAGAGTAACTGCTTTCACTGTGAGTTTTCCATCTATCTCTAGAATAGTTAGCACTGTTAAAGTGATTTCTGACTTGCTTGATTGTCTCAGTCATCTTTAAATAATGTATCCAAAATTGCATTGACATTTTTTGTAACATCATTTTTAATCAGATCATAATCTAATTGAATAGCAATATCAATCACATCTTCCCTTGCTAATTTGGAAATTAAATCTTCTTGACTATCAGTACCTAAGAATGCAAGATCTTCACTGTGAAGTTCTACCTCACTGCCATCCATTAGTACTAGAATAACGCTTTTGACATAATCAAAAGGAATAGTCTCGAGACTTACTTCGTCAAAGATCCTATCAAAAGATCTGTCCTTGCGTTCAATAGCCATTTTTAATCACTTTTCATGCAGTCTGTTTGACTGACTTTTTTCTGCCAGGCTTCAATTCTGGAGCCATATCATATGCTTGCGCTTTAAGAGCCTTTGCTTCTTCTTCGAATGTTTTGGCCTGTGCTAGCATAGTTTTTGCGATATCAGCTTCATTCATTGTATTTTCTGCTGGTGCCGATTGAGATGCCATTGTAATTTGATCAGTTGGAGGTGCTACTACATCCTCGCCTGATTGCTCACGAATGATTGCATTTAATTCATCTAAACGAATTTTTACTTCAGCATTAGGAGTCATTGATATATTTTTGGTTTGTTGCTTTTGCAAGATACCACGTGAATGTAATGTATTCAACATATTTGTACCATCACTAAGTGCTTGGCGTGCTGCATACTCATAAAAGTTTGCACTAGCCTGGGCACCCGGGCTGTCAACTGCGTTAATGATATCATCATGCATCCAGTCTGGCAGGCTATCAGTGTCTACTACCAAGCAATTTTGCGGTTCATCAGGCACTTCACGAAATACTACTACACAACGTTTTTGTGTATTAATAATCTGTCCCACATGTTTTGTATTTTTAGCCATTTACTCCTCCTCGGATGTGGTCGTCTCATCTGGTTGTTCTGGCGCAAGTGCTTTAAGCAAATTAACTAGTTTGTTAAATGCTGTGCCAACAGTTTCAGCTTCAGCGCCTTTAAATGCACCACGTTGTACTGAAAGATCAATGATGTTAGCCATCAGTGTCAAGTCTTGCAACGTAAGTTGTGGTACTTCTTGTGTGTTTTGTTCAGTCATAATTTTCTCCTATATTAACTGCTATGTTTATTTATGCAGATAGTTTCTGCGTAAATAGATTTTTTTCAAATGTTTCTAGGTCAGCTTCTAATTCAAACCATACTTGAAAAATTTTATGTGGATCAAGTTTCCTAATATGATATAGTCCTTGTATATCTGTAGTTAACTGTTCCCAACTTGGGTCATATGAATCGGCAACTTTTACTATGCGCCGGTTTCTCATCATCTGCAACAGAATTGGATCACCTATTAATAAAGACAAGTCAGTTTCACTTAAACTTCCTCTGTTGCTGTACATCTTAATCTTACTCATAATGAATGGTTACTCCCCATGGCGCTTGAATACGCTGTTTAGGATCTCCGTGAACAACAAACAATGTATCACAGTAGTCTGGGTTACCCCAAGAGCTCCATGGATATCCGTCAGTAAACATGATTAGTTGATCTGGCACAATGTCTTCTTGAGCCAAATAACTAAACACTACATCAAAGTCAGTGCCGCCCCCGCCTACCAATTCGTATTCAGATATTGAACGACCATCATCACTTGTAAAGTCTTCTGCACCGTATACGTTAGTATCAAACTGCAATACATGAATACGATAGCTTGAATATTGATCCATAATGCCACCAACTTCACTTAGGAAGTCACGCAACATATCTTGGCTAATACTACCACTGGTATCCAGTGCAACGCAGATATTTAGTTCCTCGTCACGGTTCATACCTGGAAAGATAACATCTCCTGAACGCTTGGAGGGACGCATAAAAGTAAAGTCACTTTTAATACTGCTCTCAAGTTGAGTGCGTAGTACGTCCCTCCAGTCCATTTTAGGTGCTACCAGCTCATTAATCATACGCTTGATTACTTCTGGCACACCATCACCGGCGGCTTGAGCGGCTTGGATAGTGGCTTGTTTGATCTCGTCAGCAAGTTGCTTGCGCTCCTCTTCTGACATTTCAATTTTTACACCTTTGCCTTCGCCGTCTTCATCGCCGGGTTCAGCTACTTCCAAATGCACGTCCATGCCCTCGGCATCTTTTGCATTTTCAAATAGATCGTCATAAATTTCGTAGCTGTTCCAGCCTTTGTATTTCCAGTCCAGGCACATTGAACCACCATCTAGTTTATCACTAGTAATTGGCTCCCCGATATTTTGCTCTACAAGAGTCATGTTGATATTAAAGTCTGCGGCGGCATTATACAACCTCGGCAACCGATCACCACGTGCTTCCATGTGATCAAACACACAGTGCAATACCTCGTGTCCTACCAAGAAATCCAACATAGGATCAGTAAGGTTATCTACAAATGTACGATTGAACATAAACTTACGGCCATCAGTTGCCGCGGTTGGAATGTAATCACTGGCATCTTCAATACGAAGCCGTACAGCTAGTGTACCAAAGAATGGCTTTGTCATTAGTAGTCGAACACGTGACTGAGTAATACGTTCTTCAGCTGTCTTTTGCATAGTGTTTACCTTTTTATCAACTTACCCTGTTATAATAGCACATCTAGAAGCAATGTCAACCATAAATTGAAAGTTTAAAGATTAAAGCATCTTCTGGATTTTTAAAATAGAACAAATGACTATCATCTGGATGTGCAAACTTACGATAGTCCCAATCTTGCATGAATAAATTTTGTTTACACCACTTAATTGCCTTGTCTAAATTGCCACGCACAGTTATAGTTTCGCATGATTCAGCCCAGGATTTTTTGAACTCATATACATCACGTGGAACCCAATCTTTACATTCTAGTCCGTACAACCGAATATTGGTGCGTTCTCTTGGATTATAAAGGGAGAGATCAACAGTCTCTCCCTCCTTTAGTTTAGGTGTAATATACGAAGCTGACATTATGCATCCAACACAAGACGACCGTAACGCTCGAAATATTCATTAAAACGTTCAATTTTGTCTTGCTTTGGTACTAACTTGTATTGTTGCATAGCAATACGTGATGCCATGATAACCATCTCAGTCTCAAAGTTATCCATCATAAAGCCAATAAAGTTACTGAAGCTCTTGTGGTAAAGTGCCATTTGCTTGCTATCAGCACCTGCTTTTTCTCCAGCAATGTGGCGGTCCCGCAATACATAACATAGGCTGGTAGCCAATGCATACTTGGCACTGATTTCAGTGCTTTCCATTTTTTTAACTTTGGCATCTAGTACATCTTCTGGAATAGGAAGGTCACCTGCAATTTTTTTGTGTGCCATAAATTTAACAGCCGTGCCTTCTCCTACACAACCTGCAACCATATCAGTCTGTAAGCTATCGCTAAGGTCATCTGCATCCTGTACTAGCTCTGAAACAAATGTCCACGAGCGAGGTGTAGCAAAACCACGTGAGCTGGATTGTGGATCAAAGTTATAAAGATCGCCTTTAGCAAATGAAAGGTAACCAACAACATCTGCATCCATGCCGTTGTTAACAGCCCAATTCAACCAATCACCAAAATCAACACGTAGTTCAAAGTGAACAAAACGATTCTCAAGTGGCTTAGGCATGCGGTATGTAACACCTTTGTCTGTCTCACGGTTACCTGCTGCAATAATAACAACGTTGTCTGGCAATACATATTGTCCAATACGACGGTTAAGAATAAGCTGATAGCCAGCAGCCTGTACACTTGGTGCGGCGCTGTTCATTTCGTCTAGGAACATAATAACAGTATCATACTGATCTGCTTCAGCCTGTGTTGGCAAATCTGCAGGCGGCAACCAAACCATTTCACGTGTTACCATATCTGGTGCAGGATATCCACGCAAGTCTGTAGGCTCAAACAATGCAAGCCGCATGTCAATTACTTTGGTATTGCCTAGTACGCCACTGTCACCAATACCTTGCACTAGTTCTGATTTACCAATGCCCGGAGGACCCCACAAAAATACAGGGCGTTTTTTCTTAAATGCACGAGTAATAAGCTGCGTGGCTTCGGAAATTTTTACGGTGCGTGTATCTGTTATTTGCATCTTGCTAGTCCTTCTTTTTTAGCTATACCGTCATACTATATTATTATTGTTATACAGTCAAGAAAAAAGCGAACCTAAGTTCGCTTTGATATCAATGGGTTAGGATTTTTTTTGACAATTTTTAATTAGATCTCTTGCCATTGTTAGATCAGAATCTTCATCTACTATTTGATCAACAATGTCCAATGCCATCATTTCTATTTGTACTTCCTCTTCCATCTCTTGACTAAGTTTATCAATTTCTTCAGATATCCATTTGTCCAATGCTTCCATGTCTCCATCAACCATGTTGAGAAGTTTGTCAGCAAAGTCATCCTTTTGGGTGTCTGTAAGAGGCTTGAACGGCCATTGTTGTCCACTTGCCATGCGATTGTATTCCCATCCATTTTTAAACCCATAATAGGGCTGTGTAAAATTAAAACTAATAGACCAATTGTCTGGTTTATCAGTACTCATCGATCAAGAACTCTTCTTCCATATCGTCCTCAAATTGCTGTAACATTTGTCGTTTTTCCAGCAATAACTTTTCCAGATTCCAAACTGCTGCATATTTTTCATCACTTGCGCCTTCGTTAAAAGCAACCAGTGCTGATTCTAAAACAACGATATCGTTAACTACGTCTTGCATTATTCTTCTCCTACGAAGTTTGTTTCGATTGATTTGATATGTTTGCATTTCTTAAATGCTGGACAATCACACGTAAAGCCGTTGTCTAACATCTTTATAGTATACTGTCTATTATTACTTCCGTCAACAGTCCATTGGGTATCTACTGCCCAATGTTTACGGGTATTAATCAGTTCTGACGGAAATATTTTCGGTCCGTACTTCATGATTTATTCCTGGATTTGTGGATATTTTTTAGCAATAGCTTGAATAAATCGACGTTGCTCTGGAGTGATTTCATTTAATCGGGTGCCGAAAGGAGCGCCTACTGTTGTGAGCATATTGCCTATTACTGCCATTTTATTGGATAGTGCATCGTCCTTTTCAACTGCGGCGAGGTCCATAATCTTACGTCCCATATTGCCAAGTTTGCGTTGTGATTCTGTAACCTCAAAAAATTGCACATTCATGTAATAAAACTCCGGTTGTTTATTTAACTTACTATACCAATATACAGTAAGATGTCTTACTTGTCAACACTTTTTTCATCTTTTTTTGATAAAAAATTATACATTTTTGGACACAACGATACGATACTCATGTTGTATATTTTATCCAGTTGTTTAAAATAGTCGTATGTTTTTTCAGGCAACTCAGCATAATCGTCACCTCTTGATAAAAACTCAACCACACGTTCAACTTGCTTAACTGCCATAGTTGCTTTGCGTTTGTGTTTGTACTTTGAAATTATCTGCAAACTCTTGCTTAGATCCACAAGGGCTTTTGTTTTTAATGCTTCGGGCATATACACTGCGCTTAATGGATGTGGAGGGTCAACAAATGCAACATGCATGTCGAGATCATTTTCAACAATATATTCTACTACGCCCAACCAATCTAACATAGTAATAAAGTTAACAGTAATAGTTGCTTTAACTGTGATATTTTCTACATTATTTTGTAAATCTATAATATTCTCATGCATCAAGTCCCAATCTGACCCATAACGAAAATATCCATAAAATTTCTTGCTGGTGTCGATACTGGCAAATACCCTAAGGCTTTTAAATTTGTTCCATTCATCATAAAATTTATCATAGAGCTTGTGCTGTAAGTTTGTGTGATACCGCAAATCAATATTTTCTTTACGTTTAATCTTTGTGAGCCATTTTAAGTGCTTTTTATCCATCAGCGGTTCTCCGCCAGTAAAGTGTACACTTTTTAAATTGTCAGCCAAATCGTAAAACTCATCCAGTGAATCTGGACAATTAATGAAATTGTCAATATATTTGATAGTTAAATTATCCGCTGTGGCACTTTCTGGCAAATATAATACTTCTGACATTTCTGGTACCATGTCAGGATTATGCCTAAGTAAACTCATCCAGCCGGTGCTGCTTTCAGGATTGCAATGTGCGCATGCTAAATTACAGACTCCGTGAGGACGTATTTCCATTGTGCTGATGTTTGATGGATAGCTCTGTGTTGGATCTTGTTTTATCTTTTCAACCACAGTGGCCAATTCTTGTTCTTCAACAATATTTTCCATATAGTGCTTGTTAAATTCTTGCCTAGTACTAGTTACACCATCTGTTTCACGTGCATGGCACTGTCTGCAATTAGCATGTTCTTGTCCATTCCACAAGGCATTGCGCAACTCTTGCATATTTTGATTGTTGTATTCAGTTAATAGATTTTCGTTAGATCTCTTCCAACGTCCCATTTGCTCTTTGCTGCGATAACATGGCATAAAAGAACCGCTTTGATCCAAGTCAAGATTAACATATGGTGCAAAACAAAAACTGTCTGGCAGTCCAAGTTTTTTTAGTTTATTTGCCATCTAGCCATCCTTGCGCACCGGCCATGCGAGATTTAAATGCATCTCTTTCAGTAAAAAGTATAATTTTCTTTTTGTCCAAGTAATAGGGAAATGTCATTTTGCGCATAAGTGATATTATATTACCAGCAGTTTTTGCAGGAGGATCAAATTCCCAATACTCGTATTGCTTCATCAAGACATTAGCACCATGTTTTTTTAAACGCAAGGTGCTTTTGTTGTGGAATACTTGTGTAATGGTATATTTGTTATCCAATAAGCCCAGTATTTTACTCTGGACTTTTTCCGTCTCTAGTAATTGTTTCTCCATGTGATAATTTTACAACCGTAAATTTGTGTGTATTAAACTTTTTATTCAGCCTGTCTGCTAAATTAAAGGCGTGGCCGCTGTTGCTGAAACTTACCTTTTTATACTTTGGTCCTGGATAGTTAACTAGTGTATTTAAAGAACGAATATTAATTGGCTTATTTTCATAATAGACTGCATAGATTGCACCTGCTTCCAAAATTTGTTCTGTATTGTATTGCTTGTCACTAATCTCTATAATGATATTTGGTTTAGGTCTAGCCATGTAATATTTCTCTCCTGTATGTATATTTATACAAATTTGCAGGAAGGACGCATAATAGCTATCGGTTGTGCCTTTTCAAATCTAAATTCATCTCCCATTCCGTGGGATATGGTCCAGAATATTCATATTTGGTTAGTGTATCCAGCTTAGGACAATAGCTTGGTAGCCATTTCTTAAACTTAATGATGTAATAACCAGCCGCAAATATACTTTTACCAGTAGCAGTCTTTTTATATAATGGAAGATTACCATCATGTTCATATTCAATTGGATTAGAGAAGCTGCACGGAAACTTTTCTGAAAATCTTGTTACATATGACTCGGCTTTATTGTCACTCGTGTCTTTTGTCTGCAAGGTAAAAAGTTCATCTACATCAGTTAACATCTCAAGAGTGTTTGACTTTTGATTAAAAAATTCATACATTGAGTCATTTACACGGCGAAGTGTTCCCACCTTTCCGTGCTTGGTATTAACGATCCAATATTTGTCCTTGATAACTTCGTTTGCTGTATACATATCAACGCTTTGCGTGGCTGCCGTCACAGTATGGCTTATTTTCACTCTTTCCACAACTGCATACTCCGCCCAGACGGCGGAAGCCAGTTACACTGGCGAGGCGAAAGCTGCGCCAGCCATTGGCATTAATATCCCACACTACATGCACATTTTCGTTGGGTTCTCGATTGCGATTGATTTCATCTTCAGAAGCAACTGGGGTGGGTATTACACGTTTATGGAGTGTGCATGTCATTACACGTTGTTCTCCGTCTACTTTGTTAAACGTTACTTCAAAAATACCACGTTTAAGTTCATTCAGTGCGTCTTGATAGGATAAATTTTCCATGTTAGTCTCCATATGCTGAGTTAAGATATTTTGCATGATCGTTAGCGTTTTTACTTACGTTGTCCAATTGATACTTTCCACAAAAACGCATAAAATGAATGCCTACTTGAGGGATACGTTCTTTTTGTACCTGTTCAACAATAGCTGCGTCCAACTGTGCTTTTACTTCATCGGGCTGTTGTGTCAAGTCAATCAAGTGTACGTTGCGTTGATAGTCTTCCAATACACGATGCTCTACGCCTTCATGATCTACCCATCGCTGTAGCATGAAATTATTCCAGTTGTAGCCTTTGGTATCTTTATCAGCATATGCTTCCAGCATACCAACCTTGTTCTTAGTGCCCTTCTTGCGTACGCCAGGGTATGCACTAAACACGTTATCAGCAGTGTCACCACGTACACACTTTTCGAACAACAGCCACTTAGGATCACCAATTACTTTGGGCTCCTTGGTCTTCTTGTCTTTTACTGGGCGACCACGGTCATCAAACACACCATCGATTGTCATCAGATGTCCAGCAATGCCATTATATTGTGTTACGTTTTCATTAATAAGCTGATAGAAGTCACTGTCACTACTAACAATAACATGCTTGTCATCCGGATGGTTCTGGATCCAACGTGCAATAAAGTCATCAGCCTCACAGATTCTGTCCTGCAATACTGTTACATTTGTCTTCTCACGCATAAACCCTTGGAACTCATCAAATGCGTCCCAGAACTTCTGATCTTCAGCCTGTTGTGCATCTGTTTTTGCATCACGTACTTCTGCACGGTTACGCTTATACGGAGTATAAAAGTCCTTGCGCCAGCTACGCCCTTCCAAGCACACAACTACATGAGTACCGCCTTGGTCTCGCCATGTTTTATTAATACTGTTAAACATGATATGATAACTCATAGCAATTTTAGTATCCATGTCATCGCCACGTACTACGTGACGAGCTCGCATGAACATATTAGCAGCATCTACCAGAATGTAAGTATTACTCATGAGGTTCTCTCTATGTTAGGATTTCAGTTTCAAGAGCTACAATCTTTTCTTTTAGTAGCAATTTCTCTTGTTTAAGAGCCTTAATTTCTTGGTCAGTGGCAATAGACGTAATCTCAATAATCTTGCTATCAAGATCACGATGCTTATTTGTCAAACTTGTCAAATAACGCTTTTTACTATTAATAGTACCAGTACCCATGTTGTATCTCCTTTATGTTATTCTTTATAATAGCATATGAATTATCACAAGTCAACTGGAAATTAATTCAAAATTGTAGCCGCACTCTTGAATAAATCTTAAATTTTCTCTGTGGTAAGATTCAATTATATTCTTGTAATTTGGATCATAATCAACGTCTAAAAAGTCACACATTTTTTTAAGTTGATTTTCAGTATCATAGTGTACCATCTCGTGATATTCAATATCAAGTACCTTAATATTATTTTTCCGTGCTATCCAGGACAAGAACTTATAATGTTTAGCATATTTCAACTGTTTTAGGTTTGAGTATGTTGGTTTATTAGTAATGTTTAACCTTAAATTATGTTTTAAAGTGGCCAAATTATTAGCATAGTCTGAGCTTTTTGTAGTTTGGATAATGATTACTTTTTTATTTTTAAGTGCCCTGAGATGCTCCTTATAGCGTGAAGCAGTGTATCGTTCGCTACCATATGCGTAAAATCCAGGGCCACGAAACCACAGGTTTATGTGGCTATGGCTAATGAGTTCATTATTTTTAGAATCATAGTATTCATTACTTAAACTATTATATTTTCCATGATACTTATAATTTAACAAATAAGTGCTTATAAAATAATGAAAAAAATTGCCGCCAGAGCCTCCGCGGAACACGACAGTGACCTCCCCAAAGATTTCTAGATCCTGGTATATTGGAGGATTATACTTCTTCAGCAATTTGTCTGCACAATCCAGTAAACCATGAATCTACGATTTCACTTTCGTCTTGTCCACTGTAACCAGAGTCAAGTAGTTTGCGAACAAAAATCTCGTTCCACTCCAATTCAAAATAGCCATCGCTTGGATTTTCTGGATCAATATTAGTGCTTAGTACACGCACATATGGTTCACCACGTGCTGTTGCTTTATCTTTGTCAGACAAAGGCTCCGAAGAGCCTTTGCCAAATAAACTTTTAATTTTCTGTAACATTAGATTTTCTCCCATGGAACGTCTTTGTCTCCAAAGTGTCCGTATACACAGTTTTCACTGTAGTTGTAGAAGTTAAACATATCAAACTTTCGAATAATTCCCAATGGAGTCATATTTTGTGTAGCGATCCAGTTTTCAAGTGCCTGTACGTTAGCCCCATCATTGCAGTCAATATACACTGCCATTGGCGCTTTTACTCCGATGGCGTATGAGAGTTGGATCGTCGCCCAGTCGCAATATCCTTTGGCCACCGCCTGTTTTGCAAGCCATCTTGCCATGTAGGCTGCTGATCGGTCAACCTTTGTTGGATCTTTGCCAGAAAAAGCGCCGCCGCCATGGGGAGCATAGCCCCCATAAGTATCAACGATAATCTTGCGTCCAGTAAGGCCAGTATCACCGTCAGGGCCACCAATAACAAAATTCCCAGTGGGATTAATAAAAAATTTAGTATGTTTCTCATTATACAATTCTCCAAGCTCATCAATACAAACCTGTCTTGCAATCTCTATTGCACTGTCTCCACGTTTGTCTGCGTGTTGAGTACTACATACTACATTAGTTGCATATGCTGGCTTGCCGTCAATATATTTAATACTAACTTGGCTTTTTGCATCCGGACCCAATACATCTTTGTTATTCTGTCGCATCACATCCAGTGTTTTTAGAATTTCATGACTATAGTGGATGGGCGCTGGCATCATACTTGGCGTATCATTACATGCATAGCCGAACATAATGCCCTGATCGCCTGCGCCAAAATTATCTGTACCCAATCCAATGTCACCACTTTGTGCGTGGATTTCGTTGTATACTTTTAAATTTTGCCAATGAAATCCTTCTTGTTCGTATCCAATTTCACGTACCTTATCGCGAATAATTTCATCTACTTGTTCTTTAGTGATATTAAAGTTTTTCACTTCTCCTGCCACTGTAACCATATTAGTTGTAACAAGTGTTTCAATTGCAACACGGGTCGTCTCGTCCCCATTGCGTAATCCTGCATCCAATAGTGCGTCACTGATTTGGTCAGCGACTTTATCTGGATGACCAGCACTAACTGATTCGCTTGTGAAGGTGTAATTACCTTTGTTCATAGTTTACCTACCTTATATATAATAGTTTTTATTAAGCTGCCAAGACCATTACGGCGTTGTGCCGTCAACAGCTCTTTAATTCCCAGTGCTTCTAAGTCACTTGGTTCAATTGCTTTAGCTTGTGATAATGGTATACCACTAAAACAATCACATACAATATGCGTGATTCCTTTTGTAATCATTGCATCGCTATCGTATTTTACTTGTACAATACCTTCTTCATTAAATGCTGATACCCAAATTTGACTCATGCATCCATCAATTTTGTTATAATCAGTCTTGAAAGCGTCATCCAATGTTGCTGATTTTTTTGCAAGATCAATCAAATGTACTAGACGATCATCATCGTCCAACCACTCCATCTCCTCTGCCCAATTATTTATCTTATCCATGTTATACTTTCTTTTTGAAGACATATACACCTTCAAATTTTTCTCTGCCTGCTAGTTTATCGTTACCTACTCCAGGGCGTGTGTTGAGCATCATCTTAATTGTCTTGGTGTGTTCAAAACCTAATTTTTCGGCTGTAGCAATCCATTTATCAACTACTTCTACTGGTTCTTTCTGGCTGTATGTTTTATAATCTGCAATATTTGTAGCAAACGTTCCAGTTGATTTTAATCCACGATGTATGTTAATCATAGTTGGTTCAACGTAACCTTCAAACCATTCATCCAGTGTAGTATAATTAACCATACACTGAGTAGGTTCATCACTATACTTTTCTAAGTTAAAGTATGGCGGAGAGCTGAATGCCAAATCAATATTCTCTGATTGGTAATTTTCACTAACGTCTTGGATAATTTCACTATTGGTATTTAAAAATGTATTTAAGTATTTTAGATAGTTATATGTCTCAGTGTTTGGATCTGTTCCAACATATGTATATCTCATATTACTACTACTTATGCCTAATAACCTGCCGCCATAACCACAACTGTAATCGTATACCCTGCCCCACATTACTGGGCATAGATGCTCTACGATAGCACGTGCATTCTGCGCTTTGAAGTTGGTAACATTCTCTCCAGTCACTAACTCTAATGCTCTGCGCATTGCTGTAGGGTATACTAGTTTGTTGCCTTCTCTAAATTCAAAACAGATTCTGATAGCACGTTTTAGTTTTGCATCATCGTAAAATCTATCCTTTAATGAATTTGATCCTCTACCTTTTGGTTCTGCTGTTTGCATGTTGGTAAAGATAAATCTGTTAATGGTTTGACCTGCATTGTTTCCGAGTCCAATTCGTCCAGAAGACACACCGTTATATGACTTGGCTCGAAACCCTCGGACAGCGTCTCGAATTCCTTGCTCAGTGTAATATACCACAGGGACAAGCCCACGATTGCGGTAGAGATTAAAAACGCTATCAATAGTTCCTTCAGGATCTGCCGCATATGTTTCTTTCGTGTGTTTATCAAATTCAGGATACAGGTCTTCATAACCAGTAAACTCATCCCCGAAGATGTGTTCAGATTTTATACCCCAAAAATCATAAATCTTATCTATCATTATTTTCCTGTCGCAATCTAAATGGAGTATAAATGTTATCCCAAATATAAAAAATACTATAAGCACCTATGCCACCAATAAACATTGATAGCCAATTACCGCTAAACAATGCTATTTGTATATTGCCCCATAAAAAGTCTGCCGCAAAAAATGCCGCAATATAATCATACCATCTGATCATCCGAATACCGCCCATACTAAAAAAAGTATAAGCATCCATCCAAAGAAGAAAATACCATTACTACCAACTAGACCTTTGCTTTTCGCACAATCATAACAATAGCGATACTTCTTTGGAGTTTGCTTACTACAAAAAAACGCATCACATGTTTTCTTACTCATTAAATTAAGCCCTTCTTACGCAACTTTTCATCTAGCTCTTCATACATTTTAATCGGAGCCTTCATTGCTTTTTCGTGCTGTGCGTTTTTATACTCTCTAAGTTCCCCAGGCATTTCCGAATAAGCTAATGTGGAGTCTTGGACTGAATCGCCATCCTCTTGCCATACAGGCTTCCGCCACGTCTTTAACGTTGAGGGAATATTCTTCACTGCGTCCGCCCATTGGGGG
>Ga0206128_1000322_pt1 | contig 56629 bp, 43 predicted proteins | sample Helgoland_Spring_7_FD_148601 | JGI IMG/M metagenome (GOLD analysis project Ga0206128, IMG submission 148601) | Pelagic subsurface seawater microbial communities from Kabeltonne, Helgoland, North Sea - Helgoland_Spring_Bloom_20160426_1 | ecosystem: Environmental > Aquatic > Marine > Epipelagic ... | reverse complement strand
CCGAATACTTTTTTTAGAATTTTGCCAAACATTGTGTTTTTCCGTAAATATAAGCGAAAGAAACAGAGAGCTATCCTGCTCTCCAGTAAACCATTTAGACGTTAAGCGAGGTTTAGCGGCTGGTGCGCTTAATATAGGAGGCTGGATCGACTGTGCGACCGTTTTTGTAGACTTCGAAGTGAACATGGGGGCCTGTAGATCGGCCGGAACTACCCATACTGGCTATTAGTTCGCCTTTTTTAACAATGGCGCCTAAGCGGGCAATGTTCTTTTCGTTGTGAGCGTAGCGTGTGACAAATCCGTCACTGTGGTTGATTTCAACCATCTGTCCGTAACCACTGCGTTCCCCTGACCAGGTAACAACACCTGAGGCAACGGCGATAATACCGGCGCCCTGTCTTCCGGCGAAATCAACACCGGCATGCCAGCGTTTTTTGCCGTGGAACGGGTCGGTACGCATGCCGTATTCTGAGGACATCCAACCTTTAACAATAGGACGGCCTGCGACTCTGCGTTCGTTTTTAATGCGGTTGTCGGACAGCATAGACTGCAGTACTTGCAGCTGTGACTCACGGCTATCAATATTGCTGTCGAGTCGGGCAAACAATGTGGCCAGTTCCTCTTGGATATCGATGGTGCTGGCTGTCTCTGTGACTAAATTGGTATCTGGACCACCTAAACCTGGGTTAACGGAGAAATCGAATTCGCCGTCTTCTAGGCTGGCTATCTGGGTAAGTTGCTCGCCAAGCGCGTCTAATCGAACCAGTCGAGAGCGCATCTGAGCTAATTTGACGGTCATTGCCGAGAGAGAACCGGCTAACTGATCACGGCCAGCATCCACTTCTTCCTGCTGAACAACGATCTGGTGCTGCATTTCGCTAATACTATTATCAAACAAGAGTTCCCAGCGCCCATCGGCTATCTTAACGCCCAGCATGGTGCCGGCTGCAACGGGAATACCCAGAAGCACCACTGACAACAGACCTTTGGCCCAGCTATTAAGGCTAAGTGTTCTAACCTTTTCCGCTCGACTGCTGATAAGAATTATTTTCACTGGAGGATTATGCCTTCTCTCACTCAAAAACTACTAAAAAGATTAATTCGGCTGCATGTACGATATAGGTACATCTTCCGGATTATCAATAAAAGTGACTACTTCCCAGGCATCCGTGTCTGCGATTAATGCGCGTAATGACGCATTATTTAGTGCATGCCCTGATTTATACGCATCGAACTCTCCAATTAAGCTGTTTCCCAGCAAATAGAGGTCGCCGATGGCGTCCAGGATCTTATGTTTGACGAATTCATCGTCGTAACGCAAGCCGTCTTCGTTCAAAATTTGAAACTCGTCAACAACTATGGCGTTTTCTAAGCTTCCGCCCCGCGCTAATCCCTGTGAGCGGAGATATTCAAATTCTCGCATAAAGCCAAATGTCCTGGCTCTGCTGACTTCTTTAACAAATGAGGTGCTCGAAAAATCGATGCTCCCATTCAGGGCCTGATGTTTGAACACTGGGTGATCAAAGTCAATAGCAAAATTAACTTTAAACCCTTCGAAAGGCCTGAAGGTAGCGCTTTTATCGTCTTGTTTTACGGTGACGTCGCGCTTAATACGGATAAATTTCTTGGGGGCGTCCTGCTCAAAAATACCGGCGGACTGCAATAAAAAGACAAAGGGGCCTGCACTGCCATCCATAATTGGAATTTCGGGCGCTGACACATCAATAAGAGCATTGTCGATGCCCAGACCGGCCATAGCTGAGAGCAGGTGTTCAACGGTAGAGACGCGAACGTCACCATTGACAATGGTTGTAGAGAGGGTAGTGTCGCCGACGTTCTCTGCTTTGGCAGCGATTTCGACCATTGGATCAAGGTCTGTACGACGGAAAATAATGCCGGTATCGGGGTCGGCGGGATGCAAAGTCAGATAGACTTTTTCTCCGGTGTGTAATCCCACGCCAGTAGCACGTATTACATTTTTTAACGTGCGCTGCCTGATCATGGCTACACCCCTGATTTAATAGGTGCAAATTCTAACAGACAAGCCCTCTATCACCAAGATTTTATAATCTGAGGCGTGGTGATAGAAGGCTTCTTACCATTAACTAATTGGGGTAATTAGTCGGCTTGCTTACGCAAGAATGCCGGTACATCTAAATAGTCCATTTCTGGATCTGCATGAACATCCATTTTACGGGCTGTTGAACCGTCTGATACGGTGGTGCGACGGTTGATTGTTGGCTTATCTAGACGACCGTAGTCGATATCACCACTGGCTCTGCGAACGGGGGCATTGTCTACCACGCCGCGCGGACCAGTTTTCATGGCTGCGCCACGAAGGCCTGTGGCAACTACTGTTACGCGCAACTGGTCTTCCAGTTCGGGTTCAAACACGCTACCGACAATAATGGTGGCATCTTCGTCTGCAAAGCTGCGAATGGTGTCGCCAACGTCTTCAAACTCACCCAGAGTAAGGTCGTAACCACTGGTGATGTTTACCAGAATACCTTTGGCACCCTGAAGATTGATATCTTCGAGTAGAGGACATTTGATAGCAGCTTCGGCAGCCACTTTGGCGCGATCCGTTCCGCTGGCTTCACCAGTGCCCATCATAGCCATTCCCATCTCGGCCATTACGGTACGTACATCGGCGAAATCCACATTGATCAGGCCATCGAGCATAATCAGGTCAGTAATGCCCTGAACAGCGCCGAATAGCACATCATTGGCCTGTTTAAAGGCGTTGATCACGGTCATGTCTTTGCCCAGAACCTGCATAAGCTTTTCATTGGGAACAATAATCAATGAATCAACACGCTCTTTTAACTGAGCGATACCGGCATCGGCAATGGCCATGCGCTTGCGGCCTTCAAAAGAAAACGGTCGCGTAACCACACCAACTGTCAGGATGCCCATCTGCTTGGCTACTTCGGCTATAACAGGTGCGCCACCAGTACCGGTGCCCCCGCCCATACCTGCAGTAATAAAGACCATATCTGCGCCTTCAAGAACCTGAGCAATACGCTCTTTGTCTTCGAGGGCTGCCTGACGACCGACTTCTGGATTGGCGCCTGCGCCAAGACCTTTGGTCAAACTGCCGCCCAGCTGCAATACAGTGGCGTTTTCTAGGTCGTTGAGTGACTGAGCATCGGTGTTGGCGCAGATAAAGTGCACCCCATCGATATTACTCGCCATCATGTGGCGAACGGCATTGCCGCCGCCCCCGCCAACGCCTACTACTTTAATCTCTGCATTCTTTGGAATGCTGTCTACTAATTCGAACATATGTAACCCCTTGTTTGCGCCTCACAATTAAATTTCATAGCCACAGTTGTGACCCTTACAGTCCACCCTGGAAAAAACCTTTGATCTTGTCCCAGCTGCTATCGCCACCTGTCTTGCTGGTGTCGCGGCGACCCTCTCTACGCTGTTGCTGAACACCGAAGTGCAGCAGACCAACACCTGTCGAATAAATTGGATTGTTAACAATATCTGACAGGCCTTTTACATTGACCGGCGTACCGATTCGCACTGGCATATGGAATATTTCTTCCGCCAGTTCGGTCACACCTTCCATTTTTGATGTACCTCCGGTGAGTACCACACCAGCTGCAATCAATTCTTCAAAACCACTGCGGCGAAGTTCTGCCTGAACCAGGGTAAATAATTCGTCATAGCGGGGCTCAACCACTTCGGCCAGCAACTGGCGCGACATGTCCCGCGGTTCGCGATCGCCAACGCTGGGGACCTTTACGGTCTCCTCTGGACGGGCCAGCTTGGCCAGCGCACAGGCATATTTGATCTTGAGATCTTCGGCATGGGGCGTTGGTGTACGCAGCGCCATGGCGATGTCGTTGGTGACCTGGTCACCCGCAATTGGAATCACGCCGGTGTGGCGAATGGCACCTTCCGTAAAAATGGCGATATCCGTGGTGCCGCCGCCAATATCTACGAGGGCTACACCAAGTTGCTTCTCATCTTCGGTGAGCACTGCATAGCTTGAGGCCAGCTGCTCTAACACGATGTCGTCGACATCTAGACCACAGCGACGGATACATTTTTTGATGTTCTGTGCGGCGTTAGCGGCACAGGTCACTAAATGAACCTTGGCTTCAAGGCGCACTCCCGACATACCAACAGGTTCGTGAACCCCTTCCTGGTCGTCGATAATGTATTGCTGGGGCAGCACATGGAGAATTTCTTGGTCGGCGGGAATGGCGACGGCTCTCGCTGCATCGATAACCCGCTCTACATCCAGCTGCTGCACTTCGCGGTCGCGTATCGCCACGATGCCGTGAGAGTTAAGGCTGCGAATATGACTGCCAGCAATGCCGGCATAGACTGAGTGAATTGAACAGCCGGCCATCAGTTCAGCTTCTTCTACTGCACGCTGAATTGAGTTAACCGTGGCTTCAATATTCACCACCACACCTTTTTTAAGGCCCGAGGACACATGCATTCCGGTACCCACTATTTCTAGATCTCCGTTGGCGCCTATGGCACCGACAATTGCCACCACTTTAGAGGTGCCAATATCCAGTCCGACGATCATGTTCTCTTCATTTGCACTAGCCATAATTTTTCCTCAGCAGCTCCTGCTTGTTGCTAAACAGATTGAGCTGTATTTACCTCAGTGTCGTGCTGCGCGCCAATTAATACGCCGTCTTTCCAAGCTACGGCTAATCCATTGGGGTAACGCAGATCGATAGTTTTAATACTATTTATCTGTTGATTCAGTCCGGACTTCCATACCAGAGCAAACCGCCTAATTTTTTCGCCAATCTGGTCGCGACCCAATACCAGACGTATGCCAGAGGCGGTATCAACTCGCCAGGCACCCAAACTATCGCGCTGCAGCTCAACCAGCTTTAAACCGGTGGGAATCAGCAGATCAGCCATAGTTTGGTACTCCTTCATCATCTCTCTCGAGGTGCCGTACCTGGCGCGCAATACTGGCAGCGCCGCTAACTTGCTGTTATCAGCAATGGTCAATTCTTCCCCTAGACGGTTTAGAAAACCCGCTTTGCCCCAGCGTGCGATGGGCACTTCTTCCTGAACTTCCACTTTTAATGTGGAGGGCCATTGGCGTCTAACGCTGACTTCATCAACCCAGGGGTCGTCCTGTAGCACCTGACTTAAATTATTCAGGTCGACGCTTAAAAAACCACCATTGATCTGCTCATTCACGAGGCGCGTCAGATCTTGCTGTTGCAGGTAGTTAAAATCACCACCGATCATTATTTGAGTCAGGGGCCTGTCTACCTGCTGGTACATCAGATTGCCGCCGTAGATCACTACGGCAAACAGTCCCACCATTAATAGCCGTGAAAAATTCTCCATCAGGGCGCTGTTACTGCTCTCGTTAGTATTCTTGCTAACGCCCTTATTAGACGCGTTGCGACGATTCTGAGTCGCCATTAGAGAGACTCCTCTAATATGGCGAGCACTAGCTGATCGAAATCTAGGCCTGCGGCCTTGGCCGCCATGGGCACTAGGCTATGGCTGGTCATCCCTGGGGAAGTGTTTACTTCCAACAGCTGAAATTTGTCATTGCTATCGACCATCAGATCTACCCGACCCCAGCCACGACAGCCCACTGTATTGAAGGCATCCATGGAGAGCTGGCGTATCTCGGTCTCGCGCTCGGGGGAGAGATCACTGGGACATTGATACTGGGTCGCATCGGAAAAGTACTTGGCCTGATAGTCGTAAAAGACTTCGTCGGTATGGATGCGAATGGAGGGCAGTGCCTGATCACCCAGAATTGCGACGGTGTATTCCGCACCCTCTAATAGAGGCTCGGCAATCACGGTCATATCAAATTCGGCGGCCTGCTTCCACGCTAACTTGAGCTGCTCGGGGGTTTCGGCGCGGCTCATGCCTATGCTGGAGCCTTCGCTCGCTGGCTTAACCATGGCCTTGCCCCCTAGGCACTGCATAATGCCGGTCCAGTCAGACTGGCTATCGAGAACCGAAAACTCTGCAGTGGCCAGACCTATGCCCTGCCACATCTGCTTGCAGCGCAGCTTGTCCATTGCCAGAGCCGAGGCCAGAACGCCGCTGCCGGTGTAAGGCAGGCCTAGATATTCCAATGCGCCCTGCAGGGTGCCGTCTTCACCGCCGGGGCCATGAAGGGCAATAAATACTCGGTCTAGGTTGTGGCTGGGCAATGTCTGTAACAGGTCGTTCTGGGCGTCAATCAACACTACATCGACGCCGAGATTCTGCAGTGCCTGATGCACAGCTGCGCCGCTCATAAGTGAGACTTCGCGCTCTGAAGAGGTGCCGCCATAGAGCAGTCCGACACGGCCAAATTTACGCATGCTGGATGCAGTCATTTTTTAACCTCCGGCACGGGCTGGAGTTCGCTGTCGGCCAACATGGCAACGAGCTTGCTTACGCTGCCAGCACCCTGGGTCATTACAAAGTCATCACCCCGTACTAGCTCACCTAATAGGTATGGGACTGCTTCAATGGACTCGACATAAATAGGATCTATGCCGCCGCGCTGGCGGATACTGCCGCATAGATTTTTGCTGCCCGCACCGGGGATAGGCTCTTCGCCGGCGCTATAAACATCGAGTACTAACAGCACATCAACCTCGGCCAGTACCTGGACGAAGTCTTCGTAGAGATCGCGAGTACGGGTATATCTGTGTGGCTGAAAAACCATGACTAGACGTTTTTCTGGCCAGCCATCGCGAATGGCCTGAATGGTCGCCTTAACCTCTGTGGGATGGTGACCATAGTCATCAACCAACATGGCGTCGCCACCGGTCACAGGGTATTCGCCAATCACTTCAAAGCGTCGACCAACACCACCAAACTTGGACAGTCCGTCAATAATGGCCTGATCGGAAATCCCCTCGTCGCTGGCCACGGCAATCGCGGCTGCAGCATTTAGGGCATTGTGGCGACCGGGGATGTTTAAGCTGATCTGCAGTGAAGACTGGCCATCTGGACGATCAATCATAAAGTGACACTGACGCTTTTCGGCGCGCAGGTCTCTCAGGCGATAGCCTGCATCTTCGCTAAACCCATAGGTTAGTAATGGCCGTGCAACGTCGACTAGAAGCCCACGAATTACATCATCATCAATGCACATCACAGCCAAGCCGTAAAACGGCAGGTTGTGCAAAAATTCTATATAGGTTTTTTTCATGACCTCAAAGTCAAAACCATAGGTTTGCATATGGTCTGCTTCGATGTTGGTCACCACTGACACCATGGGCTGTAAATGCAAGAAGGACGCATCACTCTCGTCAGCCTCAGCAACCAGATAACGACTGCCTCCAAGCTTGGCATTGGTGCCAACACTGTTGACTCGCCCACCCACAACAAAGGTGGGATCGCGGCCCGCTTCGGCCAGGATAGCTGTGATTAAACTGGTGGTGGTGGTTTTGCCGTGGGTGCCGGCAATGGCGATGCCATGACGGTAGCGCATCAGCTCGGCGAGCATTTCGGCACGACGTACTACCGGAATACCTCGGGTATGAGCGCTGGCGATCTCTGGGTTCTCTATAGTCACCGCGGAGGATTTGACGACTACATTGGCGCCGTCGATGTTACTTTCGTCGTGGCCGATAAAGACAATGGCACCCGCCTTGGTCAGACGCTTAACACTTGGGTTGGCGCTGATATCGGAACCGGAAATTTCGTAACCCTGGTTTAGCAATACCTCGGCAATACCGCACATGCCGCTGCCACCAATACCCACAAAGTGGATACGACGAATACGGCGCATTTCTGGCGGTTGGAAATTCAGGCTATTGACCATTGGCGACCTCCATGCAGACGTTGGCGACTGCTTGGGCTGCATCATTTTTGGCTAACTCACGGGCGGACATGGCCATATTGAGTCGCTGCTCTGCGTGATTACAAATACTATTAATCTCGTTGGCCAAGATCTCTGGCGTTAATTTGGATTGCTGAAACAGCGTTGCCGCTCCCTGGTCTACTAATAGCTGGCCATTGGAGGTTTGGTGATCGTCGATAGCAAAGGGGAATGGAATCAATAATGAACCCAGCCCTGCGGCCGTTAATTCAGCAACAGTGAGGGCGCCGGCGCGACAGATCACAAAGTCAGCCCAGTCATAGGCGTCTTCCATAGCGTCAATAAAGGCCACCACATTAATTTTGCCGTTCTTTACATTGAGTCCGCGCTTTTTGTAATCATCGAGCGTGGCCTGGAGGTGTGCCTTGCCAGTCTGGTGAATCACCTCGGGGCGAACACGTTTATCAATCTGTGCCAATGCTTTTGGCAACAGGCGGTTAATGGCCAAAGCGCCGCGACTGCCGCCCAGTATCAATAATTTGGTGTTGCCACTGCGTTTGGCGAAACGCTGCTGGGGAGGTGCTAAGTTAGCAATGGCCGGTCGTACCGGATTACCACACCATTCACCGTCTTTTAAGGTATCGGGGAAGCCCTGCATAACACGGGTGGCGATAAGCGCAGACAATTTATTGGTGGTGCCAGCAACAGAATTTTGTTCGTGAATAACCACAGGAATGCCTTTGAGCTTGGCAGCAACAGCACCGGGACCTGAGGCAAAACCACCCATACCCAGGACCACCTGAGGTTTAAATTCACCCAAGACGGCCAGTGCCTGACCAATAGATTTCAACAGCAGTATTGGCGCTTTTAATAAAGCGACCAGTCCGCGACCGCGGATACCTTCGATATCTATGTAGTTAATTTCGATGCCATGGCTTGGTACTAGCTCAGACTCAATGCCTCGGCGGGTACCCAACCAGGAAATTTTAGCGTCGGCGCTGCGCAGCTGATCGGCAACGGCCAGTGCCGGGAATACGTGCCCGCCAGTGCCACCAGCCATAATCAATACGCGAAGGTTATCGGTCATAGCGAGGCCTCCGCACAGGAACTGTCTCTGTGTGCAATTCGTGGCTGATGCGCAACATCATGCCCACCATGGCGCAGCACACCATGAGGCTGCTGCCGCCATAGCTAACAAACGGTAGCGTCAGGCCCTTGGTTGGCAACAGTCCTGCGTTAACGCCCAGATTAATAAAGGTTTGGCCACTAATGAGCAAACCAAAACCGAGCAGCACAAAGGCGCCATACCAGTACTTTTGCGCAATCGCTAATTTGGCCAGCTGTAAGATGCGCATCACCATAAATACATACAGACCCAGCAGCGCAATCACACCCATAAAGCCAAATTCTTCGGCATAAATAGCAAATACAAAGTCGGTATGGGCTTCTGGCAAGTACATCATTTTCTGTACTGACTGACCTAGGCCTACGCCAAACCATTCACCGCGACCAAAGGCGATCAATGACTGGGTAAGCTGATAACCGGCATTAAACTGATCAGACCAGGGATCCATAAAGGTGGTGAGTCGCGCAACGCGATAGGGCGCTGACTCTGCCATCCAGTAAAGCAGCACACCAACAACCAGAACCACCAGCATATATTGACGAAGATTGGTGCCGCCCAAAAACAGCATGGCCATAAAGGTTGCAGCCAACACCACGACAGAACCAAAATCTGGTTCCAAAATAAGTAATACGGAGAGCAGAGCAATAACCAATAAGAGCTTAGCGAACTCTTGCCAATTGTCTGCCAGGGTATCCCGATGCTTCTGTAAATGAGCCGCGAGGAAAACCACCGTGGCGACTTTAACTAACTCAGAGACCTGCAGAGTAAAGCCACCAGCACTTAACCAGCGCCGTGAACCGTTTACTTCGCGGCCTATGCCCGGCACTAGAACCAGCACTAACAGCACCACTGATAGTAGAATCCACAGTCGTCCGTACTGGGCCCAGATAGCGGGCGGAACAAAAAACCCTACAGCCATAGCGCCTGCACCAACTAACATGTACGCAAGATGACGGGTGACAAAATACAGCTCATTGTTATAGCGGTAATCGGCAAAGCTAAATGAGGCCGAGGCGATCATAATCAAGCCGATGGAGATCAGGGCTAAGACAGGCAGTAGCAACGGCATATCCACATACCATTCTCTGCGCTTAACCGGTAAGTACTGTAGGGGCAGGCTAATATTCATCGCTGCCTCCAAGTCGGTGCACGGCTTTTTGAAAACTGCGACCACGTTCTTCAAAGCCGCTAAACATATCGAAGCTAGCGCAGGCCGGCGAGAGCAGTACAATATCCCCTGCTGCCGCTAGCTGATGGGCCTGCTCAACCGCTGCATCAAGAGACTCAACGATACGTGTATCCACCACGGTATTTAGGGTTTCTGCAATCTGTGCCGCATCCTCACCAAACAGAATACTGTGTTTTACAAAATCGCTGGCTGCGGGTTGCAGATCGGAGAAGTCCTGTCCCTTGCCCTGACCACCAGCAATTAAAATAAGGTTTTTATGGTCTGCGTCGCCGAAGCCTTTAATCGCCGCTAGAGTAGCGCCAACATTGGTGCCCTTGGAATCGTCGATATAGAGCGCGCCATTGATCTCGGCGATATTCTCGCAGCGATGGGGCAGGCCCGTATAGGTTTTTAAGGTGTCGAGCATGGCCTCCATTGGGAGGTCAGCGGAATAGCCGAGGGCTAAGGCTGCAAGCGCATTGGCTAGGTTATGAGTACCTTTTATGGCCACATCTTTAACCGACATAAGTCGCTCAGCACCCAATGCCAGGTAACCCTCTACGGGCCCCTGCAGTAGACCAAAACTACCCAGATCAGGTTGATTGAGACCAAAGCTAACCATTGGCGTGGCACTCGGCAATAGAGGCCGAGTTAAGGGGTCTTCACGGTTGACCACCACCTTGCCCGCGCCGCGGAAAATTCGGTGTTTGGCCGCATGGTATTGCTGCAAACCAGTATAGCGATCCATATGATCGGGACTGATATTTAGCAATGTACTCACGGCACCGCGAGTATCATTGAGCAGCTCAAGCTGGAAGCTGGAAAGCTCAAGAACGTAGAGCTGATGCTTGTCGTCGAGAAGGTCCAACATCGGCGTGCCCAGATTGCCGCCAATGCCGACACTGAGTCCACTGGCTGCAGCCATCTCGCCAAGCAATGTGGTTACCGTACTCTTGCCGTTGGACCCTGTGATGGCGATAACGGGCGCCTTGGCATGTTCGAGAAACAGTTCAACATCACCTAACAAAGTAACACCAGCCGCACGGGCTGCCACCAATGCTGGCTCTTGCAATGAGATACCAGGGCTGACAATCACCTGATCAATATTGGCAAATAGCTGTTCATCAAAGGCGCCCAATACTAATGGCACATCTGGATAATCTCTCATGACATCTTGCAAATGCGGCGGCTCTGCGCGGCTGTCAGCAAATACAAATGGCTTACCAATCGACGACAAAAAGCGCGCCACAGACAGTCCCGTGGCGCCCATGCCAAGGATTGCTGTGTTGCGGTTAGTCGCGATTACGTCTGTCATTGCTACTTCCATAGTCTTTAACGCAGTTTCAATGTTGCTAGGCCAATCAGAACCAGTACAACGGTAATAATCCAGAAGCGCACAATCACGCGCGGCTCTGGCCAGCCTTTTAATTCGTAGTGGTGGTGCAATGGGGCCATGCGGAAAATACGCTTGCCCGTCAACTTAAATGACGCGACCTGCAAGATGACCGAGACCGTTTCGATGACAAACACACCGCCCATAATAAAAAGTACTATCTCTTGGCGGACGATTACCGCCACCACACCCAGAGCGGCACCCAGCGCCAATGCGCCTACATCTCCCATAAATACCATCGCCGGATAGGTGTTAAACCAGAGAAAACCCAGCCCAGCACCACAGAGCGCTGCGGTAAAAATAAGTAACTCACCCGCACCACTGATATAGGGAATATTTAAATAGATGGCAAACTGAATATTGCCCGTGAGGTAAGCAAAAATACCTAGGGCACCACTGACCAAGACGGTGGGGAGGATCGCAAGGCCATCAAGGCCGTCAGTCAGATTTACCGCGTTGCTGGTGCCGACAATAACGAAGTAGGTAAGCAGAATATAAAAGGGCCCTAAATTGAGTGCAAAGTCTTTAAAGAACGGAATAATCAGCTCGAGTTCAGCAGGACTCTGAGCTGTGGAATACAGTACACCGGCAGCAATAAACCCGAACAGCGATTGCCACAGGTACTTCCAGCGCGCAGGCAGTCCACGGGGATTTTTCTCAACGACTTTGCGATAGTCATCAACCCAGCCCACTAGACCAAAGGAAAATGTGGTGCCGATAACAATCCAAACATAGCGATTATCTAGGTCACCCCAAAGCAAGGTGCTAATGAAAATTGATAACAGTATCAGCGCGCCACCCATGGTTGGGGTGCCTGCCTTACTGAGATGACTCTTGGGCCCGTCACTGCGAATTGCCTGACCCATCTGTAAGCGATTGAGCTGGCGAATAACAATGGGGCCAGCAACCCAGGAGATCACCAGAGAGGTGATTACCGCCAAAATACCGCGCAGTGTCAGATACTGAAATACCGCAAAGGCACCATAAAACTGGGTCAAATAATCTGCTAGCCATACCAACATCAGGTATTTCCTCTGGTGAGTAATATCTCTACGGTTTTTTCCATCTGGGAGCTGCGCGCGCCTTTCACTAAAAAGGTAATCGGTGGCGTAACCCGCACTGAATCGAGTGCGGCCTGAAGCTCTTGGGTCAGAGCCTGGCTCAATAATTCACGATCTTCAAAATGTGTCCCGCCAAATGCCTGACTGGCATTGGCGCTCAAACTACCGAGGCTATAAAGTGCATCGACACCGGCCTGCTGAGCATAGGCCCCCACCTGATAATGGAGGCTAACTTCGTCGTCACCCAGCTCAGCCATATCACCCATCACCAACACGCGGCGACCGGAAGAGTTGGCCAGTACATCAATGGCGGCCTGAAAAGAACTCGGGCTGGCGTTGTATGTGTCATCGATAACAACGGCGCCACTGGAGGTCGTCTTAAATTCCAAACGACCCCCAACCGCGGCAACTGAGGCTAGACCCGCCGCAACCTGCTGGACATTGGCACCTGCCGCGATGGCACAGGCCGCCGCTGCAAGGGCATTATTAATCTGGTGCGCACCGGGTACTGACAGCGCTATAAGTTGCTCAGTGGCGGGCTTATTCGCCATGGCAGCAACGCAGAGCAGAAACTGGTAGCAGCCATTGCTGAGCATCTCAATATCTCTGGCATGTAGGTCTGCAGCAGTATTGTGAACGGAGTAGCTGATCTGATTTTTATTGCCAATCAATACTCGCCACTGGTCACACCAGGTCTCATCAAGATTGAGTATCGCTGTACCTGCAGTCTGGAGGCCGCTGTAAATTTCACCTTTCGCCGAGGCAATACCTTCAACGCTGCCGAAGCCCTCAATGTGGGCATTCTGCACATTGTTGATCAATACAATATCTGGCTTGGCTATGTCACAGAGGTAGGCAATTTCACCGCCGGCGCTGGCACCCATTTCAATCACGGCCAGATCAGTGTCGCTATCCATAGACAGCAGGGTCAGTGGCACGCCAATATGATTATTGAGGTTGCCCGCGGTAGCGTGGACAGTTCCGCACTGGCGTAAAATCGCTGCAATGGCTTCTTTGACCGAGGTTTTCCCAGTGCTGCCGGTAACGGCAATCACAGTGCCGGTAAAGCTATCCCTACGTAATCTTGCTAAGTCGCCGAGGGCCACGGTGGTATCGGCAACCACCCACTGGGGCAGCGGCAACGTTTTGTCTGGCGTTGAAACCACAAGACCGGAGGCTTTTTCTGCCACATCCTGTAAAAACTGATGGGCATCAAAACGCTCACCCGTTAGAGCAACAAATAAATTGCCTTCATTAATCGTGCGGCTGTTAATAGTCACAGTATCAAAGTGGCAGTCTGGATTAATTAGGGTGCCGCCAAAACGTACGGCAGCATCGGTGAGGCGCAGTTGAGGCATCATGCTAAACCCCCCTTTAGATCCAGTGCTTCTCGCGCGCGCAGGGCTAATCGAGCTTCACCCTGATCACTAAAGGGTAGTCGCTGCGCACCTAAAATCTGGTAATCCTCGTGGCCTTTTCCTGCAATTAACACCACGTCATTTTTATCCGCCGCGAGAATTGCCTGACGAATAGCCGCGCGCCGATCTGACTCGACGATTACCTCGCGACGGGTACCCTGAACAATCTGGTTAATAATCTGCTGTGGATCTTCACTGCGCGGATTGTCGCTGGTGACAACGACCTGATCTGCGCAGTGTTCTGCGATAGCACCCATCTCGGCACGTTTGCCAATATCGCGATCGCCGCCACAGCCAAACACAACCCACAGCTTGCCATGACAGTGGACACGTAATGCCTGCAGGGCTTTTTCAAGGGCATCTGGAGTATGGGCATAATCCACAACCACGGAGGGAGACGCGCCGGCATCCACTAATTCCATGCGGCCAGAGACAGCGCGCAGCTTAGGCACAGCCTTTAAAATATCCTCTAGAGCAAACCCCTGAGCGATAGCGGCACCGATAACGGCGAGCAGGTTGGCAAGATTAAACTTACCCAGTAGAGGCGATCGAAGTTCGCCCTCGCCCCAAGGCGTATGGATGGCCGCACGCAAGCCCTCAGGAGAAAGCCCGATGGTGCGACAGTAAATATCTGTTGTGCCGCCCTCTTCCTGAGCTTCAATGCTGTAGGTGATGGCACGAATATTCGGATCGAGATTCGCCAGTATTAGGCGTCCAATGCTGTCATCAATATTGATCACAGCATGTTTAAGATCGGTCATTGCAAAGAGTCGCGCTTTAGCGGCAGCGTAGCTGGCTAGATCACCGTGATAATCAAGATGGTCGCGGCTCAGGTTGGTAAATACCGCGGTATCGACCTGCAGCCCAGCAATGCGTCGCTGAACTAGACTATGAGAGGAAACTTCCAGCGCTACAGTACTGGCACCTTTGCTTTTTAGCTCCGCAAGAATCCGCTGCATCGCCACGGCATCTGGCGTGGTTAGGCCAGTTTCGCCGAGGGCAGGAATATCAGCACCAGAGGCACCGCCCGCCATGCCATAACCCAGGGTGCCTATAGATGCCGCAGAGCCCTTATTTAATCTGTCGACCAGCTCTGCATAGAGATGTGCGCAGGTGGTTTTACCATTGGTGCCGGTTACTGCGGTCAGGATCATCTGTTTGGAGGGATGATCGTAAAAAACACCGGCAATATCTGAAACATATTCGGACAGGTTTTCGATACCAATAACCGGCACGCTGTTATTAACCTGAGGTTCTAATGCCTGTTCTTTTTCCACCAGAATGGCCACAGCACCGCGCTCAATAGCCTGAGGGATAAAGGCAGTGCCATCAGCCTCAGCGCCTTTTATAGCAATAAACAGATCCCCCGCCTGAACCTGACGACTGTCCAGAGTAATGCCTTTTATATCAACATTAGGGCAATTATCTTGAACCACAAAGTCTGCAAGCAATACCGACAGGCTAATGGAGCATTGCTGCGAAAGGCTCATCATGAGTCCCCTCGCTTTTTCGGTACTCGCAACAGGCTTGCAATGGTGCGGTTAACATCGAGCTGGTCTGGGGTAACCTGCAATAGGCGCAGGGCATTTCCTGTCACTTCTGAGAATACGGGTGCGGCGACCAGGCCTCCAAAATAATCACCATCACGAGGCTCATCGATTACTACAATGGTCACCAGACGCGGGTTGTCGATAGGCGACAGTCCAGCAAAAACTGACATATAACGGTTGTCGTCATAGCCACCCCCAGCCTTAACCTTGTGCAGGGTGCCGGTTTTACCGCCCACGGAATAGCCATCAATCATGGCGCGCTTACCCGTACCCTTGTCGCTACTGGCAGCCTGCAACATGTTGCGGACCTGCTTAACCATTTTGCCATTAATGACTTGATCGCTTTCTGGCGCCGAATCAACGGCCACTAGAGATACCTCTTTACGATAGCCATCATTGGCTAATACCGCATAGGCTCGCGCCAGCTGTAGTGAGGACACACTTAGTCCATAGCCGAAGGCAAACGTGGCCTGAGTGACTGGGTCCCAGTGGCGATGGCCCGGCAAATTACCCAGCGTCTCACCTGGGAAACCACTGCCCACTGGCTCACCAAAGCCCATGCGCTCAAATACCTGGCGGGTAGCATCTGGATCTAAGGCCAGCGCTACTTTAGTAGTGCCCACCTGACTGGATTTTCTGAGTACGCCCGCTAGATCAAGAACACCATAATTGGATGGGTCAACAAAGGTTTTATAGGCCACCTTAAAATACCCAGGGCTGGTATCAATCAAGGTGTCCGGCTGAAATTTTTCGCTCTCGAGGGCCGCTAATATCGTGAAGGGCTTCACGGTGGAGCCAGGCTCCATCATGTCGGTAACCGCGCGATTGCGAACCGCATCAGCCTGCAAGTTAGTGCGGTCATTGGGATTAAACGAAGGCTGATTAGCCATGGCCAATACTTCACCCGTGTCTACATCCAAAACAACCACGGAGCCTGACTTGGCCTGATGCTTTTGTACCGAGGCCTTAAGCGCACGGTAAGCCGCATACTGCACACGCAAATCAATACTCAGACGCAATGAATCCCCAGCATGCGCTGGCTTAATCAGGGCGATATCCTTAATAACTCTACCGGCTAGATCTTTAACGACTTTTTTAGAGCCAGGCTGCCCAGTCAACCAAGCATTATAGGCAAGCTCCATGCCCTCCTGACCATCATCATTAATATCAGTAAAGCCCACTAACTGCGCAGTCACTTCACCGGCGGGATAAAAGCGTTTGTACTCCTGACGTCCGCTAACACCGGGAATGGCAAGTGCTAGAATTGCCTCCGCCTCTGCCGTGGGTAACTGACGGGCCAGATGCATAAATGACTTATTACGGTAGCGCTTAAGGCTGGCCTTTAGTTGCGCGGCTGAAATATCAAGGGCATCGGCCAGCTGCACTATGTGCTGCGGCTTGGCAAATTGCTGAATATGCTGAGGATTGGCTATTAATGTGGTGACTGGTGTGCTCACCGCTAAGGGCTCGCCATTTCTGTCGGTGATCAGACCACGGTAGGCTGGAATAGGCTCTTGGCGAATGGCTCGGGCATCGCCCTGACTCTGCAGAAACTCCACACCATGCTCTTCGTCAGTCATGATTTGCAGCTGGGCTATCTTGGCTAAAACCACAATCGGCAGAGAGACCAGTACAAGCATTACAAAATAGTAACGCCAGCGCGGTATAACTGTCTGTAGCGATTTTTTGGCCACGTGTCTGTCTTACCCTTTATGTATATTGAGAGCCTTTCAATGCTCTTTGAATTCCTTTTGTACAACGTCCGATTTAAGTGCCTATTGGCGCTTAATCATTAAAATCTCTTCTGGCAGCGGGCTGTGCATCTGTAAATTCTTGGCTGCCATATTTTCAATTCTTTGCAATGACCCCCAGGCACTCTGCTCGAGGAGGTACTTGCCATAATCCACTTGCAGCTGATTCGCCTCGCGCTCCATGGCTGTCAGCTCTGAATACTTCTCGCGACACAGGTGACTCACAAAGGCCACCGACAGTGCGCTGACTACAACCAGTATCCACAGCAGCGCAATTCGCAGTGGACTAGCCACTTAGGCAACGCGCTCAGCAGTGCGCATTACCGCGCTACGAGATCGAACATTGCCGTCAACTTCGCTGACCGCCGGCTTTACAGCCTTACCAACTTTGACCAGTCTCACACCGCGATCAACATCTCTAATGGGCAGATTTTTTGGCAACTTAATGCCCTGCTCCTGATCGCGAATAAAGCGCTTAACGCGACGATCCTCCAGCGAGTGAAAACTGATAACCACCAGCCGACCACCCACTTTTAAGGTATCTATTATTTGCGCCAGTAGCGCCTCGAGATCATCCAGCTCGCGATTGATAAAGATGCGAATCGCCTGAAATGCCTTGGTGGCAGGATGCCTGCCTCGCTCCCATGCCGGATGGGCTGCGGCCAAAATTCCCGCTAACTGAACGGTGCCTGTAATGGGCGTTTTCTCACGTTCTTTAACCACCGCACTGGCCATGCGTCGAGCAAACCGCTCTTCGCCATATTCTTTAATCACTCGCGCAATTTCCTGCTCATCAGCGCTGGCGATCCACTCCGCTGCCGACAAACCCTTACTGGTATCCATGCGCATATCCAATGGTCCATCGCGCATAAAGCTAAAACCACGCTCGGCCTGATCTATCTGCGGCGAGGAAACACCTAGGTCGAGCAACACGCCGGATAACTCGCCGGCCTTGCCCATCTGCGCCACAATCTCACTCAAATCAGCAAAGGTGCCATGCACCAACTGCAGTCTTGTGTCCTCACTAAATCGCACCTGACCTTCGGCAATCGCCTGAGGGTCTTTATCGATAGCAACCACCGAACCCTGGGGCGACAGCTTCGACAGCAACTCAGCGGTATGGCCGCCACGACCAAAGGTGCCGTCAACATAGAAACCATCTGGGTCTATCACCAACGCGTCCACCGCCTCGTGCAGTAGTACCGTGGTATGTGCTGTCGTTGTTTCAGTCATCGCTTCCATTACCCTCAAATGTCCCGGCTTACCAGGAGAGGTTTTTTAAAGCGTCTGACATGTTGTCTTTATCGATCAACATGCCGCGATAATTTTCCTGAGACTTCTCTCGCTCAGCATTCCAATTGTCTTCGGACCAGATCTCCAAACGCTGAGTACGGCCCACTAGCACCAGCTTCTTATCCAGCTCGGCATAGCCGCGCAATTCGGTTGGGATCAAAATTCGTCCACTGCCGTCAACCTGCAAGTCTTTGGCCTGACCTACAACAAAACGACTCAACATTTCACCCAGCTCATCCATAGCAGGCAATGCAGAGACTTTTTCTTCGAATTTTTTCCATTCGGGGAGCGGTGACAGGGTCAAACAGGTAGACTTCATATCTATGGTGATAACGAGATCATTGGCGCAAATATCTTCGAGCAGGGAGCGGTAGCGAGTCGGAATTGCCATCCGGCCCTTTGCGTCCATATTGATTGGATCACTACCTCTAAACACTTTCTTACCCTTTTAAGCCATTCTCGTCATAAGTTGGTTCAAGATAACCAAAATTAACCACTTTTCGCCACTTTTACCCATTTGTGCAGACTATGGGTCACACAGATCAATGTCAAGCGCAGTAGAAGGCAAAAAAGTGAATAAAATCAGTAAGTTCCATGATTGTTGCGAGAATGGTTCAAGGGTGATTAAGAACAAACAATATTTAACAATATAAAACAGAGAGGTAACGCCACAAGTTAAAGTAACTTCTAGCTTTGAGCCATTTTAAGAACAATTTTACTTAAATTTTTATTTTTTTAGATCAAAACGCAATAAACAAAAAGGGCTAGCGATCTCTCGCTAGCCCTTTTCTTTTACACATACAAAAAGTTGAGTTGACCGATAAGCCGGGTTCTGTCGTGGACAGTCATTCATCTGGGACAAACGTCGCCGTTTGCCTCAAGCAACCTACCCGTTCCCAACGCGGGTCGCGCCATGCGGGAACCTATTTGGTCTTGCTCCGAGTGGGGTTTACCATGCCACTGCTGTTACCAGCAGCGCGGTGCGCTCTTACCGCACCCTTTCACCCTTACCTGTGTTCGCGAACGAATCATCGGCGGTCTACTCTCTGCTGCACTGGCCGTAGGCTTTCGCCTCCCAGGCGTTACCTGGCACTCTACCCTGTGGAGCCCGGACTTTCCTCCGCGTCACACCCGTTCAAACGCAAGCGAATGATCGAGAAATTAACACAGCGACTGCCTAGTCAACTCGTGGTCGAGGATAGCACAGGTTGGGGGTTTTCCTGGAGGTTTATTGGTGAGTGGGGTGGGGGAAGTGTTTGGATATGCCCTTGAGATCGGTCCCATGGGTATAGGTGTTTTCAGCGTTCGCACAACTCGCTGCTCTCAGACAGGGTGCTCTCTCAATCTGAAAATTATAGACCGATAAGCGGACCCTGATTGATCTCAAGGACCTCTCAAGGCACGGCTTCATGCTGAGTACCGAGCTTTAAGTTTCCGCGCTGTCATCCTGAGCGCAGCGAAGGACCTCCTGCAGCTAACTTAAGATCCTTCGCTATGCTCAGGATGACGATTATTTGTTGCGGCTATTTGGTGTCTTTTAGTAGCTGGTGGTCCGGCGGCAGTTGCCGAGAAATCCATAGGGCCAATTTATGGCGCATATTGGGATCACTAATCTGATCTTTGGCCAGAGGCTGAATCAGCTTATCTTCCACGAGTACCTTGTAGACAAACTCAACCTTGAGCTTAACCGAATCATGGCTCTCAACCTCCCCGTAGGCCCGCTTCTTTGCGTAGACCGCACCTATTTGCAGGGCTTTTTTTACCAGCTCATCTTCATGGGGAATCTTTTGCATGCTTTACCTTTAGTCAGTGAACGTCCGTGCATTGCGGAAAATTCGCATCCAGCCGCTGTCTTCGCCCCAATCATCTGGATGCCAAGAATTGAGCAGGGTGCGATAAACCCGCTCGGGGTGAGGCATCATTAATGTGGCTCGACCATCCACAGAGGTTACACCAGTAATGCCGTCAGGCGAACCATTGGGGTTAGCCGGGTAACGGCTAGCGACCTCGAGATTATTTTCAAGGAAGCGCATAGCGATCTGATTACTCTGCTGCAGCTGGGCCAATACATCTGGGCGGGCAAATTCTGCGCGGCCTTCGCCGTGGGAGATGGCAATGGGCATATGGGTGCCGGCCATACCCTGGAGAAATATCGAGGGTGAGTCTTCAATGCGCACGAGAGAGAATCGCGCTTCAAACTGTTCGGATAGATTGCGTACAAATCGTGGCCAGAGTTCGGCACCGGGGATTAATGTTTTGAGATTACTCAGCATCTGACAGCCGTTACATACACCTAAGCTAAAGGTATCTGGGCGATGGAAGAACTGCTGAAATTGATCGCGAATCTGGCTGTTAAACAGCACGGTTTTAGCCCAGCCTTCCCCAGCCCCTAAAACATCACCGTAAGAGAAACCACCGCAGGCAACGAGGCCTGAGAAGTCGGACAGAGAACGACGGCCAGCCAGCAAGTCACTCATATGAACATCGACGGCGGTAAAGCCGGCGCGGTCAAAAGCGGCTGCCATTTCTAGATGACTATTTACACCCTGCTCGCGAACAATGGCGACTCTGGGTTTCACACCGGTCTTAATATAGGGCGCGCTAATATCCTCAGCGGGGTCAAACGTCAGGTTAACCGAGAGCCCGGTATCGGCTTTACCAATACGCTCAAATTCCTGCTCAACGCATTCTGCATTATCCCGCAGTGAGGCAACCTGATAGGAGGTCTCACTCCAGCAGGCTTGCAGCGCAGTGCGATCGCAGGCAAACAGCATCTCACCGTCGCGACTGATCTCAAGACTGTCATTACTGTTGACTGTGCCGAGCCTGTGGACGCTAACACCTGCGTCAGCAAAACGCTGAGCCAAAACATCGGCGCTGTCGGCACGAACCTGAATAACGCCGCCCAGCTCTTCATTAAATAGGACGGCCATACTGTTGGCGTCGAGGTCGGTCAGATCGACCGAAACTCCCACATGGCCGGCAAAACTCATCTCGGCCAGAGTGGTTAACAGTCCGCCATCGGAGCGATCATGGTAGGCAACAATTTCGCCCTGTTCTATGGAGGCCTGCATGCTGTCGAAGAAGCCTTTAAGGGCCTGAGCATCGTCAACATCTGGGGCTGTATCGCCAAACTCCGAGAACACCTGGGCCAAAATAGAGCCTCCCATACGGTTGGCACCAGCACCTAGGTCGAGGAGTAATAATTCTGTATCACCCTGATCGGTGCGCAGCTGTGGGGTCAGTGTTTTACGCACATCTAGCACCGGTGAAAATCCGGTGATAATTAATGACAGCGGCGAGGTAACAGCCCTGTCATCGCCATTGGCCTCTTGCCAAGCGGTGCGCATAGACATGGAGTCTTTGCCCACAGGAACGGTGATGCCCAGCTTGGGACATAGATCCATGCCCACAGCTTCGACGGTGCGGTAGAGTTTTTCATCTTCCCCCGGCGAGCCTGCGGCACACATCCAGTTAGCGGACAATTTAATATCTTTAATATCACCAATGCGCGCAGCGCTGATGTTGGTAATGGCTTCACCGATCGCCATACGGCCAGAGGCTGGACCATTGATTAGAGCCAGCGGCGTGCGCTCGCCCATGGCCATGGCTTCACCGGCGGTGCTGTCGTAGGTCACTGTGGTGACGGCACAGTCGGCAACGGGAATCTGCCAGGGACCCACCATCTGATCACGGGCAACCATGCCGGTCACCGACCGATCGCCAATGGTGATAAGGAAACTTTTACTGGCCACTGTTGGGTGACGCAATACGCGGAAGACCGACTCGCTGAGATCCAAGGCTTCAGGCGAGAAGGCCGTGGCAGGTAAATCTAGTTTGGTGGCGGTGCGATGCATCTTTGGCGCCTTGCCAAATAATACCGACATCGGCAGATCGACTGGATTGTTATCAAAGTGATCGTCCACTACCGTAATCTGCTTGCTCTCTGTGGCTTCGCCAACCACGGCATAGGGGCAACGCTCCCGTTCACAGATAGCGGTAAAGCGCTCTATATCCACAGGTAAAATAGCCAGCACATAACGCTCTTGGGCTTCGTTACACCAGATTTCTACTGGGGCCATGCCCGGTTCATCGTTGGGGACTTTGCGCAGGTCAAAACGACCGCCGGTGCCGCCGTCTTTAACCAACTCTGGCAGAGCATTGGATAGTCCACCTGCTCCCACATCGTGAATAAAGGCGATGGGATTAATGTCACCCAGCTGCCAGCACTGGTCGATCACTTCCTGACAGCGGCGCTCAATCTCTGGGTTCTGACGCTGCACCGAGGCAAAGTCTAAATCTGCAGAGCTGCTGCCTGTGGTCATGGATGAGGCTGCGCCGCCACCCAAGCCGATCAACATGGCAGGACCACCCAGCACAACAAGCTGTGCGCCAGGTTTAAATTCTGGCTTATCAACATGGTCTTCACGGATATTGCCGTAACCACCGGCAATCATGATGGGCTTGTGATAGCCGCGACGCTCGCCGGCAAAGTCCATCTCGAAGGTTCTAAAGTAGCCGCAGATATTGGGGCGACCAAATTCATTATTAAAGGCCGCACCACCTAGCGGACCTTCGGTCATGATATCCAGCGCTGACACTATGCGACCCGGCTTGCCGTAGTCGTATTCCCAAGGCTGAATATAATTTGGAATCTGTAAATTGGACACGGTAAAACCGACCAGCCCCACCTTAGGTTTAGAACCTCGACCCACAGCACCTTCGTCGCGAATCTCACCACCGGAACCTGTACCAGCACCAGAGTAAGGCGCGATAGCCGTTGGGTGATTATGGGTTTCAACCTTCATCAGCAGATGCACTGGCTCTTGGCTGTAACCATATTCTTTACTGATGGGATCCGGATAGAATCGTCCACCTTCAGTACCAGCAACCACTGCGGCATTATCGGAATAAGCCGACAGCACATTTTCGCCACCCAGTTTGTTGGTGTTTCGAATCATGCCAAACAGGGAATTTTTTTCTTCAACGCCGTCCACCGTCCAGCTGGCATTAAAGATTTTGTGCCTGCAGTGCTCGGAGTTGGCCTGAGCAAACATCATTAACTCAGCATCTGAAGGGTTACGCTGTAACTCTTCAAAGCTGGCAACCAGATAGTCAATTTCATCGTCGGCTAGTGCCAAGCCAAGCTCAACATTGGCCAACTTTAGCGCTCCACTGCCACCAGCAAGAATATCTACCTGGGTCATCGGCTTGGGCTGGTGGTGAGTAAACAGCATTTCAGCCTGCTGTAAATCCTTGAGTACGGTTTCAACCATGCGGTCACTGAGCAACTCTGCCAGCAATGCCTGCTGCTCGTCAGTTAGCACTTTTTGCGCCTGCACATAATAAGCTGTGCCACGCTCAACCCGCAGCACGTTGTGCAGCCCGCAGTTGTGGGCAATATCCGTGGCCTTGCTCGACCAGGGAGAAATAGTGCCGGAACGGGGAACCACCAGTAGCAGCGTGCCCTCGGTAGAGCCTTTTTCTTCGCTCGGGCCATAGGTCATAAGGGCTTCGAGGGTTGTCAGGTCTGTCTCTGACAGGGCTTCCCTAACCTCAGCAAAGTGCACAAATTCCGCTACCACTGAGGTAACTGAGGGCACTGCACGCTGCAGATTAGAGAGTAATTTTTGACGTCGAAACGCGGAAAGAGAGGATGCGCCGCTGAGGATTATCATGGATGCTGGTCTCAAAAACATAGCTATTGGGAAGCGCGTTATTCTAGCTGAAAAATCCCGGCTTAGGCAGAATGAATTACCTAAAGCATGTACAATTCTTAAATCCTGAGTCACCCAAGACAGGGCACTTATAACCCAGCCGTATAGAGGTTACTCAAACAGCCATGAGCGAGTTTTTCCACAGCATCAGAAAAATACCAAATCGGCTTGCGCTGATCGTTATGCTTTCTGTGTTTGTGGCTTATATACCCAGCAGTGCCCATATGTCAGACCTCGAGCGCGTGCATGCGAGAGGCCAGCTGGTGATGCTAACGGTATCTGGGCCAACTACCTATTTTGAAGATGGTCGTGGCAAAAATGGCTTCGACTACCTGATCGCCAAGGCCTTTGCAGACAGTCTAAATGTCGAATTGGTGGTCAAACCCCAGTCAACCTTGCGCAGACTACTGCTCTCGGTGGGCGGCCCTCAGGGAGATTTCGCCGCAGCCAACTTAGTGGCCACTGAAGCCCGCGCCGAATCCCTAGCATTCTCTCAACCATTTTTCGAAGTAACTCAGCAGCTGGTGTACCGTCGCGGCAGCAAACGACCTAAATCACTGGACCAACTCGAGGGCGAGTTACTGGTGATTACTGATTCATCCCATAGTGAGCAGCTCCAGAGTCTCAAGGATGCAGTGCCAGATTTACGCTGGCGCGAGCAAGACGATTTAGAGATGAGCGACCTGATAAGAATGGTTCACGAGGGCCAGGTTACCTACACCGTCGTGGACTCACTGGCCTATCTGGTGAACCGCCATATTTATCCCAGAGCGCGCAAAGCATTTGATATCGCCAAACCTCAGTCTACTGCCTGGGCATTTGCAACCCACAACGACGGTACTTTGCTAAACGCCGCCAATGCATTTTTAGACAGCTATATAAAGAGTGGCAAGCTGGCCCTTTTAGAGCAGCAGCTATTTTCCCAGACAGAGAATTTTTCTGTGGGGGATTCACAGCGGCTAGGGCAGCTGGTGGCGCGTCGATTGCCCAAGTATGAACAGATGTTTCGCCAAACTGCCCAACATCATGGCATGGACTGGTCACTGCTGGCAGCTGTGGCCTATCAGGAATCTCACTGGAACCCCAAAGCCAGATCCCCCACCGGTGTGCGCGGGTTGATGATGCTGACATTGGATACCGCCAAAGAAATGAAGGTGAGCAATCGCCTCGATGCAGCCCAGAGTCTGGAAGGCGGCGCCGCCTATCTAGTGAAATTAAAGTCGCGCCTGCCCCAGAGAATCACTGAGCCCGATCGCACTCTACTGGCCCTGGCTGCTTACAATGTGGGCTTTGGGCATTTAGAGGATGCACGGGTATTAACTGCACGCAACGGCAAGAACCCAGATCTGTGGGTGGATATTCGCGCGCACTTGCCTCTGCTGAGTAAGAAACAATTTTATTCAACGGTTAAATATGGCTATGCCCGGGGCAATGAGCCGGTGCTCTATGTGGATAATATTCAATACTACAGAACCTACCTGCAGCTCTATTCTCTCTCCCAGCATGATTTCGAACCGCCGCCCGTCCCAGCGGAATGGGAACCAGACGCACCTCCCTCTTTATAGGGATCGATTTCTAAGCGCGGGTTTTATTGGCTTTTAGATTCCCGCTTGCGCCGAAAGAAAAGACTAATAAGATCACCGCACTCCTGCGCCAACACTCCACCCTGCCATTCAATACTGTGGTTGTAATGACTTTGATCCATTAGCTGTAGCTGACTCTGTAAGGCACCAGCTCTGGGCTCCAGCGCACCAAACAGTACCCGGCGAATACGCCCATGAACCATAGCGCCCACACACATGGTGCAGGGCTCAATGGTAACGTACAGATCACAGTCACTTAGGCGGTAATTGCTGAGATTATTAGCGGCATTGCGCATGGCCACAATTTCGGCATGGGCGGTTGGATCGCAGCCAGAAATAGGCTGATTAAACCCCTCTCCGACAATTTCGCCGTCTTTGACTACGATGGCACCCACCGGCACCTCGCCAGCAGCACCGGCTTGCTCAGCCAACTGCAATGCTTTAGCCATATAAAATTCGTCAGTACTCATACTTATCCATTGCCCTATAGCGTAAAATCAGTGGCCTACTTTCTATCAAGAACTCTTATGCTCAAACCTCTGCATATTCAGCCGAACTGGCAAACTGAACTGAGCCAGTCTTTTACCAGTGTTGATGAACTGCTCGCGGAACTTGAGCTCGACAGTACCCAGCTTTCAACCTGCCAGCAGGCGGCTCAACAATTTCCACTCAGGGTGCCACGCGCCTTCGTTCGGCGCATGGAAAAAGGTAATTCCAATGACCCGCTGCTCGCTCAGGTGCTACCCATTAAAGCGGAGATGCAGTTAGACCCGGCATACAGCACAGACCCCCTAGATGAATCTAGCCATAACCCTATTGCTGGCATTGTACATAAATACCGCAATCGTCTGTTGCTCATCGTCAGCCCCGCCTGCGCAATTAACTGCCGTTACTGCTTTCGTCGTCATTTTCCCTATCAAGAAAATCGCCAGAGTAAAGAGCAATGGCTGCAAGCACTTACGTATATAAGCAGTAACACTGACATTAATGAGGTGATTTTCAGCGGCGGTGACCCCTTGGCGGCCAATGACCAGTTTCTCGGCTGGCTCGCCGAACAGATCGCTGCCATACCTCATATAAAGCGTCTGCGTATTCACACCCGCCTGCCAGTGGTGATTCCATCGCGGATTAACGATGCCTTTTTGCGCTGGGCAACAGGCACTCGCTTAACACCTATTTTGGTTTTACATATCAATCATAGTAACGAAATAGATGCCGAGGTTGTCGAGGCTGTCCGACGCCTGCAGGGTGCAGGTATAAAAGTGCTCAACCAGACGGTTTTACTCAAAGGCGTGAATGACAGCGCCGAGTCATTAAACAATTTGAGTGAACGGCTTTTTGATTGCGCCATCACACCCTATTACTTACACCTTTTAGATCCGGTTCAGGGCGCCAGCCACTTTGATATTGATACAACAGAAGCTCGCCAAATCTATCGTGAATTACAAACGATGCTGCCCGGATTTTTATTGCCAAGACTGGTGCGGGAAATCCCTGGCAAACTGTCAAAAACACTTATTTCACTCTAAGCCCTTAAGTAGTCAAGAGCCTGCATAAATAGGCGAATTCCGACATGAAATGTCGCAATTACGACATGTAAATTTATCGTGTGATTTCCATTTGAATAAGAGTAGACTACGCGAGAAGTTTGAGTTTGAACCTTCGTTCCATTATGGCCGCTATGGCTCAGATTCCTTCTGAATTGATTGCTTGATAACAATAAAAAATCAAACGCCACAGTAAGGCAATAAAATTAAACTAAGTCCGATATTATCTCGGGGGAGATTTATGAAAAATAATACTTTTTGGAAATTAAACGCCATTGCAGCCGCAGTGATTGCCGGTAGCACTATGCTTCCAGTAGCTTCTGCTGTCGCTGAAGAAATGGTAGAAGAAATTGTAACTGTTGGTGCACGTGCTAAAGCACGCTCGGTAATTGACTCTGTATCTGCTGTTGATGTTATCAGCGGTTCTGAGCTTACTAACCAAGGCGATGTTGACGTTACCAACCTTTTGCGTAACTCAGTACCTTCTTACTACGTTAACGATCAGCCGATCAGTGACGCAGGCACAATGGTTCGCCCAGCAGGTCTTCGCGGCATGGCAGCTGACCACACTTTAGTACTGGTTAACGGCAAGCGTCGTCACCGTGCTTCAGTAATCCTTTGGGCTGCTGGTGGTATTTCAGACGGCGCACAGGGTCCTGACACATCTTCTATTCCAGGCCTAGCCCTGAAAAACATTGAAGTACTACGCGACGGCGCTGCATCTCAGTATGGTTCTGATGCACTTGCTGGCGTAATCAACTTCAATCTTAAAGATGCAAGCGAAGGCGGTAGCATCCAGGTTCGTGCCGGCGAATATAGCGAAGGCGACGGTTCAATGTCGTATGTTTCAGCTAACTTTGGCCTACCTCTTGGTTCTAACGGCTTTGTTAACACTACGTTTGAAATTGGTTCTACTGATGAAACCGATCGTTCAGTACAGCGTGCAGATGCTGCTGCTCTGGTTACAGATGGCTACACAAATGTTCCATCTCCAGCGATGAAATGGGGCCGTCCTAACGTTGATAACGACATGAAGCTTTTCGTTAACTTTGGCGCTGACTTGGGCAACGATACTGAAATGTATGGTTATGCTAACTCAACGACTAAAGACATCGATGGCGGATTCTACTTCCGTAACCCTACCAACCGTGGTGGTGTATACGGCGATGGAACAAACCTTCTTATCGGTGATATGGATGGTGTTGGTGTTGGTACAGACTGTCCAGTTGTTGCTCTAACGGGTAATATCCCTGACCCAACCGCTATGGCAGCAGTTGCAGCTGATGATAACTGCTTTAGCTTCCAGGAAACTATTCCTGGTGGTTTCACGCCACGCTTTGGTGGCACCATGACTGACCAGGCATTCTTGTTTGGATTACGTGGTGAGACGGCTAATGGCTTAGGTTGGGACGTAAGTTCTTACTACGGCAGCAACGAAGCAGACTTCTTCATTAACAACACTGTTAATGCAAGTATGGGTCCAGCGTCTCCACGTGACTTCGATCCAGGCCTATATCGTCAAGTTGAAACTTCAGTAAACGCTGACTTCACTTACTCCATGAGCGAGTCTGTAAGCATGGCCTTTGGTGCTGAGTACCGCGTTGAAGAGTTCACTATCGGAGCAGGCGATGAAGCCTCTTCAACTGCCGGTGTACTAGGCGATCAAGGGTTCAGCCTTTCAAGTAACGGCTTCCCTGGATTCGCTAAGAGCATCGCGGGCGTATTTGACCGTAGTAACTATGCGGCATACGTAGAAGCTGAGTGGGATGCATCGGATGACTTGTTATTAACTTCTGCGCTTCGCTTTGAAGACTATGAAGATTTTGGTACAACTACCAACTACAAGATCGGTGGTAACTATCACCTGACTGATGATACTGGTATTCGTGCGACGTACAGCACTGGCTTTAAAGCACCAACGCCAGGGCAGTCTAATGCGTCAAACATCTCTACTACCATCGATAACACAACAGGCCAGTTAGTGAACAAGGGTGTAATCCCAGCTACTAGCCCAGTTGCTTTGTTATACGGCGGCGCGCAGTTGACTCCAGAAGACTCTACTAACATGACTTTTGGTTTCTACACTACTGTAGGCGAATTCGACATCACTGCTGATTACTTTGATATTGACGTTGAAGATCGCTTGAACCTGTCTGCTGACATCACTTTAACAGCCGCTGACATTGCTGCTCTAAGAGCAGCCAATGTACCTGGTGCTGGTGATATGTCTCAGTTCCGTTTCTTCACCAACGACTTCGATACCAACACAAGCGGTATTGACGTAGTTATTTCAACTAGCACTGATTGGATGGGCGGTACCACTGACTGGAACCTAGCCTACAACAAGACGACTACTGAAATTACTAAAGCTGGTTCGACTATCGATGCTGAGCGTGAGCGCATCATCGAAGGCATGACTCCAGACACTCGTTGGAACCTGTCTGCTAATCACGTCATGGATTCTTGGAGAATGCTTGCTCGTGTTAGCTCATACAGCGACTGGTATGACAGCAACGAAGGCTTTGATTACTCAGGCGAGATGGTTGTTGACTTAGAGTTATCTTATAACGTCAACGAAAGCTCAACAGTAATGCTTGGCGGTAACAACGTACTGGACGAAGCGGGCGACACATTGCACGACGCAACTTCTTACGGTAACAAGTACAGCCAGTTCGCACCAATGGGCTTCAGCGGTGCATTTTGGTACGCAAAGTATAGCTACAACTTCTAAGCGACTCTTTTGAGTTAATTAGATCGGGTCAGTGCGCAAGTGCTGGCCTAACAGATACAAGAAAAGGGGTGCCAATTGGCACCCCTTTTTTGTGTCTCTATTAGTAAATCATCAAGCCTTTCTAGCGGGCGCTATGTCAGGCTCAAATAGCGGATCCTGGATTCCTTTAGTATCAGTTTGAAAAACAAATAAATTACCCGCTTCTGGCTGCGCTGCAAGAGCCTCATCACTCAGTCCCTGATGGGCACTGGTAACAAAAAGCCTGTCCATTTGCGGCCCACCAAAGGCCAAACAGGTTGGCTGGCTAACAGATAAAGGCAAGACAAAGTCTTCTTCACCGGTTGGGCTGTAGCGCACAATACGACTCGCGCCCCATTGAGCATTCCAGATATAACCCTGGGCATCAACCGTAGAACCATCGGGAAAACAGCCACGTTCCGTGCGCAACAATACGGCTGGATTTGATAGGGCACCGCTCTGGCTGTCAAAGTCGTAGCGAAAGATACGTCTTGAAGGTGTATCTGTGTGATACATGATTTTCGCATCGGGACTCCAGCAGAGACTATTGGATATAGACAGCCCTGATAGTTTATTAGATGCCTGCAGCTGGTGATCGAGGCAATAGAGTGCACCAGCACCCTGCTCGCCGCTTTCAACCATACTACCAGCCCAGAAGCGTCCCTGACGGTCTGCACGGCCATCGTTGAGTCGAGTGCCCGGATTATCTTGGTCTATTTTCTGTCGCCATTGGATATCTCCGGTCAACGGATTGTAATAGGCAAAGCCACTGGCAAAACCGCAGATCAAATAATGACTGCCGGCAATCAGAGCAAAAGACCCGAGACGCTCCGGCGTTGACCATTGCTCTAGATGCTTGTCTGCAGGGCGATATCGATACAGCAGACTGCCCTCAATATCCGTCCACCAGACCGCGGCGCCACTGTCATCCCAGATCACCCCCTCGCCCAGTTCATTGTTGACCTTTATCGTTTCTACTAGAGTGGCTGTGACCATCTGTTAGTTTCCTCGCGCTGCCTGCATGGCAGTAACAACCGCCAGCGCAGACTGATACACCTGTTCGGCACTGTCACCGGCCTGATAAAGTTCAGAGCCAATACCAAAACCATGGGCTCCAGCATTAAGCCACTCACCGGCAGTGTTTGCGCCCGCACCACCCACTGCTAATATCTTGCAGTCTTTCGGCAGTACCGCAGAAGCGCCTTTAATATGAATGGGGCCATAGGTCGATGCTGGAAATAATTTTAAATAGCGGGCGCCATTTTCGTAGGCCAAAAAGGCCTCGGTCACTGTTGCCCAACCGGGCATAGGTACTAGACCAAGCTCTAGGCTGCGAACGATAACCGCTGGATTGCTGTTGGGGCTAACAATAATCTCGCCACCAGCATCGGCAACAGCCTCGACATCAGCAACAGTCAATACAGTGCCCGCGCCGATAACGCACTGGTCACCCAATGCCTGGCTTAAATGTTTAATGCTCTGCAAAGGCTCTGGAGAATTTAGCGGCACCTCAATAATGCCGATGCCAGCGCGATGAACTGCCTGCCCGATCGCAATCGCTTCCTCTGGCTCCACACCACGGAGAATCGCTACCACTGGCATCTGTTGAAACCAGCGCTCAAGTTTGTCTGTCATAATTTTGTCTTATCTCTCTTCATTCATAGCGTTATCTATTGCGTTATCTATTGCGAAGGATTCATAAATGGCCTGATAGCCAGCCATGGCAATCTCAGTGGAATCACAAATCTGTGCCTCTATGGCAAAGGATTTTAGCGCTAGCTGGTAAGCATGTGTCAACGTCGAGTCTCCAATCAACACCACTTTATTAAGCTGAGCCACCTGATCTGTAAACAGCCCGATGGAGCCAAGGATATCGGCGCCAACCAGTAAGCCGGACAAATAAGACCGCGCCTGCTGGGTCGATAGATCTCCCGCCACCTGACGACTGCGAGTGGTAAACAGTGCCTGCAATAGCTGACCCGACTGTAATCTTTTAGCCAGATTCACTCCCTGCATAAACCAATCCGCAGAAAACGGTTCCTCTTGAGGTTCGGTAATCAGGATACTGTGGTTCTCTAATAGCGAATAAAGCTCGCCTGTGAGAGCGGTCGCAAAGGTTTCAACGCGGTCATTTTTAACTAGCACCCATTTGTTGTGGGTGCCGGGCAATATAATTACCTGCTCTGTTACCTGCTTGCTCTGTAGGCGCATCCAACCCAGCAGCTGTAACTCTTCGCCGCGCATCAGGTCTGGCGCACCCAGTGGACCCTGAGTTTTTAAGCCCGAGACAATGAGAAATTCTAAGCCTCGCGTCTGGAATACTGTTCTGCCAGCAATTATCTGTTCGGCATCCACGGGGCAGTCGAGGTACGGTGCATCTCGCCAGCCTACAGTCGAGCCAACCGCGCCAGAGAGAAGCACTCTCAACGGGCCATGGACTTCAAGCCAGTCGGCCACAAGGTCAAAAAATGTCTCTTCAAAACTACCCTCATTGATATGCAGCACACCGGGTCCAGATTTGGTGGCTAAAACCCTTAGTGGCTCTGTTGCACTTGATGGGTTGCTCTCAATTAAGTGGTGCTCAACTAAGTAGTCCTGGACTAAGTGGTGTTGACATAAATAGACACGCAGATTGGTACTGCCCCAATCTGCCGCAATAAACACTGAGGAAGTCATCAGATCAGGTCCTGCCGCCATCAATAGTAAAGCTCTGACCAGTGATCATGCGGCTGTCATCCGCCGCTAAAAACAGCGCCAGATTGGCGACATCCACTGGTTGTAATCGTTTTTTAAGGGCTACCTGTTTCATCCAGTCAGCTTCTGCTTCTGGAGTAAGCCAGGTTTGCAGTTGGCGATCGGTTACTACCCAGCCTGGCAATATAGCGTTAACCCGAATCTCGGAATCGCCATAGTCCCGGGCCAGCGCCTTGGTCATACCCACTAAGCCGGCCTTTGCCGTGACATAGCCCGACATATTGGCAGGCCCGAGTAGGGCATTAATGGAGCTGAAATTAATAATGGAACCGCTGCCCTGCTTTTGCATAATCTCAGCCGCTGCCTGAGCCGCAAAAAAAGCTGCATCCAGATTAATCGCCATGCACTCGCGCCAGCTTTGCGCTGTGACCTCCGATGGAGAGTGACGATTATCATTGGCCGCGTTATTGATTATGGCTTGCAGCGGGCCCAGTTCAGCCACTGCACCATGAATGGCATTCTGCAACGCTGGCACATCGGTCACATCAACTGACTGAAACCAAGGACGCCTGCCACATTGACCTTCAACCTTATCGCACAGAGTTTGTGCCGACGCCGAATCCACATCGACGAAGGAAACTCTAGCAGACTGCATAGCAAATGCCTCTACCATGGCAGCGCCTATACCGGTGGCGCCGCCAGTGATAAACACACAGCGTTCTGCAAGACTGGGATACTGGGTAGATTCGTCCATTGGACGGCCTCTTGTATTGATAAGACTCTTATTATTTTAGCCGGCGGACTATGATGTTAGCCTGTCTACCGGCCTGCTTTTGTTTTAATATACATAACCTTAACGCGATTCTCCAGCAACAACAATGCTGGCTAATGGCGCAAAAATAATAATGATAATAGGGGAACAGATTGTCCAAGATAACGACTATCAGGTCAGCGACCAAATGGCTGAGAACCACCGCTTTAATAGGCGCAACACTGGCAAGTGGCATAGCTCTTAGCGCCGAACAGCTATATACAGATCAGCCCCCAGTAACCCCCGAGCTGGCTTTTTCAGGAAGGCATACGGTGGGCGTGACCACCATTACCGCCACTGATCCCAAGCGTCTGAATACCGCTAACTTTATCACCCGTATGGAACGGCCTCTGGTATTGGAAGTCTGGTACCCAGCGGCAGTCTCCATCACTGAAAAACCAAATCAAACCTTAGCCACTTATAGGGATGTTACGCGCCTACTCAAGCCCTTTGAACTTCAAGGTCAAGCTTATCGCGATGCCCCAGCGGTTGCTGAGGGTGATTTTCCGCTGATTCTTCTATCCCATGGCTTTACCGGTTATCGCACCCAGATGTTTTACCTCGGTGAGCATCTGGCCAGTCATGGTTATGTGGTAGTAGGTATAGGTCATACTGACTCGAGCAATGCCGAGGTTCCCAATGCAGACGCGCGCCCCGCTGGATTCATTAGCACGCTGTACAACCGTTCTCGTGATCAGCAATTTTTGCTCGACTACTTTACCGAACAGCAGACACCAGTGACAGCCATAGTCGACACCGACAATGCGGCAATTATCGGTCACTCCATGGGAGGTTACGGTGCCATTAATACTATTGGCGGTTGCTATACATTCACCTCAGAGATGCTACAGGGGTTTGGTATGCCCGCAGCTCTAGCGATGGTTATGCCCTGGGCACTTAACAGCTGCAACGGCGGCCGAGAACAGGCTGATCCGCGCTGGAAAGCCGTGCAACTATTCGCTCCCTGGGGCGGCGAGAACAATGTGCATGATCCAGCCGCTATGGCAAAAATAACCGTACCCACCTTTTATTTTGCCGGCGATCAAGACAATACCTCGGGCTATGAAAAAGGCATTAAAAGGCTCTACGAACAGACTGGCTCCAAGGAAAACTATCTGCTGGTATTTGAAAATGCCCGCCATAATATTGGGCCCCACCCAGCACCAGCAGCATCATTTGAGACAGATTTTGAACTGGGCCATTACGTTGATCCGGTCTGGGATATTGAAACTATTAATCGAGTGATTGAGCATATGAGCCTGGCCTTTTTAGACTGCCATGTAAAAGCAGATCCGGCTCGCTGCGACTATTTGCCGGCTATTGAAAACGCCCAGCAATATAAGGGTGAAAATCGTCAATATCGCGATCCCTGGAAAGGCTTCAAACATCTCTGGGGTAGTGGCTTAAAGTTTTACCGACAGAATGCAGCGCTTAATGACGAGCAGCCAGAACAAGATTAAAAAGAATAATAAGTACAAGAGCAATAAGGGTTAAATATTATGTTCGGAGTCTGTTACTACCCAGAACACTGGCCAGAATCCCAATGGGATCAAGATGCAAAAATGATGGCCGAACTGGGTTTAACCTATGTGCGTATCGGGGAATTTGCCTGGTCCAGAATCGAGCCTAATCCCGGCGAATATACCCTCGACTGGTTAGATACCGCCATCGCTACCCTCAACAGCGCCGGCCTTAAAGTGGTGATGTGTACGCCCACTGCCACGCCACCCAAATGGCTCATCGACAGCTATCCAGAGATACTGCCTGTAGACCCAGAGACCGGCCAAACTCGCGGCTTTGGCTCTCGCCGTCACTATGACTTTAGCAGTGCCGTCTATCTGCGGGAATCACTGCGTATCACCGAAGTGTTGGCCAGGCGGTATGGCGATCAGGATGGCGTCGTGGGCTGGCAAACCGACAATGAACTCTGCTGTCACGACACTGCACTAAGCGGCTCTAAGGTTGCCCAGCAAGCATTTCAAGACTGGTGTCGCCAACGCTACGCGGACATTAACCAATTAAATACAGACTGGGGCAATGTGTTCTGGTCTATGGAATACAGAGACTTTAGGGAAATCGACCTGCCTATTTTGGCCGTGACAGAAACCAATCCGGCCCACCGTTTGGCCTATCGTCGTTTCTCCTCAGATCAGGTGATTAACTATCACAACCCTATGGTTGAGATGATTCGCGCGCATGCACCGGGCAAGTTTATTACTCATAACTTTATCCCCATGAATGAAACCGCCGTGGATAACTTTGCCCTTGCCGCGCCATTAGAGTTTACCAGCTACGACAACTACCCCTTAGGGCGCACTGACTTGCTACTGACCGGCGCACCCACCGAAGAGTTGCGCCGCTATATGCGTACCGGGCATCCAGATTTTGCTACCTATTATCACGACCAGACTCGCGGCCTTTTAAACCGTGGTTTTTGGGTTATGGAACAGCAGCCCGGGCCAGTTAACTGGGCCAATAATAATCCACGTCCAGTACCTGGCATGATTCGTTTCTGGACCTTGGAAGCCTTTGCCCATGGCGCCGACTGTGTCTGTTATTTCCGCTGGCGGCAGGCGCCCTTTGCGCAGGAACAGATGCATGCCGGGCTACTGCGACCCGACAATTCCAAAACCGAAGCCTGGCCAGAAGCTGAGCAGGCCATGGCAGAAGTGGCATTATTAGATATCGAAAATAAGCCTTTGCAGGCAGCCCCGGTCGCTATTGTTACCGGCGTTGAAGGACAGTGGGTCAGCGATATTGAGAAACAGGGAGAGGCCTACGACTTTAATAATGTGCAGCTTTCTTATTACAGTGCACTGCGCGAACTCGGAGTTAATGTAGACTTTATTGCCGTCGATGGAGATTTTTCTCCCTACAAATTAATTATTGCTCCCAGTCTACCCATCATCAGTGATGGCTTTATAGAGAAGTGTAAAGCCAGCACTGCCCAGTTTATATTTGGCCCCAGAGCCGGCGCCAAAACCCCAGAATTTAGCTATCCAACTAATCTGCCTCCGGGGCTACTGCAAAAACTTATTCCTATCAGGGTGCTATCTGTGGAAACATTACGCGCAGATTGTCACGAAGGACTGAGTTGGAATAATCATCAATACCAGAGTGGCAGCTGGTGCGAGCAGTTGGATGCTGGGGATACAGAAATTGTGGCCCGCTACGATAATTCTGAACCTGCGATAGTGCGCAAGGATCGCTTTACCTATATAGGCACATTGACCAATAAAGAATTTTTACGGGATTTTTTCCAGCAGCAATGTCTGGATGCCCAGATTAAAACCTATCATTTTGGCGAAGATATTCGCGTTAGCCAAAGAGGTAATTTGCTCTTTGCCTTTAACTATTCCGATCAGCCACAGAGCCTGCCCCTAGACCCAGAGGCAAAACTACTACTGGGTAACAAGACAATTGAACCCCATGGGGTTACAGTTTGGCAGGCACCATAAAAATAATAGAAAACCTAATAAAAAATAAAAATAAAAATAAAAATAAAAATAAAAAAAGGAGTCCCCCTTGAGCGAGCAAGCCATCCAACTAGTCGTATTCTGCATTGTCCTAGGTGCCATCGCACTGATCACCTATATCAAATGTACAGGTGAAAATCGACATTCCACAGATTCCAATAAAGAGTACTTCTTGGCCGGTGGCGGCCTAACCTGGGTATTTGTCGCGGGCTCTATTACCCTTACCAATTTAAGTACCGATCAGCTGGTGGGTATGAATGGAAACCAGATGATGCTGCTGGCGCTCTGGGAACTGGCAGGCTTTGTGGGCCTCATGGTATTGGCTAAGGTGTTCTTGCCGGTGTACTACCGCAATAACTGCACCACCACGACCGAGCTGTTAGAGCGACGCTACAACAGTAAACATGTGCGCGCCCTAGTCTCGACCATGTTTCTATTTATTAATGTGTTTGTATTCCAACCGGCAGTTATCTATACCGGCGCGCTGTTTATGATTTCCATGACTGGCATAGAAGCCGATCTAATAACCATTGCCATCGCCTTCGCGGTAGTCGGTGCGGCCTATTCTATTTTAGGTGGCCTAAGGGCAGTGGCCGTCTCAGATACCTATGGCGGCGTTTTAGTCTTGGGGATGGGACTATTAATTGTGGTGCTCTCACTAATGGCTATCGATTTTGACTTTAGTGGTATCCCTGCCGAGCGATTAACCTTGATTGGCGACAGTGCTTCCCCTGTGCCTTGGCACACTCTGTTGACGGGTATGTTCCTGATTCAGATTTTTTACTGGAGCACTAACCAAACAATTACCCAGCGTGCCATGGCGGCACCTACGGTGAAAGAAGCGCAAAAAGGCGTGTATGCCGCTGCCTTTATTCGGGTTATTTTTATTCCTTCTATGGTGGTTATCCCCGGCATTGTCGCGTTTAAGTTGTATGGCGATATTGGCGATCAGGCCTATGGTCGTATTGTGGGTGATTTACTACCGAGCTGGCTCTCAGGTGTATTTGCCGCCGCGATTGCCGCTGCGGTGCTGAGTTCATTTAACAGTATGGTTAACTCATCTGCCGCCATGTATGTCTGTGATTTACATGAACGCTACATTGATGAAAAACCCAATGTCCGAGTATTAAGCGGTATAGCCACGGCCATCTTTGTGGTTATCGCTGTGATTATGGTTCCGGTGTATGCCCAGTCCGATAGCATTATTAATTTACTCCAGGAACTCTGGGGTCTTATCAGTATGCCTATCTTGGCCTGCTTTGCGGTGGGTTTGCTGTTTCGCAATGTGGATTATCGCGCGGCAATATTTGCCGTGATTTTTGGCGTGCTGATGTATGCCAGCTTTATCTGGATATGGATGCCGCTGCATTATATTCACATGATGTTTTGCACATTCTTTATCTGCGTAGGCCTGGCATTGACAGCCAATCGTCTGGTGTTTGGTAACCGATCTGAGTTTATTGGTCTGAGTGCCGTCGGTGAAAAACAAGGTGAAACACAAGAAGCGATGCCGGCAGCATAAGCGGTAACTGCACACCAAATTTTGCTAAGGCATCGCCGCTGATAACCGAGTCGTTAAGAATATCCAAAATAGATTTGGAGTAGCTGCTCGGTTGCTGGGGCCAGATAATATTCACTGTATACAGGGTAGTGGCATCTAATCCGGGAAATCTTAAACGTCCAGGCGCACTATTGGGTTGGCCATCTAACAGCCCATAGGAAAATAGCGCTTCCTGCTTATCGGCCGAAATAACCCCAAAGCTGTTCTCATAATCCTCTGTGTCTAGTCGCATTAACTTGCCGCTGTGTAGTAAGTGACGATGTTTTTTATGCAGCGCCACGGCAGCTTTTAACTCAGCCTTTTCGGCATCATCCATAGTTAGTAGATTGGCTTCGATACCCATATCACCAAACAGCGCAACGCCTACACGAGTGGCCATACTGATACTGCGGCCTGTGATATGACAGTCTCGAGGGCCTACATGGGCACCCATAATTTCTGGGGGAAAGAAAAAAGAAAAGCCTTTTTGAATAGACAACCGGTCCAGAGCATCATTGCTGTCAGAGGTCCAGATACGATCGGTGTGGGCAAGAATACCGAAGTCGGCACGGCCACCCCCGGAGGAACAGCTTTCAATTTCAACCTGTGGATGGGCTTCACGAATACGGGCTAGCAGCTGATATAACGCCAGAGTCTGATAATGGGTCACCGCTCTCCCCTCGGCATTGCCCGGCTGATTGATCACACGGTTCATATCCCATTTTAAATAAGTAATGGCATATTCACTTAACAGGTTATCGAGGTGCTCAAAGAGATACTTCTGTACCTCGCTGCGGGTTAGATCTAATACCAGCTGATTTCTAGATAATAGTAATGGCGCTGGTGCCGCGTTTAGCACCCAATCTGGGTGAGCGCGATAAAGGTCGCTGTCTGGATTAACCATCTCTGGTTCGACCCAGAGACCAAATTCCATGCCAGCAGCATTAACATGCTCAACCAGTGGCCCAAGTCCCTGAGGGAAAACGGTTGCGTCTACAGTCCAGTCACCAAGGCCGGCACGGTCAGATTTACGACCCTTAAACCAGCCATCATCCAAGACAAATCGTTCGACGCCCACAGCCGCGGCTTCGTCAGCAAGCTGGCACAGTCGCGGCATGGAAAGGTCAAAATACATGGCCTCCCAGGTATTGAAGTGCACTGGCTTGGGTTTACCCTCCATCCGCGGGTCGGTAAGTTTTTCACGAATATACTGGTGAAAGCAGGCGGATAAATCCGTAAAGCCTGTGTTGCTATTGGCACCGTATAACACCGGCGAGCAATAGGACTCGCCGGGTGCAAGGCTCAGTTCACCGGGGAAAAATAATTCACCAAACTGGGCATAGGCACGGCCCACAAACTGTTCTTCGATACGCAGATGATGGTTGCCACTCCAACCTAGATGCAGGCCATAGGCCTCACCGGTACTCTCATTGGCTTGGTCGCTGTGAACAATGACAGCGGGAAATGCATCATGGGAAGTTCTACCCGAGCGGTTCTCGCGCACATAGGCACCCATAAAACGATCAATAGACTGAGTTTGAAATTCCTTGGCCCAGCGGCCTTTGAATCCAAGAATTTTATTGTAGTGCATAGGCACCGGAATACAGGGCGCATCGCAGCGATCGACCCAGAGTGTTGACTGGCCAATATTGGTTAGCTGAGTGGTTGCGGTCAGGACGTCGGTACTGGCATCCAGTTGCAAACAATGGATTAACTCAATCTCGGTGCCCTTACATTTAGAAACAATACTAAGCCTATTATTAGGCTCTACAGTCACTGATTGAATCTGTGAAAAGACAGCCCACTGAGCGCCACCGCGATGTATCTGCACGCCGGCACTGCCACTAAAACCAGCACCCAGTTCTGGCGACAGAGCAATAGGGGCCTCTTCTGGCATACAGGCCTGCACCTCTTGGCGGGTGGCCAATAGGGAAAGCATTTCTGGGCTGGAGGCTTCATTGAGACGAGCGCCCCAATAGAGGATTGCCGGTGAATTGCCACGACAGTCCACAACCAAACTGCAGCTGCGGCTATGGATTGTATAAAAGGGTTGTAGGCTGAGTTGTAGGCTGACTTGTGGGCTGATAGGCATTGGCGAATCTTCTTATTCGGAGCCATTAACCCAAATGGCCAATGGCTCCTTGTTACTACTGACTGTTACTGGCGGCTAAAACCTAGCCCATACGCAGCAGAGTACAGATTTTGTTGCCAGCAGGATCACGCAGGTAAGCTAGGTACATGCTGCCCTGTGCGCCGCCGTCTCGAACACCTGGTGCATCTTCGCAAGCGGTTCCGCCGTTAGCTAGACCCGCAGCGTGCCATGCATCGCCCTGTTCTGTGCTGGTTACATTAAAGCCAATAGTGCTGCCATTGCCATTGCAGGCTGGCTCACCGTTGATAGGAACACTCAGGGCAAAAACAGCGTTCTCACCAAAGTAAAAGCAACGGCCCTTGGGATCTATCATGCCAGGCTTGTAACCCAGCTCACCAAGAATTGCATCGTAGAATTTTTTTGACTCGTCGATGCTGTTAGCACCGATCATGATATGACTAAACATAGGTTTCTCTTCGAAGGTTAAGGAATAAATACAGTAATTTGTTAGGCGGGAAGTATTGTTATTTTTATCTCCCCTGCCAGATCAGTTTGCTATAGATCTACGGCTATATCAATACCGCGACCCATTATGGGGCAGCAGACTGGCTAAGAAAGTCGGTAATACTTGGCCCCACAATACTTGGCTGCATATAGGTAATATTGTGCCCTCCCTCGTTAATAGTCAGCAGCTGCGCCTGGGGGATCGCCTGCAACAGCTGCTCAGTACCCTGATAGAGCACCGTTGAATCATCGGTACCCCAGATTGCGAGGGTAGGAATACCTCGCTCACCCACAGCGGCAAAGGCCTCCTGTGCATTAAACATATTAAAGTGCCTGAGGGTGGACAGCAGAGATTCGACGTAGCCCTTGTAGGCTAGTTGCCTGCCAACCTGCTGCACAAAATCGGTTTTAGAGATCGCCAGAGGATCATTGAGATTTGCCATCTTAGCCTCGGTGACATCGCTAACCAGCATCTTCTTAACAAACATATGCCCGAGCCATTCACCCACTAAGGGCATGATGGCAAAACGATTAAAGGCCTGCTGCTGTTCTTGCTCAGCAGTCATAAATCCCGCTGGCGCAATAAGGGTTAATGTTTTGGTACTGCGGGGATAGGTTTGCACAAAATGCCCCGCCACGGCGCCACCCATAGAGTAACCCACCAGGTGCACAGGCTGAGACACCTGCTGATGAACCAATAATTCTTTTAGGGATTCAACATAGAGCGTTTTGTCATAATTAACTGTGGGCCTTGCAGAGAAGCCCCTGCCGAAATGATCGTAGACTAACACCTGATAGCCAGCATCCAGAAGAAAGGGTTTAACCCCATCCCAGACAAAGTGCGGCGTGGTAAAACCATGCACTAAAACAACCGTTTCGCCATTTTGACTCTCAGGTTCGGGGATATACCAACGGTAATAAAGATTGCCCTGAGTCAACTCCGCCCAGGCCCCTTCTGCAGGCAAATCTGCTGCGGTGATCTCTTTGAGATCGTAGGTTTTCATCATGTAAGGCAAGGCTATTAACCCTACCAGCCCCGCCAGTACTAAAATCAACAAACCCAGCTTCATTGTTGTCCCCTACCGCTTATTGCGAGGTGCCATGATCAATAATTCTAATGTAGCCCCGTACACCCTGAGCATAGTCTGCGACAGAAATTCGCTCGTTGGTGCCGTGAAAACCCGTCAGTAGTTCTGGGGTCAGACGAATGGGATTAAAGCGATAGGCGTTGTCCGCCACCTTGCCGTAGTGGCGACTGTCAGAGGCAGCAACCATCAACCCCGGCGTCACCACAATATCACCGTACACCTCACGCATGCTTTGTCCGATCAATTCAAACCCTGGGGCATTCCAGTCAGATACAGCCGAGGCATCGGCACCCCCACGATTGCGGACAGCAACACTGTCACTTGAAACCAGACTACTCACATAGGCCTCAACGCTATCTACGGAATCTCGCGGATGAATTCTAAAGTTAACCGTCGCCACGGCCTCAATCGGCAAGACATTGGTTTTAACGCTACCGGAGAGCATGGTTGGCGCCGTTGTGGTGCGCAGCATGGCATTGGTGGTGGCTGCGTTACTTAGCTGATTCTCAATCAGGCTGCCAAACAGCCATTGGTTGGCAAATAGAGCCTTGGTTCCAAAGGGCATATAGCGGCTAATATTGTCGAACATTTCGGCACCCAGTCCCTCCAGGCCTCCGGGGAATGGGTTCTGGTGCAAGCTAACAATTGCCTGAGCTACATCAGATACAGCAGTGTCTTTGGGTGGCATAGACGAGTGACCACCTGCACCAGTGGCCACTACATCCAGAGTAACACTGCCCTTCTCAGCAACATTAATGGTCGCTACCACTGTGGTTACACCAGGGATAATGCCGTCAAACACAAAAGACCCTTCGTCCAGAGACCAAGCCAGCTGAACATTTTGGGACGCCAGATAATCAACGATGGCTGCTGCGCCCTCGGAACCGCCAATTTCTTCGTCGTGCCCAAAGCTCAGATAGACCGTTCGGGTAGGCTGATGTCCCGACTCTAATAGATAGGTAACCGCTTCAAGAATGCCCAGCACACCGCTCTTATCGTCCAGCGCGCCGCGACCCCAAATAATGCCATCGGCAATAACACCCGCAAAGGGCGGATGCTGCCATAGGTCTTCTGAGCCCGGAATTACGGGTACCACATCGTAATGGCCTGTCACCAGAATAGGTGGCAGGGATGTATCGGAACCCACCCAGCGATACAGCATGCTGTCATTGAGCATGGTCAGCCCTAGGCGTTCATTAAGTAGAGGATAGCTGGATTTCACCCATTCAATAAAACCCGTGAACTGAGTGCGGTCTTTAAGATCGGAAGATTGAAAGGAGACCGTCTGGAATTGAATAGACTCAGATAAGCGCTCAGCCAGCACCGCTTCATCAAGCTGTATGTCGACCTGGTCTTCCGCAACAAAGACTGGCGGCTGATGCATGAGCGTACGGACCACCACTACGACTGCTAATAATAAAAATAGCCCAAGGCTACCTACCAATAAACGCTTCATATGCTTCCCCAATAATAACCAGTGGTGCTGTTTAGACCACTCAGTTTAGACGACCCAGTTTAGACGATGGTTTATACCACCTTGTTTTGTAGCATCCCAAGATACGTTGTATAAGTCAAAGCATGAAAAAACCGTCTCCAATACTCGGGGCTATAGGCCTTAAAAATAGCCCCTAAGCGAACCATCAGCCAACACCTATATAGGCATTATAAAATAACCTAAATATTTCGATAATAGTCATGTATAGCAGCATATAAGCGCCTTAAGCACTAGCTATAAAACATAAGTATTGATAGAGTGCGCGCGCTTTTTATCGAGCTTAGAGAAATTATTAAATAACAAATAGGCGCTATTCAGCGCAGATCCATTACAAGGGTATTATTAATGAACAAATCTACACTCAGTTTACACAGTGCTGCTGCAATTTTGGCCATGGTCGCCAGTTCTTCAGTAGTCGCACAAAGCTTAACCCTCGAAGAAATTATCGTCACTGCAACCAAACGTGTTGTAGGACTCCAAGAAGTCCCCATTGCTATCTCAGTAATGAGCGGCACAGAGATCAGCGAAAAAGGGCTGACCAAAATGGAAGATCTCGCCATGTACATGCCCAACGTACATGTTGCTGAAGCAAGTGCTGGCACCCAGATGTTTATCCGCGGTATCGGTTCAGGTGTTAACTACGGCTTTGAACAGTCGGTTGGTACCTTCGTTGATGGGGTTTACTTTGGTCGCGGCCGCAGTGCTCGTGGCAAGTTCCTCGACATTGAGCGTGTTGAAGTATTGAAAGGACCTCAGTCCACTCTGTTCGGTAAAAATACCGTTGCCGGTGCACTCAACATTACTACTGCCCAGCCTACTGAAGAATTTGAAGGCTATGTCAGCGCAGGTTACACGACTGAATTAGAAGCAATGACTATCACTAGCATGGTTTCAGGTCCACTTAGCGATTCAGTTCGCGGCCGTTTGGCTGTGCGAGCCTATGATGATAAAGGCTATGTAGAAAACTTAGCCGCCAATGGCGTCGATGGCCCACAGAACGAAAGCGTCTATGTTCGAGGCACTCTGGCTATTGATCTTAATGAAGATTGGACTGCCACCATTAAAGCCGAAAACGGTTATGTGGATATTATTGGTCGCCAAGAACTTATTTCTGAGACTAACGCTGCAACTGGCCCATCAGCGGCACTCTATGGCTCACCCTTGGGTTCAACAAATTTTGCCGCTGGTTTTGGTTACACAACCTACGAACAAAATGTTGATGACCTACCTTTATTTGATGACACCGAATCCAACATCTTTCAGGTAACACTGGATGGTACTTTTGCGGAACATGGCGTCAAAATTGTCTTGGCTTCTACCGATTACGAGTTTACCAATAGCTTGGATTCTGACTATAGCCCATTGAAACTGCTTAACCGTGGCCGTAATGAAGAGCATGAGCAGCTAAGTGCCGAGTTTATTATTAGCTCGCCTAGCGATGATAAGTTTGAATATCTTGCGGGTGGTTTTTATCAGCAAGAAGACCTGTCTAACGCCCGTTACACCCATGTTGATATGTCTGCTGTTGGACCGTTACAGGCAGGTGTATTTGGCCAGTTGAACACAGCCAATCCAGCACTAGGCGGCGCGAGTTTTGCCGGAATGTTCCTAGGTGGAGACTTAACTTCAGTAACTCACAGCGGTATTTTAGATGCAACAGCACGCAGCTTCTTCAGTCAAGATGCTGAGAGTTGGTCTGTCTTTGCCGAGGGTACTTACAACTTAAGTGACACCCTGCGCGTTACCGCTGGCTTACGCTATTCGGAAGACGAGAAAGCAATGTCCAAGAGCGGCACAGTTGGCTACATTGACCCGACCGCAGCAGCCTCTACCTTAATTCCGGCTCAATTAGCAGCAGTCTACGGTTCGGCACTTAAGCTCGCCACTGTTCACGCCTATACAAGAGACCGCAAAGAAGACCATGTCACTGGCCACGTTAACGTGCAATGGGATATGACTAACGATGCGATGGTCTATCTAGAGTTGGGCAATGGCTATAAAGCCGGCGGCTTTGACGAAGATAACGGTATGGGTCGTCAAGTTGAGACGCTTAATGGCGTTACCGATGATCTCGCCGACTTTGAAGATGAGTCAGTAGAGACAGTTGAACTTGGCGCCAAAATCAATCTTGCCGACGGTCGTGGCCGTTTGAATATCGCTGCTTTCTCAAGCACCTACGAAGATGTTCAGGTTTCTACCTTTGACGGCAATGCCGGCTTTGTAGTGGGCAACGCAGCTGAGTCTGAAGTACAGGGTATTGAAGCAGATGTTCTTTACCGTCTGACTGAAGAGCTGACGCTTAATGGTGCATTTGCCTACCTTGATGCAACTTACAAGTCGTTCCCAGGTGCTGGCTGTACCAATGCTCAGTCCCTCGCAACACCGACTGGCTGTATTCAAGACCTCACAGGTAAGTCGTTGCAGTTTGCGCCAGAGCACACCGCCAATGTTGGTGTAACCTATGAGACTGAACTGTCTTCAGGTTTATTATTGAGCGCTGGTTTAGACTATAACTGGACTGACGATGTGGTTGTTTCAGCTGACTTGGATGATAACTTAATTCAGAAAAGCTACGGTAAGCTCAACGCACGCATCTCCTTGGCTGGAAATGATAAATGGCAGGTTTCACTCGTGGGTAAAAACCTCACTGATGAAGCGACCTTTATGTGGGGCAACGATATCCCATTAGGGTCTTTAGGATTCAGAGGCTCTTACTTTAAGCTGATTGATCCACCGCGCACTGTTGAAGTATCAGCTCGCCTGAACTTCTAATAAGAAGCACCTTTAAAAAGTACTTTTTAGACGCTCAACTTAGAAGCTCAACTTAGAAGCTCAACGAAAAACCGCGGCCCCGGCCGCGGTTTTTTTATGCCGACTATTTACCGATCAAACCTTTTTCAAACATGTTCAGGGCTTTATTCCCAAAGGAAGCAATTCATGCGAGTATTAAAGACTTAAACTAGCTGTAAGCGGATAGCGCAAATACTGAGCTGTTAGTGCAGGCAATGTAACCCATAAAAATTATACGAGAATGACTATGAGCAAAATCCCAGCCGAAACAGCTTCTTCAGACACCTCTTCAAACTATGTACCCGATAAAGTCTGGACCTGGGACAAAGACGTAGGTGGCAAATTTGCAGCCATTAACCGACCCACCGCAGGTGCCTCCCACGAGAAAGCACTGCCTGTGGGCAAGCACCCACTGCAGCTTTATTCCTTGGGAACACCCAACGGCGTAAAGGTTACTGTGCTTTTAGAAGAACTGCTTGAGCTTGGACTTATTGATGCCGAGTACGATGCCTGGCTGATTAATATTCAAGAGGGAGAGCAATTTAGCAGCGGCTTTGTGGGCGCTAACCCAAACTCCAAGATTCCAGTATTGATGGACCACAGCACCAACCCGCCGACGCGGGTTTTTGAGTCCGGTGCGATTATGCTCTATCTGGCTGAACGATTTGATGCCTTTATTCCAAAGACACCGGCCCAGCGCACTGAATGCCTTAACTGGCTATTTTGGAATATTGGCGCTGTCCCTTTTCTGGGCGGTGGCTTTGGTCATTTTTATGCCTATGCCCCGGAGAAGCTTGAGTATCCAATTGATCGTTACACCATGGAAGTGAAACGCCAGCTAGACCTACTCGACCAGCACCTAGCCGACAATCGCTACCTCTGCGGTGACGAATACAGTATTGCCGATATGGTCAATATGGCTTGGTACGGTTCGTTGGCGATGGGCAAACTGTATGAGGCAGGTGAGTTTCTAGACGTGACTATCTATAAAAACGTGATTCGCTGGACTGAGGATATTCAGCAGCGCCCCGCGGTAAAACGTGGACAGCGTGTTAATCGGGTCTGGGGTGCAGAGAATCATCAGCTTGCGGAGCGCCACGATGCCAGCGACTTCGATAAGGACCCGATGGAGATTCTTAAGCAGGTTATGGCACGCAAAGCCGGGCAATAGCTTTGTAGATAGAAAGCTTTATAGATAGAGAGCTCTGTAGATTTAGAGCTAATAAAAAAAGCCCTACAACCAGACATCCTGATTTTCTGACCATCCAAGCGCTCTATCCAGCTTGATGGTCAGCAACTCTTGAAGCCCACAGCGCTGGAGTAACTGAGTGACATCCTGCTGCTCCGCTGCTGAAAGCTGAGCATACTGCAGCTGCAGTTTTTGCAAAATCACAAAGCGATAAGACTGGGCAGCCGCGTTAATAGATTGGCCACGCAGACCAAACTCTGCCATGCCAAACATGCGACGGGCCAGTGACCCCTGTGCAGATGTGCCGGGGTCAGGTTGATTTTCTCCCAACCATTGGTTCATTACTTCGGCAGCCGCTCGGGTCTCGGGCATCAAATCTTCTGCCAGTATTTTGAGTACAGTCACCAATGTCTCGGGAATGCTGTCGTCCCCCAGATAATAATCTCCTGGATTAAAGAATTCTGGTGCATCCTGATCGGTGCGGTTCATGCGCTCGACCCAGCGCGCCACTCGCACTGCCTGCTGCTGCATAATACGCAATGGCACTGGATCCCGACCTAGGTGAGCGTACATTGGGCCTATAAGCCCAAAGTCACCAATGCTCGGTTTCCATCCCAGCAGATAGGGATACTCAGTAAGATGCTGATTGAGGGCCGCGAGAAACTCTAGATAAAGGGTTTCTACCACCGGCATGGTCTCTTCTGTAACACCAAACAGCATCCCAGCATTCTGCATTTTAGACATCATATACTGGGCCTTGGCCTCCCGTTCGGGATGCTCAGGCTGAGAATGTATAAAGTGATAATGAAGAAATTCTCGATTTTCATCGAGATAGTTCCAGCGGTAATGCATCGCCGGGCGCAACAGCCCGCTAGTGCCAATTAACTCGAACAGCGTACTGATAATTTTCTGCTTGGCGCTCGGTGGTTCAAATTCTCGGCCATTAGCACGTTCAAAATACTCGATAATCGCAGCACCATCTCGAATAACGGCCCCCTCCGGCGTCACCAGCACAGGGATGGTTGCCGCTTTGCTCTCGGGCAATACCTCCGCCTTAAAGCTCTCATGGCCGCTGGATAATTCACGGAAGGGAATTCCGCTCTTGATGAGATACGAACGTGCACGCCCAGTGTAGAGGGAATGAGTTATGCCATAGAGCCTGTAGCTATCAGATTTTTTCACGTGCCGTCCGCCTGTAAAGTTTCGCTTATTTAAAAATTCAACAGCATCAAGCACTTCAATGTCAGGGGCCGCCGCAACCAGTCCCGCCATCTTTTTATTCGCTTCCTTAAAGTACTCAGTTTGACCATGGGCCTTAATATCTTCTTGGCTTGCGTACTGTTCCAGCACTTTATAAACCTGTGTATCTGATTTACTGCGGTGCAATGCATAGAGAAGCGCACCCGGCTCATTGGCAAGTACCTGTTTGGTCAGTTCAGAAAACAGCTGCTCAAATTCCGCATTTTTGCCCTCGAGAATCGTGATAGTTGCAATAACACCTAATGTCATGATCAATACCTTTTTATTGTTCTTTTTGTTCTTATAGTTTTTATCGGGAAAATTCCCACTGCTACTGTATGAATAATGTCTGTTCGAACTCCCTGAAACTATTAGTTCGGGGTATAAATATATTCATCACCCGCTATAAACTTTTCCGCCAGGGTCTTATCAATCATCACCGGCATATTGGTTGTTGGCGGATAGAGAGTCTCAACTGAACTGGCCTGATGCTCTACCAACAATACCTTCAACTGCTCTAGCTTTTGTGGATGGCTTTCGGCCAAATTAGTCTGCTCGGTGGGATCTTCGGCAAGATTGTACAGCCACTGTTTGAGACCATCTGTGGGCCGTTGATTTATCTGTAGTTTCCAATCCCCGTGACGCACCACCTGATAGTTACCGCTCTGCCAAAAGAGCGTCTCTCGCTGCCAGTTGGCCGCTCCTTGCTCGGTTGTCAGTGGCAAGAGATTAACGCCGTCAATCCGTCTCGAACTAACAGACTCAGCTGTCGGCAGAATACCTGCGGCAGCGGCCAGTGTCGGCATCATATCTATATGGGCGACGGGGTTTTCTACCAACGTACCCGGGGCAATTTTAGCCGGCCATTTAACAAACAGCGGTACGCGGATACCGCCCTCAAACATGGTGATTTTCCAACCACGATAAGGGCTATTGATATCATCGAGACCAATATACCCAGGGCCTCCATTGTCGCTGGTAAAGGCCACAATGGTATTTTCTGCCAAGTCCTGCTCTTCTAATGTGTCTAAAATTCGGCCAACACTGCGATCCAGCGCACGAATCATCGCCCCATAAACCCTCAGGCGATGAGGTCTGATATCACCGACGGCTTCGTAGTCTTCGCGGGTCGCCTGCAGCGGTGTGTGTACACCCCAGTGCGCCAGATAAAGAAAGAACGGCCGATTCTTGTTCGCCTCAATCACCTTGATGGATTCATCGGTCCAGTAATCGGTCAGATAACCTTTCGGCTTGAAACGCTTTTGGTCACCTGAATTAAAAGATGCAGCATAGGTTAAGCTAGCCCAGAGAAATTTATCGATTGGATCAAAATCTAGCTTGGCATTGACCACATTGGCATCATCTTCCTCAAGATAGAGACCGCTCGCCATCAGTAAACTATCATCAAAACCCTGTTGGTTGGGAAGCATTCCGTTCTCTCGACCCAGATGCCACTTGCCAATATGCGCAGTGTAATAACCCTGCTCTTTAAGCACCTCTGCAATCGTGACCTCTGAGGTCGGCAAGCCTTTTAGCTCGTAGGGGGGCTGAGCCGCTTCTAGTGCCTCATCGTAAAAGACAGGTGGCAAGCCGTTATCCATACTGGCCGCCAATTTGGATATAGTGTTACCCATGCCGGCGGGCGTCGGGGTAAATTCAAAGCCAGTACGCGATGGATAGCGGCCGCTCATCATCATTGCTCGGGACGGAGCGCAGGTGCTAGCCCCAGAGTAAGACTGGCTAAATACCGCCCCCTCTGCTGCTAGGCGGTCTATGCTTGGAGTCTGCACCCTACCGTCGGCGACGCCACCACCAAAGGTGGAGATATCGTTGAAGCCAAGGTCATCGGCAACAATCAAAATGATATTGGGAGGCCGCTCAGTGGCGCTATCGGCATCCATTGCTGGGGCTTGAGACCAGGGCACCGCGATAGTTTCGGTAACCTCATGGGCGCTCGCGGACCTATATTTAATCAGGCCCAGCAAGATATCTATGCGATTGAACCAGGCCACTGTGCTGATCAGCACAACCACCAACAGTAATGAAACAAATATTTTTTTCATCGATGCACCCTATTGCAAAGCCCTACTCGTTAGCCCTACTCGTTAGCCCTGTTCTTATAACCCTGCCGCTGAATTTAGCAGCGGGTCGACCAGCTTATCTATTGACAGTTATGATGCCAGTATAAACCGGTCTCGTCTAGGCATTCTAGAATACTGGGATGGGGCTAGAGATGACTCTGATGGCAGCACCTGAATGGGAATCTGCTTATAACAATGTGGATTAGCGATTAATCCTATCTAACACAGCCACTCTACTAAGCTGACTGTGTTGGATAGGTGTATCAATTACTTATGCGGTGTCACTAAGAACTTCGTTCCAGTCGCCTGTTTAACATAGGATTTGATAACATCCGGCTGGAGCATTTCCTCAAAAGAGATCTCCTGGCTGTAATGGCTGGCAAAGGTAGTTTTGATTTCTTTAGCAACCCGCGCACGCATCTGACCAAATCTTTCCATGCCAATACGTCCGATCATTGGCGTTAACAACCAACCACCAAGACCCCACTGCATGCCAAATGATCTGTTCAAAATAGTGGGAGACTGGTCTAGACCCCCATAGATATACACCTGCTTATAGATATCTGAGCCATAGCGGCTGTATTCTTTAGCCGTCTTGTTGGCAGCGATTTCCATCGCAGCCAGTATCTGCCCTGGAAGCTTTCCTTCATTGCCGCCGCCAGTGGCATCAAATGCCAAGGTAGCACCGGTGGCGATTAATGCCGCAACCAGATCATTCATAAAGTCAGCATCGCTGGTATTGCATACATACTCTGCACCCAGGTTTTTAAGCACGTCTACTTGCTCAGCTTTGCGCACGATGTTGACCAGTGGAACTCCATCATCCTTACAGATCTTAACCAGCATTTGGCCCAGATTTGAGGCCGCAGCGGTATTAACGATGGCTGTGTGGTTTTCCATTTTCATGGTTTCAATAAACGCCAAAGCGGTTAAAGGATTTACAAATGAAGAGGCTGCTTCGGCTGAGGTAGTACCCTCATCCATTACCAAGCAGCTAGTCGCAGGTACGCAGCGATACTGGGAATACATGGCTCCACCAGCAACACCAACTGTCTTACCGATCATCTCTTTGGCATTGGCGCCGGCATCAACAATCACACCAGAACCTTCATTACCGGCCTGCATGGCTTGATCCAATCTTGGGGTCATGGCTTTCATGAGTGCTGGACGCACCTTCATTGAGGCCACAGTGTCATCACCAGAACCCGTTACAGTCAGGCTATCTAAATCCGCTGCAAAGGTAGTCAGAAGTGCAAGATCCGATGGATTGATTGGCGCTGCCTCTACTTTAATCAACACTTCATTTTCTGAAGGCGTCGGCATTGGTACGCTAACAATAGAGATCTGTATATCACCATCACTGGTCACTGTTGATCGTATTTCTTTTGAAGTCTGTTCGGACATGCTTAGTTTCCCCTGAGTGTATTTCCGTTATGGATTTATTATTAGTCTTTATGGTGCTCTGTTGATTAGATTCATTCTAAAAGCAGCCTCACAATCTTAACTGTTTCTCCGCGGTCCTGGGAAAAAACGATTGGTGCGTTGCTGATATTCAGTATAGGCCGGTCTCTTCTGAACCGAGTAATACTCCGAGGGTACCGCCCCCGTCGCATAGACCAGCGTGCTGTACATAACTCTAGAGGTAAACAGCAAACCCACCCCGAGTAACAGCCATACCGCAGAACTTTCGGTACTCTGCAGTGCTAACCAAGAAGGTATCGCCGCTATCACCAGTCCATTCCACACCATCCATTCAGCAAAATAATTAGGATGACGGCTATAACGCCACAGGCCAACATCGCAGACCTGACGTTTTTTACCGGCCTGCTTCATCGCCTTCAGAAACGCGAGCTTCTGGAAATCAGCAACAGTTTCCATCGCAAATGCCAATACCCAGATCACCAGACCGACCATTTCGAATACGGAAAAATCAAGACTGCTATTAGACGCGATGATAAATACGGGTAGCGCCAAAAACGAGGCATTGGCCAAACCCTGAGAAATAGCATCTACCTGAAGGGCTAATGCGACATTGGTTTTACCATCTCTCTCCCAGCGTCTGCGTTGATATTCATAGCGGGGGAACTCTTTCTTCAAAAGCCCCAAGCGCCACATTTTTAGCGCCCCCATGCCCATACGCAGACCAATCAACACAACAACGACAGTAACCACCAAAGATCGCAGCCAATAGCCATCGCTAAGCCAGTAGCTAAGCAGGCCCAACAGCACCAGCCCCCAAGGCCAACCGATATCAACATAACTCATGCGCCCAGTACGCCAGATAGGTAGGCATACCACCAAGGCAAATAGCACGAGCTGCCCCAAGCCATTGATAAGGCCTAGGTCAAAAAATGTTGCGGTCGATAGAATCAGAGCCCATCCCAGTAAGAATGGATAGAGCGGACGGAAGTAATTCATAGTCGTTTTTCTCTTTGCAAAAGTAGTGCATACCGAGTGGCGGCTAATAGATTCTGTGGCGCAAAGAAACATAAAGCCAATAGTTTGTTACAAAATTTATACAACACTTTGCTCAGAGCATATCGAGCTTTTGATTCGCAACGTGCTGAAGCAGCGGACTTTCTGCTGCTTTTTTAAATGCGGCGTCAATCGCGTCAGAGCGCTGCTGCATAACGGCGCGATAATTAGGGTGAGTGAAAATATAGAATTCACCGTCATTGAGGGCCTCGACAACGCGCTTGCCGACAATGGAGACTTCAATGCCATTTTCCACCATCTGTTTGGTCTTACTTGAGAAGCTATTTTCGTTCGCGGCATTGTCCGTTTCAGATTGATACTGCTCCGGACGATTTCTTTCTGAGTCATAGATACGCGTTTGAACAAAGGCAGGGCATAAAACAGACACCTTAATACCCTTCCTATGCAGCTCCCCTGCCCAGCTTTCTGAGAGCGCTACCACAGCCGCTTTTGTCGCGGTATAGGCACCACTGAACGGAACGCCGCCCATACCGGCCATGGAGGCGACATTGATAACCCACCCGCCTTCGCCGTGCTGCTTGATCAGCGGAACCATCACTTTAGCGCCGTAAACCACACCCATCAGGTTTACATCTAGAGCCCATTGCCAGCCTTTTTTCTCCTGAATCTCGATCGGCCCTGAGTCTCCACCAACGCCAGCGTTATTCACCACCATATGAACTTTGCCAAATCGCGCTATTGCTTGGTCTGCAGCCGCTTGCCACTGGGATTCGTCGGCTACATCCAGAGCAATGGCCAATACGGGAATGCCTGCGGCTTCGAGCTCTGAGGTCGCTTTCTGCAGATTATCTCGGTCAATATCTGCGAGCACAATATTCATCTGCTGCTCACCCAAGGCTTTGGCAATAGACAAACCAATACCCTCTGCGCCGCCACTAATGACCGCGGTTTTTCCTGCGAATTTAGACATGGTGTTTTTCTCTTTTTATTTTCGGGCTATACTACTTGAAACCAAGCTAACCTATATTTTTTATTGGAGACAAATAGGGTTACCGAGTAATTGTCTGGTTGGTAAGCCTTAGCTATTGTTAGTTAACAAATTAGTGGTTAGCGCCTTAAGACGACTGGCCCAGCAGACCATCAATCATTATTTTCAAATTAGCCTCCAGATCCTCAGTCATGGCAACTGTACCGAGTCTCTCAGCCACGTCATAAGCGCTATAACCTGCCTCAGTGACTTGTTTAACCGCCTCAATTTTAAATTCTTCGGGGTATCGCTTTCTGCTCATAATTCCACCTCTCTAGTCGCTATTGTGTGCGACTGAAAGGTGTCTAGCAAACTAGTGGCGATTCTTTTGCGCTACACCAATTATGCAGACTATGAGCTTATCGCCGAAGCCAAGCCCATTCCCCAATTTGGACAATTTAAGCGAGCGATATGGAGAGAAGGATGAGTGATTTACCCTAGCGCATTAAAGAAGTGCGTAAGCGTCATTGAACCCCTTCAGGGGGCGCTAACAACGGCAACGAACGAAACAATAATGCTCTATCAGGCCAAGCTCAGCTTTTCCATAAACCTTGCTAGAGAAATAACCTTTACATCATTGCCGACGGAAAATTCATCGTCACCACCGTAAAGTACAAATTTATACTTTGCACTAAGGTCTTCACAAGTTTTGCTGTAGTGCTTGCCGATCTTGGGTGCAACTCCGTGTTTAATCTCTACAGCCCAGATATCGGACGACGGCATCTTGATGACCAGATCAATCTCCGCTCCGGCAGCGGTTCGATAAAAGTAAGCTTCTGCTCGATTTGGCATAACCGAGAGGATATTTTCAAGAACAAATCCTTCCCAGCTCTTTCCCAAAACCGGGTTAGATAACAACGCATCGTAACTATTGATGCCCAGCAAACGGTGCAAAATACCGCTATCACGGACGTAATATCGGGGTGACTTTACCAGGCGTTTCTTGACATTAGCGTGCCAGGGCTCGACGCGCCTGACGAGTAAAAGATCCGTCAGAATATCAACATAGTAACTGACGGTCTTGGCATCGACCTCTAGGTTTGAAGCCAATTTGGAATAGTTAATTGTTTCACCCTGCAAATGGGCCAACATCGTCCACAAGCGGCGCAGCCTTGGCGCAGGAACACGGAAACCCATCTGTGGGATATCACGTTCAAGATACGTTCGAATCAGATTTTCAAGCCAGTCCATAGCGTCGTCATCACTGGCCGCTAAATAACTGTCTGGGAAAGTTCCTCGCAACCAAAGGGTATTTCGCTCCTGTAGGTCAGCGCCGATTTCAGCGGTATTTAGACCGCCCATCTCAATATAGCTGATCCTACCTGCGAGACTCTCGGAAGATTGACGCATCAAATCCATTGATGCCGATCCAAGCAATAAGAACTGTCCCCCTCTACGACCCTGCTCACGGTTTTTATCGATCAAGCCCCTTAGCAAAGGGAACAATTCCGGGCTTCGCTGTATTTCATCCAGAATAACCAGCTTATCTGAATGGGCAGATAAAAAGCTGGTGGGGTCGCTAAGCTTCAGCAGATCCTCAGGGGCTTCCAAATCAAGGTATATTGAGTCGATATTTTGGGCTATGGTTTTTGCAAGCGTTGTCTTACCAATCTGACGCGCACCCAGCAAGGCGACAGCGGGCACTCGGGCTATCGTCTCTCGAAGTCTTTTTGTGATTTTACGCTCTATCATACCTTGCATTTTAGGAGAAATACTCCTAATTTGCAAGGTATGTCGAACATGGGAATTTGGCCTCTCATTAGGTCTTTCTCCCACCTGCTCCCCCAGAACGAAAAACCAGCCGTTAGGCTGGGCTTGGTAGGACTAATTTCGGTTCAGATGCCTTTCGGTGCTAGACACTGCCTGTAAATTCCGACTACTCCCACTCAATAGTTGGGCTATATTTAGTGCAATAAAAACAATAGGTTACAAGCACTATTAGTAGATTTGTAACTGATTTGTAAATCAGGTTAATCATAGCACCCACTTTATTAACCAATGTTTACCATATTTATCAGCATGTTATCTCTTTTAAGG
>Ga0206128_1000320_pt1 | contig 56805 bp, 47 predicted proteins | sample Helgoland_Spring_7_FD_148601 | JGI IMG/M metagenome (GOLD analysis project Ga0206128, IMG submission 148601) | Pelagic subsurface seawater microbial communities from Kabeltonne, Helgoland, North Sea - Helgoland_Spring_Bloom_20160426_1 | ecosystem: Environmental > Aquatic > Marine > Epipelagic ... | reverse complement strand
TTTGCTTGAATCAACATCGGGTAGTAGGCATACGTATAAGTCAGTCCAAAGGGCAAGCCAGTCGTTTTGACTTTGGCTCTAAGTTGCTTTGCTTCATCCATCGTAAAGCACAATGGCTTGTCTATGATGACAGGAAAACCATGATCTAAAGCGGACATCGCCGGAGCAAAATGCATGTTGTTTTGGGTAACAATGGAAACAAAATCCATTCGCTCCTCCTCAGATCGACGTGCTTCGGACGCCATCATTTCATCAAATGTTCTGTACAATCTGTCGTCATTGAGATAAATTTCCTTGCCAAAGGCGATAGATTTATCAGCATCTGAACTAAAAACGCCACAAACCAGTTCAATTTGACCATCTAGTTGCGATGCCATTCGATGGATTCCTCCGATAAAAGCACCACTTCCACCGCCTACCATTCCCATTTTGAGCTTTCTATCTGTTTTCATGAATGATTATTTTAGCTGATCTTTACCCATACTTGTCCTTGGCTACTTGATGACAATACCGCTTCGATAAACAACATTCCCCTTACCCCATCATGGACCGTAGGGAAAGCACCCGCTCTATCGGGTCTGCCGTAAATGGCCGCAGCTACGCCGTTATAAATATTGCCCATCGCATCAAATAAGCCTTCAGGATGACCTGGAGCAATTTTAGTACTCTCCAAGGCAAACTCACTATTGTATGGATTGCCCGGTTTATAAATTTGAGTGGGAGCACCTTCAATCAAATGCTTCAAATACATGGGATGTTCTTGCTCCCATTTTAGCCCGCCTTGATCTCCATAAACCGCTATGGAAAGATTGTTTTCTTCTCCAGTGGCAATTTGACTGGCTGTGATGACGCCTCGTGACCCATTATTCATTCTTAGGAGCGTGGTACCATCTACATCTAATTCATTTTCGGGATAAAGGGTATCCAAATCAGCCAATACTTTATCGATCTCTAATCCCGTTGTATACTCAATCAAATTAAAGGCATGAACCCCAATATCGCCCATACAACAGCTCAAGCCAGACATCTTTGGATTTAATCGCCAGACCTTTTTTCTTTCCTCTTCTTGGTGAATGGAAGGGTTGATCCAACCTTGATAATATTGTGCATCTACTTTTTGAATCCTTCCAATCTTGCCTTGAGCAATCATTGACTTCATTTGACGTATCATAGGATAACCCGTATACGTATGGGTCAGTCCAAAAACTACCCCTTTTTCTTGCACCAATTTTTCTAATGACCGTGCTTCATCTGCCGTGACCGTAATGGGCTTTTCGCAGATCACATTAAAACCTGCACTCACCAGCTTCTTTGCCATCTCAAAATGCAGGAAATTAGGAGTTAAAATCGACACTACTTGAATGCGCTCCTCTTCGGTAAGGGCCAACTCTTTCTCAATGAATATGTCTAATGACGGATAGGATCTCGCGGCGTCCAACTCTAGTTGTGCTGCAAATTGATTTCCTTTATCAAAATCAATATCAAATACACCTCCGGTCAAAACATAATTCTCACCCATGTAAGCCGCCACCCGGTGTACAATCCCAATAAATGAACTCAAGCCTCCTCCTATTAGGCCCAATTTTATCTTATTACTCATATTTATTTTTTTGTAGTGAATCCTATTTATTCGACTAATTTTTCAAAAATTTGTCATAATTAAGGAGTTTGTTTTAAATAATAAAAAATGTGAGTATCGTTTATTGATGCCATTCAAAAAATAATTACTCAAAAAATTCCAATGCTTGAATATCAAATAAAAATATTAATGCGGTATTTGCCTAACTTTATATAATAAAAAAATATAAATTTTTTTTAAAAAAATGGCGTTTATGTAGAGCCTGCATTCAAATTATTAAAAAAACGCCGCATACCATTAGAATTAAAGGAATTGATCTAAGGTTAGTTATTTTAAACAATGACCGCTCAAAAAATTAAGATTGGTGAATTTGTCTAAATGTTTCAAATTACATTATGAAAAAAATAATGATTGCTTTCCTACTCGTTGCCCCCTACTTGGTTTCAGCTCAAGAAAAATCAGATGAGGTCATGTTTGCCTCCATTTATAATGAAGTCTTGTCCAATAGCACCATATACGAAAACTTGAGGGTACTTTGCAAAGATGTTGGCCATCGACTTAGTGGATCAACAGGTGCCGCGGCAGCCGTCGAATATACCCGTCAGTTAATGATCGCGTATGACTTTGATACCGTATACATTTACCGTATACCTGCAGCCTGTAATGGTGCCTAACTGGAAGCGAGGCCCTGTAGAAATTCTAAAAATAACGAATTCAAAAAAAAGAGGTGTTATAGATTTAAATGCCTTGGCCCTGGGCAATTCCATTGGGACTGGACCTCAAGGAATTTTAGCAGAAATCATTGAACTGAAGGGTCTCTCGGAAATCCAAGAACGCAAAAATGAACTAGCAGGTAAAATTGTTTTTTTTAACGGTCCCATGAATCCAACCCTCTTAGAAACTTTTTCCGCCTATGGAGCGGCTGTCTCTCAAAGGTCTTCAGGTGCTGCTCAGACTGCACCTTACGGGGCCAAAGCCATCATTGTCCGCTCGATGACCCAAAGTTTAGATGACGTACCTCACACAGGTTCATTGCGTTATCAAAAAGACATAAAAGCCATTCCAGCAATGGCCATAAGTACAAAAGATGCTGATTTACTGAGTCTATTATTGAAAGACCAAGCCGACCTGCATATTTACATGGAAAATTATGCAGAAATGCTTCCTGAAACTCAATCTTATAACGTTATTGGTCAGCTAACAGGTACTTTATTTCCCGACGAGTATATAGCCGTTGGCGGACATTTAGATTCATGGGATGTAGGTGAAGGAGCTCATGACGATGGCAGTGGATGCATGCAAGGCATCGAAGTACTCAGGGTCTTCAAATCATTAAATCTCAAACCCAAAAGAACCTTACGAGCAGTTATGTGGATGAATGAAGAAAATGGGAGCAAAGGAGGAAAAGCTTATGCCGACTTGAGCGAAAGTAGAAAGGAACATCATATTGCAGCCATAGAATCTGACCGAGGGGGGTTTGTCCCTAGAGGTTTCACCAGTACAGGAAGTGCGAAGCAGAAACAACAACTTTCACAATGGAAGGTCTTATTTGAGCCTTATGGATTACATGATTTTGATCGAACAGGCGGCGGCGCTGATATCAGGCCCTTGTCAAAGCAAGGGACTTTTTTAATCGGATTGCTCCCTGATGGGCAACGTTATTTTCGTTATCATCACACTGAAAAGGATGTCTTTGAAGCCGTTGATCGTCGAGAGTTAGAATTAGGCGCAGCCTCCATGGCCAGTCTCGTTTATTTAATGGATCAATACGGCGTAGAGAATTAAAGGAAATTCATTGGATATTATCCCATTTACTCGAATAATTAAATGTTGCGTCACTATCAACGCGAGAATACCAAATATCTTTTATTTTTTTTATTTACGCTATGCGACAAATTCCACCATATTTTAAAAAAAGTAGCTTTTCTTTGAGTTCAAAAATCAAAAATCATTGAAATTAAAATATGCATTCTTTATTGTGAGCACTCACCTTTTGAGTTTAATTGGCTGCCAAAAAAATGAAACGGATGACATCGAGTTAGTAGCGACAGCTACCTTGCAAATAGTGACACTCAATGAAGACTTATCTTACGAAGTCAATGGGACAGAAATAGGTATCGTCCGTTTTACTAAAAAGGAAGATATCGTCTCCATAGACCTAGAGGTTACTCATTTTCCCGAAGGTCAATTGTCTTATTATCATGCCATACATATACACAAGGGTACTTGTGAATCACCTTTATCACATTGGAATCTAGGTAAAGATTTAGATTACAACTTTTGTAACGTGCTCAGCATGGACGAAGTATGGGCCAAACCCAAGGCGGGTGACCTAGGTAATATTTTTATAAATGATGCAGGAGTGGGAGATTTTAGTTTACAGACAGATTTGTATACCATAGGATCAAATGACGCTGCAGACATCGTCGGAAAGATTATTTATATTCATGAAGTCGCCGAAAATTTTAAACAAGAATGTTTTGAAGGTCACAACCATGAACACAATAACAAAAAAATAGCTTGTGGTACGATTGAACTTATGAACTAAGATGAAAAAATTACTTAAGTATACCTTCACTTTATTTACATTATCGGCCTTACTTTTTTTCTATTTAGTGGGGAAAATCACAGATAAATCTATGAATAAGGTTGAGGTTTTAGACCATTATGAGCCTTCTCAGCATGCCAAACAATTACATAGTGACTTAATCATTGCAGATCTCCATGCGGACAATTTATTGTGGGACAGAGACCTCACCTCAGCGACTGCGCACGGCATGGTCGACCTTCCTAAATTAATCTCGGGAAATTATACCCTTCAAGTATTCGATGCGGTCATAAAATCTCCCAGAAACCTTAATTATCTTTCTAATTCGGCCGATACTGATAACCTTACCTTATTAACAGCTGCCAATAGATGGCCGTTCAAAACTTGGTTCAGCCTCTATGCTCGTGCCTTGCATCAAAGTGAATTACTTAAAACAGCTGTTCAAAACTCATCACAGCTAGAATTTATTCAAACACAAGGTGACCTAAACTATTTTTTAAGGCTTAGGAAAAATAATAGTTATAAAATCGGAGCCATTTTGTCAATAGAAGGCTTGCATGCTCTCGAAGGAGATTTTCAAAATTTGAATGGACTTTATGATGCGGGTTTTAGGATCATGGGACTCGTTCATTTTTTTGACAATGAAATAGGCGGTTCTTCAGCCGGTGAAGCAAAACAAGGGCTGACAGATTTCGGAAAACGCATCATTCATGAAATGGAAAAAAAAGAAATCATCATCGATCTCGCTCATGCCTCACCCCAATTAATAGAAGAGGTCCTTGAGATCGTAAAAAGACCCGTAATCGTCTCTCATACCGGAGTCAATGGAACCTTCGATAGCCCTCGGAATCTTTCCGATGCCACTTTGTTGGCCATCGCTAAAAATGGGGGTCTGATAGGTGTTGGATTCTGGGAGGAGGCCGTAGGGTCTATCCACCCTGCTTCCATCGCTGCCGCCATAAGATATACAAGTAATTTACTAGGTGTAGACCATGTTGCATTAGGCTCGGATTTTGACGGTGCGGTTACTACCAGTTTTGATGCCTCTAACATCATTTTACTGACTGAAGCCCTCATTCAAGAACATTTTTCGGACAAAGAAATTAAAAAAATAATGGGAGGCAATCAAATTGAATTTTTAAAGCATAATTTACCTAAAAAATAGAAATATATGAAAAAAAATGGCTTAGTCCTATTATTATTTGTTAGTTTTTTTAGCTGCTATCAACCGAAGGTAGCTCCCCCTCAAGAAGTAAAAGGAGCTATTGGAGAAAAAGCCATGGTGGCTACTACCCATCCCCTAGCCACTGCCGTTGGATTAGAAATTATGAAGAAAGGTGGCAATGCCATCGATGCAGCCATTGCTATTCAATTCGCCTTAACGGTAGTCTATCCACAAGCTGGAAACATTGGCGGGGGTGGATTTGCGGTAATCCGGTTGGCAGATGGGGAAGTATCTACCTTAGATTTTCGAGAAAAAGCTCCTGATTTGTCTAAAAAAGATATGTATCTTGGCCCAGATGGTGAAGTGGTTCAAACAAAAATAAGATTAGGTCATCTCGCCTCAGGCGTTCCAGGATCGGTAGCTGGCATGTGGGAATTGCATCAAAAACATGGTCACCTCTCTTGGTCTGAATTGATCAATCCAGCCATTAATTTAGCATATAGCGGCCATTTATTAACAGAGAAAATAGCCAATAGTCTTAATGAAAAACAAAATAATTTTCAAGAAGCCAACCGATACCAGCCCTGGGTTATCAATGAAAAAGGTTGGAATAAAGGAGATAGTTCTGTTCAAAAGCAATTGGCTTCCACCCTTTCTTTTATCCAAAAAAAAGGTCGTGATGGTTTTTATAAAGGTATTGTAGCGGATCAATTAGTAAAAGAAATGATACTTGGCGGAGGAATTATTTCTTCAGAAGATCTGATCAATTATCAACCCGTCTGGCGAGACCCTATCAAGGGATCTTATAAAGGGCACACCATATATTCAATGGGACCCCCATCTAGTGGTGGGATCGCACTGATTCAATTACTCAAGGGCTCAGAGAACTTGAATTTTGAAAAAATGGAGTTCAACGGTGCTGAAATGTTGCATTATAAAACAGAAGTAGAACGTAGGGTTTATGCCGACCGGGCCATTCATTTAGGTGATCCTGATTACTATGAGGTCCCCACAGCTGCGCTCATTGACGAAAATTACAATAAAAAAAGGTTTTCAAATATCAAGAGGCAAAAAAAAACAGCCAGTTCAGAGGTGATGGAAGGAGACGTTGCCCCTTATGAAAGTCCTGAAACAACCCATTTCTCGGTCGTTGATCCTGCGGGTAATGCCGTTGCCTTAACCACCACGCTTAATGGAAGTTATGGTTCATCAGTTATGGTGAAAGGTGCGGGCTTTTTCTTAAATAACGAAATGGATGATTTTAGTGCCAAGCCAGGTGTTCCCAACATATACGGTCTCATTGGCTCTGAAGCCAATGCCATTGCTCCGGGAAAACGAATGCTCAGCAGCATGACGCCCACTATCGTGGAAAAGGAAGGTGCCTTATTTTTAGTTACCGGTTCGCCCGGTGGAGCTACCATCATTACTACGGTTTTTCAAAGTATCATCAATGTCATTGATTTTGATATGGGGCTCCAAGAAGCCATTAATGCCAAAAAGACCCACAGCCAGTGGCTGCCTGACATCCTTTTTGTAGAAAATGGGGGCATCTCCACTGAAATTCAATTAGATTTAGAAAAAAGGGGGCATGCGATTCGTTTTAAAGAAAGCCCAAGTAAAATTAATGCGATACTGGTCCTCGAAGATGGTAGCCTGGAGGGAGGTGCTGATTACTTACGAAGTGATAGCTATGCCGAAGGATTTTAATTCTCTATTACCAAGAATTCTACTCTACGATTGAGGCTTCGATAGGCTTCTGATGATTCTTTGGTAAGGGGCTCGCTGCCACCCAACCCCTTACCGCGCAAGCGATTGGGTACGATTCCAGTTTGGATGAGATATTTTTTAACGGCCGCTACTCTGTCTTCTGACAAAATCTGATTGAGTGCCGGATTGCCTACATTATCGGTGTGACCTCTTAATTCAATTTTCAGTGATGGGTTTGATTTGAGTACATTGACCAAAAGATCTAAAGAACGTGTGCTCCCCTCAATCATCCTATCGGTTCCTTTATAAAACAAAACTTCTTTAAGATTGATCTTTTTTCCTATGTTGAGCGGTTCTACAAAAACTTTTATGGTATCCTGCTCACTCCACTCAGTTAAAGGCAATAAGAGCGAAGCACTCATAAAACCGTCTATGTTTACGGATAACTCCAAATCCGAAAATCTCGCTGCTCTCCAAATGTATGGATTTTCAACTCTTAAGCTCAACGAATCTGTTTTAATATCAAATACACCTGCCACTATTTTTTCATTTTCAGCGTCAAGCACTAAAACAATCTTTTGATTTAATGAGGCCACGGGAAGTTGAGGAAGTATCAAGGTATCTTTCACATATTTTAAGTCTGAATCAATACGTATACTCCTAATATCTCCATATCCATCACTTTTGGTATTGGAAGTATAGTAGGCCACGGCAGCTACATCCGAAAAGCTAAAAGACTTTTCAGCACCCGACGTATTGATTTTAGATCCTAAATTGACCGGATCAGACCATTTTTGCCAAGTATCATCCAACCGTTTGGCATAATAAATATCAAAACTTCCCCATCCTTCTCTACCATTAGTTGCAAAAAACAAGGTTTCGTTGTCCTGGGCTAAAAAAGGAGTCATTTCTTGTGCTCGCGTATTGATAACATAACCCAAACTCATTGGGGGACTCCAATTTCCGTTTTCCTGAAGATGAGAAATATACAGATCTTCAACTCCCATGGTTACATTGGCCTCCATAGACATCACCATATGTTTACCATCTCTAGAAAAAGCCGCACTGAAATAAGCCGATTTATTATCGAAATATTTAATCTCAAATTTCTTAGAATTATCTAGGTCACCGTCTTGCCAATCCGCTATCATCAGTTGAGTTTCGTAACCAGCACCCTGTTTTGTCAAAGAGGCATAGACAAAAGTTTGATTTTGATTTAAAAATCCAACTGCGCTATGAATGGATTCTGAATCAAGATCTAATCTCTTATTTATGCCCTCTTCAGATAGCCAAATATCTGTCGGCATAAAGCTTGAACTAGATATTGCTCTATTGTGCGTTCTTGAATAAATGAGTAAATACGAATTTTGAGATAATAAAAGGGCGCTTTCATCGGAAGCCGAATTGAGCTCAGGTATCGGTTCAGAATCACCATTAAATACAACCGTCTGATCTTGTGCCATCAAAAATGGCGTACTTATAAAACCAAATAAGAAAATAATTAAATTTAAATATCTATCTAAAAATCCTTTCATAATGCTCAATAACCTTTTATCCTATCCACCAAAATTTCAGGCAATTTCCCTATTCTTACGCGCTTATGGGACGCGATAATTTGGGGCACAGCCTCATTGATTTTTGTAACTACAGCAATGTGAGGAGTTATCATTATTTTAGGGTGGTCCCAAAGAGAACTTTGTTTTGGAAGGGGTTCCTCAGGGAACACATCTAAAAATGCTCCCGACAATTGCCCATTTTCGAGGGCATCTATAATATCCCCATTCACTTGATGATGTCCTCTTGCCACATTAATCAGATAAGTCCCTTTCTTAAGCTTATCAAATAGTTTTTTGGAAAGTATGGCCCGAGTGGATTCCGTTGCGGGTAACATGACGACCAAAATATTTATTTTACTCAAAAATAGATCCAGTTCGGCATTGAGGTAACTTACTACATGGGCAATTTTTTTTCTTGATTGACTCAAGCCGAAAACATTGAATCCCAGATACCTAAGCTTTTCAGCTAGGTCAGCGCCTAAAGCACCCAGCCCCATGATTCCTACATTTATTTCTCGTTCAGGATTAGGCTCTTGATCCCAAGTCTTTGTTGATTTGTCTATCAAATACTTATCAAATTGACGTTGATGATGTAAAATAGCCCCAATACAAAAATTCGACATTGGACCACTCAAACCGTCACCGATGATTCGAGTGATAGATACCTGTGGAGGAATGTCAGGATCATTCATGATGTGATCGACCCCCGCACCTAAAGAAGCAATCAATTTTAAATTGGGGAGTTGCTTGAAAAGTCCCGGTCTATGATTCCAAACCACTGCAGTAGTGATTTTCTCAAGCGCCACCGCATCATCATAACAATAGACCTCCACTTGGTCATCATAAGATTTAAATGCCTTTAACCATGGTTTTAAGTTTTTTGAAACCGAATCAATTAAAATTGCCATTCTATAGATGTGTATACTTCAATAAGTTCAAATATAATTCATGATTAGAGGGTATGGCAAGTGATATGATATTAATGTCGATAATTTATTTTGGTAACTATGATTAAGTGAGATCGAAAAATACCGGCTGTTTAAATAAATCAAACTCAAAATAAGAAATTAAGCGTTAATCTTTAATTAATTCTATTAATTTTAGGCTCGTTAATAAATTATTTTAAAATATTCAACAAATAAAATTACTATGTATAAGTTTATAACCTATAGCTTGATGATGCTCTTCATATTCACTGTGCAAGCGCAAATCAATCTGCCTGCTGGGAGCTCTGCAGCCTCAGTGACGACTACGGTCGGTCTTACTGAAGTCTCCATATCCTATTTTAGACCTAAAATGAAAGGAAGAAAAATATTTGGTATTGATGGAAGTGCTTTACTTGAATATGGGGTTATGTGGCGAACAGGTGCTAATTCTGGAACCACCGTTACCTTAAGTACTCCAGCCAAAATTGGCGGGACTGAAGTACCTGCAGGCACTTACCTCATTATAACTACTCCAGGAGATGACCAGTTTGATTTCATGCTTTATGGAGATCCTAGCATTGGTTCAAACTTTTCTAAAATGAAATCAGATCAAATCTTAGTCAATATGAAAGTGGATAATCTTAAATCCTCAACCATGATTGAGACCCTCACTTTTCAAATATCTGACCTATCAGCAGATAATTCTCAGGCTAATATTCATTTTCAATGGGCCGACGCCGCATGGAAAGTTCCTATAGAGGTCAGTTTTGATGAAATCGTTATGGCAGATATTGCTGCTAAAACACAAATTGATTTATCAAATTATATGGCAGCGGCCTCCTATTATCTTGAGACTGGAAAAGATCTCAATCAGGCCTTGTTATGGGCAAAAAGTTTTCTTGCTGTTGAAAGTAATCGCAGATACTACTACCTCAATAGATTAGCTAAAATTCAAGCAGGTTTAGGAATGAAAAAAGAAGCGATCAAAACGACAGAAGAATCTCTTGAAAAGTCAAAAGCAGCGGGTGACAATGCTTACATTAAAAGTAATGAAGCCTTCATGAAAGAATTGAAAAAGAAATAAGGTCAAACTTTAGTGTTAAAAGGCAGATTCCAAGCATTCAAGCTTGAAACCTGCCTTTTTTTGAGGTTTTGCCTCTAATTTGTAGCCCTAGGTTTTTCTTGCATAAAGCTAAATAGCCAAGCCAACACAACCGTCAGAAGAACCCCAATGGCATTATACCATAAATAACCAATCGACAAGTAACCGTTCACGTTTAGGAAATGACAAGCAATCACCACAGATTCTGCCACTATTGCAGCGGTAAAGACTGAATTTCCTTGGACACGTTTGATGAAAAATGCGACTAGAAAAATACCTAAAATGGTTCCATAGAAAACAGAGCCAATAATATTTACGGTCTCTATTAGGTTTTCAGAATCACTCGCAACAAAGGCAAATATGATCGCCAAAACACCCCATATAAAAGTGATCCATTTAGATGCCATCAGATAGTTTTTATCCGTATCTTCCCTTTTAATAATTCTTTGATAAAGATCAACCGTACTCGTACTGGCTAGAGAATTGAGTTCAGAAGAGGTAGAAGACATAGAAGCAGAGAGAATAACCGCAATCAATAGGCCAATAAATCCATGTGGTAAATAGTTAAGAATAAAGGTTAAAAAGACATAATCTGAATCCTTAGTAGCTAATTCGGGATCTACTTCATTAATTAAATCTTTTACCTCATTCCGCATGACTTCTTGCTGCGCATCAATGCTGATCAAGTCGTCCTTAAATTTCAGCTTTTTTATGGCATTGTCCTCTTTAGTATAAGATAACGTGAGATTCTTGCGCTCTAAAATCAAATTATTGTAGGAATTTTCAATAGTAATCAGTTGATCATTTGCCGAACTTTCTCTGATGACCTCTAACGATTGATCATTGAAATGTATGGGTGGCGTATAGAAAATATAAAAAACATAAACCATCACACCTACAAAAAGGATAAAGAACTGCATGGGAATTTTTAAGATGGCATTAAACATCAATCCCATGCGACTTTCCTTTACATTTTTTCCTCCTAAATACCGCTGGACCTGACTTTGATCTGTGCCAAAATACGACAATTGTAAAACCAAACCTGCCATTAATCCAGACCAAATGGTATACCTTTTCTGAAAACTAAAATCAAAGTCAATGGCATCTGTTTTATCAAGAATTCCAGCAATATCTACAGCATCCCTTAAACTGATAAAATCAGTTATATAGTATAGGATATATCCAAAAGCAACGAACATCCCTCCCATGATGACACCCATCTGCTGCTTTTGAGTAATACTCACAGCTTGAGTTCCTCCAGAAACCGTATAGATGATTACCAAAATACCCGTACCCAAAATAGTGAAGGAAAGATCCCATCCCAATATCGTAGACAAAATAATAGAAGGGGCATAAATCGTAATACCTGCAGCCAAACCTCTTTGAATCAGAAACAAGAAGGCACCTAATAATCTCGTTTTAAGATCAAATCTTCGTTCAAGGTATTCATAGGCAGTATAAACCTTCAGTTTATAATAAATGGGAATGAAAAATACAGATACAATGATCAGTGCTAACGGCAGTCCAAAATAATTTTGAACAAAACCCATACCACTTGCGTAGGCCTGCCCTGGTGTTGAGATAAAGGTAATTGCACTGGCCTGGGTAGCCATAACCGATAATCCAATTGTCCCCCATTTCATCTTATGATCTCCCAGCAAATAGCTCTCTATATTCTGTTGCCCTCTTGTTTTCCAGACACCAAAAGTCACAATGGAAAGCAGGGTCAGCGTCAGTACTAAGAAATCAATTTGATTCATTTAAAAATTAGAGTTTGAAATGAAGCATGATGAGATATTAGGTAGCATCTAAAAAGTCTTTTTTTTTCATTGATATTCAGTTATCATAAAAAATGTATCATTCCTGACCCATAGAAATTAAATTAGTAAACATTCGATAAGCCCCTTCTACACCTGCAGGAAGCTCTCTGAACCATGAATAACCACTGTAAATATAATAGCCTTCTCCGTGACTTGCCACAAGTAACCCACCCTCTTTAGGAGATTCCCCAGGATCATTTGAACTTAAAATAGGCGTAAATTTTTCATCCCATTCGGAGCAAAAATACAAACCTCTCTCTTGCACCCATCCATCAAAATCACCCATCGTAATTTTATTGGGAAAATTCATAGACCTATGTCTTGGCTCAAGAATTCTTACAGGAGCTGTTTCTACCGAAACACGATCCCTTGACAATAATAATGGATAAGGAGCGATCTCTTGGGTTACTAAATTTCTATTGGTATTATATTGAACGATTACGGTTCCACCATTAAAGCTATAATCAAAAAGTTCTTGATTTTTGTAAGCCAGCCAATCAACGGTATTAAAGGCACGAACCCCCAATATAATCGCATCAAACTGCATCAAATGATCAACGGTTACATCGTCCTTGTCCAACAAGCTCACCTGATATCCAATTTGTCTCAACAAATCTGGAATCACATCTCCCGCACCTTCAATGTAGCCAATAGATTGACTTACCTTAGCCATATTTAATTTAATCAAATCAATTTTAGCGGGCTTAAGTACAGTTTGAACAGGAATGTGATCGTATGCAATAATTTGGACTTGCTGATCGGAAATATTCCCATCATCAGAAACAAAATAAGCTTTTAAATTACCTGAATTGGCCTTTGATTCTGGCTTAATATTGATACTTATCAAGCGCTCTTCATTCTTCAATGAAATAAATAGAGCTGAATCATTGATATCCGTTTGCCAACCCATTGGAACGACTATATGAAGCTTACCGGAAACATTATCCTTCCCTGCTACCAATCGTAGATCTATACGTTTATCATTATCATTAGAAAATACTACATTGTCAACCGATAAATTGATGGCTACATCAGGTGCGATCGCGATAGGTCGATAAACTTCACCATCGACGGGGTCTGTAAATTTGTGATGAATAGGTTGTGTTAATTCTAAATATTGGTCTCCTATCGCTAAAGTAAATCTTGCCTTTAATATCGGCTCATTGATCGCACCGCCGATTTGATCTTTATTAGCTACATGGTACATCCCCAACGTACTCTTTTCGTTTAACCAATAAGGTGTGGTCATGGCAATAGAATCAGGAATGCTTAATGAATAGTCATTCACTATTTTCTGATTGTAAAGCATCACTTGATCCAACTCAACATTATAACCCCATGGTTCGATGGTCAATTCTATTAATTTTATAGGAAAGTCTATCCTGTTAATGGCTTCTACACTCAGCTTTACCGTCTCACCTCTTGCATAGCTATAATCATCTGCAATGACTTCTAAATAAGTGCCCGTAATCGCCATAATGGTCTGATTGATTTCATTCAACTTGATTTCCTTCCAATATTGATCAGACATTTTAAGCAACTCTTGTCTTGCTTTCAATAAATAGCCCAAAGTTGGTTTTGGATTTTCCACTTTATAAACTTCTTGGGCTTCTAATAAGAATTGGGCTATTTTTTGACTTTTTTCAACCCTTTTCCAGGAAGTATCAATACCCCCAAAAACATCAGTACCAGAACTATCTCCTCGCCATAATTCTAAATATTCAAGCTCATCACCTCTTGAACCCGTCGATCCAAAACCTTGGCTTTTATGCATGCTGCGGCTTTGAGCAGCCATCTCGGTATATGAAATTCCTAAATTAGGATTGTAAGTACCTACATTGATTGAATATAACCCTTCTGGGTTAAACTTAACCTTGTTCCTTGCGTAAAACCAGGAGCTGGTATTCCAAAAAAGCTTTTTAGGTTGCCATATCTCAAGCGTTTTCAGCTGATCCGGATAAACGCTGGAATCACCCGCCAAATCAAATGCTTCTAAAGCCAACAAGGCGGAGGTAGTATGATGACCATGGGTAGTGCCTGATAAGGTATTAAATCTTGTGATGATGACATCCGGTTTAACGGTCCTAATCACCCGAACAAAATCTTCCAAGACTTTTCCCTTATCCCAAATGGACAAGGTCTCCATTGGAGTTTTGGAATAACCAAAATCATTGGCTCTGGAAAAAAATTGAGCGCCTCCGTCTATTTGCCTAGCCTCGAGTAATTCTTGTGTCCTGATCAAGCCCAAGTTTTCACGTATTTCAGGACCAATCAGATTCTGTCCCCCATCCCCACGAGTCGCTGATAAATAAGCGGTGTTGAATAACTTTTCATTGGCATAATAGGCTATCAGTCTTGTGTTTTCGTCATCTGGATGTGCCGCTACATACAATACCGAACCCAACACATTCAATTTTTTTAATAGTTGATTGACCTCGCCTGAAGGGATGCTTTGAACGGATTGTGCAGCTAGCAAGCTGATCACTAACCAACAACTCAAGGTAATTATACTGCGCATAAAATACATATAGAAAATTAATCGATGTCATTCAAACAATATAAAGACCAAAGCGACATGAAAAACTGATCTCCGTATGTCAAAGATAAGCAGCCTAATGAAGAATAGAAATGAAAACCTTTTTTTAACGATATTCGGTTAATGTAGAAAACAAGAGATAGATCTAAAATCAATGAAAAAACAAAAATAATTATTTAAATTGAAATAATTATTTACTTTATCTTCCGAGCAAATAGTTCAGCTATAATTGACCATTTACTCAGCCGTACTTAGCGCCATAAAGGGGATAATGTTTAGCAGATTCAATTTGTTTTTTAGTTCAAAATAAATAATTTTTTTTTAAAAAAATAATAGCTTGCAAAGCTTAATTGAAAAAAAAATCCTTAAGGGATTTCCTTTGATCTCATTTGGATATTTTAGGGTTCTATCTTTTAGGGTAAATACACTGTTTTTTTTACTTATTTACAATGCTTATAAATATTTAAAAAATGACTTTTCTTACTCAAAAATCAATCATTTCTTCAGAATATTATTCGTATAAATCCGTTGTATCGGCTAGACAAACTTCTACGTACATAGCGGCTAATTTAGTAGTCACCGCTTCAAAAAAAAGTCTCCCTTTTCCAGAAGTTGCTGCTTTGGAATCTCCCATACCCGTGTCTGCTGAGATTTGAGACTATGGTCTTTCAGCCCACAACCAACCCTTTTGCATAGCTTCAATCTTACTTTTTCGTTCATGGCCCGCCCAAGCCTCAGACAAAGGCCTAACCAAATCAGGTCTTAAATGCATCATCAAGCTGGTTTCCATCTCATCAGCATGATCACCCGGCATTTCAAAATAAGTACTATGATCTAATATTTTAAACCAACTGCAGGTAGCAAGCCACCTTTTTGGATATTTAGCGCCCAACTCACGAAGCAGGGTCTTAAAATCAATAACTTCTAAATACCTTGACGATTCAAGACTTCAACCAAATCATTGAGCACTGCCATTTGTGTACTCGGATACATATTTAAATCTAATTTTATATCTCTCCGACCTGTGTTAACACCGAAAGGCACGGTGGGTAATAACATCACTTTCGCACCCTTTTTCCAGGGGCTTTTTTGGCAGATTCCTCCCCAATAGCATCGCCTTCATAAACATCTGAATAATAAGATAAATGGTAATTATGGACCTCAGTGGCTCCCCAAGGCAGAATGGCAAGTTCAACTGCCTATTGCTTGATCTCTTTCCAATTGGATTCAGCTAAAATATAAGGTTTCATAGGTTCAAATTAATTATCAAAAGGTAGCTCATCGCAAGCGTTTTCAGTATAAGTCATTTTCAAGTTCGTCAAAGAGGTTTTAGACATAAAATTATTATGATAGAGGGCTCCTGTTCCCAGACCTTGATGAGATAAATTCGGATACTGAGCGACAAACTGGGTAATCGCATTGAGCCCTATATTTGATTCCAAAGCTGAAGTTACCCACCAGCCATTTTTCAGCCCAATTGATCCATTGATTGGATTCCATAAATCCGCCCAAAAGGCTGGGCTTTAGGATGATATAAGCTGGCTTGATGCTATCTAATAACGCCTTTTTTTCCACATCTTGTTCAATGCCAATGAGTTCTTCATCCAGTGCAATGGGAATTTTACTCGATTGACAAAGCTCATTCATGGCTTCCCACTGACCTTTTTGAATCGGTTGTTCGATGGAATGAATATTAAACTCACTCAAATGATTTAATTTATCCAATGCCTTTTGGGACTCAAAAGCACCATTGACATCTAATCGAATGATTATTTTAGATGAAATTTTTCTTAAATAGGACACTAACTTCAGTTCTTTTCCAAAATCTAAAGCCCCTATTTTTAACTTGACACAATCAAAACCTAAGGCTACTTTTTCCTCAATTTGATCTCGCATGAAGATTTCATCACCCATCCAAACCAAACCATTAGTTTTAATTTGCATTTTATTTTGAAGAAAGGGTGAAGTAAACCATTGTCTCATACCTTGATGCATCAAATCTAAAAAGGCCATCTCCAATCCCATTCTGATGGCAGGAAACTGAAAAGCGAGTATTTTAGCCAAAGCATAAACCTCCGAAACGGAGGTGGGCGTTTTGTGATCGGCTATTTCACTCACTAACTCTCTCAGTCTTTGAGGAATTTCATCGATAGGATCAGCAGACAAACCATTTAGGGGCGCTACCTCTCCTATACCAGATACACCTAAACTGCTGGTATCACAAACTCGTAAAAACCAAACTTCCCTAGTTTTCATGGTTCCACGACTTGTACCCGCAATAAATTTAAAATTTAAAGTATAGGGTTTATATTCGAGTCGCAACATAATTCAAATGGACATTAAAGAAATTCATCCTAAAAATTTTGATTATCAATTACCCAAGAAGTCTATCGCTCAAGCGCCCTTGGAGGTTCGATCCAATTCAAAATTACTACATTATCGAAAGGGAAGCCTAGCCCATCATCAGTTTTCTGCCCTTCCTGAATTGATAAAAACCAAGTCTTTGATCATTTTTAATGATACCAAGGTGATTCCTGCCCGAATGATTTTCCATAAAGCTTCGGGTGCTCGCATTGAAATTTTCTTGCTTGAACCCTCAGCGCCTACGGTAATCATGGAAGAAATCATGTCTTCGAAAGGTAGTTGCACCTGGATATGCCTGATTGGCAATGCCAAAAAATGGATCAATGATGCTGTTTTAAGCATCACCGTTGATCAGATTCAATTAACTGCCACAAGAATGTCTCAAGATACCGTTCTGTTCAATTGGTCGCCTCAAAAGACTTGGTCTGAACTCCTTTTAGCATTGGGTAGAGTGCCACTTCCTCCTTATATATCAAGAGCGCCCTCAAGCGCCGATCAGAACCGCTATCAAACCGTTTATTCCAAGCTTGAAGGTGCCGTTGCGGCACCCACCGCCGGACTGCATTTTACCAAAGAGGTACTCGATGAGTTGCGAAACAAGCACCAACTTGATTACCTGACACTGCATGTATCCGCAGGTACCTTTCAGCCCATAAAAACGAATGCAGAGGAGCATCATATGCACCGCGAACAACTTCGCATTACCAGAAGCAATCTCATCCATTTGCTTGAAAATGAATCGGTCATTGCCGTAGGCACTACAAGCCTGAGAAGTTTAGAATCTCTTTATTGGTACGGTGTCAAATTGATGAATGGGGATCCTGATTTTTTCATATCTAAACTATATCCTTACCAAAATCACAAATCATTACCTGACAAAAAAACTGCCATCACTGCCGTGCTCGAATATTTGGACAGCCGCTCAATGAGCGCGGTCATTGGTCACACAGAAATTTTTATATTCCCCGGCTATAAATTCAAAATAGTCAATAAAATGATTACCAATTTTCATATGCCTGGAACGACGTTAGTCATGCTAATTGCTGCGTTCTGTGGCCCCAATTGGGAAAAAATTTACGAGGAAGCCCTAAAGCACAACTATAGATTTTTAAGCTACGGCGATAGTTCCTATCTTGAACCAGATTTAAAAAAATCTTACTCATCAGATTATACGATAACAAAAAATAAAATCATTTGATTAAAATACATAAACTAGCTGCCCTTCTCATTTTAACGATCTGCTCTTGCCAGCAAATTGAAGAACAGCGCCTTCGCTTGACCTCAAAGCTTTTCAATAAAGGAATGGCAATAGCGGGAATTGCGCATCTAAAAGAGAGTGACCCTAATTGTAATAATAAAAATTGTGCGATGATTGAAGTCAATTACCCCATTTTTAAAAGTCAACCCTTATTAAACCAGCGGATTGAATCCATCCTTAAAAAGGAGATAGAGGGGTTTCTTCCTTCCGTAGGTACTGCAAAAACCATTAATGATTATATGAAATTATTTATCAAAAGTTATGTGGCATTCAAAGAGCAATTTCCTGAAAGCAAGACACCTTGGTTCCTTGAAATAATGATTGAAACGAATTACAATGATTCCGGCTGGCTTTCTTTTGCTTCTAGCAGTAAGTCCTATACGGGCGGGGTTCGTAACAATGAATGGATGCAATATATAAATACGGATACTTTGGGTCGGACCATAGATATTGAAGATAAAATTGGAGATTTTTCAGAGCTACGCCAACAAGCTGAAATTATTTTTAGAAACCAAAACCAACTTGCTCCAGATGCTCGCTTGAGTGCCACTGGATTTACATTTAAGAACGACGAATTTCATTTACCCGAAAACATTGGCAGCAATGATACACATATATTACTCCATTACAATAATTATGAAATTGGAGATAATATTCAGGGTGCCGTGCTGATAAAAATTCCACATCCATCAGTGACTGACACTGAAATCCAATCATGTACTATGAAGATTTTTTAAATTGGTGGTCAGATCAAAATTGGACACCTTAGCGGACTTAAGATAGCCCAGGGGTTTTTTTTTGAGTAACTCCTCCATTTACCAATGACCTCAACACTTGGGGCCGTTCACTCATCAAGATCCCTCGTAGGTATGCATCTTTAAATCATCCTCTTTAATGATTCTTCTCAATACCTTACCCACATTAGATTTAGGCAGTTCAGAGATAAACGAAACATGACGAGGACATTTATAGCCTGTTAACTTTTCCTTACAATAGGCAATGATCTCAGCCTCGTTTAAGGTTTTATCCTTTTTGACAACAACCGCTTTCACAGCTTCTGTTGATTTAGGATCAGGCACACCGATCACTCCTACTTCCAGTACCTTGGGATGAGAAGAAATGACATTTTCAATCTCATTGGGATAAACATTGAATCCCGATACAAGGATCATTTCTTTTTTCCGATCTACAATTTTAAAAAAACCTTCCTCATCCATTATAGCTACATCACCTGTTTTAAACCAACCCTCTTGCATCACATTATCTGTTTCTTCTGGTCGGTTGTAATATCCCTGCATTACTTGCGGACCTTTGGCACAGAGTTCTCCTGGATCACCCACAGCCACCTCCACAAAGTCATCATCAAAGTTCTTTATTTCCGTATTGGAAATAGGGAGTCCAATGGTACCCATTTTATGCCTTCCATCTAGTGGATTAATCGTAAGCACGGGTGAGGTCTCCGTAAGACCATAGCCTTCTGCCAATGGCGTTCCTGTTACTTCAAGCCATTTTTCAGCGACTGAATTTTGAACCGCCATACCCCCACCAAAACCAAAACGAAGCTTACTGAAGTCACAATTTTTAAATTCAGGATGATTCAATAATCCATTAAAAAGCGTATTTACACCACTCAATACGGTAAATTTATGTTTCCTTAGTTCCTTTACAAAACCATCCATATCTCGGGGATTGGTAATTAAAATATTTTGGGACCCCGAGCTCACCGAGCCAAGTACATTGGCGACCAAAGCAAAAATATGATAAATAGGGAGTGCGGTAATATAAACCTCAGCTCCTTCTTTCAAACCTCCACTTTTCATCCAGGTATTTACTTGTAATAAATTGGCAACTAAATTACCATGAGAAAGCATTGCACCTTTGGAAACCCCCGTGGTACCTCCCGTATATTGAAGAAAAGCTAAATCGCTACTTTTAATAGGTGGCTGGACAAAATCATGATTGGCTCCTGATTTAAGGGCTTTCATCAAAGCGGTAGCCTTTGGAAGGCTAAACGAAGGAACCATTTTTCTTACATATTTGACAGCAAAGTTGATCAGACTCCCTTTTATCCCTCCGATCATATCTCCAATGTGCGTAACCAATACATGTTTCAACTTAGTTTCAGACAAAATACCTTCTAGAATACTTGCGAAATTGGCTAAAACAATAATTACTTTCGCATCTGCGTCATTGAGCTGGTGTTTTAACTCACTTGACGTATAAAGTGGATTTACATTTACTACCGTCATTCCTGCCCGTAAAGCTCCAAAGAGCACTACAGGATATTGAAGTAAATTGGGCATTTGAATCGCTACTTTATCCCCTCGATTCAATCCTAAGTCATGAATCAAATAAGCAGCAAAACTATCTGAAGCTGTTTTTAACTCGTTAAAAGTCATTACTTTACCCATATTTTCAAAGGCCGGATAGTTACCGAACTTTTTAAAACTATCATTCAAAAGTTCAGCTAAGCTTTCATATTCAGCACTTTCAATTTGTTGTGGAACATCTTTAGGGTAATGTGCAAACCATGGAGCGTTTTTCATTTTTTTAAATGTTGTTTTTTATACGAATTATAATCACAACAAATTAGTCTAATTGCTCCGCTTCTCAAATAATAATCAATCTTTATTTGACTGCAAACGAATAATTGAGGTTGACTATACTTTTAATTTAATTTTAAAATCTTGTCATTGTTTTTTAAAAAAGTTTATAAAATCATCTTCAAATAAATGCATTTAGTATACTAAGAGATATGAATTAATTTTTTTTTTAGCATATTGCGCCAGAAATGGAAAAAATTGAATTCGAAATGTGGGGGTTACAACTGTTAGAACCTATGGCTTTGATTTTAAATTTAGTCATGTCTTTTCAAAGCTTCCTTTACTACCAAAAAATCAGAGCATCTTTCGCTTCGCCGTTTTCAGCCTATTTTAGTAAGTTCTTTTTATTCATATCTATCTCTACCTTTTTTGCTGCCTGGTCACATTTATTTTATAACTATTTAGGTTTAGTAGGTAAAATACCTGGGTGGGCTACTAGCATCATATCCATCAGTATGTTAGAATATGCCATGGTTATCTATCTTTATCCAAAAGGCAATATTTTACTAAAATCAATCATCGCGATCCTCATAGCCAGCGCCTTTGGTTTACTCATTTTTGAATTAAAGTTCTTGTGGGTCGCCATTCATACTGCTATTGGAATTGTTCTCTTTTTAGGGGTCCCCTTCTCTATCAGAATCGCAAAAGGTACTGATCAAGTAGGATTTTTCTTTTGGGGATTTATCTCCCTGTTAATATTACTTCCTGTGGAGGTACTCAGATTGAACCTACACCCATGGTTCCAACACCATGAGATCTCGCATATTTTTATGATCTGTGCACTCTACTGTTTTTCTAAAGGTGTTCGTCAAACAGAATTGATGAGCAGCAAGGTCAAAGTTTAATTTTTTCAGTGATCCTTTTTTCTTGTAAGTTTTAATTTGCAAAATAATAAAATCAAGATACATACAGTTAACTTAAGACAAATATTAATCCCTATCCAAATGAAAAAGCTTAGTTTAATTTTATTTTTAATTGCCCTTTCTTGTGAACAGAAAGACAATCTATCTCAAAATCAGAGATATACCATTAAGCAATTTATGAATACTACTCAAGTATTTGGTGGTGATTTCTCGGCAGATGAGAAAACAATTTTAATAACCAGTAAGGCAAGTGGTGTCTTAAATGCCTACACTATTGATCTTGAAACAGGCAAACAAACACAACTTACAAATTCTTCGGAAAATGCCATTATCGCCCGATCTTACTTCCCCTCTGATGATAGAATCATTTATACTAGTGACAAAGGTGGAAATGAATTAACCCAGATATACATAAAAAATAGAGAAGGCAGCGTGATCGACCTCACACCTGACAGTGCCAAAGCCTCCTATTACGGATGGAATCACAATAATACGGCCATCTATTGGGCCAGCAACAAGAGAGATCCCAAATATTTTGATTTGTATCGAACCGAAGTAATAGGTGCATCAGTAGCTGAGGGTGGGTTTCAAACCGACATCATATATACGAACGATAATGGCTTTACGCCCTCAATAGTCAGTGACGACGAACGGTACATCGCCCTTTCTGAAAGAGTGACTACTTCTGATGCAAACATCCATCTTTTGGATACCCAAACAGGAGAAGTATCCCTGATCACCCCTCATGAAGGTAACGTAATTAATGAACCTCAGTTTTTTTCAAAAGATCACGGTACTTTATATTTCACTACTGACCATGATAGCGAGTTTGCCTACCTTATGTCGTATGACATCGCTACCCAAACCCAGAAAGTAGAACAAAAAGCCGAATGGGCCATAAGTTATGCCTACCTATCTCAAAATGGTGCGTACCGTGTAACCGGTATCAATGAGGATGCAAGTACCAAAATCATCATTCAAGACACTCATTCAAAAGAAATTATTACCATCCCAAATTTACCCGAAGGAGATATCTCATCGGTAAACATTTCGGATAGTGAAACGCAAATGACCTTCTATCTAAGCAGTTCCAAAATACCTCGAGACCTATTTCAATACCATTTTAAAAATAAAACGCTTAAAAAGCTAACCCATACGCTTAATCCTGAAATAAATCCCGATGATCTTGTCGCCGGACAAGTCATTCGATTTCCTTCCTTTGACGGTCTTTCCATACCTGCCATTCTCTACAAACCCAATAACATCCAAAAAGGCGACAAATTGCCTGCTTTGTTGTACATTCATGGTGGCCCTGGAGGACAAACAAGGCTGAATTATACTGATAGAATACAATATTGGGTAAATCACGGGGGTTATGTCGTGCTTGCCGTAAATAATAGAGGAAGTTCTGGATATGGTAAAACATTTTACAAGGCTGATGATTTAAAACATGGAGATGCTGACCTAAAAGATTGCATCGCATCCAAGGAATTCTTGATCAACACAGGTTATGTAGCTGCCGATAAAATTGGAATTATGGGAGGTAGTTATGGTGGATACATGGTGATGGCGGCCTTGGCATTCGCCCCTGATGAGTTCGCTGTAGGCATTAATTATTTTGGTGTGACTAATTGGTTACGTACTCTAAGGAGCATTCCTGCCTGGTGGGAAGCCTCCCGAAATGCCTTGTATACTGAGTTAGGAAACCCCGAAACGGACAGTCTTGCCCTCTACAACAAGTCACCCTTGTTCTTTGCCCATCAAATCACCAAGCCCTTTATTGTTTTTCAAGGAGCCAATGATCCTAGGGTACTTCAAATTGAATCTGATGAAATAGTCGCTGCCGCTAGGAACAATAATATCACAGTTGAATATATTGTTTTTCCTGATGAGGGTCATGGTTTTTCAAAGAAGGTAAATAACATTGAAGCTTCTCAAAAAACGCTGGAATTTCTAGATAAATACCTCAAGGGGAGTTAAGCTCAATTTTTAAATAAAATAATAAATTTGAACGATCTCAAATACTCTATAGGCAAATTCGTAATGCCTACTCCCCTAGCCATGAATGAAATAAAGGAAGGTCTTGAAGCCCTTGCCTCATTTCCTGAAAAACTGAAGGCGCTGGTTAAGTCTATTACAGTGGAACAAGAAAATTGGCTCTATAGACCGGATGGATGGAGTATTAAGCAAGTTATACACCATTGTGCCGACAGCCATATGCAATCGTTCACCCGGTTTAGGTGGGTCCTAACTGAGTCAACACCCACCATCAAAACCTATCACGAAGCATTATGGGCGCAAATGTCCGATTATCAAGGACCGATACAACCCTCACTTGAGATAATCTCGGGTTTACATGCCCGATGAGTTTATTTATTGAATTCCATGAAACCTCACGATTTTGAAAAAACATTTGTACACCCCCATCACGATCGGGAAATGAGATTGGATGAGAATTTAGCCCTTTATGCTTGGCATAGTGAGCATCATTTGGCTCACATAAGTCAAGCGCTCAAGTCAAAAAGAAGCTAAACTTAGCTGAAGTGTAGTTTTTTTTATTTATTCGCTCCCTTCATATTCATTTTAAGAGCATAAATAGCTTTTGAGGCAGACATGAGAAGAACGCCTCGTTGTTCAATCAAAAAAGCAACTGTTCCTGATACCCTAAGAATCATTTATCAATTTTCTCAACTGTTTGTATTGTGTTCATCTTTGGAGGAGACACTTTCGAAACTATAAATCCAAATATCATAGCCATTAAAAAAGAGGGTGCTAGTACATCTAGCTCTACAAAATAATCACCTACGCCTTCCATATTTGATACAACCAACTTGAAAAAAATAATAGAAAAAAATCCCGTAATCATAGAAGCAATAGCTCCTTTTTCAGAAAATCCTTTCCAAAATAATGATAAAATAATTACCGGACAGAAAGTGGCTGCAATACCGGACCATCCGAAAATCATGATCCAAAAAATCTTCCTATCAGGATACAAATAGTACAATAAAATTGCAATTCCAAGTGCCATTAGTGCCATTCCAATGGTAACTAGTCTTGAAACTTTTGTCAAGTCTTGATCTTTTAAATCAGGTCTAAATATTTTTTGATAAAAATCTCTAGTAATTGCACTAGAGGCAAGAATAAGAAGAGAATCAATGGTTGACATAATTGCTGAAAGTACAATGGCAATAAAGATAGCAACTAAAATTGTTGGCAAGAATTCATTCGTTACCAAACTCAAAACATTTTCTCCTCCTGTCCCTAATATAACTTCGGGATCTTGACCTTTTTGTGTAAAATAAATTCGAGCAAGAATACCAATCGTGACGGCTGCAGCATCAGTAAATAATGTGAAAAGTAAAGCAACCCATTTACCTTTATCAATTTCTTTTTCGCTTTTAATAGACATGAAGCGAACATACACTTGTGGTGAGCCTAAAAACCCCAATCCGATCATTGAGAAACCTAAAATCGTAAATAAATTAAGCCAGCCATTATCGCTTCTCCCCAGTACTTGTGTTAAGGTGGGATCAATAGCGTTAAGCCCTGCAGTAATTCCCGCTCCATGATCCATGGAAAACCATACAACAATTGGCAATAAAACTAATCCAAAAAACATCAAAATACCTTGAAACATATCAGACCAAACTGCAGCTACGAATCCACCTATAAAAATATAGATTAAGACAATAAAAAATCCAATTATCGCACCCACTCGATAGTCAATATTAAGCATTGATTCAAAGGCAATTCCAGTAACATCCATTTGGGAAGCGACATATATAATCACAAATATGACGAGTGCCGAAGCAGCTACAATTCGTAGAGTATTTGTAGCTGATTTAAAATGTGCCTCAAGGTAGTCTGGTATGGTAATCGCATTATATTGATCAGATAATTTTTTGAATCGCTTTGCCATGAATTGCCAAGAAACAAAAACTCCAAGAAGTTCTCCCAAAACGACCCAATAGCCTGAATATCCAGCTATTGCACCCATACCTGTAAGACCGATGAGTAACCAACCTGATTCACCGGTGGCCCTTGCAGAAAAAGCAACTGCCAAAAAACCCATATTTTTTCCACCGACATAATAATCACTCATGCCTTTGATTCTCCTAGAGGCTAGGATTCCAATGAAAAATAATATGCCAACGTAAAAAGCGAGAACAACTAATTTGATTACTAATTCTGGATCGTTCATAATATATAAATATTATTTGATATCTCAATTAATTTCAGATGGGTCTCTCAAATAAAAAGTACCCATTCTCCAATTATGCCCAAAATGCTTAAAAAAACAGACAAAAATTACTCTTTTTCGTAAATACTTGAAAAAATTGATCGGAGATTGCTAACTTTGAATTATTAAATTACTCTATAATCTTTACTAAAAAATATTAGTTAGATTTGAAAACTCACCTTGGATCTGCTCATTGAATGAATAGAAAAAAAGTGAAAAAACGATAAAGGCTATCAGAAATAAGCAGAAGAAAATTCATTCATTAAACTTATTAATTAGTGCTCTTAAAAATGAGCAAAGTACGAAGTACCATGATATTTTACACTCAATGGAAATACCAAAGAGTGCTTTTGAAATTTTTTGTTCTTGGTCTGAATCAACCTATACTCGGAATTGTATTTTTGAAAATGAACGATTTGAGCTGATCCTAATTTGTTGGCAATCAAGTCAAAAAACCCCTATTCACGATCATGGAGGTGAGGAATGTTGGGTAAAATTCATAGATGGTGAATTTAAAGAAGCAATTTTTAAATCGAATGAAGTCAGTGAAGTCAATATACAAAAATCGACCCTTTTTAAAGCAGGTGATATCTCCTACATGATTGATTTCATGGGTTGTCATCAATTAAAAAACCTATCCAACCACCGAGCGCTCTCACTCCATTTATATGCAAAGCCTATTCGTAATTGTAACATTTATGATGAACAATCAAAGGAATTTGTGCCAAAGAAAATGAGTTATCATACAGTTTATAATAGTACGATCAGTTAATTACAATAAAATTATATGCCCAAAATAAATAGTGATTTAGTTCTTTTTAATGAACTGGTTGAAGTATTGTTAAATGAAGAACATAAGTATCCAGTAGCCGATCGAATAGAAGCTGATAAACTTTACGATACGCTAGACCTTTCGCTAAACCCTACTCCCATTGTTGATAATAAATTAAAAAATCTACTCAAAGAAGTAGTAATTGCTACGCCCAAAACAGCAACAAAATTATTCTTTAATCAACTTTTTGGAGGAAGACAAAGTAAGGCTATTTTGGGTGATTTACTTGCAGTAATGCTTAATAATAGCATGTATACCTATAAGGTTGCCGGTCCTCAAGTTGGTATTGAACAAGAAATCATAAGAAAATCTTGTGAGATGATCGGTTATGGCTCTCAAAGTAATGGTACCTTTCCAACTGGGGGTTCGATGAGCAATTATATGGCCTTAGTGATGGCTAGAGATACCAAAGATTCCCATTGTAGGGAAAAGGGTATGTCTAAACCAATGATTGTTTACACTTCACGAGAATCGCATTATTCAAATTCAAAAAATGCAAGCTTTGTAGGAATTGGCAAGAGCAACATTAGATATATTCATACTGATTCCAAAGGACAAATGCTCCCGAATCATTTGGAAGCACAAATTAATAAAGATCTCGATGAAGGTTTTGTTCCTACTTACGTAAATGCTACCGCAGGCACCACCGTTTTAGGAAGTTTTGATCCAATAGATAAAATTGCTGATATCACGGAGAAATATAAAATTTGGCTCCATGTCGATGGTGCATATTGTGGAAGCGTCATTTTCAGCGATAAATTTAAATATCTTGTTGATGGAATAGAAAGATCAGATTCTTTCTGCTATAATGCGCACAAGATGTTAGGAACCCCTCTAACTTGTTCAGTCTTGTTAGTAAATGATAAAAAACATTTACACAACTCCTTCAGCAATGATGCGGATTATCTTTACCAAACAGATGGTGACGATTTCAACTTAGGTAAAACTTCGTTCCAATGTGGTAGAAGGAATGATGCACTGAAATTCTGGACACTTTGGAAATCAATTGGGACTAATGGATTAAAAAAAATTGTAGATCAACAATTTGAACTTGCAGATATTGCTCGAGCATATATTAAAAGCAATCCCGATTATACGCTATATAGTTTTGATGATTCAATCTCAGTCTGTTTTAATTATCAAGGAATTGACCCAATGACACTTTGCACAGCCCTTTATGAACATCAAATTACGGTCGTGGGCTTCGGGTCTTTTAATGATGATACATTTATTAGACTCGTAACAATTAATACCAATAATAAAGAATATGATATTTTGAATTTCTTTAAAGTACTTGAAGCCTACGTTAGTAAAACTTTAAAAATAAAAAAATTAAAGAAGGAAGTTCTGGAGCAGGCCGAATAATTATGATGAGCATTTTGAAAAGGTATTAACAAATGAAATTTCCTGGTACTCAGGATTACTCTAAAATATTTTTAATCTCTTTATAGATGATAAAACAAAAAATTAAGTGGCCTACTTTTGAATAGATGCGCAATTACTAAATATTTGAATTTTGCTATACTCTATCCCATTCCAGCTCACGCATAAAATCCTCCTTTAAATTCTATTTTATTTCGAGATTATCAACCCATGAGGTCAATAAGCACTCCCCATTGTATTTTTATTTCAAAACATATTTGATAATAAAGCTATTATCGAATATTGTAAGGAAAACTATAGCCATCTGATAAATATTCAACTCAGACATCTGGTCAAAAGGATCTATTATGTATTCAACTTATTTAAAAGATTGAGATGCTCCTCTTACTTCCATTTTCAATTGATAAATGGCCTTTGATGCAGTGATGAAAAGGATGTCTCGATCAGGTCCACCGAAAGTCACATTTGCCGTCCAAGGTTCCTCAATTTTGATATGCGCTATTTTTTTACCTTTAGCATCAAAAACAGAAATGCCGTCCCCTGTGAGGTAAACATTGCCTTGCTCATCAAGGGTCATCCCATCTGATCCCATCGCTACGAATCGCTTTTGGTTGGATAAACTCCCATCGGCTTCTATTTGATAACTGTACGTCATTTGCCCATCTATATCGGCAACATATAACAAGGATCCATTGGGGGTGCCTATGATCCCATTGGGTTGCTCTAAACCTGTAGCTACTGTGCTTACTACACCTGTTGGTGATAAATAATAGACATTGTTAGAGGACAAATAAGACGCAGTATGTTGCCAATAAGGACGTTGATAAAAAGGGTCTGTAAAATAAATACCTCCTTTGGGATCCACCCAGAGATCGTTGGGTCCGTTCAATCGCGTGCCTTGAAAGTCTTTTAAAAGGACTTCAATGTTTTTAGCACTATCAATTTTCCATAATTGACCCAATGCATCCGCACATGCATATAAGTTGTCTCCAGAATCAAAATACAAGCCATTGGAACGACCCGATGGCGTTAAGAAAATTTCAAGTTCACCATCAACTGACCATTTGAGTATTTGATCATTGGGCTGATCGGTAAAATAAACATTACCCCGACTGTCGACAGCTGGGCCTTCGGTGAATTCAAAATGATCCGCAATTTTTATCAATTGAGCATCCTCTGCGACTATTGTAGGTGCTTGTGCAGCAATCTTTTGAGACGTCACTGAAGACACCACAAATAATATGACTAAATATTTCATTTAAATACACTTCTGAATTTACGAACTATTCTAATTCAAAAAATGTCTTATGCTTTTGGGCATATCCCAGCATTTTTTTGAATACCTCAGGATGATCTTCTTTTACATCTTGAGTTTCCATAGGATCGTTAACCAAATCATACAGAGTTAAATCAATGGAGGCTTGCTCATATTTTCCAGGAATACCATCTCCACCTAGCGAGGGGCGCGTTCTGTAATTATGAGGCAGGTGCAATTTCCATCGACCGCTTCCGCTCATCATAGACTCTAATGTTGGTCCTGTGGTAAATGCATAATAATCATGTGGTGAAATTTGCGTTACTCCCGTCATTAAATCCCAGATGTTTTTACCATCTATCGGCAACTTTGGTAAGGGTGTCTCCGTTAAATGAGCAATAGTTGGGAGTAAGTCAATAGATAGAAATACCTGATCGGAAACTGAACCTGGAGTCAGCTTATTCGGATACTTGATGATGCACGCCACTTTCGTCCCGCCATCAAATGAAGTCCCTTTGGCTTCCCTGTAGGGAGTGGTTCCCGCATGATTCCCATAGGAAATCCATGGGCCATTATCAGAGGTGAAGACCACAAGGGTCTCCTTATCGATACCTGCAGCACTTAGGGCATCCATGATCCGTCCAATAGACGCATCTAACTCTACAATGACATCCCCATATAGCCCCACTCCTGACTTACCCTCAAAAGCTTCACTACTAAACAGCGGAACATGAGGCATTGAATAGGGAACGTATAAAAAAAAGGGCCGGGATGCATGATCATTAATGAAATTAACGGCATCATCTGTGGCCCATTTCGTTAAGTTACGTTGATCTGCCTTAGAAACAGCTTCAATTTCTACTTGACCATTTTTCCAATACTGGAGCGGAAATTTCCCCCAAAATTCTGGATTCTCCGGATGATGTTTCCACATATCATTACTGTACATCAGCCCAGAGGAAACGTCAAACCCACGTTGGTGGGGACGTGTGTCTTCTTGATCTCCTAAATGCCACTTACCAAAAATACCCGTTTTGTAACCATCTGCATTATAAATTTCAGCCATTGTAGGGAAATCAGGGGACAATCCTCTTTCCTTGGGTGCATGTGCGTTGAATACTTTCGTTCTTCCTGGGTAACATCCGGTTAATAAGGCTGCCCTAGAAGCAGAGCAAATGGCCTGTGGTACATAAAAATTTCGATAAACAACCCCCTCTTGGGACAATCGATTGACATTGGGCGTCTTTATCCTCTTTTGTCCAAAAGGTTCAAAATCACTCCATCCAGAATCGTCTAAAAAGATAATGACCACATTGGGCTTATTATTTTTAAGAGATTCAGGCGTTCCGCATCCCATCAAGAAGCTCAGACAGAGTAGCACAGTCAATAAAATAAAAAATTTTGTATAATGCATCATGAGCGTAGAATAATCAAAAAATCATTAAAATAGAGGAAGGTAAGGCTTAATAATAAGATCATTATATTTGAATTTAATACAAAATAATCATGATGCCTAGAAGTCCCTATATTGTTTTTTTGATTCTACTGATATTTTTTGTCATCTCCTTTATAACCAATATTATAGGGCCTTTAATGCCTGATATTATCAAAAGTTTCAACCTAAGTTTGACCTTAGTCGCTTTGATCCCATTTGCCTTTTTTATTGCCTATGGTGTCATGTCTATTCCCGCAGGCATGCTGCTCCTTAAATTCAAAGAAAAGCATCTGATCGTTTCTGCCTTCATCGTGATATTTTTCGGTACAATCCTATTGGCGCTGCTCCCAAGCTACCTAACAGCTTTGTTTTCATTCTTCATCATTGGTTGTGGTATGGCGGTACTTCAAGTAGTCATTAATCCTCTTTTAAGAGTCACTGGTGGCGAAGAACATTTCGCAATATATGCTGTTTCTGCCCAATTAGTTTTTGGATTTGCCTCCTTTTTTAAGCCCCCTAGTCTATACTCAATTAGCCTCTGAAACGTTTTTTCCGACTGAGCATTCATTTCTTCAAACTTTAGGCACCTTTTTGATCCCCAAAGAGTTCCCTTGGATATCCTTATATTTTTTATTTTTTGTCATCAGCCTCTTTATGATCCCCATTTTGATTTTTTCAAAATTTCCTAAAGTTGAACTTAAATCAGGTGCTCTCGCAACGCACATTAAACTATTTAAAAATAAGCAAATTCAATTGTTTTTTTTAGGGATGGTTTACTATTTTGGTGCCGAACAGGGTATTGCCAATTGGATTTCTCAATTTCTTAATGTGTATCATGGCATTGATCCAAAAGTATTGGATGCAGCCACCATTTCTGATTTTTGGGGATTGATGACCTTGGGTGGTATTATTGGGCTTGTCCTTTTAAAACTCTTTGATAATCGCTGGGTTCTTATTACTTTTTCAGGGCTTGCTATGATTTACCTGATCCTCGCTCTTTTCGGTCCTGCTAAAATCGCTTTGATTTGCTTCCCATTAACGGGTTTTTTTCTATCGGTAATGTATCCCATTCTTTTTTCTTTGACATTAAATTCATTTGCTGACCATCACGGTTCAATTTCAGGAATATTGGTCACGGGAATCATTGGGGGAGCCATCTTACCCCTCATCATTGGCTGGTTAGGAGATGCGGTCGGACTTCGGTCAGCTATGTGCTTTTTATTTATCCCACTTGCCTTTATTTTAAGTACTGGCTTTTGGGCAAGGCCCCTGATCACCAATCAAAAAATACGTTGGTTTTCTAAAGGATCATAAATATACAGCCCCCCTTTAGCCTTGATTGAGAAGGGTAGTTAAGGCTGAAATAAGCGCCCATCTATTAAATATTTTCAAAGACTTTTTTAGGATCCAATAAAGAACCGGCAGCTTGGTCTAAAAATATATGACAATTTGGGTGATGACGCAAGAGACTTGCAGGACATGAAAGGGAAACCTCTTCTTCGAGCATTTTTTTAACGATCGGAGCTTTATTTTGACCCCCAACCAGCAACAATATGCTTCTGGCTTCCATGAGTGTCCCTAAACCAAGTGTCAACCCTTGAGATAACTTTTGAGGCTGTTCAAAATACTTTTGCCCTATTTGTATGGTCAAAGGGTCTAAATCAACCATTTGACTTCGTGAATCTACAGGGGTAAATGGTTCATTCATGCCAATATGACCATTGAGGCCTAGACCCAAAATAGCTACGTCAATACCTCCTTGCTTTTTGATGTACATCTCATTAATGAGACATTCGGCAAACACATCAACTGATCGACCATCAAAAAAACATATCTGTTCATCAGGCACACCTAAGGGATGGAAAAGATCTTGATCCAAATGATACCTACAACTGCCTATATCTTGGCCATTTAAACCTATCCATTCATCTAAGCCCAAAAAATGCCAATCTGCTGTATCTAAGTTGTTTTTTTCGACACTCGTTACCAAATGCTTATACAGTCCTTTGGGAGAATCTCCCGATGCCACACAAACCAATGGGTTTGGCGTCGCTTTTATCGAATCAATCAAAACTTTCGTTGCAGCAGTACTCAATTCTTTATAAGTATTTAAAATTATTACATTCATATAATTTTATAATATATTTTGAAACAGATGATGGTTAAGCCTATCTCTAGAAACGCACACGACAACAATTTAAACAAATAAGAGCAAACCCCTATATTTGAATGAGAAACTAAATAATCCTTTAGAAAAATTTCGGTTTAGTTTTAATAAACCCATCGATAAATGACTGATAAAACCTAAATTTATCAAATAAAACGCACCCCTTTAAACCAACCACAACAACATTTAGGATTGAAGTTGTAGATACCTTGAGAGGCTTTGCCCTTCTGGGCGTGTTATTTGCTAATATCCCTTATGGTGGAGATCAACCCGTTGCAGAAATCTTTGATGAATCTTCACCCTTTTTATTTGGATCTATTGATCTCTAAAAAGTTTATAAGCCTATTCTCTATCCTTTTTGGTTTCGGGTTCTATATTCAAATGTCCCGCACTGAAAAAACAGGCATAAATTTTAGAAAATACTTTATTAAGAGAATGTCCTTATTATTTTTAATTGGAACCATACATTGTTTTCTCTTATGGGATGGGGGTATTATCATGTCTTATTCCTTTGGAGGGCTCTTTCTACTTTTAATAGGGAACTGGTCTTTAAAAAAACTAGTGATTCTTGCTCTTATTTTTAATGTTTTTTTAACTGGAATCGTATTTATTGGCAATAGTGCTTTAGAATGGCGGGTGTATGATTATAGATTGGCACTCATATGGCCGACAACAAATTCATATTTAGAATATTTCAAGGTAAATTTCATCATGGCTCCTTGGGTGAATTTCTTAAATGATATGCCAATTACACTTTTTTATACTTTGGGTAATATACTGATTGGGTTGATTTTGTATTGGCAGCAGATATGATTTTACAGAGTTTGGGTTATTTAGCTCTTTTTATAAGATTATATCAAAAAGGGATATTTAATAAAATGTTGAAGTGGTTTAAATATGTGGGCAAAACAGCCTTATCGAACCATATTTTTCAATCCGTATTTTATCTTGTTGTATTTTATCATTGTACTAATATGTTTCAGTTATTTGGTAAAATATCCTTAGCCGAAACTTATCTGATTACATTTTCTTTTTTTCTTTTTCAGTTTTTTATCAGTTATTTATGGCTGAAAAGAAAAGATCAGGCACCCATTGAGTATTGGTGGAAAAAAATGAGTTATGGATAGCAATCTAAAATCAAAGCGAGTAAAAAATTATATCAAGGCATCTTATCTGAAAATAGTGATCTTGACAAATTATTTAAGATTGTCAAAGTCTGAGAAATGGTAAAAAATCATTGTCTGAAAAGAAAACTGCCAAATAACTGCCAAGAACCCGGCAGGTTTAAGTGTAATCTGTAAACAAAAAAACCACCTACACAGAATGTAAGTGGTTATTAATCATTGTGGGCCCACCAGGACTCGAACCTGGGACCACCTGATTATGAGTCAGGTGCTCTAACCAACTGAGCTATAGGCCCATGCATTAATGAGCGCAATTTTAGTCGATTTCGTTGAATATACCAACGGATAGAAATCGTATTTTAAGAAAAATTTTAAATTTTTAACCTCCTCTCTCGTATGCATTTGAGCTTTCAGCTTTCAATAACCCTAGCCCAACGGCGTATAATTCCTCTTATCTAACCTTTATTCAACTTTAAAAACATTTTTTTTGAAAAATAAGAAGATTTCATAAATTTAATGCCCTATTTTAGGTCTAAATACTGAATTTTTAAACAACTATTATTTTTTTTATTAATTATGTAAAAAAATATCACAAATTTTTATTTTATGCTTTAAAAAGGGTCTTTTTAGATCAGATTATTTATTTTTGTTAGCAGTACAAAAACATGTACCCCCTTCAAGAAAAACAAATCAATGATATGAGTAAAGGCCTTTACGACCCCCAATTTGAACATGACTCATGTGGTGTTGGTTGCATCACTAACTTCAAAGGCATCAAATCTCATGCCATCGTCAAAGACGCATTGACCATGCTAGAAAACATGGAGCACAGGGGTGCGACCGGTTCAGATCCCGATACGGGTGATGGTGCTGGTATTTTGATTCAAATACCTCATGATTTTTTGGAAGAGCAATTACAAACTTTTGGGATTCCACTTCCTAAAGTAGGTCTTTATGGCGTTGGGATGGTCTTCTATCCCCAGCATTATGCCACGAGAGAACTTTGTAGGAAAGTCATCAATGATTGCATGACTACCATGAATTTTAAACTCATTACCTACCGATTGGTTCCCACAGACGCTAATGTTCCGGGGCATGAGTCAAAGTCTGTAGAGCCTTATATCGAGCAGCTTTTTCTGGTTCATGAAGACGATACCGTTCAAGGTGATGACCTCGAACGTAAACTGTTTGTATTAGGTAATTACATTACCCATCAAATAAATAATTATGTGCATGCCGCCAATGATGAATTTTATATTGCCTCTCTCTCTTGCAATACCCTCATCTATAAGGGTCAACTGAAAACTGACCAATTAAGAAGCTACTATCATGATCTTCAAAATGAACGCCTCAGCTCCGCTTTGGCCATCGTGCATTCAAGATTTTCAACCAATACCTTTCCCAATTGGAAATTGGCCCAACCGTTTAGATACATTGCTCACAATGGAGAAATAAATACCATTCGAGGAAATGTCACTAAAATGAGGTCTAAAGAGGCTTTGATGCATTCAGCGTATTTTTCCTCGAAGGAGTTATCCTACTTGATGCCCATTACAGATCCCAATAATTCTGATTCTGCAAATCTAGATGGCTTGGTAGAGTTACTCACTTTATCCGGTCGAAGCTTACCTCATGTCATGATGATGCTCGTCCCAGAAGCCTGGCAGGGTAACAAACAAATGGATGCAAACAGGAAGGACTTCTACAAATACCATGCGGCCATGATGGAACCATGGGATGGCCCAGCGGCCCTCTTTTTCACCAATGGAAAACAAATTGGAGCTACTTTAGATCGCAATGGATTGAGACCAGCCCGTTATTGCATTACCTCAGATCATCGACTCATTATGGCTTCTGAAGCCGGGGCCATTGTTACAGATGAAGCCAAGATCATCAAAAAAGGCAGACTCCAACCCGGAAAGATGTTACTGGCCGATTTGTCTGAAGGAGTTATTTATGATGATTCCCAAATAAAAGCACTGGTTTGTGATGACAAACCCTACAAAAAGTGGCTAAAGGAACAACGCATCAAGTTAAGGCTCATGCCTATTCCTGAACTTCAGGCAAAGGTCATCGAACCCCACAGACTTACCACCAGACAGATCTCCAATGGCATGACCGAGGAGGATGTCAAAATAACGATTTTGCCTTTTGCTCGCACCGGAGCTGAGCCGCTGGGATCCATGGGCTCTGATGTCCCACTGGCCGTCCTTTCAAAGCAAAGTCAGCATATTTCCAATTACTTCAAACAATACTTTGCTCAAGTAAGCAACCCTCCCATCGATCCCATTCGTGAAAGACTAGTGATGTCTTTGTATACAAGAATAGGAAAATCTTTAAATTTATTAGAAGAATCGGCTAAACACACCAGGCAAGTCCACATCTCTCAACCCATCCTTTCTAGAGATGATTTTTATAGAATAAAGGGATTGGCAAGTCATGGAATGGATTACTACATTATTGATGCCACCTTGGATGTCGCCAATAAAGAGACCTTGCGCATGGCCATAGGTAGGATCTGCAATGAAGCTGAAGATGCCATCAACAAAGGGAACAGCGTGCTTATCATTTCTAACAGAAAGGAAAGTAAATACAAAGCAGCCATTCCTAGTTTACTCGCCACAGGATCTGTGCACCATCATTTGGTTAATAAAAAATTACGGACCCAAGCTGGACTCGTGGTAGAATGCAGCGATGCATGGGAAACACACCACTTCGCAACTATTATCGGATATGGTGCCAGTGCCATCTATCCTTACCTTACCTATGACACCATTCAAAACGCTTACAACAACAAGGTTTTGGACAATGACCAACCGTTGAATTATTATTTTGGAAATTTCCGAAAAGGTGTCGGTAAAGGCCTTTTGAAAATTTTATCCAAAATGGGCATCAGCACCTTACAGTCCTATCAATCCTCACAAATATTTGAGTGTATTGGTTTAGGTCAAGAAGTCATTTCGACTTGCTTCAAGGGAACTGTAAGCCGTTTAGATGGATTGAATTTTGATGATTTAGGTAAAGAGGTGGTCATCAAACACCTCGCTGGCTACAACAAAAGTGAACATCAACTTTTGGAAGCAGGGGGCTATTTCCAATGGAAACAAAAAGGCGAGAAGCATCTGCTCAATCCTGACACCATCCACTTGCTTCAAAAATCTACCCGTTTCAATGATTATGAGCTCTTCAAAAAGTTCACAGAAAAAGTACATGGAGAAGCTACCGATATCATCAATGTAAGAGATTTATTTGAATTTAAATACAGACAAGCGATCCCGGTTGAAGAAGTCGAACCTGTGGAGAATATTTTAAAGAGGTTTGCCACGGGGGCCATGTCATTAGGATCTATATCGCATGAGGCTCACAGTACGTTGGCCATTGCAATGAATCGCATAGGCGCCAAAAGTAATAGCGGAGAAGGTGGGGAAGACAGTAAGAGATATCTCAAAAAAGAAAATGGAGATTGGGAACGTTCTGCAATTAAGCAAGCAGCATCTGGGCGTTTTGGTGTTACCATAGAATATCTCAATCAAGCTGAGGAACTTCAAATCAAAGTAGCCCAAGGAGCGAAACCAGGTGAAGGAGGGCAATTACCTGGTCATAAAGTTGATGAATACATTGCCAAAGTCAGGCACAGTACGCCCGGAGTAGGACTGATATCTCCTCCACCGCATCATGATATTTATTCAATAGAAGATTTAAAGCAACTTATATCAGATCTTAAAAATTCGAATCCAGCCGCTCGAATCAACATAAAACTTGTTTCAGAGGCAGGCGTCGGTACGATTGCAGCAGGCGTTGCCAAAGCCAAGGCCGATGTTATTTTGATCTCAGGGGCTGACGGAGGCACAGGTGCCAGTCCAATCAGCTCTGTAAGACATGCAGGATTACCCTGGGAAATGGGTCTTTCCGAAGCGCATCAAACTCTCGTCCGAAACAATTTGAGAAGTCGGGTTACCCTGCAAACGGATGGTAAAATCATGACTGGCCGTGATCTCGCCATTGCTACCCTACTGGGTGCGGAAGAATACGGCATCAGTACTGCAGCACTCATTGTTGAAGGCTGCATCATGATGCGAAAATGTCACCTAAACACTTGTCCTGTGGGCATTGCTACGCAAGATCCGGAACTACGCAAATTATTTACGGGAGATCCAGATCACGTGGTGAACTTTTTTACTTTGCTGGTCATGGATTTCAGAGAGATCATGGCAGCACTTGGCTTCAGAACGGTGAACGAAATGGTCGGAGAATCACATGTCCTCAAAATGAGGTCTGATATAGATCATTGGAAAATCAATCGATTGGACTTTACTCCTGTCTTACATTACGAAAAAGCTCCTGGACATGTAGGCACTTATAAAAAGATAGACCAAAATCATCATCTTGAAGAAGCCTTAGATTGGCAGCTGATAGAGGCCATTGATCAATCTAAATCATCCAAAGATTTGGCCTTTCCGATCCTCAATACCCATCGATCTGTGGGTACCTTACTGTCAGGACACCTTATCCGCCAAAAGAAGATGATCACCCAACCTGTGAAGATCACTTTTACCGGCAGTGCAGGTCAGAGTTTCGGTGCTTTTCTTGCCAAAGGACTCGATTTTCACCTTATGGGAGAAGCAAATGATTATGTAGGAAAAGGGTTGTCTGGTGGTATCATATCTATCAAGCCTAATGAACATTCAACCCTTACACCGGATGAACACATCATCATAGGTAATGTCACTTTGTATGGTGCAACTTCAGGAGAAATCTATGTCAATGGACAGGCGGGAGAACGATTCTGTGTGAGAAACTCTGGTGCCGAAGCCGTCGTTGAAGGCATTGGAGATCATGGATGCGAATACATGACCGGTGGCTTAGCTATCATTTTGGGTCCAGTCGGTAGTAATTTTGGTGCAGGTATGAGCGGTGGCACAGCCTATGTTTATGACGAAAAAAATAATTTTTCCGAAAACTGTAATATGGAAATGATAGATATTGATCCCCTAAAGGAGGACGACGCCAATTTACTGCATGCAAAATTAAAGGAACATATAAAACGAACGGATAGTCCTAAAGCAATTGAGATTTTAAATCATTGGGATACCGCTTTAAAATATTTCAAGAAAGTAATGCCAATAGAACTCAAACGCGTATTAGCAAATCAGAAAACCTCTAAAAAAGTAGCCTAATGGGAAGTATAGACGGATTCATGAAAATAGAACGGGACCTACCTAAAACCCGAGATCCAAAGGAAAGAGTCAAAGACTACAAGGAGTTTTATGTTCCGCACAGCGAAGAGCTCACTAAGAAACAGGCCAGTAGGTGCATGGATTGTGGCGTTCCCTTCTGTCATAAAGGCTGCCCGCTGGGAAACATCATACCTGATTTTAATGATGCCGTTCATAACGATGATTGGAATCGAGCCACTGATCTCCTTTTGGAGACCAATAACTTTCCTGAATTTACGGGTCGTATTTGTCCTGCACCCTGTGAAGGCGCTTGTGTATTAGGCATCAATAAGCCCCCTGTCGCCATTGAACATATTGAAAAAAGTATCATCGAGAAAGCTTTTGAATCAGGTAAAATTCAGCCCAATCCGCCCATTAAAAGAAAGCTTAGCTCAGTTGCCGTGATTGGATCAGGGCCCGCAGGGTTGGCGGCGGCAGACCAATTAAACAAAGCCGGTTATCAAGTGACGGTTTTTGAACGTGATGAAAAAATAGGCGGATTACTTCGTTTTGGTATTCCAGATTTCAAACTAGAAAAATGGGTAGTTGAAAGAAGAGTAAATCTATTGATGGCAGAAGGAATCTCCTTTAAAACAAATATTGAAGTAGGCGTTGACCTCTCCATTAGCGATCTAAAAAATCAGTTTACGGCTGTTTTATTGGCTACCGGAGCTACCATTCCTCGTGATGTAGATATCTCGGGTAGAAATCTGAAAGGTATTCATTTTGCCATGGACTTTTTAACTCAACAAAACAAACGAGTTTCTGAGCTAGATTTCGACAAAGAAGACCTCTTTGCTACAGATAAAAATGTCATCGTCATTGGTGGTGGTGATACCGGCTCTGATTGCATTGGGACCTCGAATAGACAAGGAGCCAAGTCGGTCACACAATTTGAGCTTTTAGATAAGCCAGGAGTTTTCAGAGGCATCCACAATCCATGGCCTGAATGGCCTTTGGTTTTAAGAACCTCTTCCTCTCATGAGGAAGGTGTTGATAGAACCTGGTCGGTATTAACCAAATCTTTCATTGGAGATGAAAATGGAAATATTTCTGGGCTTAAAACGGTAAAAGTAGTTTGGGAAAATGGAAAGTTTAATGAAATTCCCGAAACTGAAAAGATTTATCCTTGTGACCTTGTACTCATCGCAGTCGGTTTTGTACATACCCAGAAGGAAGGATTGCTAGATCAATTGAATATCAATCTTGATGAAAGAGGAAATGTTAAGGCTCAAAACTATAAAACTAATGTAGATAAAGTATTCACGGCTGGCGACATGAGAAGAGGTCAGTCATTGGTCGTGTGGGCTATCCAGGAAGGCAGAGAAGCCGCCAGAGCTTTAGACCAGAGTTTATCTGGAAAGAGCTCCCTTGCGTCTAAGGAGCAATCTAGTTATGAGCTTTAAAGCATCCTGATTTCTAAATCGTCGCCCTTACCAAAACCTAAAAGTTGACTCATCTTGTAGGTTTCTAAGGTAAATAGGTCTTTAAGTAGAAATTCATCCTTGTCTAGGATGCTTATTAGCTCAAATTCAAAAAGCTCACCGTAATTGATCAAACGGTAGCACTCCCCTACGCGTAAACTGCTAAATGCCAATCCTCTCATAATCAACAACAAATTTAGACCAATACCGGCAGATTAAGACGGCGTAGTGCTTCAATTAAATAGCTATTGGGTATAAACAGTATCATGAAAGATCCACTTCAAAAAAAAACCGGACATAACTATGATTGACCTATACTTTTTTAAGCACTCAACATTTCAAACAAACTTGATTTGTCAAAAATGATTATTCTGCAGATTTCTTTGCTTTCGGTGCCTTTGCTTTTGCGGGCTTCCCCGTCTTGACACCCTTTTCAGCTTTAGCCGCTACCGTTTTCTCTACTTTCTCCGCTTTTACTACTTTCTCTACTTTTACTGCGGGCTCAGCCTTCTTGGCATCAAACTCTTTTTTGATAGCATCTACATCCACATTCTTGATGACAGGGACAAACGAAAGACGTTGTATCGTAGCCACACGATTTTTTGCGACATTTTTGTTTTTACGTCCTTTTCTTTCTAATCTAGTTACAGCCATTTTGTTTTATTTGTTAATTACAAGGTGCGAAATTAGAGGATTTCTTAGATTTGTCAAAAATATTTTAAGTGGAAAAACTTTCTATCCCCAAAGGAACTCGTGATTTCGGCCAAATTGAATCATTTCGCCGCAAATACATCATTGAAAAAATTCAAAGTAATTTTATTAAGTACGGGTTTGCACCGATCGAAACGCCAACAATGGAACATTTATCTGTACTTACAGGAAAATATGGCGACGAAGGAGACCAACTTATTTTTAAAGTACTCAATTCTGGAGACTTTTTAAAAAAAACCGATTTCGACGATTACGATCAAGGTTCCAAAACACTTTTACCTAAAATAGCTGAAAAAGGTCTTCGATATGATTTAACGGTTCCCTTTGCTCGACATGTAGTGATGAATCAGCACAACATTACTTTCCCATTTAAAAGATATCAGATACAGCCTGTATGGAGGGCTGATCGACCCCAGCGAGGTAGGTACAGAGAGTTTTACCAATGTGATGCCGATATTATAGGTACCCGATCTAGTTGGAATGAAATAGAACTGACCTTGTTGATTCATGATGTCTTCAAATCTTTAAATTTTGACGGTTTTGAAGTGAAAATCAATCACAGAGAAGTTTTGTTCGCAATGGCAGCTGCCGCTGATCTAAAAGGAAAAGAAATCCCTTTTTGTGTGGCGTTAGACAAAATAGATAAAATAGGTACAAAGAAAGTACTCCATGAGATCAGTCTACTTCAAGGTGATACGGAAATGGTTTCAAAATATCTTGAAATTATTGCGGCTGCTGTTGATAAATCTCGAAAAATTGAGAAATTGGTTAAGCTCACAGGTGCCTCAAATAAAGGTTTTGAAGAATTAACTGCATTTTTTAAGACTTTAGATGAATTCACCGATCGGAGTCTCAATATTTCCCTTGACTTTTCCTTAGCACGAGGCCTTTCCTATTATACTGGGATGATTTATGAGGTAAAACCAACAGAAGTTAAAATTGGAAGTATTTGTGGGGGTGGGCGCTATGATAATTTGACAGGTATGTTTGGCCTTAAAGGCGTATCAGGCATTGGCATTTCATTTGGATTAGATCGCATCTACGATGTCTTGGCCGAATCCAATTTATTTCCCGAAACAGCTAAAGGGGGTCCAAAAGTACTGATTACCCATCTCGATGCCTCCGCCTTCAAGCATGGTATTAAAATCCTCGAACAAATAAGAAAGGCGGGTATTGCGGCTGATCTTTTTCCCGATTCGGTCAAAATTCAAAAGCAAATGAATTATGCCAATAAATTGGCGATTCCCTACGTTATTACTATTGGATCAGACGAAATCTCACAAGCACACTATCCATTAAAAAATATGAGCACCGGAAAGGTCTTAACATCTTCTGTTGAAGAAATCATTGAAAACTTGAAAACAGATAACCTTTGATTAAAAAGATCATCATATTTTCTTTCAAACTTATTGTTTTAAGAATTACCATTTTTGTTGTCTTGATTCTTCCTTTTATAGCAGTAGCACAGATAAGTCAAGATGCCTCTTTTTCTGTTGCATATCAACGCGGATGTGCCCCCTTCACGGTAAACATTCAAGAGCTTATTGATTATGGTGATGAGGTCCCTCGGAATTATATTTACGAAGCCAATCTAGGCACAGTGACCTCAGTAGATACCTTTTATACCTACGAAGAGCCCGGAGATTATCTTATTTATCAAATAATTAGTGAGGGAGATGACAGAGAAGATTCCTTATGGATCCAAGTTTCTGATCCGGTAAGTCCTGAATTTAGTTATTTTTACTGCGACCGTCAACATCTCTCCATTGAGATTTTAGACGATTATTATGATAGTTATCGAGTATACACTTCTACAGACACGTTCATGCATTCAAAAGAAGAAGCCAATCCCTTTACCATAGAAGTCCCTGAAGTAGACAGCATCGATTTAATCATAGAAGGCTTTTATGACGGAGGGCAACCTAACTGCGGCAGTTCACCTGTTCAGAGCGTTCTCATGCTTGAGTTGACCAACTATTCGACTGTGGATTCCGCCTACGTGAAATATGTATGTCAAAATGAAGTCTCACTCCAAATATATTATGAAGCAGATTCAACAACTTATTACAATATTGAATATCAATCAACACCCAATGTATTTACGCCCATCTATCACGGCTTATTGGACTCTAATTCCTTATTTTTCCCATCCCTGCCCTTTGATGCATCCCTCTCTTCATTATGCTTTCGGATCAATGCTCTTTCGCTATGCAATGATGAGAATATAGTATTAGGTGATTCCTTGTGTTTGGACATTAACAGTGACACTACTGCATTTAATTACGCCTACGCTACCTATGATTCAGAAAACCATATTGCCTTGCATTTTAGTGAAAATAACAATGGTTTATTTCATGCCGTAAAATATGTAAATGACGTTTTGTTCGATACTTTATTCAACATACAGCCTGGATACATTGACCCTAGCGTATATCCTATCCGGAAATACAGTTATGAGCTCCTTTTCACTCCTTCGTGTGATGCTAGCATACAAACAATCAAGATTACGCCTACCTATCTAGAATTATCAGACTATTACACCAATGCTTATACCTCTGAATATTTTGATGGTACGTATAAATTGGGGCAAACTCTAGATTACCAATTGATCAATTCAGATCAAACAGAAAGTATCGCCCAGCCCATTGTGTTGACCCAACTCAATACCATCAACATCACACACGACTTGGGGACCCATCAAAAAATCTGGGCTGAAGGAACCAATGCAGCAGGTATTACCTTAAGGTCTAATGCAGTGAAGATAAAGTTTAACCCGGTAATATATGTGCCCGAAGCTTTTTCCCCCAATGGCAATGGCATCAATGAAACGTTAAAGTTTTATGGTCTTCCTACGGATCAATTCACTTTCAAAGTATTCAATCTTGCTGGAAAAGAAATTTTTATTACTGAACAGAAAGATGATTTTTGGGATGGGCGTCAACAAAATGGCGATATTGTCAAGGGCTCTTATGTCTACCAAGTCAATTATTATACCGAAGAAAATGAATTATTAAGGCAACAGGGCAGTTTCGTTCTTATTAAATAACAAAAGATCAATAATATGCTAGATATGATGAAAATGATGGGCAAAGTCAAAGAAGTCCAAGAAAAAATGAAAATTGCCAAAGAAGAACTGGATAATCTTTTTGTAGAAAGTGATTCGGGTGCAGGCTTGGTGACCGCTAGATTCAATGGGAACAAAGAACTCTTGGAACTAAAAATAGATGACTCACTTTATGGAAAAGAAGATAAAGAACTTCAAAAAGACCTCATCATAGCCGCTGTAAATAAAGGCATTAAAGCCGCAGAGGACAAGAGTAAGGAACATTTACAAAAAGCCACGCAAGGTATGCTTCCAAATATTCCAGGAATGGATCTAAACAGCATGATGTAATGTCTGTCACTGCGATTGTCATTTTAAATTATAATGGAATTGATTTTCTAAAAAAATACTTAGGTATCTTGATTAAAACCTCTGGTAATTATGAAATTATCGTAGCCGACAATGGATCAACAGATTCCTCATTAGATTGGTTGAAAAAAAATCATTCGGAAATTAGAGCAATCGTATTAAAAGAAAACAATGGATATGCTGGTGGTTATAATTTAGCCCTCAAAGAGGTAGCCGCTGACTATTACGCCCTCATCAATTCTGATGTTGAAACGACGTTAAATTGGTTAGATCCCTTGGTTGATTTCTTGGAAGAACATCCCGATTATAGTGCGGTTCAGCCAAAAATTTTGGATCAGAATGATCCTTCCAAGTTTGAACATGCCGGGGCAGCCGGTGGTCAACTCGATGCTTGGGGCTACCCCTTCTGCAGAGGCCGAATTTTTGATACTATTGAAAATGACCGAGGTCAGTATGATGATGCCATTGATGTGTTTTGGACCTCTGGGGCCTGTATGGTCATAAGAGCTGAGGACTTCAATGATATAGGCGGATTTGATGCTGACTTTTTTGCACACATGGAAGAAATCGATCTTTGTTGGAGATTGGCAATGAAAGGGAAAAAATTCAGGTACAGCCCAAAAAGTACCGTGCACCATGTAGGTGGAGGCACCCTAGCCGCATCTCATCCTCAAAAAACCTATCTAAATTTCAGGAATGGTCTGGTCATGCTTCTAAAAAACCTACCCAAAAAACAGCTTATCAAAATTCCTTTAAGAATGATTTTCGACTTGGCTGCAGCTTTTTTGTTTTGGAAACACCAAGGATTTGGTCACTTCAAAGCCGTCTGTAAGGCGGAATTAGATTTTATTTTGAACCTAAGAACATATTGGAGAAACAGAAGTCAACATGCTCATCCAAAAATAAGCCTTGAACATCCCGTAAAAAGTGTCGCGCTACAATACTTCTTATTTAATAAAAAGACTTACAAAGAGCTAAATCAATAATACCAAAGGGTATTCTCTCTTCTTCTGTAAAGTTTCTTAAAACTCATCCAAAAGGCAATCGCTAAATAAAGGATTACGGGCGATCCAAATGTTAAAAAAGAAGCATAAATAAAAGATAAGCGGATACTTGAAGTTGGTATTTTGAAACACTCCCCTATCGCATGACACACCCCAAAAGCATACTTTTCAATAAAATATTGCATAAAATTTGAATATAAAACACAACAAAGGTAAATATTAACATCTTTTTATATCAACAGATTGAACTATTTTATAAATTTAGGGTAATATTGTAAGCCTATTAAAAAAAAATAACTTTAGACAGTATCAATAAACGATGAACAAAATGAAAAATTTAAACCTCATAGTGGCCACAATTATCGCGGCCTCTATATTTAGCGGTTGTGCGCTTAAAAAAATGGTGAATCTTGCCGAAAAGCAGGATTTAGAGGTTAGCCCTGATCCATTGGAACTTCATGACAACCAAGTTGCCTTTGATCTTTCTGCTGTGTTACCTCCCAAAATGCTTCCGACTGGAAAAGTTTATACGCTCAACACAACCTATCAGTATGGTGATAAAGAGATAGAGGTGGGTAGCATTGAGTTCAGTGCCGAAGATTATCCTCAGAGTAGTTCAACAGCTTCTCGTGTCAGCCGCACCTTTTCTATGCCCTATAATGCATCTCTGAATCCAGGTAGCTTAGTGATTCAAGGCGAAGCTAAGAATCCAAAAAACGGAAAGGCCCTTACCACAGCGAAAATGGAAATAGCTGTAGGTATTATTACTACATCTAGAGCTGTACAAAATGATTATGCAACCAATTATGCAGATCATGGTTACAATGATCAAGAGGAATTGATTCCCACTAATATCAATTTTTATTTTCCTCAAGGAAGTTCCTATTTGTCGCAATATTTAGCTACCGACGGAGAGAGCAATAAAGCAAAAAAATCAAATCTATCCGCGTTCATTGCCGATAAGAATGTAACACGCACCGTGACGATCACTGGTACGCACTCTCCTGAAGGTTCAGAAACCATCAATGGTGATCTGTCCAAAAACAGAGCTGAAGCAATAGAAAAATATTACCGCAGCCAAATGAGTAAATATGATTATAGTGGAACGGCTGCTGAAATTAAATTTATCCTCAAGCCCGTCGTTCAAGACTGGACCGCCTTCAAAGTAGCCTTGAGAGCTTCGGAAATCAGTGAAGATTCCAAGAAATCATTTTTAAACATTATCAATGGTTCAGGTTCTTTTGAAGACAAAGAAAAGGCCATGAGAAAAATATCCCCTTATAAAACGGTATTCGACAAAATTTATCCATCCTTGAGGACTGCTCAAACTGAAATTCTCACAGTTAAAGAGAAAAAGTCACCTGCTGAAATTTCTTTATTAGCCAAGCACATCGTAAACGGAGATACAACGAGCGAGGTTCTCTCCAATGAGGAATTTTTGTATGCAGCTACTCTTACCCCAAGACTGAAAGAAAAAGAAAGAATTTACATCGCCGCCTCGAAAAAAGAAGGAAGTTGGGTCGCTCACAACAATCTAGCTTCGGTCTACTTGCAAATGGCCGTACAAAATGGAGACGACATGGCCGAAAATATTCAAGATGCACTGACCCAATTAGATATTGCGTCCAACAAAGCTGACCATGTTGAAGTCCATGCTAACAGAGGAACCGCCCTCATGATGCAAGCATCTTATCAGGAGTCTTTTGAAGCGCTATCATTAGCGATTTCAGGAGCAACGGGTGATCTCAAAGAGGCTCTAAATGCTTCTATCGGTTCCATTCATATTAGAATGGGAGATTATGAAAAAGCCAGTGCGGCTTTAGCTGCAGCAGACAATAGTGAAGTTGCAAACTTCAACCGAGGTCTAGCACATCTTTTAGGAGATAATTTCGATGGCGCAAATCGTGAATTTAACAAAATAAATAATAGCTCTTCACTGTCAGCACATGCAGCATACTACTTAGCGGTCACTGCAGCAAGAAGCAACAATGACAGTGATATCATACCGAATCTCAAAGCAGCCGTGTCTATAGATGTTGCTTTAAAAGAGAAAGCCTTAAATGATCTAGAGTTTTCAAATTATGCAGATGCGGTAGCAGAGGCGATTAGATAATTCTTAAATTAAAAAAAAAAAGCTCCTCAACAGGAGCTTTTTTTTTTACTCTTAGCGCTATTTGATCTTAATTTTTTAATTTAGCACCTTTATTAATTGTTATCATTTGTTATGAGAGAAATTCAGTTCAGGGACGCTCTTAGGGAGGCTATGACCGAAGAAATGAGAAAAGATAAGAACATCTTTTTGATGGGAGAAGAAGTAGCTGATTATAATGGTGCCTATAAAGTAAGTCAAGGTATGCTTGATGAATTTGGTGCCAAGCGCGTAATTGATACCCCAATTGCAGAATTAGGGTTTGCTGGGGTAGGCATTGGAGCTGCAATGAATGGATTGAGGCCCATTATTGAATTCATGACTTTTAATTTTTCTTTGGTCGCCATTGATCAAATTATCAACGGAGCTGCTAAAATGCTCTCTATGTCTGGAGGCCAATACAATGTCCCCATTGTTTTCAGAGGACCTACCGGAAATGCGGGTCAGTTAAGCTCTCAACATTCACAGAATTTTGAAAATTGGTTCGCAAATACACCTGGACTAAAGGTGGTCGTTCCCTCAAACCCTTACGATGCTAAAGGTCTTCTTAAAACCGCTATTAGGGATAATAACCCTACCATATTCATGGAGTCTGAACTCATGTATGGTGACAAAGGAATGGTTCCAGAAGAAGAATATGTACTAGAAATCGGTAAAGCCAATATCGTAAGAGAAGGAAAAGATGTTACCCTGGTCTCTTTTGGGAAATTTATGAAAATTGCCAATGAATGCGCCATTGAAATGCAAAAAGAAGGCGTAGATGTTGAAGTTATTGATTTAAGGTCTGTCAGACCCATCGATTATGAAACCATCATTACCTCGGTAAAGAAAACAAATCGCTTGGTTTTACTGGAAGAAACGTGGCCTGTTGCTTCCATTTCATCAGATATCAGTCACATCGTACAAAGAAATGCCTTTGATCACTTGGATGCGCCCATTTATAGGGTCGTCAGCAAAGATTTACCCTTACCTTATGCACCTACTTTGATTGAAGAAATATTGCCGAACGTCAAAAAAACCATAGCCGCCATTAATGCGGTTATGTATAGATAAATCTCGATAACCGTGATTACTTCATAAAGCTGTTCAATGCTTTGGCTCCGCCCATCTTATTCATGGTTTTCATCATTTTTCGCATTTGATCAAACTGCTTAAGCAACTGATTCACTTCTGGCACAGTCGTACCACTTCCTTTTGCTATTCTGATTTTTCTACTCCCATTCATGAGCTCCGGACTGGATCTTTCCTTGGGTGTCATGGATTTAATAATGGCCTCTATAGGCTTTAAGCTGTTGTCATCAATATCAACGTCTTTAATCGCCTTTCCCATACCAGGTATCATTCCAACGATATCCTTAAGACTTCCCATCTTTTTGATCTGTTCCATTTGAATTAAAAAATCATCAAAGCCAAACTGGTTTTTTTTGATTTTTTTATTGATTCTCTGAGTCTCTTTTTCATCAAAATTTTGCTGGGCCTTTTCTACTAAGGTCAACACATCACCCATTCCCAAAATTCGCTTCGCCATGCGATCTGGATAAAACTGATCCATGGCATCCATTTTTTCACCCGTAGAAATAAATTTAATCGGTTTTTCCACTTGCCTCCTTACAGATAAGGCGGCCCCTCCACGTGTATCACCATCAAGCTTGGTAAGCACCACCCCATCAAAATCAAGACGCTCATTGAACGCTTGGGCCGTATGAACCGCATCTTGCCCCGTCATGGCATCAACTACAAATAAAGTCTCGGCAGGTTTTATTTCTTTTTTGAGCCCTGAAATTTCAGCCATCATTTGCTCATCGACAGCCAAACGACCTGCCGTATCAATGATTACTGATTTTTTTCCATGGGCCTTGGCGTATTTTATGGCATTTTTGGCAATAGAAATCACGTCTTTATTTTCTACTTCAGCAAAGACCTCAACGTCTATTTGTTCACCCAGCACTTTAAGTTGGTCTATCGCTGCTGGCCTGTAAACATCACAAGCAACCAATAAAACCGAGTGACCTTTCTTCTTGATATAATGGGCCAATTTTCCGGAAAACGTAGTTTTACCAGAGCCCTGAAGACCTGCTATAAGTATAATATTGGGATTACCGTCGAAATTGACAGGAACGCTTTCTTGACCCATCAATACAGTCAGCTCTTCGGCCACTATTTTAGTCAATAGCTGACCGGGAGAAACAGAAATCAAGACATCCTGCCCCAGCGCCTTTAATCTGATCGAATCAGTAACGTCTTTGGCCACTTTGTAATTAACATCCGCATCGATCAATGCCCGTCGGATCTCTTTTACTGTGGCGGCAACATTTAATTCGGTGATCCTACCTTGGCCCTTAATATTTTTAAAGGCACGATCGAGTTTAGCACTCAGATTATCAAACATATACAATAATTTGTCTTTATTTTAAAATGTAAAATTAACAATATAGGATATATTAAAATCAATTTCCACCAATTTTTGAGACATTAAATATGCCCTACAGAAAACACCTTTTTATGGATGATAAAGAAAAACTAAGACTTCAAAATAGGGCTCAAAGCTGCTGGAGAATAGTTAATAGATTTTAACGTCTTGTCCCCCCCCTTCTAAAGACCAGATATTTACCTGACACTTCTCTATAATAGCAATCAGTATCTTTCTTTTCTTTATAGTGAGCAACCGTAGCACATGCTTCCTCTTCACTCTCACAGGCTTTACTCATATTAGATCTTTGCACTTCATTGAAGAGTGCTGGAAATTTTTCACCCAATCCAAACTCAAGAATGGCACCTGAAAGCACGTATTGGATATCACATAGCGCATCTGCAATTTCCACCATATCTTTTTCAGCAATGGCCTCTTTAAGCTCTTGTAATTCCTCATCAATTAAGGATACCCTTAAATTACATCGTTGCTTTGAAGGGATTTCAGGTTCATTTAAAATCGGGTGTTGAAAGGTTTGATGAAAACGGGCTACCTGATTAAGCGGGTCAATTTTATTCATTTAGAAATTATTGTTTGATTTTTTTCGATTCATTTTTCATTACCAAAGATAAGAAAAAGGCAAATCCTCCCACTATAAATGTGAGAATGAAAATCATACTGATCAATGCTTGACTACTCATTTGTTGACAAATTTACGATACAAAAAATTATTGGCAATCAATCCAATGATCAATACGCCTATCCATTGGGTAATAATGGATGCATTACTGTAAACATCTATCACATTCCAATGACCTGAGGCGTCCAACCAGGGATAATCACTGTATCCCCTAGACATCCACCAATAAATTAAAAAAAGTGCCAAAGGAATATTTAGCGTCATACATATTTTGAAATAAAGAGAAGGGACTTTAAAATCAGAATCTAAGTCTATGAAATTCTTTTTGAATTCTGTAAACCCGTATTTAGCCACGGCAAATAAAATAAATAGACCTGACACAATCAATCCTACACCCCAAACCCAATCTTGATTCGAGAAAAAATCTAAACTGTAGGCCGAGGGAAATCCAAAAATTATAAAGAAAAATATGACATTTTTAATCGATTTAGCACGTGAAAAACCTAAATCGCTCAAGTTTTTGATAAATAATTCTATCATGGCCAATAATGAACTCACCGCCGCAAAGAACAAAGCCAAAAAGAAAACACTTGACAGCAAGGCTCCGCCTTGAATATTTGAAAACAAAACGGGGATGACGGTAAAGGTCAACGCCTGGTTGCCGCTCTGAAGATAGCTAATGGCGGCCGCTTCTGTTTGCGCCATGGCAAAAACTGCAGGTAAAATAGCCATTCCTGCCATTAATGAGGCTAAATTATTTCCGAAGGCACCTACAAAAGTATTGAGTGTGACATCTTCTTTATCACTAGAATAAGAAGATATGGTCATAATCAACCCCCACCCTGCCCCGGTCGACCAAGCTGATTGGGTCAATGCCTCTATCCATATTATCGGATCAGAAAAATGATCAAAATTAATGGCAAACATATATTCCAATCCCATCAATCCTTTTTCCATATTCAAAGCAATAATGGCCACGATAATCAATAATCAAAAGGACAAAAAGTGAAGGTATCAATATTTTATTGGCTCGCTCCAATCCTTTTTGCACACCCCGTGCCAATAACAATGAACCTAAAATAACAATCGCTATATAAAGCAAAATAGTTATCCAATTCCCGTTGGATACAGAATTCCAAAATTGATGAAGGTAATCTGGATTTTCGATCAACCGTGATTTCAGCGATTGTTCATCAAATATATTTGATAATGAAAAACTAAAATAGCGCAAGGCCCATGCCGTAACGATAGAATAATAAAAGGCAATACCCAAGGTACAAATGGTTATAAAAAAACCCATAAAAGTGAAGGGTTTACCAGCAAGCATCGTAAAAGATCCGATTACGCCTTTTTTATACTTCTTCCCAATTGAGAATTCGGCCAAGAGCAAAGGAATGGACCAGATGAGTAAAAAGAAAATCCAAAGCAATAAGAAAGCGCCTCCATATTGACCCGCAAGTCTAGGGAATCGCCAAAGATTTCCTGCTCCGATAGCCATGCCCAATGAAGCCAAGATAATACCCCATCGATTACTGAATTGTTCTACTTGTTTCACTCCTTTTTATTTAGAACTTAGGATTGGGAATATAATATAAAATTATGAGACAGCGCCTTAATTTTTTTTTAATTATCTAAAATCAATAATGTCTTAAACTACCGATGTTTTTTTTGAATAACTTAATCCCGTAAGTACTGAAACAAGTGATCCATAAACCTTCAAATTTATCATTATAATATGAATGCCACCGTTTTTAATTCCAAATAACGTACGGAGTTCATTTTTAAATTAATTTAGTTGTATACGCAACTAAATTAATTTAAATTGCGCTCAAATTATCATGCAAAAAAAAGATTATTTTCCACAATTTGAAAAGCTCTTATTACCGTGGCTGGGGCGAGCGATGAAATCTTTCGATTTTCATCTGGCCGATGAGCTCTTGAATGCTGGAATATCTTTGAGTAAGCACCAGATTATACTCTTACGCATATTGAGCATGGAGGATGGAATTCCACAAAATGATCTGGCCTTCATTACTGACAGAGACAAAACTTCCTTGACCCGCCTCATTTCAACTATGGAGCGTAAAGGGCTTTTGAATCGTAAAACTTGTGAAACAGACAAAAGAGTCAATAATGTTTTTATCACTCAAAAAGGTTTAGAGGAAACAAAAATGGCGTTTCCTCTCATTATTAATGAAATCGATAACATTCAACAGAAAATAAACGCTAAAGAGATCGAGACTACCATCAAAGTTTTAAAACAAATAATCACCTTTACAAATCGTAAAGAGCTTCCAATCACTATCCTGAAATAAAATGAGACAAATAACTATCGTATTGGGAATAATCATCTTCGTCGGATCTATCTTCGGAGCTCAAAAGATTTTTTCAAGTAAAAAAAGCTTTAGATCTAGAGAAATCAAAGCCCTTCCTTTTGCTTCTGTGAGAACAGTTGAAAATAAAACCATCTCAGTCTCCATTCGAGAGCAAGGGAGATTAATCGCTAAAAAAAGGACCAATTTATATGCCGAAGTTCAAGGCATAATGAAGGTCCGATCCAAAGAGTTCAAAATAGGTGTCGCTTTTAAAAAAGGTGAGATTATGATTGAAATGGCCAATGACGCCTACTATGCCAACCTTCAAGCTCAAAAAAGTGTACTTCAAAATCTGATCACCAGTATTTTACCAGATCTAAGACTTGATTACCCCAAAGCATATGAAAAATGGAGGAAGTATCTAGACGAATTTGAGTTAAGCCAACCTTTAAAAAGTCTACCAAAAACTTCCTCTGATCAAGAAAAATTCTTTATCACAGGGAAAAATATTTATACAACTTATTACAACACCATTAACTTAGAATTAATCTACCAAAAACACCTTATTCGAGCCCCATTCGATGGCATCTTAACTTCAGCCGCGGTGGAGGCTGGTACCGTCATTCGGACGAGTCAGCTACTCGGCGAATTCATTGATCCTTCAGCATATGAAATGCAAGTAGATATCGGGAAAAACATCATTTCAGCCGTCAATATAGGAGCGCAAGTACAGGTTCATGCACCTGACCAGAAAAATCAATCCTTCACAGGAACGGTCATTCGAGTAAATGGGAAAATTGATCAAGAAACACAAACCGTTAAAGCTTTCATCTTACTAAAAGAACCTTCTTTAAAGGAAGGCATGTATCTCGAGGCCATCATTCCTGTTCAAAAAATTGATCATGCATTTGAAGTAAATAGATCACTTGTGGTAAATCAGAACCAACTTTTTATTGTCCAAGACAGTATTTTAACCCTCCTACCCATCAACATACTTCACAAGGGTGAAAAGAACCTTGTTGTTATTGGACTTACAGATGGTATGCTCTTTGTAGATCGACCCATTCCCAATGCTTACCAAGGTATGAAAGTAGCCCTCCAACGCACCAAATAAATAAGTATGCGAAATATCATTAAATATTTTATCAATTATCCTATAGCAGGTTGGTTGATCGTTATTGCCTTTACCGTGTTGGGCTTGGCTGGAGTAAGCAATTTAAAGTCGTCTTTTTTTCCATTAATAGAAAATAGAAATATTTCTATCAATGTAATATATCCGGGTGCCTCACCGCAGGAAATGGAGGAAGGCATCATCTTGAAAATAGAAGACAACCTCAAAGGAATTGTGGGGATCGATCGTTTCACCTCTACCTCAAAAGAAAACTCAGCAAATATATTAATAGAGATGCTTAAAGGGTATAATATCGATGCTGCGCTTTCTGATGTAAAAAATGCAGTGAACAAGATTCCCTCGTTTCCTACGAACATGGAGCCCCCCATTATTGCCAAGCAAATATTCACCTCAGATGCCATTTCTATTGTCTTAAGTGGTGAAAATATTCCCCTAATGACTTTAAAATCATTTGGAAGAAAGGTAGAAGATGACTTGAGAAGCTTTGAGGGAATCTCACAAATAAACGTTTCAGGATATCCCGACGAGGAAATAGAAATTGCCTTGAACGAAGATAAAATGCGAGCCTATCAACTGACTTTTCAAGAGATTGCGGCAGCGGTAACCTCCACTAATATTTTGGTCACTGGGGGCTCTATTAAAACCTCTCAAGAAGAATACCTCATTCGGGTCAGTAACCGAAAATATTATGGAGTAGAATTTGACCAAATTGTTTTAAAAAGCAATGAAAATGGTAAACTCATCAGGCTTCAGGATATTGCAGTTATCACTGACAAATGGTCTGAATCGCCAGATAGAGCTTATTTTAATGGCAAGCCCTCCGTCCAATTGAATGTCAAGGCTACGATATCTGAAGATTTGATAGAGGTAGCAGAAAATGTAAAAGCCTATGTAACTGATTTTAATAATAAAAATGACAACCTCCAGTTGGCCATCATCAGTGATCGATCCGTGGTAGTAGTCGAACGTATCAATTTGCTCTTGAAAAATGCCTTACAGGGAATTATTCTTGTGCTCATTTTTCTAGCCCTCTTCCTTAAGCCAAGATTGGCTTTTTGGGTCGCTTTTGGTTTGCCATTTGCCTTTTTAGGGATGTTCATATTTGCAGGGTTTTTCAATGTAACCATCAACATCGTTTCTTTGTTTGGTATGATCATTGTTATTGGCATACTCGTTGATGACGGCATCGTGATTTCAGAAAACATCTATCACCATTATGAAAAAGGGAAAACTCGAATGCAAGCAGCCATCGATGGTACCATGGAGGTACTACCCGCGATCACCTCTGCCATTCTTACCACCCTTGTCGCATTCTCATCCTTCTTTTTTTTAGAAGGTCGAATTGGGGAGTTTTTTGGAGAAACGGCTACGATTGTTATTCTCACCCTAGGGCTCTCTTTAATTGAGGCATTGATCATTCTGCCTTCTCATATATCACACTCCAAATCGTTGACTAAAGCCCAAAAAACTTATTGGTTCAATGCTTATGCAGATCAATTTATGTCATGGATGCGCGATAATATTTATGCTCCTACGCTGCGCTTTTATTTGAAAAATAAAGTTTTAGGCTTTGGGATCACCTTGGCCCTACTTGTATTGACATTGGGATCAATGGGTGGCGGCATCATCAAATTTTCTTTTTTTCCACAAATAGCCAGTGATCGACTACAAATAAGTTTGAAAATGCCTCAAGGTACTAATGAGGCCGTCGCGGATTCAATCATTACTCATATTGAAAATCAGGCCTGGAAGGTAAATGACTCACTTTCAGAATTACAAACTGGGAATTTAGCTGTCATTCAGAATATCATCCGCCGTGTGGGTCCTGGGACATCAGTAGCCTCACTAACTATCAATTTACTGTCTGGAGAAGCGCGTGATGCTCCGGCCTATCTGGTCTCATCCGCGATCGATAAAAAAGTAGGGAGT
>Ga0206128_1000310_pt1 | contig 58359 bp, 48 predicted proteins | sample Helgoland_Spring_7_FD_148601 | JGI IMG/M metagenome (GOLD analysis project Ga0206128, IMG submission 148601) | Pelagic subsurface seawater microbial communities from Kabeltonne, Helgoland, North Sea - Helgoland_Spring_Bloom_20160426_1 | ecosystem: Environmental > Aquatic > Marine > Epipelagic ... | reverse complement strand
AAAATGGTGCTTCAACAAAATGAAGTCGTTGCTTTTTGGGGTGAGTATCTGCCTAATGAAAAAGTATCGGTGAGCGGTAGTTGGGGTAAGGAAATAAGTACGGTCTCTGATGAATCGGGCAACTGGAAACTTCAATTGCCCACACCTCCTGCAGGAGGTCCTTTTGAAGTCAGTATCTTGACCTCAGATACGACCATCATTTTTAATGATGTCTTGATAGGAGAAGTGTGGCTTGCCTCGGGTCAGTCAAATATGGAAATGCCGGTCACCGGATATTTGCCTAATGAGAATATTGATAACGATCTCGAAGAAATAGCAGCAGCCGATTATCCTGAGATACGAATGTTTAGCGTAAAAAAACAATTGTCATTGATCAAGCAGAAAGAAATGATGGGCTCATGGGAAGTATGTTCACCTGAAGCGGTGGGACAATTCAGTGCTTCTGCTTACTTTTTCGCAAGAAAATTATATTTAGATCTGAATATTCCCATTGGTATTATTCATTCAAGTTGGGGAGGGACTGTAGTGGAAGCTTGGACCAGTAAGAAAGGTCTGAGTGATTTTCCTGAGTTGATTAAGCCGACTCAGCAATATGACGAAACTAAAATCCGTGCTTGGAGGGATCAATTTGAAAAATTAACGGTGACTCCAACGCCTCCAAGCTTCGAAAGCCTAGAACTTATGGATTTGAGTCAAGAGGAAATTTCTGACCCCCAATTTGATGATGCTCAGTGGATAAAAATGAATTTACCTTCAGAAAATAGTTATACAGATACTTTTCTACCTAATGTGGGTTATCGAGAGGATATTAATGGTCTTTTTTGGTACCGAAAAAGGGTAATTTTAGATCATGCCGATATGGATTATGAGCTGACCATTGGTGCTATCGATGATGGAGATATTACTTATATAAATGGGGAAAAAGTGGGCGCTACCTTGGGCGATCGTGATAAAAGAGTCTATGAGGTACCTAAAGAGATACTGCATGAAGGATTAAACGTCATTGCCATCATGCATTGTGATTACTGGGGGGAATCCTCAGTTGATGGGCCTATATATCTAGAAAATACAAAAGGAGATAAGATTTTTTTGGAAGGCAGTTGGTCAGGTATTCTTTACGCAGACCTCTTTAATTCAGAATTAATTATTTATGGTTTAAACAACCAGAATCAATTGAGTCAGCGCCCTTCTCTTCCTTCCGGTGGACCTAACGATTTTCCATCCTCATTGTTTAATGCCATGATACACCCATTGATCCCCTACAATATCAAAGGAGTGATATGGTACCAAGGAGAAGAAAATGTAGCGAGAGCTGAACAATATGAAAAACTTTTTCCAGCACTGATTACTGACTGGAGAAGTTATTGGGGATATGATTTCCCCTTCTATTTTGTTCAAATAGCACCATTTAATTATGGATTTGAAAACAATCTATCACCGGCGTTGAGAGATGCCCAGCGAAAAAGTTTAAAAGTGACCAATACAGGTATGGCCATCACTATGGATATTGGATCATCTACGACGATCCATCCTTCAAATAAACAAGATGTTGGAGATCGACTAGCGCGTTTGGCCCTGGCCAACGACTACAATAAAGACATATTGGCTTCTGGCCCCCTTTACAAAAGTCATAGCGTGAAGGAGGGCAAAGTAGTCATTGATTTTACCTACGGCCAGGGATTAATGAGCCATAAATCTAGTCTTACAGGATTTGAATTGGCGGGTGAGGATCAAGTATATGTTTCAGCAGAAGCAAGGATTGTGAACGATCAAGTCATCGCTTGGTCTGATCTTGTGTTTGATCCTAAATATGTCAGGTATGGGTGGAAAGATTATTTTGAGGGGACGCTATTTAATGAAGGAGGACTACCCGCAGCATCTTTTTCCTCTCAATGATAGAGACCTTTACCCATAGATAGAAGGGTAAATGAACGCGTAGTTTTTATATAAACTTTAATCTAATACAAGTTTACATAGGGTGGATTAGTTTCACTGCCCTACGTTAATCATTTTATTAGGTTAATTTTAGGTACTTTAGAAAAGATTTAGAGCTGATCATGTTTTTAAAAAATACTTATTCAATTTAAAATAGGCAATTTAAAATAGGAAGTTCAAAATCGAGTAATTACTCAGATAGGTAATACTAATTTTATTAAATTATTTTAATTTAGTTATATGAAAAACATCTTTATATTTTATGGTTTCATCTTTTGTCATTTGGCAATGAGTCAAAGTGATTCCAATTTTAAATGGTGGAATCCTACAGCGCATGAGTTTCAAGTGATAGAGGGTCAGGCATGGTTCGATGAGGTCCAAGAATCCTACGATCGACTGCCCCATCGCGTAGTTGATAAGGTGGATCCAGAGATCTGGGGACTGTCCAAACATTCGGCAGGTCTGATGATTCGTTTTCGTTCAAATGCCAAAGAGATTAAGATCAGATATCAGACCCAGGATGAAAATTTGAGGTACATGGATCACATGTCAACCACGGGCGTAAGTGGGTTGGACTTATATGCCATAAATAGTGATGGAATGGAAGTTTGGTGTGCCGCTGGTCGGAGTTTTGGAGATACCATTACGTATGCATACAAACTTCTGAACCCCAATGATGGTTATCATGATCGAGGGCGAGAATATCGACTTTACTTACCGCTTTATAATCAAGTTAATTGGATGGAAATTGGTGTTGACGAGCAGGTGTATTTTGAACCCTTGCCTATTCGAAAAGAGTTACCTATTGTAGTGTATGGTACATCCATCGCACAGGGAGCATGTGCTTCGCGACCGGGTATGGCTTGGACTTCCATTTTAGGAAGAAAAATGGACAGACCCTTGATCAATCTGGGTTTCTCAGGTTATGGAAAATTGGATATGCCGCTGATTGATTTACTTGGTGAGATTGAGGCAAAAATATATATCCTCGATTGCCTTCCCAATTTGGCTTCAGATAGTTGGGAAAGAGTAGGGATTGAAAATGAGCAGGCCCTAAAAGATAGAATACGTGTAGCTGTGCAAGCCCTTCGTGAAAAACAGCCTAGGACACCCATTCTTTTGGTGGATCATGCAGGTTATACCCAAGCCCTTACTAGTGAAAAAAAGAGCAAAGAAGTCAGCCAAGTCAATGTACTTCAGCAGCAAGTATTTCATCAGCTCAAAGATGGAGGGATGGAACATCTTTTCTATTTGACCAAGGAAGAAATTGGTTTTCAGATGGATGATACTGTTGATGGGATTCATCCGACAGATCTGGGAATGATGAAATACGGTATGAGTTATGAGAAAAAAATACGATCCATATTGGAAGAACCGTTAGGAACAGCTTCGACGACACATCCCATTACCCAATATAGGGAGCCCGGAAATTATGATTGGGAAAAAAGGCATAGAGAAATCTTGAGCATAAATCAAATGGATCCACCAAAAGCAGTTTTTTTGGCCAATTCAATTGTTCATTTTTGGGGAGGGCTACCCGAGACTAAACTAAGAAGAGAACAAGCTTCTTGGGATCAGTTATTCACACCATTGGGTCTAAAGAATTATGCTTATGGATGGGACAGGATCGAGAACGTCATATGGCGGGTATATCATGGTGAGCTTGACGGATTTGAGGCAGAAAAAGTTTTGGTCATGATAGGGACCAACAATTTACATCTCAATACAGATGAGGAGATTATAGAGGGATTATACCTTTTAATGAAGGCTATTAAAATCAGACAACCTACAGCTAAAATAATACTTATGGGCTTATTGCCCAGAAGAGACTATGAAGCTAGAATTGTAAAGTTGAACTTTCAAATCGCTCAGTTGGCAGGAGAAGTAGCGGTACCCTACAGAGATCTTGGGTACGTATTTTTAAATAAGGAAAATAAAATTGATGAGTCTTTCTTCTCTGATGGATTGCATCCAAATACTGCAGGTTATCTAAGATTGAGAGAGGTGGTAAAGCCTTTGTTGACAGACTGAGGTCTCCATAACAGATATTGAAGGTGGATGAGTTGTCATTCCCTTAAAATCAAATCAGAGCTGTCATTTTTGAGTTGCTCTTGGCCCGATTTCTATGACTTCCATATTGAAAATTTTCCCATGTTCAATTTCAAATCTCAAGAGTGTTTTGACCTTGTGAAATCCATGTTTTCCCGCTGCACCAGGGTTTAAATACAGGACATTGTATTTCTTATCAAAAATTACTTTTAAGATATGAGAATGTCCACAAACAAGTATATTAGGTTGTTTATCTATTAATAAGGCCCTGATATTTTTGGTGAATGATGGTGGTTTACCGGCGATATGAGTCATCATGATGCGCATGCCGCCACAAGAAATTAATGCTGTTTCTTGCGTTCGTATTCTGATGTCGTGCCCATCTATATTACCAAAGACGGCTCGCAAGGGTTTGAAATTTTCTAAAGTCTCCAAGAGGGCTACATTCCCCACATCTCCCGCGTGCCAAATTTCATCACAATCTTTACAATAATCGAAAATACTGGGATCTAAATAGCCATGTGTATCTGAGAGAAGACCTACTTTCATGGACGCAAAATAGCTTATTTTTAATAAATTTTGAAAGGTTTCATAGGGGGAGCAAGCAGATATTTTTTTATATATGCACCGAAGATCAAAGCAAGTCAGCACTGACCCCTTTTCAAAAAAACCCTTTTTTAGCTACTGTGATTTTATTTATCACTCTTTTTTCTATGCGCGCAGCGTCATTTTCTTATTTATTATTGGATATCTTCGGTGAGAATTCATGTTTTTAATCAATGATGGTTAAATTTGAGTGTATGAAAGCGCAAAGGTTCTTTACTTTTATTTTTTTGATTGCATTATTCAGTTTTGCGAAAAGTCCTTCCGAGGATAATTTAAATGCTGAAATCAATTGGATCAGTTTTGAAGAAGCGGTGGCGAAAACCTCCGAGAACCCCAAGATGATTTTGGTTGATCTTTACACGGATTGGTGTGGATGGTGCAAAAAAATGGATCGAGATACCTACAGTCGCGCCGAAATTGTGGCGTACGTTAATGATAAATTTTATGCAGTAAAATTTGATGCTGAAGGCGTTGAAGAAGTTAGTTTTAGGGGTCATACCTTCAAATTTGTGGCTTCAGGACGAAAGGGATATCACGAATTGGCGGCAGCGCTCACACAAAATAAGCTCAGTTACCCTACGACGGTTTTTATGAATGAAGAGCTCCAAATTATTCAGCCCGTGCCGGGTTACTTGGATGCGCCTACTTTTGATACTATTTCCAAATACATGGGTGAGGGTAAATATAAAAATACAGCTTGGCCAGATTTTCAAAAATCTTATCAAAGTAAACTTTGAAGTAACTTTTTTGGGTGCTTTACCTAAAGCATGAAGCAACCATTCGGATGTTAATGGCATCCTCTAGATAATCATTACTCATTAAAGGATATTTATTATGACCAAGAGACTCATTTTTAGTTTAATTCTATCAATGGTAGGGATCTTTTTGTTGGCAGATCCAATCGAAAGAAATTTACAGCCGTTTAAGCAATTATATGTAAAAGAGGGTATTGAGGTTGTACTTATAAAAGGTACAGAATACAACGCAAAGGTGGATGTTTCAGGATGTAATCCCGAAGATGTCCTGACTGAGGTCAACAATGGTCGATTAACGATACGTATGAAGCCAAATGGAAGATATAGAAATATTGAGGTAAAAGTAGCGCTTATTTATGTGAGTCTTAGTGAAATAGATGTGTCCTCGGCAGGAGTGGTCAAAGGATCAGATCGATTGGAAGCTGAAGCACTAGAGATTGAGGTCAGTAGTGCCGGTTCACTGGAGTTAAATATTCTTTCCAATAGCTTAGATTTAGATGTGAGTAGCTCGGGGTTTGTCGCCTTGAATTTAGAGGTTAATAAACTTGAGGTCGAAATCTCAAGTGCAGGTAAGGTCGAGCTGACCGGCCGAGTACGTGACCAAGCATTGGATATAAGTAGTGGGGCTCATTATGAGGGGTTTAAGATGATTTCGGAAAGAACATTAGTGGACATAAGTAGTGGAGGACTGGCTCAAGTTTATGCGAAAGAAAAACTAGATGTCCAGGCGAGTAGTGGAGGGTCAGTAGAATTTCAAGGAAGTCCAGTTAGTTTGAGCAAACGTTTAAGTAGTGGAGGTTCTGTAAGTCAATATTAGTCATTTAAATCTAAGAGCTTTGATGTTTTCAGGGAATGGGCGAGGTTCATTAGGAAGTTTGCCATACGTATTGTGTGTTTATCTCTTAGTCCTAGGATGTGAAAGCCTTGAAACCCAGCGAGACCAATTTTTTACTCAAGGAAATGAAGCGATTGAAGCGAAGTCTTATGAGAGTGCAATTAGTTTATACACAAAAGCTATTAAGATAGATTCTGATGATGCCGAGTCCATCAATAATAGGGGAGTGGCCAAACGAGAATTAGGCAGGGTTTATGAAGCGATCCAAGATTATAACGAGGCATTATTGATTGATAATGAATTTTGGGATTGCCTGCATAACCGAGCTATGGCCTATCAAGAGGCGGGTAATTGGACGAAAAGCATCAGAGATTATGATTTACTTATTGCCCATCATGATAGTTCCATTTATCACGAAGCTAAGGCGCTTATTTTCACAGAGTCAAAAGATTATGAACGAGCTATGGATGAATTTAATAGGGTACTGGCACGAAATCCAAAGGATACTGAGGCCAAGATCAATTTAGCCACCTTAGATTTTTATCTGGGCAATAAGCAAAGGGCGGCAGCTACTTTAGAGGAAATTTTGCATCAGTTTCCCAATGAAGCCTATGGATACAATACACTCAATCAGATATATATAGAGTTATCGTTATTAGACTTAGCCTATCGGGCCATCCAGCAAGCCCTTAGGCTGGATCCGAACAATGCTTTTTTTCTGAATAATAGGGGTTTTACCTATCTAGAGATGGATTCTACAGCTTTAGCCTTGATCGATATCAACCAAAGTATTGTTTTGACTCCTGATAATCCATGGTCTTATCGAAATAAGGGCTACTACTATTATAAAATGGGGGATTTCACTCAGGCCATCCGTTATTTGAAGCAATCCTTGGAGATGGATGAAAACGTAAAGGAAGCTCATTTGATGTTGGGCATGACCTATTTATCAGACGGCCAATCAGGAATGGCTTGCCAGGAATGGCAAATAGCAATGGATGTGGGTAACGACAAAGCGCAAGCCTACTTGAACGATCATTGTAATTAAGCGTGCCATTATTTTTTGAAAATCAATTGATAGAGAGAAGCCCTATCCCTAAAAATAACCATAGGGATAATGACTGCAGATAGGAACATAAAGGGGGAGACCAAAACGGCTTGGTTAGGTATATCTGATCTGGATGAATTCCATAAATAGGGAGTGGCCTTTACAGGGTGAAAAAAGATATTAAGGACCAGTATGAGTGCAACTAGGCCCCATACAATGGCCCTGTTTTTTTAGAAATAACCAATGAATATGGGATGTTAGATACTCCGTTAAAGGAAACGCTTAGGAAACGCCTGCAAGGAGAATTACCAGGAAATCTCGCTCATGAGGAGATGAGAGCTCAGATCATCCATGAAGAAGCTGCTCGAAAACCTTTTGAGCTTTCTCCCAAAGAGGGTGCAGTCCTGATACTGTTATACCCAGATGAACATGCGAGTGATTGGAAGTTCCCCTTGATTCAGCGACCTCCTTATGACGGGGTTCATGGTGGGCAAATCAGTTTCCCTGGAGGGAAAAAAGAGGATACAGATAAAGATTTGCTGCAAACTGCCCTTCGCGAGACCTATGAAGAAATAGGCGTTTCAGATTCAAGCATCAAGATAATTGGTAAGTTGAGCAAGCTGGATGTAGCAGCGTCTAATCATGTGGTACTTCCCGTGATTGGCTTTATGGATCAAAAACCTATATTTACACCTCATCCTTATGAGGTAGCGGAGATTATTGAAATTTCTTTGATCGATTTGTTTAGAAAAAATGTAATCAAGGAAAAACATCTGCAGACCAGAGGAGTAACTTTAAGGGCACCCTATTATGATATTGATGACCACTTTATTTGGGGTGCAACGGCGATGATACTTAATGAACTGGTAACTTTAATCAAGTCTGAATGAACGAAGCTTTAATTCAAAATGATGCGGTAATATTTGGTATCCTGATGTTAATTTTGGGAGCTGTTTTTTATACCTCAGACAGTAAGTCATGGTTTTGGAAAAAATTCTATGGTTGGGTTCCATCCGTACTTGTTTGTTATTTTTTACCGTCGTTACTTTATAGTTTTGGCATCATTGACCCTACAAAGTCTAATTTATATTTCATGGCTTCTCGGTATTTATTGCCGACCAGTTTAATTTTATTAACGCTTTCGGTAGATGTTAAGGAGCTCATAAAATTAGGGCCTAAGGCCATCATTATGTTCTTTACAGGTACCGTTGGTATTATCTTAGGGGGCCCTATAGCCCTTCTTTTGATTTCTTATATTGCCCCTGAAGTCATCAATGCGCCACCTACTGAAGAAATATGGCGAGGCATGACTACCATTGCGGGCTCATGGATTGGAGGTTCTGCCAATCAAACAGCAATGAAAGAAGTTTTTGAAGTAGGTGGACCCTTGTTCTCGAAGATGGTGGCGGTAGATGTGATCATGGGTAATTTATGGCTGGCCATTTTAATGCTAGGGATAGGTAAAAACAAAAAGATCAACCAATTATTAAAGGCCGATGATCGAGCCATTGAAAATTTAAAAAATCGCATGGAAGATTTCCAACAGAAGTCTGCAAAAACAGCTTCTCTATCAGACATTGTCAAGATTTTGGCCATTGGTTTTGGCTGTATGGGTTTGTCTCATTTTTTGAGTGATCTCATTGCCCCTTATTTGGTTGTTAATTTTCCACAATTACAGGATTATAGTTTGACCTCAGGGTTCTTTTGGATCGTAGTGATTGCCGCCACATTGGGCGTTGCGCTGTCTTTTACTCATGCGCGATCTTTGGAGCATGTAGGGGCATCAAAATTGGGTAGTTTGATGGTTTATGTTTTGATTACTACCATTGGCATGAACATGGATATATTGGCTGTTTTTGAAAATCCAGGCTTGTTTTTAATTGGATTTATTTGGATTGGTTTTCATGCCATATTACTGATCGTAGTAGCTAAAATCATCAAGGCCCCCTATTTCTTTATAGCGGTAGGTAGTCAGGCCAACGTGGGAGGGGCTGCGTCTGCACCTATTGTAGCGGCCTATTTCAGTCCATCTTTAGCTCCCGTAGGTGTGCTATTGGCCGTGCTAGGATATGTTGTGGGTACTTATGGGGCCTATATTTGTGGTTTATTGCTCCAAGGAGTATCGCCCTGAATGGCATTATAGATCCAGTTTTAAATGGGTGATTAGCTATTTTGGGTAGCTTCCTCTGCCATTTTTTGTGCCCGTTCGACCCCTAAATATTTTTCAATTCCGTAATGGCCTAAATAAATGATGGGAGTGCTCAAAATGGCAATGACAAATTTGAAGATATAATTGACAGATCCCACAGCCAAAACTTGAGCAAGTGGCCATTGACTCTCTGCCGGAGCCAATAGATAAAAGGCCAAAAAGAGCACAACGAAGCTGTCAATTAATTGAGAGATCAGCGTAGAGCCGGTTGCTCTTAACCAAATCAATTTTGCTCCAGTAAATTGTCTGAGCTTTTGAAAAATATAAACGTCCAATAATTGACCTATGAGGAAGGCAACTAAACTTCCCACGATGATACCCAGGCCTTGGGTGAAAATTTTATTGAAAGCCAAGTCTATATTAAAGACATTTCCGAGCGCATCTAGGGCATTGAGTTCTAGCCAAAACTGCGCGGGAGGCAATAGGGTGATGGTATAAATAATAATGAACGCATAGCTGATCAAACCAGCGGTCAATAAGCTAATTTTTTTAATGCCTTCCCTACCAAAGTATTCATTGATAATATCAGTAGTCAAAAAAACCACAGGCCATAAAACAACCCCTGCGGTAAGGTTAAAATCAAGATTAAAACCTAAGATTTCAATATGAGCAGGTGCGACACCTATTATTTTTTCAGCAGAAAAAATTTTAACACCCATGATTTCTGCAAGCAAGGCATTGGTGATAAATATACCTGAAAGGATTAAGAAGAGTTGTTTTTTTTTTCCTGTAGCTAGGGTCTTACTCATTGATTTCAAATATACGACCCTCTAAGGCCAAGTGGGCATTTTCAAATTCAGTTTGCACTTCTTTTAATAAAGGGCTCAAATCTTTGTACCGTGTAGAAAAATGTCCTATAGTAAGCTTACCAACTCTTGCTGCGGTTGCGATACGTCCTGCTTGCGCCGCGGTGGTATGAAAGGTCAGATGCGCGCGCTCTTTCATTTCATCCATAAAGGTAGCCTCATGATAAAGTAAATCGACTCCTTTAATCCATTTGATCAGCTCTTCATCGTATTTTGTATCTGAACAGAAAGCATATGAATGATGCTTTCTTGGGGGGAGCGTAAATTCTTCATTCGAGTACTTTGTCCTACCATCTTCATGGAGTACATCAATGCCTGATTTGAGTTGTTTGATTTCTAAAGGATTTAACGTCTTTGTTAAATAATCCTTATTCAGTCTCCTCAAATTTGGTTTTTCCTCAAACAAAAATCCGGTACAAGGAATGGAATGCTTCATTGGAATACTCTTGATGGTAAGTTTCGGTAGATCTACAAGGAGTTCTTGAATCCCTTCTTTCCATTCAGTGAGTTCAATGGGGAAGTTGAATACCGTTTTTGAATGTTTGAGTTGAATCGTTATCATTTCTGAAAGCCCGGGTGGACCAATCAAGGTCAATACTTGTTTACGTCCATAGAGCTGCATCGTGGAGAGAAGTCCAAGCAATCCGTAACAGTGATCACCGTGAAGATGGCTGATCAAAATGTGATTGATCTTGGAGAGTTTTACATTATATTTTTTAGCTTGTAGTTGGGTACCCTCGCCACAATCAACCATGAAGTGTTTATAATCGACCTCAACGACCTGAGAGGTATGATGCCGGTTGTAAGCAAAAGAAGCTGCATTAGATCCTAATATTTTGACTGAAATACTCAATTAACCTTCTTTTTTGAGCATGTTTTCAAGATCTGTCAGCATGACAGACTCTATGGCTTCTTCCAAAGTAGGGACAAAGTCTAGTGCGCGGGCTGATGAGTTGGTTTTGATTAATTTTTCTAGTTCTAGAGGGATCTTACAAAGGATAAAAGAACCTAATTCTTTAAAGATATTATGACCCAAGATGAGCATAGGTAAACCAGAGGTATCGAAGCGAGTCATGTAGTTCATATCTAGAATAACATGACTTATTTTTTTCGATTGAATTTCTGTGAATAGCTTTTTAAAATGGGAGTGATGGCTTTCACTGAGCTGAGATTCAAGTATTTCAATAAGCGTATAATTTTCTTGCTCAGTAATTTGGTATTTCATGATTCTTCGATCCAATTTAAGACATTTTGTTCAACCCGATTGAGCATCTCATTTTGTGCTGATCGAATGAATTTTACTCCCGTTATTTTTTCATATAGTTCAATATATCTTTCGGATATGGTTTGAACAAATTCAGAGCTGATAAGAGGTATTTTTTGTCCCTCTAAACCTTGGAAACCCTGCTTGATAAGCCATTCTCTGACGAATTCTTTGGACAGCTGTCTTTGGGCCATTTTTTTTGCTTGGTGTCTTGGATAAGTATCTAAATAAAAATATCTCGAAGAATCAGGAGTATGAATTTCATCAATTAGCGTGATTTCATCTTTGAATAGACCAAATTCATATTTGGTATCGACTAAGATGAGACCTTGTTTTTCCGCCAATTCAGTTCCCCGCTGAAAAAGTGCCCTTGTATAAGACTCCAATTGTTCATATTGGGCAAGTGAGATCAGCTGCTGCGCTATGATATCCTGTTTTGAGATGTCTTCATCGTGGCCTACTGCTGCTTTGGTGGTAGGGGTAATGATGGGTTCTGGTAATCGATCATTCTCTTTAAGCCCATCGGGTAATGGCACTCCACAAAGGGTTCGTTTCCCTGCTTTGTAGGTTCTCCAGGCGTGACCTGCTAAATATCCTCGAATGACCATTTCTACGGGAAAAGGTTCACATTTTTTACCGATACTTACATTGGGATCTGGAATGGCTAAAATCCAATTGGGGACGATGTCTTGGGTAGCTTTTAGAAAATGTGCGGCAATTTGATTGAGTACTTGTCCTTTAAAAGGGATGGCGTTTGGTAAGACCACATCAAAAGCGGAAAGTCGATCACTGGCCACCATGATCAATTTATCATCAAAAAAGTAGACATCTCTTACCTTGCCTTTATAGTGACCCGTTTGATTGGGAAATTTGAACTGAGTGTTTTGTATACCAACATTCATGAAAAACAAATATAAGGATTTAGCTACTGCAAAAGTGAATGTTAGGGTCGATTAATATCCTCTTTCGATACGATCAATCCTTTTCGATAGGTTTCTTTTAAAATAGGCCGACCCTTTGAGTTGTAATAGATCCAATCATTGGTCCGTCGTCCACGATAATAATAACCTTCATATTGTTTGTTGCCATTTTCAAAAAAGTGAATGAACGGTCCCTCGAGTTCATTGAATTTATAGGTAGCGTATTCTTTTGGTTTTCCATGGGTGTAAAACGATTTCCATTGACCTGACTTTACACCAAAAACATATTTTTTTGAACTTAGGGTATCAAGATCATTCAAGGTCAATTCGATACCGTTAATCTTCCCATTTTCATAAGGTATTAACTTGTAGAGTTTATTCTTTTTGGTATAATATTTCCATACTCCGTGGGGAGCTTGATCTTTGAATTTTTTCTCTGACGCCAGCACCCCATTATTGTGGTATTCTAAAATTTCACCATTCTTCCCGCTATTGCTAAATTTAGATACTTTAATTATTACGCCTTTTTTATTATACTCGGTATTATTTCCGATTAAAAAACCTCTATTATATTTAAGTTTGGCCTTTAGAGAACCGTCGGTATGGTATCCAAAATAATCTCCTTGAAGTTGCCCATCTTGATAATTACCGAGTGAGGAAAGTACTCCGTTGGCATGGTATTTTTTAATATATCCAGACCGTTTACCCCGATCATTAAACAACTCTAATTCAAGATTTCCATTGGGATAAAAGGTTTTATAAAGGCCGTTTAAAAGGCCATTTTCATAGGTTGCTTCAAGCATAATAGTTCCTGACTCATAGTATTGCTTGACAAGACCATTGGGTTTACCTGAGGCATAAATAATGTCTTCTTTTTTATTGCCGTTAGTATGATAGGTAGTGACCAGACCGTCGGGTTTTCCTTTTTTGAATTCAGAACTTCCTTTAACGCGCCCGCTGGGATGGTATAGTTTTACTGCTCCCAAAAGGCTATCTTGTCTGAAAACAGCTTTTTGGATCAATACGCCATCTGAGTTGTAAACCAGTGTTACTCCTTCTTTTATTCCTTTTTCATAATTGCTGGTCCGTTGGATGGTCCCGTTGGGATAGTAATTGATGAAGGTACCTGCTCTTAAATTATCATCATAGCCGCCTTCAATGATTAAATGGCCATCCGCATCAAACTTTTTGTAGAGTCCTTGAAGAATGGCAGTATCTTTCCATACGATATGATAAGCCTCATTGATAAGTGTTCTAGTCTCATCATAATAAGTTTTAATTTCTTGTTGACTCCAACAAAGTTGACTCATAAATAAGTAGTAAAGCATCAACAAAGATCTCATGACGATGTTGGCATATGATATTTTTTTCTTAGATAACATTAAGAATGAGGCCACGCTGGACAGCTGTATTTCTGCTCTTAGTAGATAAAATTAACATAAAGATGAGGACGCTTTTATTTCAAAATCGATAAAAATCACCAATCAGGTTTTCCTTTGTCTTTCTTTTCTGTTGCTTTCCTTTTTTGCTGCTGAATATATTGAATTTCTCCATTGCGCATGGCTTCAAGGATCATTTCTGCTTTTTCAGGACTGATATTCATTTCAGCTAATTTTTCTTGAGTACTCTTATCTGCTTCTGATTTTTCATCAGCGGGATCTTCTGATGGCGATTCGTCTTGATTCTCTTCTTCACTCGAGTCATCTTTTTGATCTTGCTCCTTCTCATCACCTTCCTGATCCTTTTGCTCTTCATTTTCTGAATCGCTTTCTTGATTCTGATCTTCCTTATTTTCTTGATCTTCCTTGTCTTCTTGATCTTCCTTATTTTCCTGATCTTCTTTATTTTCCTGATCTTCCTTATTTTCCTGATCTTCCTTATTTTCCTTGTCTTCTTGATCTTCTTTGTTTTCTTGATCTTGACTTTCTTTGATTAATTTTTTGACCAATTCAAAATCATATTTTGCATCTGAATTAGCTGGGTTTGCTTTGATGGAAGCTTTCAGATAGGCCAATGATTCTTTTAAGTTTTTATTGGATTTTGAGATCACTCCTAGTTGCTGATAAGCAATTGACTTCAAGGCGGCATTTGAGGATAAGGCTGCTTGGTTGTATGCGGTGCGGGCTTGGGCTGTATCTCCCATTTGATGATACGCATGACCTAAATTCAAATGAATGGCATCTTCATTTACATTGAGCGAATCCATCAAAAATTTATATTGACTGACGGCTTGGGAGAAGTCTTCAGCAAGAAATGATTGTTCGGCATCTGCTTTATAAGCATTGATCAGGGCGATGTCATTTGGATCATTGATCCATACCAACAAAAGCAAAATCACGAATTTCATAGACTGATAATTTTAAGGGTGATTAAAACATCACCCATGAGTAAAAATGCAGCTAATATTAACAAATAGAAATATTTATTTGATTTTGTATCGATATTTTTTGAATCTCTGAGTTCTCCCTCTATCAGGTTAATCGTATTTATGAGCTTATTCACGTCATTTCTTGATTGATTAATTTCAAAATATTTACCGTTGGTTTTGTTTGCCAATCTTTTTAGTGCGGTAGTGTTGAGTTTAGATTGGACTTCATTACCGGCTCTATCTGTCTTGAAACCTCGATTGGTTTTAATTTTACTGCCCATTTCGGTTCCCACTCCGAGCGTAAATAATTTAATATTTGCCTCTTCAATTTTTTTACCAATCTCTTCCGTTTCTTCACCAAAATCTTCACCATCACTGATCAATATGATCACTTTTGATTTTTGTCTGATACTTGCATTTTTGTCTGAACTTAATTTGTCTAGAGCCAGTTTCAGAGGGGGTGCGAAATCAGTTCCCGTATTAGGCACCAAAGAGGTATTTAAGGTTTGAATAAACAGCGTTAACGCATTGTTATCATACGTAAGCGGGCATTGCATGAAGGCCTCATTACTGAACATGATCAGACCTTTGCGATCAGAGTTAAAGGCTTCAATGATATTTTTTAACTCGAATTTCACTCTTTCAAGACGGGTGGGCTGAACATCGAAGGCATTCATGGATTGAGATAAGTCGACACAAATAAAAATATCTTTACCCATGGACTTAACTTCTTTGGTAGCCTCGCCAAAGGAAGGCCCAAGTAAGGCGACTAAAAACAAAGAAAAATAGATCAATCTTAAAAGGAACTTCCATAAAAATTGTTTTGAAGAACTCTTTATGGACTTGTTTATCCTCATTACTTTGTTCATGTAGATGGCATAAAATAGCAAAAAGAGGAAAATGCTTGTATATTCAAAAATGCCTAAAGAATGTGCCCACGTCATATATCCTGCAAATGTTGCACAACAAGTTAATTCGTCCAAATTTATTGGCAGTCAATTAACAAAAATTAAGGATTGATTTTCCACATTCTATAAAAGTACACTTGTAAGATGAAAATAGCCCTTTTTCCCTAAAACTCAAAGTATTGTACCAAGAGAGCACCAATCAGTCATTTACTCATGCTTTACTTTGAGTTGATACATCCTCCTGCAAGCCCTTCTTTTTCCTCAACTTCCAAGCCCTCTTAGGTGAACAAATCCAGTCCTTAAAGCGTGGTAAAAAATATAATTATGCCTTTCATTAAATTAGGTAAGTGTTTATTTCAAAGTATGAAAAGATTGAAAAATATTTGGCCTAATTCATCATCAAAATAAACATGTCATGACATTAGATTGGCTGAATCATTGTAGAATCGAACAGGCATGAGCACAATTCAAAATTAATATTAGGATCCTATTATGGGTAACACTTTATCTCATAATTATTACTTTGTTGCTCAGAGGGTAGTAGAGGCTTTTTTTTTAGGAATAGAGTACAAAAATAGTATCTGAAAGTCCATTTGATAGGTATTTTGCTAGGGTACCCCATTGCCCACTTTACGTTCCGCAGTCGCAGACCACAGACCACTTGCCACATAACCCCATAGTCTTAACTCTACAGATTTTTTAATCAATTAGAATGATTAGTTTAGCTTTATGGCAAAATTAAAGAAAGCAATTAAATGGCTGTTTGGCAATTTCAATAACACCGCAGGATCGTTTTTTTTGGTAATTATAATGCTTACCACCGATATCCCTAATGAAGAGAACCTAGATGAAAGGGATTATTTTTGGGTAATATTCGCTTGCCTTATTTTTGCTGCTGCGTTCTTCTTTGAGATAGTCGCTTATCGTAAAAAAATGATCGAAAAGAAATAGTAAAACTACCCCCTCCTCAATAAATGAAAAAAGGGAAGCTTTTACACTTCCCCATTTTCTAACTAAAACCAAAATAGACTACTATTCTTCTGCTGGATGCCACCTTAAGTGGATTTCACCCTTATATGGATTGTTCCTGTTGGGTCCTGTAGTAACACAACGCTTTTTGGGATTAATACCAAGGCAAGTATTATACTGCTTAAAAAACCGTTCGACACGCTCAACGAAGTTCATTCAACAAATAACATACTTCTTGTTTTAAAGTCACTTGAATTTCGTTCATAATTATTTAGGTTTGATTATTCAAAAGATAATTTAATGGAAAAGTCACTAGAAAAAATATTAAAAGAAGCCTGTAAGCAAAAGTTTGGAATTTCATTCAAAGAAATGGAAAGTTTCACGTTCAATGATGATTCGCATTTGATAGTGGAGTATGATGATGAAATCTTTCTTTTTGCAGACTTAGGTTCATATGTTGAGCTCGTCAAGGAAACTATAATTGAAGGGGAAGCTAGTTGGGCAAGAGTCCATTGGACTGTTTTAGTCGACTCTGAGATTGATCATTTCCATAATAATCCAAAATTTAGGGGTATACTATGGCAATCATTAAATAAAAAAGAACAGGAATTTTATCAAAATACAATATCTCCAGTTGGTGCTACAAAAGAGGCTGATTATTGGCAGGCACTTTATTTAGATAAAGGTGTTTATCAAAAGGCTTTAAAGGCCCTATATGATACTTATCCTAGCCCTGAAACACTCGTTTTTGATATAGTGACTATTGGTTATAATGAGAACTATGAAGATTTGCTAGATGGTTGCGAAATGATTGAGACGATTGAAATAGCTGTAAAGAGTGAGCGTCAACCTATAATGCAAGTCCAAGGTCGAGGACTCAAGAAGGACGAAGTCTATGTTGACTTGCATAGTGCAAAAGGAACATGTTATGCAGATATTTGTAATAATAAAATTGATAAAATTGTAGAAGAGGATTTGCTAATGAAAAGATTCAAACAACTTAAAGAACTGGTAGATACCCTAAAAGGGGATTTTAAAAAGTTTTATAATAAGGGAAATAACGCTGCTGGTACTCGAGTTAGAAAAGGGATGCAGGAAATGAAAAATGTAGCACAAGAAATTAGAATTGAGATTCAGAACAAAAAGAACTCTCAATAAATTAAGATATTAAAGCTAAATGGTTTTATCACAACTCCTTCATTCAGGATTATGAGTGCATCTGATATTTTTCAAGATAAAACCACTTCAGTAAATCAGATGTGGCAAACAGACTTCACTTATTTTAAAATAGTTAGATGGAGATGGTATTACTTATCAACCATATTGGATGATTACAGCCGTTTTATTGTCAACTGGGAGTTATGTGCCACTATGAAGGCAGAGGATGTAAAAACAGACCTTAGATGAGGCTTTATTAGTCGCACACACCCATGCTCCTGCAAAATTACTATTTGACAATGGATCGTGTTACCTATCTATTGAATTAGCAGAATATTTAAATGACCGAAACATGAAATATGTACGAGGTCGACCGCTTCATCCACAAACTCAGGATAAAATTGAACGATATCACAGATCAATGAAGAATGTGGTGAAACTGAATAATTATTACAGCCCAGGGCAGTTAGAGCATAAGATGAAGCAATTTGTTCAGTATTACAACGATGACAGATACCATTAGTCCATCAATAACCTTACTCCTTCTGAGGTCTATTATGGAATTGGAGAACGAAAACTTAGGCGCAGGAAAAGAATCAAATAACAAACTTTAATTGAACGGAAAAAACAGAATCAAAATATTTATTTAAATTAGTGTCAACACTCACTTAATTTATATTTGAAAAAGTCCACTTTTATTTGACGACATACACTCATTAAAATGAAACAAGTAGGCGTTATCTAGACAGACCACAGGAGACGAAATGGCATGTGATAAAATAAATTAGAAAGAGATGAGAAAATTAACATATTCATTATTATTTGTTTTAATCAGTTTACTAGTTGGATGTTCAGGTAACTCTGACAAGTTAAATGAGACAAATCCTTTTTTAGTTTTTGATAAGAAAGTCGAAGTTTTTGGGGTAATGATATACGGTACACCAAACACGGGCATGGAAAAAGTTAAACATGCTGCTACGGTAATGGCAGAATACCTCGACAATAACGAAGATGGTATAGTGGATAATCCAAAGGTCGTAGAGGTACTATCTCAAAGAAAGGCCACTTTGATTATGTTCAGAGATGAAGATGAACAGGATATTTTTGAATGGAATGAAAACCTCAATAATAATTATGAATTGCAAAACCTTTTTCATCATGAAACCCATCCTGATGGTGTTAGTAATGAAGTATTTGATGCAACACTAGAGGAAGTTCATCATTTAATTCTTTTCGGTGGTTATGCACACGCCTATCCTGACGCTTTTGGCTTCCAAAATGGGACTTTGGTCGCATTAGCTATGGATATTGCTCGCGGTGGACATTTTGAAAAAATTCCCAATCCTTATCCAGCAAGTGCTTGGTATAGCTATGATGATGAAACCTGTGATTATGGCTGTATGATCATTGAATATCTCTATTGGGCACATACTTCTTTGTTAGGTGCTCAGGACTATCCATGGAGGTTAGAAGAAATTGAACATGAGTGGAAATTAAATTCTGCAGATAAATTAAGGTCTACAGATACGGCAATCTATGAATTGCTTAGAAATCCTCAATATGAGTTGGCTTCGATACTACCGGATGGGGTATATGAAGGTGGAGAGATTATAGTTGAAACCAATTAGCATGGACAGGAGAGGTGAGCTATATAGTAGGTCGTTACTGAGGCAGATTTGGTGTCTAGCGTTTACTTTATTGTTCACTTTAAGTGCTTTAGGTCAGTAAATCTCCCTGAATATCTTAGATAAAATTCATTATCGTGAGATCGGGCCCACTCGACAGGGGGGACGAGTCATTGCCTTGTCCATATCACAGTAAGATCCCTATGTGTTTTACGTAGGAGCTGGACAGGGGGGTCTATGGAAGACGATTAATAATGGACACTCCTTTATCTATTTTTAATAATGAAGGAACCTCCGGTATCGGAGATGTTGCTGTGGCACCTTCAGATCATAATATCGTCTGGGTAGGTACAGGCGAAGCTAATCTGAGGAATAGTACACAGCATGGTGATGGAATTTACAAATCCGATAATGGAGGTACGACTTGGGTTCATTTGGGATTGAATAAAACGCATCATATTGGTCGTGTAATTATCCACCCTAAAAACCCAGAGGTAGTCTATGTGGCCGCTCAAGGTAAATATTATTCAGAGAATGAGGAGCGTGGAGTGTTCAAAACAATCGATGATGGAAAAAATCACTAGCTCTTAAAATTGAAGGGCGAGATATTTGAGCAACGGAATTGGTCATGGATCCCCGAGATCCTAATGTATTGTACGCGACAACTTATGATCGCATTCGCCATCCTTGGGGTTTTCGAGGTGCTGGAAAAGGAAGTGGCATTTATAAAACAACTTATGGTGGAGATAGTTGGCAAAAACTTAAAAATGGATTACCAACAGGGTTATGCTATATCAGGCATGCTGGTAGGAAGATTTTTATTGGATGGATCCTCTAATAGTATTGCCACCTATAGCTTGACCTCAGAATTAGTAAATAATGATCTTTACCGAATATCAGGAGATAGTCTCATAACCGCTACAGATTTCTCATACAATCAGTCCATGGATCATTTGGTACAAATCAAAACATCGGTATTAGATACATCATTTATAAATTTACTTCAGGTTAATGTACAGATTAATCAAGTACCTCAAATCAGTAGTCAACAGTTTTATGTGATTGAGAGTGATACTTCTGGGACTTTCATCGGTCAAATTGAGGCATCCGATTCTTACGGAGATTCATTGGCCTTCAATATAACATCTGGTAATGGACCTGGCATTTTTGAATTAAGTGAATTAGGTATACTTTACCTTTTGGATGCTGAATTTATTGAGTTAAATGCTGAGTATGACTTAATTATTCAAGTTGATGATGGATACCATCAAAATTTTGTGATCATCACTATAGAAGTTGATCCTATCCCCTTGGGGTTAAGAGCCATTGAATTTAATATTTATCCCAATTCCGCTCAGGGCATCATCAATATTAATATGGTAGCCTTTAAAGACGCTACGATATATAATCTATCGGGTAAAAGAATCAAGAGGTCTACCGATAATCGCATTGATATCAGTTCATTCAGTGAGGGAGTATATTATTGAGTTAGAGAATATGAGTGGAGATCGCTTTTCGACGAGGTTAATCAAGGATTGATTTTAATATTTTTTTTTCCTCAGGGCACTAATATTTTCAATTGACCTACTATATTTGCACTCTTTTTAGAAGAGCTACGGAGAGATGGGTGAGTGGCTGAAACCACATGTTTGCTAAACATGCGTGCGGGTGACCGTACCGGGGGTTCGAATCCCCCTCTCTCCGCTTTTTTTAATTTAAATGCGCTCATAGCTCAACTGGATAGAGCACCGCCCTTCTAAGGCGGGGGTTCGGGGTTCGACTCCCTGTGGGCGTACTTTTATAAACCTATTCTCCTTTCGGAGAAATGCTCTGGTTTTACACCAACCATCTGAGTGTGTGATTACCATTTGAATTCAGTACTAGCTCGGTTATTTCTTAAACAAAATGCCAGCAGTCTGTTTTCTTAATTTACTTTACACAGGGATTATTTTCTAAAATTTCCTAAGCGCTACCGCTAATTGTCATTTCTGATTCTATTTTCTTCTTCTCTGGAAATTTCCCTATTGGTTACTTTCTTACCAAATTTAGAACCAAAACTGTAAACCAATCTGAGTTGAATGCTTTGTCGGGAGCCATTGCTTTCTACGGCGGCGGTTCCTGTCCCGAAATCGATATTACCTACAAAACCTCTATTCAACATCTTATTGAAACCTAGATTTATCTTTAGTTTTTCGTCCAAAAAGGTTCTCCCAAAAGAGAAATCCAAATCAGCTAACCAATCTACTTCAATTTGACCTTCCAATGCCCCCGTTCCATAATTACCATTCAGTTCAAAGTTGATACCAAAGGGTAGCTCATAATTGGCTTGAATAAACCAAAATAAATTCCATTTACTTAGATCTAAATTATATGTCAATGATTCATAATCCGTATTAACAAGAATAAAGCCAGTATAACCTTCAACACCTTTGATGAAGCTTAAGGGGCCAAATAATCTAAAGTTCCAATTTTTGTTGCGTTCAACATTCACTTCTCGTTGTCTGATCTGAGCAGTAGCATTATCTTGTTGAACTAAATCTATGATTGCGTCAGTTGTATTGCTGAAACCTATACTAAAAAAAGGTTGCTGCTCATAAGTCAAATTAAATTGATAGTTATGCGTGAAGGCTGGGGTTAAGCTGGGATTTCCTTGCTCGGCAGAAAATGGATCTAAAAAGGTAGCAAATGAGTTTAAACTGCTGTATGAGGGTCTTTGAACTCGGTAACTGTAGGATAGACTAGTGCCCAAATTTTCAGATAGATTTCGGCTTACCGAAGCGCTCGGAAATAGTTTCTGAATAGGTCTTTTCTTTATTTCTGTATTCAGAGTACCTTTTTCTGTATAAATTGAAGTACCATCTGTATGACTATCTTCATAACGTAATCCACCAGAGAAAGTCCATTTTCCTGAGGTGGCATTTATTTTGGAATACCCTGCAAAAATTGTTTCTTCGATTAAGAACTGACTGCTTTCAGTTTCAAGAAAGTCAAATACTCCTTGGTTATTGTCTAAATAAGATTGCAGGTCATTATCAGTATTTACATCGGCATAACGAGTGCCAAAGCTGATGTTGAAATTTTCTGAAAAGGTTTTTTTATAGTCTACTTTGTAGGTTTTGATATTATACTTTCCTTCTTGAATATATTTTCTATCTGTAAATGGGATGGTACTTCCTTCAACCTCATAAAGGGTATTGGTATTATCATTTATATAATCGACATAATTAAAATCGATGACCAACCGATCCGTTTCAGATTTGTATTCATAATAGGGGTTTAGATTAAAATCTATTCTATCTCTAGCAAAACTATTTTCTGAAAACAGCGTATTTATGGTACGGTCATCAGAGATCATGGTTCTACTTGACGTGATCCTTTGAGAGTTTCTCTGATTCAATCGACTCCCGATACTCAATGTATGTTTGTCATTGAGTTGATAGTCTATGTTTCCGTTGATACTTAAATTACTAGGATCGTATGGATCTTTACTGATTTGGTCATAGGTTTCATTACCTACTGTTCGGACTAAAAATAAGTCTTCTCTCCAAGTGGGTTTAGAATGATTTATGCTGGCTTGCCAGTTTAATTTATTTTTATACTTTGCAATCGAAGCACCTATTCCATATTGAAAACCTTGATCTTCCCCTGCCCACGTATTGATGCGGCCATGGGTTCCGAGACGTATGTTTTTCTTTAAAATAATATTGATGAGGGCTCCTGAACCTGAGGCTTCATATTCTGCACCGGGTTGTTCCATCACTTCAATTTTAGAAATGTTGTCTGCAGGAAGATCACGCAGGAGTGTTTGAATATCCATATAGTCAGTAGATTTCCCATTAATAAGGATTCTTACGCCTCTGTTTCCTGCTATTGAAATTCCGTTATTGGTAACCAAAACACCGGGTATTTTACGCATGACATCTTTTAAACTGGTATTAATCATCTCAGAATTTTCTAAATCTACAATTAACTTTTCTGCAGTTTGCCTGATCACAGGCCGCTTACTTTTCACCACTACTGCGTTTAATGTCTGGGTATCCTCTTCCAAAGTAAAATTAAAAATAGCATTCTTTGGCAAGGTAAAAGTGTCTGATGTATTGAGTTTAAAACCTAACATAGAGACTTCAATGTGATAGATTCCGTTGGCAATTTGTTCAAAAGAATAGGTACCCTTATCGTCAGAGATCACTCCTTTTGGAAGGTCCTCACTTCCCTTTTCATATAGGATGATATAAGCAAAAGGGAGGGGTTTTTGAGTATTATCTGTGATCTGTCCGCTGATGTTATGCTGGGCGGTAACCGAAAATAATCCCAATATAAAAATACCAAAATAAAAAAAAATTAAGGTTAATGTAGAGAAAAATTTGTCAATCATAAGTAGCTCAATGATGTAGATTAGGTATAAAAAGTTGCACGACAGTCAAAAATTTAAAACTAGCGTTGGGTACTGCATTTATCTATATTTTGGTATAAATGAAATACTTTTTGTGATGTTTGGGAGTGTCTTGAGATAGATATAATACTCTGGTTTGTAAAGTTTTTCGTTAGGAATACTTCCTTTTACGTGCGAAAATATAAAAAGTTACCTTGACAAGCATTTTTTTTATTGGGCTACTTGCTCCAATAGTTCAGTTAACTCTAGCTCATAGTCAAATTGTAAATCTTCATGCAGATACGCTAAAGCTTTTCTGATAAGTTCAATTTGACGCATCAGCATTTGATGGCGGGTATTATTGATATCGTATTTTGATTGGATGTCGACAAGGTTTTTACAAAAATGAATACGCAGGGCTATTTCTGTTTCTTTTTGTTTTGAGAAACGAATCTGTTTTACAATATATCTTTGAATTTTTCGAATGTTTTTATTGATGATGTAATTACTTTTAATATTGATATGGGCAAATTGCAGGTCTATTTCTGATTCAATTTTTGATATGAACTGATTTTCATCTGCTGATTCAAAAAGCACATAGGCCAATAGTTCTTTATTTTCAACTTTGTGTTTGGTTAACTTAAGAACCAGTTGGGTAAGTTCATGATTGGTTTTTTCTTTGAGTTCTTTTTTAATTTCTGATAGGGAGGCTATTTGCATAGTCAAAAATACAATATGTACTCTTTAGAACCTGATATTCTTGAATTTTGCATTTTGAGTTGTAAAGAGAGTTCTTTTCAATCAAAAAGTTTGTTGGCTTTGGGAGGCAACTATATTGTTTATCGTCAACTTATATTAGAATAATGGAAATTGATTTTATATTAGTGCTAATATAACGGAGATGAAAAATAAAACAGGATGGTTTTTTGGATTGCTAGCTACGATAGCAGGATTATGGTTTTTTTTGATAAAAGAGGATCAAAATGATTATCTGAAGCTGTTGGTTTTTTCAAAAACAGAGGGATTCAGACATAGTTCTATCGAGGAGGGACAAAAAATGCTTCAAAATTTAGCGGATCAAAATGGGTTTGAGGTGCTCTTTTCAGAAGAGGCTGAGGTATTCAATGAAAAGATATTGGCAGACGTTAATGTGATCGTTTTTTTAAATACGACGGGAGATATCTTAGATGAAGCCCAACAATTAGAATTACAGCGGTTCATCCAAGCGGGAGGAGGATTTGTCGGAATTCATTCGGCAACAGATACGGAATACAAATGGCCATACTACAATCAATTGATAGGGGCTTATTTTGAGAGTCATCCTGAACCGGCAGAAGCGACCATAGAAGTCTTAAATAGGGATCATCTTTCAACCGGTCATTTACCTCAAAAATGGATTCATACCGACGAATGGTATAATTTTAGAGCTATCCATCCGGGTATCAATGTATTGATGGAAGTCAACGAAGCAACCTACCAGGGAGGCAAAAATGGTCCCAATCATCCCATCAGTTGGTACAGGGATTTTGATGGAGGGCGTATGTGGTATACGGGTTTAGGACACACAGAGGAGAGTTATATTGAACCCTTTTTTATTGAACATGTATGGGGGGGTATTCAGTATGCCGCAGGTCCAATGCAAAGGATAGATTATAGGAAATCTAATACCGTACCAGAAGAAAACCGATTCGATATCGAGGTATTAGATGAGAATTTAAATGAACCTATGGAGCTTGAGGTATTGCCCAATGGCAATGTTATTTTTATTCAAAGACATGGTGAGGTCATGTTATATGATCGGTTTTCCAAGCAAACCAGTCTCCTACATAAATTCGAGGTGTGTACTGATTTTGAAGATGGTCTATTGGGTCTTGCATTAGATCCACAAGTGAAGGAAAATAAACAAATCTACTTTTTCAGATCTCATCCTATAGATTCTATGCAAATAATTTCTTCATTTACGATGGATGCTGATTACCGGTCAATCGATATAAAATCTGAGCAAATATTGCTTACCATCCCAACGCAAAGGTTGGAATGCTGTCATGCAGCAGGTTCCATGGAGTTTGGTCCGGATCAGATGCTTTACATAGCGGTTGGGGACAATACCAACCCGCATGCATCGGATGGATATGCACCGATAGATGATCGCCCCGGTAGGGCTCCATGGGATGCCAGAAAATCATCTGCAAACACCGATGATTTGAGAGGTAAAATATTGAGAATAAAAGTAGAGCAGGAGGGGTACAGTATTCCTGAGGGTAATTTATTTCCGCAAGACGGGAGCCAAGGTAGACCTGAGATTTATGTGATGGGCTGCAGAAACCCGTACAGGATGGCATTTGACGATCATAGAGGGTTTTTGTATTGGGGCGATGTAGGACCGGATGCGAACAAATCGGATGACAATAGAGGGCCTCGTGGGCACGATGAGATCAATCAAGCCCGTGTCGCAGGCAACTTTGGATGGCCTTTATTTGTTGGAAACAATCAGGCTTATCATGATTATGATTGGGATACCCAAAAGTCAGGAAAGCTTTTCAATCCTTTAAAGCCAGTCAATGATTCCCAATACAATACAGGAGCAAAAATATTACCCCCTGCACAACCTGCGTTTTTTTGGTATTCTTATGATAACTCATCGGAATTCCCATTACTGGGAAATGGGGGTCGAACCGCTATGGCAGGGCCTACGTATTATCAAGATGATTATCCAGATATCGAAAGTAAATTTCCCAAATATTATGATGGTAAATTATTTATTTACGAATGGATGCGGGGATGGATGATGTCTGTGACCTTAGATGGGGAAGGGAATTATGTCCGGATGGAGCGTTTTCTGTCGGAGAAAGAATTCAGTAATCCTACCGATATGGCCTTTGGCCCAGAGGGAGATTTGTATGTACTCGAATATGGATCGGCCTGGTTTCAGCAAAATCCTGATGCGAGGTTAGTGCACTTGACCTACAATAGATCCAATAGAAAACCCATAGCAAAAATTGAGATTCCTCTAGAATACGGAAAATCACCTTTTCGTGCAGCGCTCTCTGCGGCAGATTCTTATGACCGTGATGGGGATAGCCTCACTTATGAATGGCGTTTGGGCGATCAAATTATTTCAACAGAAAAAGAAACCTCATTTACGTTTGATCATCCGGGTATATTTACGGTATCTCTGGGAGTTAAAGACGAAGAAGGTGCTTTGGGAAGTTCAAGCATTAATCTTAAGGTGGGTAATGCGTTGCCTCAATTGAACATTGATATCAATGGGAATAGCAGTTTTTATTGGGACAACAGTATCCTGAGCTATCAAATATCTGTGAGGGATGAAGAAGATGGAACCTTGGGAGCAGGAATTACGGAAGATGAGGTAATCACCACCATTAATTATCTTCAAGAAGGATTAGACAGAAATTTGATTGCGATAGGCCATAGCGCATTGAAACAGTTGAGTCTGGGCAAATCTTTGATCCAAAGCTCAGATTGTAGTTCTTGTCATCAAGAGAAAAGGAAGTCCATTGGACCTTCTTTTTACGCGATTTCAAAAAAGTATCAAATGGATTCGGTAGCAAAAAAATATTTGGTTGAGAAGATTCAAAATGGCGGCGCCGGCGTTTGGGGAGAGGTTGCCATGGCAGCTCATCCGGCATTAGTCGATAGTGAGGCAGGTTCAATAGTTGATTATATTCTTTCATTGGGTCGACAAGATATAGTTAATAATCTACCTACTTCTGCGAAGTATACTTTTCAAGAGCATATGAAGAAGGAAAGCCAAGGAGTTTATGTCTTTACGGCCTCATATACGGATAAAGGAGGAGAAATGATTGGTCCTTTGACCCAGCAGCAAACATTGATCTTGAGAAAACCAATCATATCTGCGGTAAACTTTGATGATGGACTGAGGACACAATCTATGAATGTTGAGGCGGGTACGGTTCCTGGACTTGATGAGGCACTGGCGTTGGTTATTGGGGAGCCAGGATCATATTATGTTTATGAAGATATTGATTTTAAGGGTATAAGTGCAGTGAACGTCACCATATTGCAACATCCTCAATATATGAATGGTGGTATCTTGGAGTTGAGAATGGACAGTGTGGGAGGTGCATTAATTCAGTCTCTGAATATTGAGCAGGGTCTTCTAGATGTAGGCCCCTCAGATTTAAAATTTAATGTGTCTGAATTTGAGGGGATGCATGATCTATATATGTTATTTAAATCAGAAGAGACTAAGCCTATATGTGCGGTAACCGACATCGCCTTTCTGAGGTGAAATTGATTGAAATAAGGCGGGCTTAGGGATGTTATGTTTTTAAAATAGATGTGATCGTTTACTTTAAACTAAATCGTCATAATAGGGTGGGTTCTGTGAATTTTTCATACGAAATCACATGCTTCCAAAATGAAGTATCCGCATAGACGTTTGACCTAAATAAATCCAATCAACTGGCGCTAAATCTTTATAGATTTTATTATTTAGAGATCAATAAAATAATTTCATAGTCTGTTTTTGGCTTTGCTGGTTTAATCTTCTTGATTTGATCTGTGGTTTTTAAAGGAGGATTTCCATTTTTTTACATGCTTTAGTAACCTTCACTGGTCATTAAAATATCAGTGGCGATATAGTTGTTTTGGGGTAGAGTAAACCATTTTCTGGTTTTTGGAATTCTCATAGCTCCAACGCTGACAAGATCAGCTAACTCAATCAATTCACCACTTTTATCTGGCTTGATGAACCGATAGGCTTGTAAGCTGTAATCCTCTTTATTTAAAAAGAAGGTCCAGGTATCTTTTGGATAATTCACTTGAATCGTGAAGTAATCAATGCCTTTTATGGTTTCAGTATTTACGGTAGGCTGTAATGGGGTATTGGCATCCTTGAGCTTCATAGGTAGTCCCCATAGGTATAGATAATAATCCCTCATCATCTCCGCTCGCTGGCAGCTAACAGACCCTTTTATAATAAAGCATGAATCTAGAGACATACCACTGATTTCCTCATCTCCGCGATTCAGTTTGAAATAGCCTGTCGAATTATCGATGTGTACCTGGGTTTTTCGAACTGCCTTTTCAGGCCGCTGCTCATCAAAATTGAGGATAGATTTAAACTGATTCCATTGATGTTCCGGATCATGGAATTCGATAGACTTGGCAAGTAGTTCTTCCACAGTCAGTTTTGCTTGGGCATAAGTTGAGTTGAATCCTACCCAAAAAACGAAGACAGTCATCAGGAATTGAATAAAATTTTTCATAACTAATTTTTAAAAAAAATGGATTAGGTGACAAGAACAATCTCAATTTAAAACATTTTTATTGATTCATTTATTATTCACATTTCTGCACAAATATTTTAAATTACTTAAAAATATTATTTAACAGACTACATATGAATTACTCGGAGGGAATGTTTAAAGATGACGTCTTTAAAGGAAAGGTAATAATTGTCACAGGAGGAGGTACCGGATTAGGTAAATCAATGGCCACTTATTTTTCTAAATTGGGAGCAAGTGTCATGATTTGCAGTCGAAAAATAGAGGTACTAGAAAAAACAGCACAGGAAATCCATGAGCTGAGTGGAAATAAAGTGTTACCACTGGCTTGTGATGTAAGGGATTATGATCAAGTTGAACAAGTCATTAAAACGACCCAGGAAACGCTGGGGCCTATTGATGTTCTTTTAAACAATGCGGCAGGAAATTTTGTGAGTCCTACAGAAAGATTATCACATAGGGCTTTTGATACGGTGGTAGACATAGTACTTAAAGGTAGTTATAATTTTACATTGTGCATGGGTAAGGATTGGATAGCGAAAAAGAAAATCGGAACCATTTTAAATATCGTAACTACGTACGCATGGACAGGGTCAGGCTATGTGGTCCCTAGTGCAGCAGCTAAAGCAGGGATTTTGGCCATGACCAGATCTTTGGCAGTAGAATGGGCCAAGTATGGCATTAGAAGTAATGCGATAGCCCCTGGTCCTTTTCCTACTGAGGGAGCATGGAGTAGATTGATGCCTGGTAAATTAAGAGAGAAGTATGACCCAGCGCTAAAGGTACCTGTAGGAAGGGTAGGAGAGCATCAAGAGTTGGCCAATTTAGCAGCGTATCTGATATCAGATTTTTCTGCATATGTCAATGGAGAAGTGGTGACTATCGATGGAGGAGAGTGGCTCAAAGGAGCCGGAGAATTTAATCAATTAGATCAAATTCCGGAGGAACTTTGGGATGCCATGGAAATGGCGCGCAATAAATCAGGATCTAAACTCAAAATGACTTGGAACTATATCAAAGGGATGTATAAAATAAGAAAATTATAAACATCTTTTCAAATAAGTCGCAACTTCATGAGGACCTTCATCAGGATATAATAAATCATACTTACCAGCATTGAATACAACCAAAGGTTAGGTTTAAGAGACCAACTTCCAGAGGTGATCCCTATTTCAATGAAATTAAATAACCAGAATAATGAAAAAAGGGCGGTAATGCCATTTTTTTCATTGAGTAGTATTTTTTTCCAATTAAAGTTGGAGGTTGAGGATTTCCAAATGTTGAAATTCGGCCAAAAAGCAGGTCTTGATGAGGCCCATTCAAGGTAGGTATCTCCGAATTTATTAATCAAAAACGCTTCTTCTGCAAACATGATACGTTCATAGTACAACCAATAAATCAAAATAAAGGCGATCGTAAACCACAGGTCTTGTGTGAGCAGGCAGAGGCCCAGCCACATGAAGAAATTACCTAAATAGAGGGGATGTCTTACAATGGAGTAAATGCCCTTCGTATTTAGCACATTGGCCAGTTGTCCTTCTGTATTTCTACCCGAAGTTAGATCTGCAGTATACCCTACTGTGATTAATCGGATGAATTGGCCAAATAAAGCGACGGCTAAGCAACCAAAGGCATAATAATGGTAAGTGACAAAGGCGTTAGGTGCCTGCAGCTTCAAAACAAAAACCAGCAAGGCTACCGATAAGATGATCAAAGGAAGGGTTCCTCTATATTTGAATAACAAGTTGCCTTGCTTATTAAGTTCTTTGGCTAAAGACATATTTTAGAAATTGAGCTGCGCAAAGTTAATGAGAAAGTATGACAGGAGTTTAAACAATTCCATCAGAAGATCCTTAATCTTGCTGATAGAGCAATTCATCATGAGAAAAATCATAAAGTGTTAATCTTCTCAAATCGAAGTAAGCTTTCCAATAACTTCGAAGTGCGGCTAAATAGCTCCGCTTGGCTTCGTCTTTTTCAGTGAGCGCAATATTTAGATTGGTGATGTCTATTTTACCAATTAAGTATTGATTTTGAGAAACATTGTATCTTTCTTGTGCCACTAAATCAGATTTTTCAGAAATTTCTATTTGTGATTTCAATACCTCAAATTGGGCGACAAGTGTGGTTATTTCTTGAAGAAAACTCCGCTGATCTTGGGTAATTACATAAGATTCTAATTTTTTATTGGCCAAGGCAGTTTTCATGCTGGCTTTATTTCGACCCCAATCTATGATGGGGATATTGAACTGGATGTTGAGTCTTTGCTGATTATTCGGTTCCTGAAAGGAATTCCCTAGATTTTGACCCGTTCCCGTCAGGCCATAAGAGGCTGTCATGTCGAGTCGGTAGCGATCGTTTTTGGCTTTAGCGATTTGTCTATCTGCTTCCAATTGACGTCGTTCAAATGCGATAAAGTCAGATCTATTGGCAGAGGCATAATTGATTGCTTCATCTATGTTAACTTTTAAATCAGGTATTTGGTTAGGGGTGATGAGATCGAAGGCTTCATCAATACCAATGAATGTTTTGATTTCCAATTCAGAAGATTGTAAATCCAGCTTGGCCTGTGTCAATTGTTGCTGAGATCTGAGGAGTTGAAGCTCTACTTGTAGTAGTTTGTCTCGAGAGGTAGTTCCAATATTATATCTGCCTTTTTCTATATTATAAATTGTGTCATTTCGGACCAGATTGAAGCTGGCAATATCATATCCAATTTGCGCATCGAGATAGTCAAAAAATAGGTCCACTGTTAAACTGGAAATATATTCCATTTCTTCTACGTAGGCACGCTTAGATTCTTCATATCTCAGGGGTTCAGTCATTTTGTCCCATTTTAACGGGTTGAATCCGATGATGGGTTGATCAATCTTAATATTGATCAATGTACTATTCCATGAGCGCGAATTTTGTGGGATATTTTTCCATCGGTAAACATCAGAATTGATGGATACTTGTCCTCCCGAAATAGCCAACGGTTGTTGAAGACTGAGATTGGCATAGGTAAAAGTTTGTTCTTGCTCTTGGAATACTATGGTGCCATCGTCCAAGCGATTTTGGTTAAAGTCTCTATTATAACCAGGAGAATTACCTTGTAGTCTAAGCTGAGGATTATAATTGGATTGATAATATTTATATTGCCAGTACCTATTTTCTTTCCTCGTTTCGGCTTCTTTAGATCGGGTAGATTGTGCTTTGACCTTCTGAATGATGTCCTCTAGTGAGTAATTGATTTGCCCATAAGAGGATATCCATCCAAAAGTAATCCATAATGTGACCAGATATTTATTCATATCTCAACGAGGTTATAGGGTTTTGTTGGGCCGCTTTTCTGGCAGGCGTAATACCGAAAATTAGACCAATCAATGTGGCGACACCAAAGGATATTACAATGGAGCCAAAGGAGATGATGGTGGGAATGTTAGCAAAGGCACTTACTCCATAGGCCATCAGAACACCTGTAAAAATACCAATAATACCTCCTGTGGCACTGATCATGATGGCCTCAAACATAAATTGAAAAACAATATCTGTTTTTTTTGCTCCAATGGATAGTCTCAGTCCGATCTCTTTGATCCGTTCCAATACGGAAGCGAGCATGATGTTCATGATGCCAATTCCACCTACCAGTAGAGAGATGCCTGCTATGGCTCCTAAAACATAATTAAAAACATCATTGGTACGTTGTTGTTGTTTGAGCAATAACTCTGGAATTTCGATCTCATAATCTACCACGTCAAAATGTTTTCGTGCCAGCATCCGAGCTATGATGTCGGCAGTAGCAGATAATTTTTCTGTTTCTGCTACTTGAAGTACCAAGCGATCCAGCTGGTGATAATTGGTAGTGGTGGTATTGTCTTTATCTGCCTTTTTGATCATTGATTTGGTGATGAGATCTCTGTTTTCATATCTGATCAATACAGTTTTAAGTGGTACATATACGTCCATATTATAATCTCGTATACCCAATCGCTTGATACTATTTTCAGAAATAATTCTTTGCTCGAGAACCCCCATTACGGTGAGCCATTGGTTACCACATTTTAGCTTTTTACCTATGGGGTTTTCTGAAGGGAAAAATTTTGCTTTTATAGATTTACCAATGATACAGACGGGCATTCCATGAATTAAATTTTGCTCGTTGAACATAGTTCCTTCTTCAAGTTCAAAATTGAAGAGTTTGAAATAGGGGGGTTCCACGCCTACGAGTTTGGCCGACCTCCGAATGCCCTTATTCATAATATAGGTATCCATTACAATTTCTGGACTTATGGCCTGAATGTTAGGGAGCATTTTAGCGATAGCGTTTTTATCTTTTAATGTGAGTCCAGGAGAGTATTTATTTTTTTCTTTATTGAAAGGATCATCCGAAGAAACTTGTTCTTCTGTTTGTTCAATGATAGGTTTGATCACGATATTGTTCAGACCCACTAGTTTTATTTGGTCAATAATCTCTTTTTGAGCACCATTACCAATAGCAAGCATGGCAATTACTGCTGCTACCCCGAAAATAATACCTAAGCCCGTTAATATGGATCGAACACGATTAGAAAGTACCGCTTCAAAAGCAATAGTTAGATTGGCGATCAAGCGTTCTTTGTCGGGAAAATTATTTTCCATGGGAGGCTTCATGATCAAAAAGTTTTTGATGGTGAATTTAAACCTAGCTGTGCTGATACTTCTGTTTTTGATTCAGATAAGCGAAGGATGTCTTGATCTTCGGCTTCTTTAATTTTACTTAAATACACTTCATCTCCGAAGGCCAAACCCTCAAGAATGATGACTTCATCACTATTGGTTTCTCCGATAGTGACTTCCTTTTTTATGACATTAATGCCATTTTTTTGGTAGACGTAGGTGATCGAGTCTTGATAGTTATATAGACATTCAAGCGGTATGAATAAGGCATCTTGATGGGTTTGCGTAATGATTTTATTAGAGGTAGTCATGGACGGCTTGATCAATTCATCAGTGCCTAGTAGTTCTACACTTACTTTAAATACTTTCGCATCAGAGTTGGGTCTTTGCTCTCCCACATTGGCTACTTTGATAACTTTTCCTTCTATGCTTTTTTCGGGAAAGGCATCTAAACCGATTTCAACCAGTTGACTTTTTTTGATTTTACGTATATCTACTTCATTGACGTAGGTTTGGGACAACATGACGGACAAGTCCGGAAGGGTGGCTACGATAGGGTTCCATGCACCAATTTGAGAACCAATTTTTACTGTACCTTCAGAATCTTTATAATAGATGAGCATGCCATCTTCAGGTGCATAAATCATAAATTTTTGTGTCAATTCTTTTAACCCTTTGAGTTCTAGACCTTGCTTTTGGAGTGAAGCTGTGACTTCAGTCATTTTAGCAATATTTTGCTTTTGCTTAATAAAATAGTTTTCCTGGGCTTGTTGATGTGCTCTGGTTGCTTTTTCTACTTCAATTTCGGCTTTCTTTATGGTTGCGGGGGGCTCAAATTGGGATTGTTCTAAGGTCATATCACGTTCTTCGATTTCATAGGCTAGGTTGATGAGGTCATCTCTTGACTGGCGCATTTGGAGGGTGGTATCCAGTTGGGTTTGAATAAATTGTGATTGAATTTTATCATATTCAATCTGATATTCACTTAGTTTATTGGTAAGTTCTGATGCATCCAGTCGAGCGACATAATCACCCTTCTTCACATAGGTTCCTTCGTCAATCATGTCTTGAATAGTGACTTGCCAGATGCGATGGGCCCTTAAGCCTTTGGGTCCTTGAATTTCTACTGAATGCTTCGCTTCTAATTCTCCGGTAGTGATAACATCAACAATGAATACACCTTTTTTGACTTCTACGAGGATGTTGTCATTATTTTTTGTGGGCCGGTTGAGGAAGAAAAGGCCAGCTACGATTACAATTGAAACAGCGATACTGATGCGGATATTTTTTTTATTCATTTTGAGGTATTTAATTGATGTTTTTAATGAGATCGAAACCGGTTACCTATTTTTTTTATAAACCATTCATCCAGTAAGATCTTATTTTATTTTCCTCTGGAGTAGATTCATTTGAAATGATTAACTCATTGGGGTATTGGTAAAGATAGGTCTCTGCTTTGGCCTTTCTTTTTATGATTTTAGTTTTGCCTTTGATTTCTCGAATCAACTCGATCTTTACTTTCGAGCCATCGATTGTATTTTCTTGAAAATCATAAAGTAGCGCTCTCCATGTGTCAAGGTTCAGTTCGTTGTCATTGAGTTTATAGAAGACATCGTTTTCTTGGAAACCAATTTGGGTTCCAAAAGCATCAAGCTGATCGGTAGCCAATGCGATGATTTGATTGTTATCATTTAAACCTAATTTGAAGTTACCCCATAAGGCCAGTCTTTTTTCACCACCTTTTCGTATTGAGATCCCCGCCCAAGAAAGGTATTCTTCGATCGGTAATGGTTCATTGCCTTGAACATATCGACTGAAAAACGTCCCAATTTCAGGATAAGTCATGGCGGCGATGACATCGATAAGCTCATTGTCCTTAAAGGCATTTTCTTTGCCATATTTCTGGGATAGTTGTTTGAGAAGTCCTAATAAATTTAAGGTATCTTCGGAATATTTAATCAGGGCCAAGTCCAAGCACATTCCTATCAGCGCACCTTTTTCATAGACATTTCGATACATATCCTTGAATTCAGGATCAAGGATTTTTTGACTCATTTCGGTAAATGAAACCAAAGGATAGGCTGAAGCATTTGTGATTTTTTCTTGAACTTTCTCTAAAAAGGTTTTACTATCATAGAGTCCTTGCTGCATTTGCATATGCATAGAATTGTATTCCGTCACCCCTTCATAAAGCCAAAGGTGCTGCGACATTTCAGGATTGATATAATTAAAATTGTGGATTTGCTCAGAATGAATGCTTAGTGGGGTGATAATATGAAAAAATTCATGGGCAGCTACGTCTCTTACAAACAGGGGTAATTGGTCGGCTACTGATTCTGGTAGCGTATAAAAGGAGGAGTAAGAATGCTCCAATGCACCCATACCTTTTGATAAACTTGGGTAATCCATGAGATAAATAAGGTAGGCATATTTTTTAACTGGTAATGTTCCGCCAAGATAATTGCTTTGGGCTACCATTAAGTCTTCAATATTTTCCATGATGTCGTTTGCACTGACTACTTTTTGTGGGGAGAACACTGAAATGAGAATTTCGGCACCTGCTATATTTTTGGTGAGGGTATCAGGTTGATTGTACATTATGGGACCGTCCACCAAAAAATGATAATCAGCAGCAAAATATAGATCAAGCGAATCGTTTAAGACATTCTTGTCGAGTGCGGTAGCTCCATAAGTATCTTTTGAGTGAAGGACGCGGAGTTCAAACGGGATTTCTTTATAACCATCAATGTACCCAATGATACCAAAGTTATTGAGTACAAAAACATTCCTATCAGCTTCAAAACTAGTTCCCCCTGGCTCAAAAAGAAAATTCTCGTCATAGCCTTCCATGCGATCGAAAGTATCGTTAATCCAATATTCAATACGACTGGGCTTCCCTGAGATCAGCCACTTATTAACTGAAATCTTGGATACTTCGAGGGGCTTCCCTAGATCATCAAAGGCATTGAAAGTAGACACAAATTTTCCGAAATCTGAAATGCGGTAAGTCCCAGGTACGATTTTGGGTAAATGGAACTCTACCTCATCTTCTTGGATGTCAGGTAAGTTCATCACCACCTGTAATCGATCTTCTTTTGAAGCGGTGAGATCTAGATTAATTTGGTAAGGGCCTTGAGCGGCCGCATAGAGTATTTGAAAAGAGGCGAATACATAAAAAACTATTTTCATATCAAAAATTCAAAAGCTAATGTAGTTTACCTTGCTCATTTAGCTTTTGTTTCGATTAGAAAATTTATGAATGGTAAGTTAAACTACGTTAAAATCGGACATAACTTATTTAGTCCCATTTCTTTTGCGTTCATGTTCAGTCAAATAGATCTTCCTTAATCTGATGGATTTGGGTGTAACTTCCACGTATTCATCTTTTTGAATGTATTCTAAGGCTTCTTCTAAACTGAATTTTTTAGGAGGAGGTAACTTGACATTCGTATCGGTACCTGAGGTACGCATATTAGTTAATTTCTTCCCTTTTTGAACATTCACGACCAGGTCATTACTTCTACTGTGTTCACCGATTACTTGCCCCATGTAAAGATCTACACCTGGATCTATAAAAAAGGAGCCTCTATCTAATAATTTATCTAGGGCAAATGGTGTTGCGGGTCCATTTTCTATAGAAATGAGAGACCCATTGATACGTCCAGCAATTTCACCTTTGAAAGGCTGGTATTCCTTGAATCGATGGGTCATCACAGCTTCTCCGGAGGTCGCAGTGAGCATATTATTTCTGAGCCCAATCAGTCCCCTCGCCGGAATATCAAACTCCAAATGTTGAATATTGCCTTTGGGTTCCATAATATTAAGTTCACCTTTCTTTTGTGAGGCCAATTCGATTACCTTTCCAGACAATGCATCTGGTACGTCTACTACGAGATGTTCTATCGGTTCCATTTTCACATCATCCACTTCCTTAAACATTACTTGAGGCTGGCCAATCTGAAATTCATAGCCTTCTCTACGCATCGTCTCTATGAGGACCGAAAGGTGCAAAACTCCTCTGCCATAGACTAAAAACCTATCTTCAGTATCCGTTTCCTCTACCCTTAATGCTAAATTTTTCTCTATTTCCTTCATGAGACGTTCTCTAAGATGGCGAGAGGTGACAAACTTGCCTTCTTTTCCGAAAAAGGGGGAGTCATTGATGGAAAACATCATGCTCATTGTAGGCTCATCAATGGCAATTCTTTCTATCAATTCTGGATGGTCAAAATCCGTCACCGTATCTCCAATTTCAAAGTCTTCGATACCTGTAATGGCACAAATATCACCACAATGAACTTCAGAAATTTTGTTTTTACCCAAGCCTTCAAAAACATGAAGTTCCTTGACCTTGACGCGTTTCATACTTCCATCTCGCTTACTGAGGCCTACTTGCATGTTTTCTTTGATTGTGCCTTGCGAAACGCGACCTATGGCGATTCGTCCAGTGAAAGCCGAAAAGTCTAGAGAAGTAATTTGCATCTTAAGAACGCCTTCCTTTATGGGTGCAGGAGGGATGATTTCAATTATTTTATCGAGGAGTGGGGTGATGTCGGTCGTCGGCTCCTTCCAATCATTGCTCATCCAGCCTTGTTTTGAAGAACCATATAAAGTATGAAAATCTAATTGATCTTCTGTAGCATCCAATGAATACATCAATTCAAATACTTGCTCATGTACTTCATCAGGCTTGCAGTTTTCTTTATCTACTTTATTGACCACAATGATTGGCTTTAACCCTAAATCTAAGGCCTTACTCAAAACAAATCTGGTTTGCGGCATGGGACCTTCAAAGGCATCCACCAATAAAATCACGCCATCTGCCATTTTGAGAACGCGCTCTACTTCTCCGCCAAAATCAGAGTGACCTGGGGTGTCAATGATATTGATTTTAATTCCTTTGTAGTTTATCGAAACATTTTTAGATAAAATGGTAATTCCTCTTTCACGCTCTAGGTCATTACTGTCCAGAATTAAATCTACTTTTTCTTCGGTTTCCCGTAAAAGCTGAGAATAATAAATAATTTTATCCACCAAAGTGGTCTTTCCATGGTCAACGTGTGCGATGATGGCAATGTTTCGAATCTTTTGCATAGTCTATTTCAATCAGCCGCAAAATTAGCTTAATTATAAATGAAAATACTTATGGAATCTCTAAATAAAAATTAATAGCGCGCTCAAGTGATTTGGCATCCTTTATATTTGCCAGTGAAATAAGATTTTAGATGACCGAAAAAAAGTTTAATAAATATACCGTTACTGCCGCATTACCCTATGCCAATGGACCTGTGCATATAGGGCATTTGGCTGGTGTATATGTACCTGCTGATATTTATGTGAGGTATTTAAGGGGTGTGGGTAAAGATGTAGCATTCATCGGAGGTTCCGATGAACATGGGGTAGCCATTACTTTGAAGGCAAGAACGGAAGGTAAAACCCCGCAGGAAATTGTAGATCGATATCACGAGATGATTAAAAACTCTTTTGCATCTTTCGGCATTAGTTTTGATATCTATTCGCGGACCAGTTCACCGCAACATCACAAAACGGCTTCAGCATACTTTGACAACCTTTATAAAAAAGGGGTATTTGAAGAAAAAGAGAGCGAGCAGTTTTATGATGAAAAAGCAGAACAATTCTTGGCGGATCGCTACATCAAGGGTTCGTGTCCTACGTGTTCATTTGCCGAAGCTTATGGTGATCAATGTGAACATTGTGGCTCCACCTTGAGTCCTACCGAATTGATATATCCCAAATCTATGCTATCAGGAGAAGTACCGATCATGAAAGCTACCAAGCATTGGTATTTCCCTTTGGACAAATACGAAAATTTTTTAAGAGAATATATTTTACGAGATCATAAAGAATGGAAATCCAACGTTTCGGGTCAATGCAAAAGTTGGTTAGATGGTGGATTGAGAGCCAGACCCATGACCCGAGATTTGGATTGGGGGATCAAGGTGCCCATCAAGGGAGCTTCGGGAAAAGTGCTTTATGTTTGGTTTGATGCACCGATAGGTTATATCTCTGCGACCCAGGAGTGGGCGGCGGCCAAAGGTAAAAATTGGGAAGATTATTGGAAAAAAGAAGACACCAAACTGGTTCATTTTATAGGTAAGGATAATATTGTCTTTCATTGCATTATTTTTCCATCCATATTGAAGGCCGAGGGCAGTTACATTTTACCAGACAACGTGCCTGCCAATGAGTTCCTGAACTTGGAAGGAAATAAAATTTCTACTTCCCGAAATTGGGCCGTTTGGCTTCATGAATATTTGGAAGATTTCCCTGACAAGCAAGATGTCCTGCGGTATGTACTCACCGCCAATGCACCAGAGACTAAAGACAATGACTTTACTTGGAAAGATTTTCAAACTCGAAATAACAGCGAGTTAGTGGCTATTTATGGAAATTTCGTGAACAGAGCCGTCGTACTTACCCATAAGTTTTTTGAAGGAAAAGTCCCCGAGCAACAAGAACTCCAAAAGGTTGATGAAGATGCGTTGCAGGCTTTGAGTAGCTTTCCAGAGAGAATAGCAGGTGCTTTGGAACGCTTCAAATTTAGAGAAGCGCTCAATCACCTCATGGATTTAGCCCGTTTGGGCAATAAATACCTAGCAGAAACGGAGCCTTGGAAATTAGTCAAAACAGATCCAGAACGGATTTCAACGATTTTAAACATAAGTTTACAAATGGCCACTTCTCTGGGGCTACTTTCGAAACCTTTTTTACCGAATACTCATGATAAATTAAGCAAAATTTTGAATTTTGGAGATTTGAATTGGCAGGATGCAGGTCGTTCAGATAATTTAAAAAAAGCGACCATATTGGGTCCTGTGGTATTGTTATTTGAAAAGATAGAAGATGAGGTCATTGAAGCCCAGATAAAAAAACTTATGGATACTAAAGAAGAAAATGAAGCGGCAGCCGTGCAGTTAACACCTATTAAAGAAGAAATCAACTATGATGATTTTATGAAAATGGATCTGAGAGTAGGGGAGATATTGACGGCAGAAACAGTTCCGAAATCCAATAAACTACTCAAATTTACCGTTGATACAGGATTGGATCAGCGGATCATAGTGAGTGGTGTAGCCAAGCATTTTAGTCCTGAAGAGATGATCGGAAAAAAAGTAACAGTACTATTGAATCTGGCACCTCGCAAGATTATGGGTATCACCTCACAGGGGATGCTTCTTTTTGCTGAAAATGAGGATGGGAGCCTTAAATCAGTGGCACCAGATACTACTGCCACCAATGGTGCAGGGATTAGTTAACAAGCGCTAGGGTCTGGGGGCAGCGCTTTGAGACATTTGGATTCATAATTTTTGACTGAAAGTAACCCCAGTGGTGAAGCCCAGTACAGAACGTTTTGTCTAAGTATTTCGTCGGTCTCATTGATTCATTCTGATCCGAAGGTTCAGAATGAATCAACGCACCCAAGACTAGTTATAATCCCCTTCTGCAATGAGGTTAAAGACTATGTTGGAAGAAATGATTTTAAGGATAAGAAAGGAGCCTTATTGATGGCTGAAGATATGTCTATGATTTAATTTTTATTCTTCTTTTTATCATGGATCAATGTGAAATTCCGTCCTGCGGCTGTAGTAAAGAAAGCCACTTGAATAAAATCAGTATCATCATTTGTCAAGTCAGTTAGATAATACTGCGCTCAATAACCAGAGTACTCCTAAAAATAAATTTAAAATCAGGATTATTGAAGTCCTATTGGATAGTTTTTTCATAATGGTTTGATTTTTGCAATAAATTAAACTGATTAGTCTGACTTATCACAAAATAAAATTCAATAGATAATCTTGAACCAAAGTAATGTTTATGTTGTTTTAATAATATGAATATAACCTATGTAAAGCAAAAAAAATGTTCAAGTCTATTGAAAAAATCTATTAACAAGATGTATTCTTCCGCACCTGAATCAAATTGTATGGATATGGCTAAACGAAAAATTAAGAATAAAGTAATCGCTACTGTCAAAGGAGAATTGAAAAAGATGATCCTCAGAAAGATGAAGCAGTATTAATTCCCTAGGTCCCAAAGAGGAGGTGGGATGGAATGATTTTAAGGACAAGAAAGGAAGCCTTAAAAACTAAAATTGTCCGTTCGAAGACAATAAATAGATAAATGCTTAAAAAGTCAGAACAGCGCGAATCGTGAAAGTAGCGTTCTTAACGTTGAAGTCCTGCACCCCATGAAAAATCTCCTCATTGCCGAAAAATTGTCCCCAGGTATAGTAGATATCTAACTCCGTAGATCTCCAACTTTATGGGGCTGTAGAAAAAGTCCGGACCGCACGCACCGGACGATTCTCGTTCTTAAGCTTGTTAGGTTGACCACATAGTGCATAGCCCGTGGTAAAGCATGGGTGCTACTAAACTCCGTAGAACTCCAATAGTAAGTACCAGCAAAACTGCCAATTACAGCCTTATTGATATATAATTTATATAACTCATCCTTGCTAGGTAAATACCAATCATCGTAAGTAACTCCTCCCTCGGTAACACTATAATGTGCGCATGTCCCCGCAGCATAACTTCCTGCAGCACTCAATTGGCTAATAATGGTATTGGTATTTGCAAGCCCTGTACCTATTGCCGCTCCTGTTGCTCCTGTCGTAGTATTAGTTCCATTGTCCCATGTTCTATAACCGAGATCTGAAGTTGCTGCAATCAATTCCTGACAAAAATTGGCATCATATCCAGGATCGCCACTTTGTAAGATGTAAGCTACTTTACCTCCCTGATAAGCATCACCACTGGAGATGATGCCTGAGCAGGGATTTGGTGCCGCTTGGACATAATGCGTTCCCTGAAAAGTAGGCAAGATAATTTGTGCAGATAAATGGATTCATGAAAAGATAACAACCCCTATTGTCAAGTATATTTTTTTAATGTCTCCACTTCTAATTTATACTATTGTTAATGTTTTTTTAAAGAGCCATTTTACTCCATTTCAAAAGACGATACTTCAGAGATGGATGAATTCCCCTATCGAATCCAAATAACATAGAGAAATAAAAAAAAGCATAATTTTTTTCTATTGAATTACGTCCAAAAACTTTATTTGGACAATAAAAAATCGTTGTCAATCACGATCTCCACCCTTAGTGAATTATTCTCATCCGAAGGTATTGCTTGAGTCCAATTTAATTTTGTGCAATGGATTTAAGCTACAAAATCAAGAAATTATATGAGAAGAAAAAGGCACAAATTTTCTACAGGTGCGTATCAGTGGATTCAACTTGGCATGTTTTGCCGATATGAAATGGCATGGGGAGCGACTTGGACAGGAGGGAGCTGCTCCTTTGATGATCCTGGGTGTGAAGCTTCAGGGAGTTGAAGTAGTTCAATATTTTCTTTAACTTGAGTTCATTGTTAAATCTAAAAACTATAACCATGAAAAAAATATATTTATTATTAATAATTTCATTGTCATTCACAATGGGGGTATATGCTCAGAATATTGTAAGAGTTTATGACTTCGATGTAAAAATGGGTCACGCCTCTGATGTAGCAAGAAATTTTGCTGATTACCATGATGTCGAAAGGAAGTCTGGAGGAGCCATACTACAATCAGTTAGTTTCGTTGATGGTGTAACGCATAGAATGATTTTTGCAGGAGATCCTGAGAATTGGGGTCCGAAAGTGAAAAAATCTGATGCTGAATGGGAAGCCTATTTGAGAAAACAACAACTTCACACCAATCGTGGAGGGGGATCGATGGTCATGACAAGTCTCATGTGGAGAATGGAAGGAGATTTTGACAAGTGAAAGACTTCAAGATATTGGGAAATTATTCCTGAGGAACCTGAAAAATATGTAAAAGCCCGTGAAAAATTCGTAAAAGCCATCGGTGACGTTTTGGAGTGGAGGATTATGGGGTTGTCTTCGATTGATATGGGGGGGCTTGGAGGAACGCATACCTCTCTATTATGCGGATCTGATTTAAATGATATAATTATTACGGGAAGAAAGATTCAAAAAACCAAAGCATATGAGGTTTACTTAGAGGAGCGAGGAAATGTGAAACTTATAAAAAGTTACTCAGCAAACTACATTCATAATTTTTAATATTAAAGAATAAAAAAAGCTCCGAGAATAAACAAACGTCTCGGAGCTTTTCCAACCTTTAAAATGGTTTCACTATTTTAAAAAATACTTCTGAGGAGGAACTGCTTTATTTATGCTCCTGCGTAGGAATCTTCTGGGCCATCAAAAAACTCAAAATATCTTATCTAAATTTTATTTAGCTCGAAAATCTCATAGCTTATCATCACCTCATCCCAAACAGGTTTTGAAACTGGATTGGAACCATTCATAAATGATTTTAAAGCCACTTCATCATGAACAGCTATTTTGAACATCACAGCACTCTTATCTGGAGATACTGACGCTAAAGTTTTGGTTAGATCTGCTATTTTTCTTCTTTCTGCCATCCCCTCTTCAGATTGCATGAAGCCCATAAATTTCTCAAACTTACCTTCCTTTATTCTGCCAATTACAAGTATATCTTTCATAGTCTATTCTTTTTATTTGATTAAATGATTGAAAAGCTAATATAGTAGGCAAAATTAAATCTTGCAAATAATTGACTTTCATCATCTTGAGATACATAAGCTCAAGGAAGTAGGAGGAGCTGCTCTATTGATGATTCTGAGTGTGAGGCTTATGGGGCATAAAAAAAAGATGCTCACCTGCAATTAAGTAAGCATCCTTTTTTTAATTTGATTGAGGTGATCAGTTAACATTGTAACCGATCAATTTTAGATTGATCAATAAGTTTTTATATTTTTTATCATGTAATCTCTTACATTTTCGCTCTTACCTCGTTCAGCTAACATTTTTATGAATTCACTTTGGTTTTGCAGTTTGTCCAATAGCATCACGTGATCGTGATCATCTTTTCCTGAAACACCTACCCAATGAGTTGCGCCGTTAGGATAATTGATGTCATAAGTTCCAAAACCTACCCATCTCCCCTCGAATTCTGTTTTGAATTTTTTAATAATTTTGTCATGACCTATTTTGAATTGATTTGGATCGTCAATTTTCAGATCCCAAATATGAGTCCATTCATAATCTTCATTCGTTCCCTCTTGTCTGCTGAGCACTCTTCCCATATATGACGTTCCCCATTCTTCAACATAGTTACTCATTTGACTCCACCATAAGGGTGCTTTATCATCGACATTAGTTCCTTCCCAGAGATCTTCTCCCAGTTCCCAATACCATATGAGTCGATGAGTCATGCCATTATTCGCTCCTTTTCCGATAACCTGAAGTGCAAATCCCCCTTTATTAGGTTTCATATCCCCACAGCAGGTATCGTAAGCGGCTTCTATGTCGCTTTGAGCGAAATCTTTTGCCTTGATCTCCTGAACATTAAAAACCATAGTTTGAGCTGAGAGGGTCATACCGATCAGCACATTAGTTATTAAAAGAATTATTTTTTTCATTTTTAAATTGTTTGGTTGATAATAAATTTCCATCTCAATATATATAAAGTTCCTGAAATATTCAAATGCAGGAGTTCTATGCAACCTTTATAATATCTTCAACTTTTGAGTAAAGCCGAGCTTTTTTCAGGAACTCTTTCAAAATTAATTGGGCAAAATAAAATCATACCTCAAGGGACAAAAGATACTACCTATCTCATGCCTTAGTTTAACACCAACGCTTTTGGGAAACACTCACGAGTACTATTAATCTTCTTTGAAACAGTGCGGTGTATGCCAGATTTGAATATTTAAATCTTTGTAAGCGTCAACTCTAAAGGGAATATCATGGTAAAAATATAATACCTCTAATAAATATAAATTCAGAGATAATTTTTTCAATAATTACAGCAACCGAACATCAACGATTCAACCTCTTCTCTTCAAAGGTCACATCTTGATTTTTTCGATAATGAATACGGTAATAGACCAAGCATTCGTCGGCTCCTGCCTCCAACACAGCCTTCTGTGCAATTTCAGAAATCATCATAAGGTCTTCATACTTACCTTCCATTACAGTTTCAAAAGGAGTTATTTCGTATTTTACTCCACTTTGTTGGATGATATCAATGGCACGATCAACCAAGGCATAGGTGTCGTGAGAACTACTTTTAGGAACAATTTGAATACCTAGGGTAATGAGATGATCTGTCATTGGACAAAAATACTAAATTGCTTCGGAAATGATCCAACCTGCCGTCCAACAAGCTTGAAAATTAAATCCACCCGTCAGCGCATCAATGTCCAAAACTTCTCCTGCGAGGTATAAACCCGGATATCTTTTGGCTTCCATAGTTTCGAAATTAATCTCACTCAAATCAATTCCACCTGCGGATACAAATTCTTCTTTGAAAGTACTTTTTCCAGTTACTTGAAAAAGGGCCTGGGTGAGTTCCTCTATCAATCGATTTTGAGATTTTTTAGTCAATTCAGCAAATGGAGTTTCGGTAAGTTCAAGTTTTTGAACCAATCTTTCCCAATACCTATGAGGTATTTGATTCGTTTTATAATTTTTGATCAACTTTTTGGGATGTACTTTTTTTAGTTGATCAATGATTTCGTTCAATGCTTGAGCCGTTTGTCCTGAAAAGTTAGTCTGTATCTGAAAGTTATAATGGCACCCATTGAGGTGTAGCGCAGCGACTGATGATAGTTTTAGAATCGCAGGTCCACTGAGACCCCAATGGGTTATGAGTAAGGGTCCTGTTTCTGTAAATTTACTACCAATTACCCGTACGGTAGCTTCAGGGAAGGAGGTGCCTGGTAATTCATTAATTCTATCATCTTGGATATTGAAGGTAAACAAGGATGGGACAATCTGCGTCGTCTTTAGACCCAGTTCGGTAAGTAGGCGCCAACCGCTTTTCGTTGCGCCTGTACTGAATACAACGGCATCGGCGGTGCGTATTTCTGTGTCTGTATGTATGAGCCAATCGGTGGATTTAACTATCTTTTTTACCGCACAATTTCGGATCAATTCGATACCCAAAGTATCCATTTCTTTTTCAAAGCAATCGATAATCGTTTGCGAATTATTGGTTGCCGGGAAGATGCGTTGATCTACCTCTTCATGGGTAGCTACCCCTCTTTTATAGAGCCAGTCTTGCATGTCCTTGGTATTAAACCGCTCAAAAGGCTTGTAGAGTTTTTTTTGACCGCGGGGATAGAACTTGACCAAATCACCTGGTTTTTGTCGTCCATTGGTCACATTACATCTACCCCCCCCTGATATTTTTACTTTGGTAAGGGTTTTTGATGTTTTTTCGATAAGGGTAACTTGATATTTAGGATTTTTGTCTTTGATGTTTATGGCTGAAAAATAGCCTGCAGCACCCCCACCGATTATAATGACTCTTTTCCCCATCAGCTATGGATTGGAGGATGTGATAACTGAGTATGGCCAAAAAACATTATCCATTGAATTGATTCATGGCATTTTCAATACCTTGGGTGCAAAAGATAAGTGCGGCATCAATGGCGCAATCCATATCTAAGACAAGGGCTTCCATTTCTTTCTGGTTAAAGGGAGAAAGGACATAATCTATTTGTCTACCCTGGCTATAGTCATCGCCCACCCCAAACCTTAGTCTTGGATAATCTTGGCCACCTATTAATTCCTCAATATTTTTAAGACCGTTATGACCTCCTGCAGACCCTTTTTGTCTCATTCTTAATTTCCCATAGGGTAGGGCTAAGTCATCGGTGATGACCATCATATTCGGTTTCGCTACTTTTAAGTATTGCATCCAGTAGTTAACTGCACGACCACTTAAATTCATGAAGGTACTCGGCTTGAGCAGGTAGATACTTCTTCCCTTATGCTTTAAAAGGGTCCAAAATCCATATCGGCCCTGTTCAAATTTAATTTTCTTTTGATCAGCCAGTCGATCTAAAATTAAAAACCCAATATTGTGTCGGGTGAGTTCATATTCTACACCTGGATTACCTAGTCCAATGATTAAATATTTCATGAATGCTTTTTAAAACTTGTTTTGAATTCACTGCGTCACCTTTTTTGAAGCGCATTAGCTATTCAATCTAGAGATTTCTTTTTCATGTCCATAAATGTATTCATAAAAGAAAAAAACCCACCTTGATGGCGGGTTTTTTTCCATTGTCAATCACTATTGATTCAATGATTAATCTACTTTTTCATCAGAGGTTCCAGTTTCTGCGGCTTCTGCCGCTTCTGCGGCTTCTTCTTCTTCAGTTTTACCTTTCATCGCTCTAGGTACATCAACAGAACAAATAGATACCAGTTGGTTGGTCAAAACCTCATATTCTTGTGGTGCCAAATCTCCTACTTTGATCGTTTTACCCAACTCAAGTTTAGAAATATCTACATTAATGCTCTCTGGCATATCTTTAGGAAGTGACTTAATCATTATCTTCGGCGTTTTCATAATCAATCTACCTCCTGTTTGTATACCGGGAGCAATGCCCTGAGTGACTACGGGGATACTCATTTTGATAGGCTTGTCTTCAAATAGCTCTAAAAAATCCGCGTGGAGGATGACTTCACTTACTGGGTGAAATTGAATATCCTTAAGGATAGCTTTTTTAATTTCCCCTTCAATATTAAGCTCAACGAAACGTGCTTCTGGCGTATAGACCACATCACGGAAAAGTATCATGGGTGCAGAAAAATGAATCTGCTCTTTACCACCATATACTACACAAGGAACAAAACTTTCACCTCTTAGTCTTTTGGATTCTGTTTTGCCAAGATTTGCTCTTTTATACCCTATAATCTCAACTATTTTCATAATAATTAATTGTTTTTAAATAAAAAGTTCACTTATTGATTCATGACTGTGTACTCGACGTATTGCTTTGGCAAATAAGCCAGCCACACTCAATATCTTTATTTTTTCGTTTTGTTGTTTTTGAGGAATTGAATCCGATATCACTACTTCTTCCAACACCGATGAGTCAATTGTTTCATAGGCTTTTCCTGATAATATACCATGGGCACAAACCGCTCTTACTGACTTAGCTCCTTTTTCTTTTATTAATCCAGCCGCTTTACAGATGGTCCCTGCTGTATCGATCATGTCATCCACCAAAACCACATTTTTTCCTACCACATCACCAATGACTTGCATAGAGGCCACTTCATTGGCTCGCTTTCGTTGTTTGTCACAGATGACAATTTCTGCATTAAAAAACTTTGCGTAAACTCTTGCTCGAGCACTTCCTCCAACGTCTGGTGAAGCAAACACGAGATTATCTAGATTTTTGGTCTTGAGATAAGGTACAAAAATAGCACTTGCATCTAAGTGATCTACCGGGATATCAAAAAAGCCTTGAATTTGACCGGCATGCAAATCCATGGTCATGAGTCGATCCGCTCCAGATGCGGAGAGCAGATTAGCGATCAGTTTTGCACCAATGGAAACACGAGCTTTATCTTTCCTGTCTTGTCTGGCATAACCAAAATAGGGAACCACAACCGTAACATATTTGGAACTGGCTCTGCGTGCCGCATCAATCATTAAAAGCAGTTCTAAGATATTATCGGCAGGAGGATTAGTAGATTGAATTAAAAAGACTTCACAGCCTCTAATAGACTCATTGTAACTTACATGAAGTTCACCATCGCTAAATTTTTGAGAGGTAATGGCGCCTAGGGGGTTGTCATAAGCAATAGCTATCTTTTCAGCTAATGCTTGCGTTCCTTTTCCAGCAAAAAATTTAACAATGGTCATGCGATTTGTATCATTTCTTACTTTTTTAAAAGCGAAAAGATCGGACGATTAGAGTTGGCCTACTAGGGCTCGAACCTAGACTCTTCTGAACCAAAATCAGACGTGTTGCCAGTTACACCATAGGCCAATTAGACGGCAAAAATAGAATTTATTTATTGAAATTAAAACACCATTTTTGAATATTAATTATTTTTTATCATTATTTCACTTTTTTTGCTACCCATTTTCGAGCATTTACAAATGGCTCAATCCATGGACTGACCTCGTGCGCCATTTTATTTTGATGATGACTCCAATTCCAAGGAAAGAGCGATCGCTCTAAATGGGGCATCATTGCGAGATGTCTCCCGTCTTTAGAAGAAAGCGCAGCTGCGCCAAAAGAACTTCCATTGGGATTCCCAGGGAATGCATCATAGCTGTATTTCATAGGAATCTTATAAGCGTTTTCATTACTCTTCAGATCAAATCGACCCTCACCATGTGCTACCCAAATACCTAATCTACTCCCTGATAAAGAATGTAATAAAATAGAATCATTGGGCTGAATAGTCACATTGATAAATGCCGACTCAAACTTACCCGAAAGATTGTGGCGTAGTTGTGGATGATGGGTATCCATTGGATATATTTTTTTCAGTCCCATCATTAATTGACATCCATTACATACCCCTAGACTGAGGGTATCATCGCGATCATAAAAGTCATCAATTACTTTTTTGGCCTTTGGATTATACAAGAATGAACCTGCCCAGCCCTTTGCAGAGCCCAACACGTCAGAATTTGAAAAACCACCCACAAAAACGATAAAGTTAATGTCGGTTAAATCTTCTCGGCCTGCAATAAGATCGGTCATATGAACATCCTTGACATCGAACCCCGCCATCCAAAGTGCGTAAGCCATTTCACGGTCTCCATTGACACCTTTTTCTCGAATGATTGCAGCACGAAGACCTGAAGATGATTTTCTGTCTAAATCAATGCCGTAATTTCTCAGTTTACCGTCAAAACCTTGAGGATAGGTATAGCTTAATGGCTGTTGGGTGTAGTTAGTATATCTAAGTTTAGCTAGTTTTGGTAACGTTTGCTTGGCATCCAGCAGGAAGGAGGTATGGCTCCATTTATTTCGGAAATCAGCTATATTTAGGTCAAGGATAAGATCCTCTTGGGTCACACTCAATTGGCGATGACTAGTGGGTTTACCAATAGGATAAAAAACAATAGCTGAAGCTTGGAGTGCAGAAAGTGCTGCAGCTTTTACTTGTAACACGACAGCCGGTTTTTCAGCAAAAAGGATTTTAACAACATCTGATTCTGGAAGAAGAGACAAATCAATTTCCATGCCGCCAGATCGATTTGGAAAATTCATTTCGAGTAGTGTGGTAATTAATCCACCTGCAGCGACATCATGACCTGCAAGAACGAGGTCGTCATGGATGAGTGTCTGAACGAAATCAAAGGTCAATTTAAAAGTAGCTGCATTGACATCTGGAGTTTGATCTCCAAGTATGTTTTGGGTCTGTCCCCAACTGCTGCCTCCCAATTCAAACGCTCCTCCTGAAAAATCAATGTAGATTAAAACCGATGCTTCTTGCGGCTGGATAGCCGGTAGGATTACTTTCCTAATATCACTGACCTCAGCTCCTGCACTGACGATCACCGTACCTGGTGCCATGACTTTTTGACCATTAGGATATTTTTGGGTCATGGACATCGAATCTTTTCCTGTAGGGATGTTGATACCTAGTTCGGAAACAAATTCGCTGATTTCTTTAACGGCCGTGTACAATCGGCTGTCTTCTCCTTCATTTTTAGCAGGCCACATCCAATTGGCACTCAAGGAAATTCCTTTTATTCCATGAGTCAAAGGAGCAAATACCAGATTGGTCAAGGCTTCCGCAACTGATAATCGGGATCCTGCACCTGGATCGATTAAGGCCGCTGCTGGTGCATGACCAATGGAGGTAGCCGCCCCTTTATGGCTCTTAAAATCCAGGGCCATCACTCCAACATTGTTTAGAGGAATTTGAACTTCCCCTACGGTTTGCTGTATCGCTACTTTTCCAGTGACCGAGCGATCTACTTTATTGGTCAACCAATCTTTACTGGCGACCGCTTCTAGTTTAAAAATGTCATGGATCATTTCTTCTAGTTTGGAAGAAAGATAGCTCTCACTTTTAAAATTTTTATTAAGGGTAATGCCTTCGATCACCGTAGTGGGAGAAGCACCAAAAAGATGTTCTAATTTAAGGTCGAAAGCTTTTATTTTTTGATCATTAATAAACAGTAACCGTTGGTCGGATGAGGTAGTGCCTACCTCATAATAGGGCGTTCTTTCTCGATCCGCCACTTGTTTAAGGTATTCGGTATGTTCTTCTCCAATGACCAGACCCATTCTTTCTTGAGATTCATTACTTAAGATTTCTTTATCGGAAAGGGTAGGGTCACCCAGAGGAAGCTTATTTACATTGATTTCCCCTCCCGTATCTTCCACTAATTCGGAGAGACAATTTAGATGCCCGCCCGCACCATGATCGTGGATGGAGATGATCGGGTTGTCTTCAAGTTCGATCATGGCTCGAACCGCGTTAGCGACCCGTTTTTGCATTTCCGGATTTGAGCGTTGCACTGCGTTGAGTTCTATGGCATTTTCAAACGCACCTGTTTCCACAGAAGAAACCGCTCCGCCTCCCATGCCAATGCGATAATTATCACCTCCCAAAACAATGATTTTTTTATCAGGTTTAACCTTTTGTTTTAGGGCTTCTTTGCGTTTCCCAAATCCGATGCCACCTGCCAACATAATTACCTTATCAAAGGCATAGATTTGATCATTTTCCTCATGTTCGAAAGTCAATACCGAGCCGCAAATAAGGGGTTGACCAAATTTGTTACCGAAATCACTGGCACCGTTAGAGGCTTTGATGAGGAGTTCTTCAGGAGATTGATAGAGCCATTTTCTAGCGTTGATTTGCGTTTCCCAGTCGCGACCCTTTTCCGACCGAGAATAAGCCGTCATGTAAACGGCAGTACCCGCCAAGGGCAAGCTTCCTTGGCCACCTGCCAGTCGATCTCTTATTTCACCACCGGCCCCAGTAGCTGCTCCATTGAATGGTTCTACCGTCGTGGGAAAATTATGAGTCTCTGCTTTCAAAGAAATGACTGAATCAAAATCTTTCGTTTCGAAATAATCAGGTCTGTTTTGTGATTTTGGAGCAAATTGTTCGATCCGAGGTCCTTGAATGAATGCAACATTATCTTTATAAGCCGATACGATGAAGTTAGGGTGATCTTTGGAGGTCTTTTTAATCCACTGAAACAAAGTTTTTTCTTTGGCTTTACCGTCGATGATAAAATCTCCATTAAAAATCTTATGTCTACAATGTTCTGAGTTTACTTGCGAGAATCCAAAAATTTCTGAATCAGATAGCAGTCTGCCGATCTCTTTTGAGACGCCCATGAGGAAAATGATTTCTTCTTCACTTAATGCCAAGCCCTGTTTTTGGTTAAAAGAATGGATATCCTTGACGGTGGCTATAGGTTCAGACTTTTGATCTAATGAAAAAACAGCTTGATTTAAAATCTCATATTTTTGCTCAAGCATGGGATCAAAACTTATTTGATCTTTCTTAAAAGTTTCTATTCGGAAAATGCCTCCGATATTACAATTTTGGGCGATTTCTACAGCGTTGGTACTCCATGGAGTAATCATTTCTTTTCTGGGCCCATTAAAGAAACCTGAGATCTCAGCATTTCCTAGGTGTTCAGCTCCAGAGAATAACCAAGATAATTTATCTAAGTCTTCGATTTTGAGAAGAGAATGACTACCTACCGAGAGGTATTCAGTTGCAGATTTTTTAAAAAAGTAGATCATGTAGCTTGTAAAAAGGGGTAAAAATAGGTTAAAATTTGGGCTTTGCTATTCCTTTTTATGAGGTTTCGTTTCAAGACTTTGAATATAAGTTAAAACGGCTGGATGAACAGGTATTTTGTGGTGCTTTTCTTTCAGGACTGTATAAGCTCCAAGGGCCAATAGAGGAGTAATTTTATTTACGTCAATGAGGGGATCTTCTGCACCTAAAAAAGCATGGATATGGGAAGACTTCCTTAAGAAAAGTTTTAATAGGTTACTTGAAAATGAGATATCCCTAAAATAGGTCCATGAGCGATACACTCTTTCGAGGGCCGCTTGAGTGGAAAGTTCCCTGTGAATGAATCGATTAATTGAGGCATCTAGCAACCCTACATATTTGAGGATGCCCATGAGAAAATGGAATTGCTTAAAATTTTGAGTCAGATAATGAAATAGAAGCCGGGTAGGCCAAGTGGTACTCATCATATACCAAGGAGATTTATAAAAACCGTCTGGGGCGATTAAGATTAATTGGGAGACATGCGTTGGAAAATAGATGGCCAAAAAGAGGGCAAATCGACCCCCTAAACTGAACCCTGCTACACTGAAGTTTTTGATTTGCTCTTTTTCGATAAATATTGACATGAGGGTAAACCAATCCTTTGGGCTTAATTTTTTTTCTGGTCCTGTACTTTCACCATGGAAGATGAGATCAAAAGAATAGATTTCAAATCCCTTCAATTTCTCATGATAGAGATCAAATGCAGTTCGATCTTGACCAAAACCATGAAAAAGCAATAATTTTAGTTCACTTTTACCCGATACGGTATAGCCCAAACTGTATTTTTCAAGGGTTATTTTTTTGGTTTTCGCAGACATTTAGATGATAATTCAAATTTAGAAGACAAAATAGGATAAGTTTTTTTAAAAACCATGGAAACTTTTAGTATAATAGTAGTTTCTTAAGTTTTTTTAATCATTTTTGTAGTCGATGATCAATCAAATATCACATATAACGAAAGTCAAGGTTATTTCCGTTGCAGAAGATCTTTTTATGCGACTTGGGGTAAGAAGCATCACCATGGATGAGGTAGCGCGCACATTGTCAATGTCAAAAAAAACCTTGTATCAATGTTTTGAAAATAAAGACCAGTTGGTGTCTGCTACAATGATCGCGCACATCGAGCGCGAGGAAGAGACTTTTAAGAGAATTCATAAAGCTTCTGGTAATGCCATAGAAGAAATTCATGGATTGGCTGAAATCATGCGCAAAAACTTGGGACAATTGAACCCTACGACCCTATTTGATATCCAAAGATTTCATCCTCATGCCTGGGAGACCTTTTTAGATTTCAAAGATAAATGTATTCAAGGGCACACGGCAGATAATATTGTTCGTGGAGTCAATGAGGGTTATTACAGATCTGAAATCGATGCCAATATCATGGCAAGATTGCGGGTCGAGCAGGTAAGCCTGATGTTTAAGCCCAGTGTATTTTCAAGCGCTGATTTTGATTTCAAACAAGTTCAGTTACAGGTGCTGGATCATTTTATTCATGGACTTTTAACGGACAAAGGTCGAGAATTATATGAGCAATTCCATCAAGAATCCAGCCTACTCAGCCAGAAATAAAAGTTTATAAATTAATAGGGATGAAAAAAATATATTTTTGCTTTTTTGGTGTATTTCTAATCTGTACTTCACCGGCTTTTGCTCAAGAAGTTCAAGAAATGACCATTGAGCAATGTCTAGAATTTGCTATTGGCAACAATGAATCTATTCAAATTTCTGAGCTCAGTATCAAGGATGCAGAAGCTGAAATCCGAGGTATTGTTGCTTTGGGTCTACCACAAGCAACCCTGAGAGGGGGGGTAAACTATAACTATGAAGTTCAAACCAGTCTAGTAGACGCCAGTAATTTTGATCAGACCCTTGCTCCAGGGACGCTGACCGAAATTCAATTTGGTTTACCCTACGATGGAAATTTAAGTATGGGTGTGAGTCAACTTATTTTTGATGGGGCCTATTTTGTAGGTATTCAAGCGTCCAAAACCTTTAGGGAATTATCTACTAAAGAAAATGAGCGAACTAAAATTGAAGTAGTAGCAGCGGTGACCAAAGCCTATTATAATGTACTGATCAATCAAGCACAACTTTATTTACTCAGTCAAAATTTTAGTCGTTTGGATACTTTACTTCGAGAAACTACCCAGATGTACCAAAATGGATTTGCCGAACAGATCGATGTGGATAGAATCAAAGTGAGTTACAACAATATTAAGGTCAATTTAGAAACACAAATCCAATTGTCAGGAATCAGTCAAAAGTTGTTGAAGTTCCAAATGGGTATGCCATTGGATGCCCCGATAGCGCTTACCACTTCCTTGATGGATGTCAACCTTGAGATACCGGAACTAGCTGTCGATTTTGACTACAATGATCGAATTGAGTATTCTTTGCTAGAGACCAATAGAAGTTTAGCCTTGTTGGACAAAAAAAATCATCTCTCCCAATACCTACCAAAAATTTATGGCAACTTTAATTATGGATATAACAATGCGACAGGCCTAAGTAGTGATTTATTTGGTAACGACTGGTATAATTTCGGAACGGTTGGGGCGACCATTTCGATCCCTTTGTTTGAAGGATTTGCTAAAAAAACTAAAATTCAACAAGCTATAATAAAAATTGAACAATTGGATTACCAGAAAAGTTTTTTACAAAAAAACATTGATATTGAAATTGCTCAACAGAAGATCAGCTTGGAGAGTAATCTCAAAATCTTGGAGGTGCAACGTCAAAATCAAGAACTGGCAGCCAATATCTTCCGAATTACAAAAATTAAATTTCAAGAAGGCATTGGTTCAAATTTAGAATTAACCAATGCCGATAATGAGTACAAGGCAGCTCAAACCAATTATTTAGCCACATTGTATAAATCTATTTTATCTAAAATTGATTTATTGAAAGCGACGGGAACTTTATATAATACGAAATCATAACCAAATGAAATTATTACAACCATATTTATTACTACTAGGTATCTGTATGATCACTTATTCATGTGAAAGCACATCGGGTGAAGAGGGTAAGCGGGAAAAGATCGAGGGGCTTAAGGTACAACTTGAGGAAATTAATAATGAGATTATTGCTTTAGAAAAAGACCTTCAGCTTTCAGGAGTTGAAGATGAACTACCTCCGAGTAGAACATTGGTAACTGCCTTTGCCTTGGAAACCTCGAAATTCCATCATGAGACAGAAATAAGAGCATCGGTAGCCTCTCGTAAAAACGTATTACTCACTGCCGAATCGATGGGTAAGATTGAAAATATTTACGTTTCGGAAGGACAAGCAGTTGAGAAAGGCCAACTTTTGGTGACACTCAATTCTCAAGTGGTACAAAACAGTATTGAAGAAATCAAGACGCAATTGAAATTGGCTACAGTACTTTTTGAGAAGCAAGCCAATCTTTGGAATCAAAATATAGGCACAGAGATTCAGTATTTACAGGCAAAAAGCAATAGGGAATCTTTGGATCGAAGATTGAAAACGTTAAAGTCACAATTGAGGATGTCAACAATATATGCACCTTTTGATGGCGTAGTAGATAAAATTGTGGCTAAGGTGGGAGAGTTTTCTCAACCCGGATTACCCATGGTCAGATTAATCAATCCTGAATCGAATTATTTGAAAGCCGATATCTCTGAGTCTCTATTGGGTAAGTTTTTAGTGGGAGATACAGTTCAAATTCACTTTCCAAATCAAAATCAAAATAAATCCTCAGTGATTTCCTCCCTCGGACAGGTGATCAACGATCAAAATAGAACCTTCGAATTGGAGATTCTTATGCCCGAATTAGCCTTTTTGGTAAGACCCAATCAAGTAGTTGTTTTGCGCTTGGTGGATTACTCGAATGATGATGCGATGGTGGTACCCACTAAATTGATCCAAACGGATAATAAAGGAAGCTTTATTTATGTCTTAGAGGGTAAGGCTTTTGACAAGAAAGCAAGTAAAGCTTATGTGAATACAGGTTATTCATTTGATGATCAGACTGAAATAGTCTCAGGCTTATCTGAGCAACAAATGGTTGTGGATAAAGGTTATAGAGCACTTACTCAAGGAACATTGGTTGAGATAACGGTTGATAAATAAAATGGAAAAAGATTCACAGAGGCCTCAGAATGACAATCTGGAAAGTAGGGATAAGCAGTTTGGCTTGACCACCCTTGCCTTAAAAAATAAAACTACTGTTTTTGTACTCACTGCTCTGGTGATTTTTATGGGAATCTCCACTTATCTGGGATTACCTAAGGAAAGTTTTCCAGAAATAGAGCAACCCATAGTTTACATTGGGACGATGCATCCGGGAAATTCTCCTGTAGATGTTGAAAATCTAGTTACCAGACCTATAGAAAAAGAGTTGAATACGATATCGGATGTAGAGAATATTACCTCGACTTCGGTACAGGATTATTCGACCATCATGGTTGAATTTACTACAACTACTGAAATTCAAGATGCACTTACTAAGGTCAAAGATGCAGTAGATCGTGCTAAGCCAGAACTTCCCACGGATCTTCAACAAGAGCCAAATATCTTTGAAATGAATTTTTCTGAATTTCCGGTAATGAATATCAATCTTTCAGGTAATTTCAGTATTGAAGAGCTCAATAATTATGCTGAATTACTTGAAGAGGAAATTGAGAAACTTCCAGAGATATCTAAGGTAGATATCCGAGGGGTGAATGAAAAAGAAGTGAGAATTAATATTGACCCCTATCAAATGGAAGCCAGGATGGTAGGCTTTGGAGATATTGAAAAGGCTATTAGAAGTGAAAACCTAACCCTTTCCGCTGGAAATATGAAAGCGGGAGAAATCAGGAGATCGATTAGAATTGTTGGGGAATTTGATCAATTTGAAGACCTACTAGAGGTAGTAATCAAAAGTGAGAAAGGGAATATAGTTTATCTCAAAGATATCGCTGAAGTCACTTTTGATTATGAGGAGAAAGAAAGTTTTGCTCGACTCTATACCCAATCAGTGGTCATG
>Ga0206128_1000301_pt1 | contig 58755 bp, 64 predicted proteins | sample Helgoland_Spring_7_FD_148601 | JGI IMG/M metagenome (GOLD analysis project Ga0206128, IMG submission 148601) | Pelagic subsurface seawater microbial communities from Kabeltonne, Helgoland, North Sea - Helgoland_Spring_Bloom_20160426_1 | ecosystem: Environmental > Aquatic > Marine > Epipelagic ... | reverse complement strand
TTAAGAATATTAAATAGAATACGTTATTTTTAATGGTTTTCATGTAATTCCTCCGCCATTATTGTATGGATCAGGTTCAAAGGGTTTCAAAAGATCTCAGGCTTAAAAAGCCACCCCTTTACAGTTAACTAGATATTAATATTTTTAGATTCAGAAATCTACTAAATTAAATAGAATGCCTTTTTTAGATAAATTAAAAGCAATGAAATACTGTTATCATCATTCAAAGATTTAAGAATGCTGAAGATAAAATATTTTCTCTTGCAGCTTTTAAAAAATAAAAATAAAAAATAAGGCAATGGATAAGAGAACAGAACAATTTTTAAATGATCCTATATTTCCATTGTTGATTAAAATGTCAGCGCCTAATACTGTAGCCTTTTTAATAAATGCTGTTGTTGTACTCGCTGAGTTTTGGTTTATCAGTCAGCTAGGTATTATTCCATTAGCGGCTTTAACTTTGGCATTCCCAGCAATAATGTTGACTCAGCAAATAGCATTTGGGTCTCTTGGAGGAGCAGTAACCTCTTCTATTGCAAGAAGCTTGGGCGCTAGAGATAAACTCAGAGCTGAAAGATTATTATGGCATTCATTATATATTTCTTGCCTTGGTGCTTTTTCTTTTTTAATAATCTTTTTTGCTTTTGGGAGGTTGTTATTAATAACTTTAGGAGGAACTGAAGAACTTCTAGAACAATCTTTAGCATATTGTTTTGTTTATCTTTCTGGTGGAATAGTTGTTTGGTTATCAGGTAGTTTGACTGCCTCACTAAGGGGAATGGGTGATATGCAGTTTCCTGCAATTTTGACTGTTATTTGTGCGGGGATACAGGTCTTTTTTTCAGCTGGGTTTATATTGGGATATTTTGGGTTACCTAAATTAGGCTTAGTTGGTTCTGCTTGGTCAATGATAGTAACTTCAAGCTTTATGGCTATTACTATTCTAATTAAAATTTCTAGCTCTTCTTCTGCAGTGAAGCTTAAGCTTAAAAGCATGACATTTGAAAAAGAACTATTTGAAGATATTTTCAATGTTGCTTTACCAGCATCTCTTTCTCCAATTATGACGGTTGCAACAGTCCTTTTATTGACTGGGTTAATAGGGCAATTTGGAACTTCTGCATTGGCAGGATATGGCATTGGTTCTAGGGTAGAGTTTTTATTAATTCCTATTGTTTTTGGAATCGGTACAGCAATGACTGCAATGGTGGGTACTAATATTGGAGCTAAAAATATAGCTAGAGCAGAAAAAATAGGCATGATTGGAGCCACAACGGCAGGATTGCTTTCTGCAGTAATTGGCATTACCTTAGCTCTAACACCAGATCTTTGGATAAGTATTTTTACATCCGATGCTGCAACTTTATTAGTCACAAAACAATATATTCAAATCCTTGGGATATGTTATATATTTCAAGGTTATGGGCTATCCCTCTATTTCGCATCGCAGGGTGCAAATGCAATGAAATGGCCAATAATTATTACTGCTATTAGGCTTCTTATCTTCTCAGCCGGAGCTTTAATATCTATCTACTGGCTTTCATATGGTCTAGAAAGTATTTTTTATGCCTCTGCATTAGCTATGGTTGTATTTGGAGTTCTAATGGTCATATCACTTAAAATGGGTGCGTGGAGAAATATATAAGAAGAATTATCTTTTTATAATAAGAGTATGTTAATATACCCCCCATGGGTATAATCAAAATGATAATTTTAGGACTTTTTATAGTCTTTAATATTGAAGCGAGACCAATATCCTATTCTGGCGGTACAACTTTAATGTTTAAATCAGATAATGTGAGTAACTCTGTTTACCTCCACTACTCGCCAACATATAAATATTCAATCGGTATAGAAAAAGTTAAAAATAAATTTTATGACAATAATAAAAACTATCTTCGTCTAACCTATCTATTAAACAGAAAAAATACTTTCACATCCCAAAGGAACTTATATTTTCAATCAGGGGTTATGCCAAATAATACAGAAAATATTTTTTATGGTGTGCATGGGGATTGGGAGACAAGAAAGTTATTTATTGGTTTTGGTATAAAGGATATTCAAAGCAAATATGGCATGGATTATAAAGATGAGTATCTTCAGTTAGGTTTTGCTCCATATGTTGGAGATTATAATGATTTGCATACATGGATTATGCTCAAAACTAAAAAGAATACGCTTACAAATAAAGCATCCACATATCCTGAATTAAAATTTTTTAAAGGCAATGCACTTATGAAATTTGGTTATGGCGCAAATACTAATTGGGATTTGCATTTTATGTATAGATTTTAAAGGAGAAAAATATGAAAAAAATATTATTAATTAGTCTTTTTTCGGGCACGATCTTAGTTGCCGAACCAGATCATGAAGGAATGCATGGTCATTCACATGAAGGGCATTTACATGAGACTATGGTTGATGGAAAGAATCTTAATGTTAGTGCAGAAAGATTTGATAAGTTTATGGAAGAGCTTACTGAAGTGAATATAGCTATTGTTAGCGTTAAGGGCATGGTTTGTGATTTTTGTGCACGAGGTATTTCAAAAACTTTTCTAAAGGACAAGGATGTAGAAAAAATTGATGTTGATTTAGATAATGGCAAGGTATTAATAGCTTTTTCTAAATCAAAAGAAATTGTTTATGCTGAAATTGAAAAAAAGATTCTGTCTAATGGTCAAAATATGTCTGATCTCCAAATATTAGAGATCTAATTAACATGAATGATAAAGCATCAAACTATTTTTCATTATTTGCATCATCATCTACTTTAATATGCTGTGCTTTACCAGCTATCTTTGTTGCACTTGGGGCTGGGGCTAGCTTTGCAAGTCTCATAACAATATTTCCATTTTTGGTAACTTTATCTCAATATAAACTTTATATAACTTTGTTTGCTTTCTTGATGATAGTGATAGCTGGATATATAAATTATAAAACTTATTATATGCCATGTCCTGCTGACCCAGAACTAGGAAGGGCTTGCACGGAGACTAGAAAAAAATCTAGATACCTTTACTACATATCAGTAGCAATTTTTTTATTTGCTGTTATTTTTACATACATAGTTCCTAGAGTTATATAAAAATGAAACATCCATGTCATAAAGATCAGGTAGCAAACTTGAAAAGAATAGAAGGACAGGTACGAGGGGTCCAAGGAATGATTGATGATGGAAAGTACTGCATAGATATTCTTAATCAAATCAAAGCATTAAAAAATGCTATTACTACTGTGGAAGGAAAAATTCTTAAAACTCATTTACGTGAATGTATTAAAGATTCACTAAAGGGCGACAAAGAATTTGAAATAAAAATTGATGAAATAATGAAGACAATGAAAAGATGAACTTTCTAGTTCGTAAAATACATAAGTATTTAAGTTTTTTTATTTCAGTTCAACTTTTGCTGTGGACTATTTCCGGCATCTACTTTGCTTTTAATAAAATCGAATTGGTCAGAGGAGAACAATATCTTAAAAAAACTGAAGAATCTTATGATTTAAGTATATTTAATTTTAAGATTGATAAGGCTTCAGACATAGATTTTCAAAAAAGGCTTGGTAAAGAAATTATAATTATAAATTCAAACGATTCAGTTAGATATTTAGATAAATTTGGTATGCCTGTTAAAAAAATGTCCTCTATTGAAGCAATGGAATCTGTAATAAATCAGACAAGTCTTACCCCACTGATTGCCGAAGAAGTTCTCAATGAAAAGGTTGGATCTGAATTTAGAGGTAGGTCTTTACCAATATATAGAGTAAAAACTAAATCTAAAGATGATTACAAAATTAATGTTTATATCAATATGTACTCGGGTGATGTGGTGGCAATTAGATCTGATAAATGGAGAATTTGGGACCTGATGTGGGGTCTTCATATCATGGATTGGAAAGAGAGAGATAATATCGACAACCTTTTTCTAAAGATATTTTCTATACTAGCTCTGGTTAGCTCATTAACTGGAATAATGCTTTTCTTTAAGTTAGATTTTAAAAAATCTAGTATATAGTCTAAACAAAATGGTGGGTCTGGGTGGACTCGAACCACCGACCTCACCCTTATCAGTCGTTCGTTCATATCCTTAAAACCTATAGAATTAGGGTTTTTAGGACTAACTGTTCAAAGTACTGTTCAAAATATAATATAATTTATCTATATTTTAGAGGTGAATTATGAACAGAAATAATTCATAACTGATCATTGTTTATCTTGTAAATAGCACGAGTCTTGTGAAAGAATTAAATAATGAAAAAATTAATCATTCCTTTCTGTCTAATAAGTTCTTTTTTTCTTAATGCATCATTTGTAGAAATAGAGGTGACCGATATCTCTCAAGAAGGAATCTTACATTTAGCAATTTATAATTCTAAGGAAACCTTTGAATCAGATAAAGGTGATAAACCTGGACCTCAAGAAGGAATAGTCGGAGGGGTTATAGAATTTGTTGAAAAAGGTGTTTATAAAGGAAAATTTGAATTGCCTGATGGAATCTACGCAATTGGATTGTATGTTGACTCCAATAACAACGAACAACTAGATACTAATTTTTTTGGCATCCCTACAGAGCAGTTTGGGTTTTCAAATAACGCAAAAGGACGATTTGGTCCCCCTTCATTTGAATCTGCTTCCTTTGAATTAGATGCGCTCAAAGAAATTTCCATTAACCTCAAATGAATGAAACCCTAATCCTCTCTTTGCATGCTTTACCAGGTCTGCTTGCACTAATTCTAGGAAGCATAGTTTTACTGTCAAAAAAAGGCACTAAAACTCATAAAAGAAGAGGATACATGTGGTTGGGGTTAATGTTATTAATTTCATTGACAGCAATATTTATTCAAGAAATTAACCCAGGGTCTTATTCTTTAATTCATTTACTCATACCCTGGACAATCTTTTCTATCATTTTTGGGATATACGCAATTAAGAAATTTAAGGTCACTAAAAATAAAGTTTGGAGGAATCTTCATCAATGGACAATGATTGGTTTATTTTTTGGTGCTTTAGTAATAGCAGGTGCTTTTACCCTTATGCCAGGAAGAATGTTGAATGAAATCATATTTGGTTAAAATTAAGTACATTAAAAAATTGTCTAAATCTGTTAGGCAAATTTTGACTAGCAAAACTTACTGCTCACGAAGATTCTAAGTTTTAAAAAGTATTGAATTTAAAAATTCTTTTTAGAGTGTTGGTTTTAGAAGAAAAAATGGTGGGTCTGGGTGGACTCGAACCACCGACCTCACCCTTATCAGGGGTGCGCTCTAACCAAGCTGAGCTACAGACCCATAAAAATGGGAATGAGCATTCTACCTTTAGAATCCAATTTGGACAATTAATCTTTAAAGATTTTTAAGCGATTTATAAAGTGTGAAATAAATATATGCTAGAGGAAGCGCTAGAAGATACTCTGCCATTGATAAGAATGTTAGATTAACCAAACCAGGTTCAATAACAGCCCCAACAACTAAAGATATTAATAAAGTTAGAGAAACAAAAGATAGAGTAAGAGAAAATAATCTTCCACCATGCTCATCAGTTGACTCCCATGACTTGCCTATTGACTCAAAAACACCTTTATCTTCAAGCACAATATAGCCAAAAGTAAGAGATAGCCTCGCCATCAAATAAATTCCAGGAAGTATTAGAAAAATAAACCCTATAAGTGAAGCTAGGCCAACAATGATTGTGGCTCCCAATAGCGGAAAAAACTTCTTAATGCCGGTAATTTGAGCATCTAGAGGTGATATATCACCATCATTCTCAATGCTAGAAAAGGCGACCCAAATACCCCCAACGAATCCCATTTGGATAACTGTGGCTAAGGCAGCAGTTAGAAAAAATAAGGAGCCATTTGAGTTAATATATTCTATTAAATCCTCTGGTTGAGTTGCATCCTGTATAGGCAGTAATAAATAAGCAACTGACACTTCCATAAAAGCTACTGGTAATGCCAATGCAACAAGATAACCAAGATGGTTAGAAGTAAATTTCCACGCACTCAAGAATTGATTCATGGGGGGATTATAAAGTACTATGCTTTGATATGAATAAATTACCTATAATTTTGTCACTACTGTTAATAATTTCTTGTAATAAGGAAGCAAATCAAATGGAATATCCCGATTCTAATAAAAATTATTTTGTTGAAAATATTCATGGCTATGATGTAGAAGATTCCTATAGGTGGCTTGAAGATTTCACTAGTGATGAAAGCCTGGATTGGGTGAAGCGCCAAAATGATTTCACTAATAAGTTTATAGAGAATTCTGAATACAAAAAACCAATAGCTGAATACTTAAGTGGGATATGGGATTCTGACTCTCAAAGCACTCCTTTCAAAGTAAAGGAGAAAACATTTTTTTACTACAATGATGGCTCATGGCAGCAAAGTAAATTAATGGTCCAAAAATGTGATTCATGTGAGTTTGAGGTTTTACTTGATCCTAATCAATTCTCCGAAGATGGAACTGTTTCACTTTCTGGAATAAGTATAAGCAACGATGGGAAGCTTCTTGCATATGGAATTTCTGATGGAGGTTCTGACTGGCGAACATGGATGTTGCTTGATATAGAAAGTGGCAAAGAGTTAGAAGATAGGATTACTTGGTCAAAATTCTCTACGCCGGCATGGGAAAACGACAGCTCTGGGTTTTATTATCAAAAGTATGATGAACCAAAGGATGAGCTACTTAAAGATATTAATACAGCTCCTAAACTAATGTTCCATAAAATTGGTAATGATCAAAAACAAGACACGATCATGTATGAGAATTCATCAAAGCCTAGATGGAGCTGGGGTATTAGTATTGTGAAAGATACTGACATCAAATTCTTATCGATATCAGAGGGAACTGATGAACGAAATAGGCTTTTTGTTAAGCTCAATGATGATGAGGATTTTCAGCCAATAATTGATGAGCTTCAGGCTGCTTATTCTCTGATTGGATATAAAGATGAAATATTTTGGTTTTACACAACAGAGAATGCGGTTAATGGAAAAATTATTTCCTTAAAGATTGATGATGGCAAATTTATTTGGGATGAGGTTATTAAAGAAACAAAAAATAATATAAGCAGCGTAAATATTATTAACAATAAATTTGTAATTAATTACATGGTAGACACATTTTCAGAAATATTTTTCTATTCTCTTGATGGAATATTTTTAGAAAAATTAAATGCTTTTACAGAAGCAACAATATCTGGTTTTGGAGGAGATATTGATGATACTGATTCCTTCCTCTCTGTAACTAGCTTTGTTAGGCCAAGAGAAATTCACAAAATTAACTTAGAGACTCTGGAGACCTCATTGTTTTGGAAGGAGGATCTAAAAAAGTATTCTGCAGATGATTATGTGTCTGATTTTAAATTCTTCGAATCAAAAGATGGAACAAAAATTCCAATACATATTAGTTATAAAAAATCTACGAATATAACTGACAATACTCCTGTCATGCTCTATGGATACGGAGGTTTTAACATATCCTTAACACCAAGGTTTAGTAAGAGTCATGCGGCATGGAAAAATCAGGGTGGCGTATTTGCTGTTGTAAATCTTAGGGGTGGAAGTGAATACGGTGATACCTGGCATGAGCAAGGCATGTTACTCAATAAACAAAACGTCTTTGATGATTTTGCATATGCTGCAAAGTTTCTTCATTCCTCAAATATTGGATCTCCAAAAACAACAGCAATTATTGGTGGTTCTAATGGAGGGCTTTTAGTTGCAGCGACTATGCTACAAAACCCAGACTTATTTGAGGTAGCTATTCCTCAGGTTGGCGTTTTAGACATGCTTAGGTTTCATAAATTTACCATTGGTTGGGCTTGGGAGAGTGACTATGGATCTCCGGATAACAAAGAAGAGTTTGAGAACCTTCTTGCATACTCTCCATACCATAATGTGTTGAAAAATAAATGTTACCCAAAAACACTAGTCACAACAGCAAGTAGAGACGATAGAGTTGTGCCTTCTCACTCCTTTAAATTTGCAGCAAGATTGCAAGAGCTTCAGGGTTGCGATAACCCTGTTCTCATAAGAGTAGAAAGCAGAGCTGGCCATGGAGCAGGAACGCCAAAAGCCAAAGTTATAGATCAAATATCTGAAATATATGGGTATGCTTTATCTGAAATTAAAGGCTAGCAATCTCTAAGAGTTCAATTTCAAAAATAAGAATTGAGTTAGAAGGTATGCCCGGCCTGCCCTCATCACCATAAGCCATGCTTGGATCAATAAAGACTTTCCACTTGTCTCCAGCCCTCATTAATGAAATTATTTTTTGACACCCTTCGATCAGGCCTGAAAGTGGAATTTCTAGAGGCTCGTTCATATCAACAGATGACCAAAATACTTCACCATTTGTAAGAGTTCCATGAAAATGCGCTGTGATTATATCGTCTAGATTGGCAGTTGGATTATTGACATCCCCATTTTGGATAATTGAATACTGAAGTCCATTTTCAACCTCGATAATATCTGGGTTTTGACTGTTATCTATAAAATATTGCATATTTTGTATTTGAGTGATGTTGGGGCTATCTTGATTGCAGCCAATGATTAAAAATAATGTTAGAAGTAGGTAAATGTTTTTCATTTTAGGTTTGTATTATTAAAAATTTTCTTTTGCCGACCTGATAAACTTGTTTTGTTCCTGGTTCAATTTTCATCTTTGGATCAACAACCTTTTCAGATTCTATTTTTATGCCGCCTTGTTTAATTAATCTACTCGCCTCAGATGTGCTAGCAACCATTCCAGTTTCTTTGAGTAAATTAACCAAGGGCACTGATTCTCCATCGATTGCATATTCCACTTCATCTATTTCATCAGGCAAGGCCCCTTTTTGGAACCTTTTTAGAAAAGCATTTTTACAGCCCTCTCCCTCTCCATCTCCATGGAAGCGATCAACTATCTCAATTGCCAATAAAAACTTAGCATCTCTTGGGTTTGTTCCAGCGTCAACTGATTTCTTTAGAGCAGCAATCTCGCCCTCTGAAAGGAAGCTTAGCAGCTCAAACCATCTCCACATTAAAGTGTCTGATATTGACATAACCTTGCCAAACATTTCATTTGGTGCTTCATCCACCCCAATGAAATTATTTAATGATTTGGACATCTTATTGACGCCATCCAAGCCTTCTAAAATAGGCACAGTTAAAACAACTTGAGGCTCTTGATCAAATGATCGCTGAAGCTCTCTTCCAACCAGTAAATTAAATTTTTGATCGGTCCCGCCGCACTCTACGTCTGCCTCCAATGCAACTGAGTCATATCCTTGAACTAATGGATATAAAAACTCATGGATAGCTATGCTCTGGTTTGATGAATATCGTTTGCTAAAGTCATCCCTTTCTAACATTCGTGCAACGTTATATCTGGATGCTAGACCAATAAGCCCTTCTGCACCTAAATCTTTACACCATTCTGAGTTAAACCTAACCTCAGTTAATTCTTTTTTTAGAATTTTAAATACTTGCTGCTCATAAGTTTTTGCATTTTCTGCTACTTCTTCTTTTGTAAGTGTTGGTCTTGTTTTATTTTTACCTGAAGGATCACCAATCTGGCCTGTAAAATCGCCAATAAGAAAAACGACCTTATGGCCAAGATCTTGAAAGTGTCTTAACTTATTGATTAAGACCGTATGGCCTAAATGAAGATCTGGTGCTGTAGGATCGAACCCAGCCTTAATAGTCAGCTGCTTGCCAGAATCAAGTTTTTTCTTAAGATCAGCCTCGGTCAGAATCTCATCCGTTCCGCGCTTGATTATAGAAATAGCATCTGTCATCTGCATATCATAGTATTTTTAAGGCATTAAGAAAATCACAATCTTGCTACTTATTCTTTTAAGATTAAAATATAACTATGTCGATGTCCCTTAATAAATTTCAGTCTGAAGAAGATCTAATTAAATCAATGATTGAAGATTCAAATTTTGTGAATAATTCAAAAATAGTTGATAACGCAAAGAAGATTATTGATGCGTGCAGAATTGCTAAATCCGAAAGAACGATGCTGGATGCTTTTTTGAGTGAGTACGGGCTATCTAATAATGAGGGTGTCGCATTAATGTGTCTTGCTGAGTCAGTTTTAAGAATACCTGACAGATCTACTAGAGACCTTATTATTTCAGAAAAACTATCTGAAGGTAGATGGATTGAGCATCTAAACAAAGCAGATAGTATTTTTGTTAATGCTTCTACATGGGGTCTTTTGCTTGCAGGGACCTTGGTCAAACCCTCTGAGCTTTCTAATAATAATCCAGCTAAATATATAAGCGGGCTTATTTCAAAATCTGGAGAGATGCCAATTAGAAATGCTGTTCTTGCTGCAATGCATATATTGAGTAAAGAATTTGTAATGGGAAGAAACTTTGATGATATTTCAAAGTTAAAGGATATTGATAAAAATACCTTTTCATTCGATATGCTGGGTGAGGCTGCTAGAACAGATCAGCAGGCTAAAAAATATTTTCAAGCTTATCTTGAGGCAATCAAAGAAGTTAGCAAAATAAATTTAAAGACAGGCAATAAAAATGGGGTATCTGTAAAACTTTCTGCGCTATATCCAAGATATGAGACAAGAAAAATAGAAAGAGTTAGGGAGTTCTTATCAAAAAGGCTTTTAACGCTTATTCATACCGCAATAGAAAAAGATGTTGAAATTACAATTGATGCTGAAGAGCAAGATAGGCTCTCATTGAGTATAGATATTCTAGAAGAAGTATTGATGTCTGAAAAAGTGAAGGATTGGGAAAATATTGGGCTCGCTATACAAGCCTATGGAAAAAGATCCTTGGACTTAATTGACTGGGTTGAGTCAATGCTTAAGAAAAGAGCTCCAATGCATGCAAGGCTTGTGAAAGGAGCTTACTGGGATTATGAAATAAAAAATTCGCAGGTATATGGGCACGAGGGATATTCAGTCTTTACCAAAAAAGCACATACGGATATATCTTATTTGGCATGTGCCGAAAAAATGCTTTCCATTAAAAATCTATTACCAAAATTTGCTACACATAATGCACATACTATCGCTGCTATTCATCAAATGGGTGGTAAGAGCAGCTTTGAGTATCAGCGACTTTTCGGAATGGGTGAGCTTCTTTACAAAAGTGCTCAAGTTATTCTTGGAGAAGATAATAAAACAACAATATATGCACCAATAGGTAAATATAAAGATCTCCTCCCATATTTGGTAAGAAGACTCTTGGAGAATGGTGCAAACAGTTCATTTATTAATAGGCTCTTGGATCCAGACACCGACTCTCTTTGGTTGGCAGAAAGCCCAGTTAAAAAAATTTCTGAGGAGAAAAAAGAAATCCCAGTCCCAGTTAATATTTTTAATGATCGATTAAATTCTAAAGGTCTTGATCTTTCTGAACAAGCTAATCTTCATGAGCTAAAAACCTCTCTTAAAAAATATGAGAATATAACAAAAAAAGTTGAATCAATTTATAATCATAGAAATCCCAGCGACTCCATGGAGCATATACTAAAGTCTTTATCGAATAGATCCCAGACAGGCATCGCATATTTTGATTCTTGCGATGAAATTGAGAAAGTATTCTCAAGTTGTAAGAGGTCAACATGGGCAGAAACGTCGGTTATTTACAGAGCAGAGGTTTTAAATAAAATTGCAGATTTTATTGAAAATAATCCTCATGAACTTCTTTACTACCTTATACATGAAGCTGGGAAGCATATTGAGGATGCTATTGATGAAATAAGAGAGGCTGTAGATTTTTTAAGGTATTACAGTGGAGAGGCAATCAAGCTTCAAGGCACTCCTAATAAATTAAATGGTCCAACGGGTGAAGAAAACATCCTTATGTATAATCCAAGGGGAAGATTTCTCTGTATTAGTCCATGGAACTTTCCAGTTGCTATTTTAGTTGGCCAAATAAGTGCTGCGCTTGCTACAGGCAATGATGTCATTTCAAAGCCATCAGAACATACTCCAATTCTAGCAAGTATTATTGTTAATATTTTTCATAGTCATGGCATTCCCATAGAAGCTCTTCAACTTGTTCTTGGTGATGGATTAAGTGGATCTGTTTTAACAAAGGCTAAAAATTTAAAAGGTGTTGCCTTTACTGGATCAACTACTACGGCAAGAAAAATTCAATCAAGTCTTACTGAAAATCATAATGAGTTGATTAAGTTTATAGCAGAAACAGGTGGCCTTAATTGTATGATAGTCGACTCTAGCGCTCTTTTAGAACAAGTTACTGATGATGTTATTCGTTCAGCCTTTAATAGTGCTGGACAGAGATGTTCGGCATTAAGAGTTCTGATCATTCAGGAGGATATCTATGATGATGCAAAAGAAATGATCACCGGAGCAATGCAAGTTCTGGATCTTGGGCCAACTGAAGATTTCAATAACGACATTGGTCCGATAATATCTAAGGAGGCGTTTTATAAATTAAAAGACTACATAGAACGCGCCTCAGTTGACGGGAGAAATATTATTCAGGCCCAAAATTATATTGATGATATATATGTACCGCCAACAATCATTGAGATTGAGTCACTATCAGAATTAGAATCTGAACAATTTGGACCAATTCTTCATCTTATGAAGTTTAAGTCCGGCAATGTTCAAGGTGTAGTAGAAGAAATTAATAAACTCAATTATGGATTAACGCTTGGCGTCCATACTCGAGTCGAGTCTAGGGCTGACGAAATTGCTAATGCTGCAAATGTAGGGAATGTTTATATTAATCGAGATATTGTAGGCGCTGTTGTTGGCGTTCAGCCATTTGGAGGAGAAGGCCTGTCAGGAACAGGGTGTAAGGCTGGCGGGCCAAACTATTTATCTCAATTTGTTAATGAACAAGTGGTTTCTAAAAATGTAGTTGCTTTTGGAGGCAACACAGAACTTTTAAATCTTCAAACTGAAAAATGATAGGATTCAAAAAGGTTCCAACAAAGCTGGTTATTGGGATATTCTTTCTACTAATAGCTTTGGTGCTTCTTCTCTATCTTGATCTAACTTCCGAGCAGCCCCCTGCTGAAGAGGAGATAGCATACAGTGAAGCTATTGAAGGCGCTCCTTTGGAAGTTGTCTCGCAGCAAACTTACGAAGTAAAAGATGGTGAAATTCTTTCAATCATATTTGAGAAGTTCAAGGTTCCATTAAATACTCAGTATAAAATTTACAGCTTAAAAGAGGCTAACTTAGTCACAAATATAAGGCCTGGAAATAGAATTATATTTACTTATCTAGGCAATGAACTAACAAATATAGCGATAGTAAAAGATAAGCTGTCTTCTATTGAGATTTCTATTGGACAAAAAATAATACTCAATAAAGTTACAAATAATATTGAAACTATTTCATCCTTTGCTGGAGGAACAATATCAAGCTCTTTTTATGAAGATGCCTCTGCCTCAGGAATGCCTGATAGTGTGATCATGGATCTTGCCTACATCTTTGGATGGGATATAGATTTTGTTTTTGATATTAGAAAGGGTGACACTTTTTCTGTGATCTATGAAACTCCATATTCTAAGGGCGAAATGGTAGAGAATGGTGACATCTTGATAGCAGAGTTTACTAATCAAAATAAAACTTACGTAGCAAATAGGTTTATTGATCAAGGAGGAAAAAAGGGCTACTTTGATAACAACGGTGAAAACTTACAGAAAGCCTTCCTAAGAGCCCCCTTAGAGTTTTCTTATATTAGTTCCCACTTTAATCCAAACAGAATGCACCCTGTTCTGCATACCATAAGAGCTCACAATGGTGTTGATTATGCTGCACCAAGAGGCTCTCCTGTTAGGGCCACGGGATCTGGGAGTGTTGAATTTGTTGGAGTTCGCAATGGTTGTGGTAAAGAAATTGTTTTAAAACATACCAATGATTATTCTACTAGGTATTGCCATTTAAATAAGTTTGAGAGCAAAGTAAAAAAAGGAAGGAAAATTCAACAAGGACAGGTTATTGGATATGTTGGCAGTACTGGGCTCGCTACTGGCCCCCATCTCCATTATGAGTTCAAAATTGGCAATAAACATACCGACCCAGTAAAGATAAAGCTCCCATCTGCAGAGCCACTTTCTAGCAAATTAAAAATGGATTTTGATATCCTTTTTAAAAAAAATAAATTAATGTTGGATGATATGAGAAAGTTCTCAAGCAAAAATGAAAATGGGTAAGTCAATATATATAGGCGTTATGACCGGAACAAGTTGTGATGCTATAGATGTATCTTTTATAACAGTTAATCAGAAAGTTAATCTAGAATTTTTTCATAGCATCAAAATTCCAAAAAAAAATCAAACTGAGATAAAAAATTTAATAGAGTCTAGTGAGATTTCATTAAGCTCACTAGGTAAGATAAATAAAGAAATTGGTGAGATGTATTCAAGGGCAATTGAAAAGTCTATCTTGCTGAGCGGGGTTCAAAAGAAAGATATAAAGAGTATTGCTTTATCAGGCCAAACTGTCTGGCATGAAATAAATAGAGGTAAGGGATTTTCGATGCAGCTTGGAGATCCAAATATCGTAGCAGCTGATTTAAACATACCTGTAATAGATAATTTAAGAGGGATGCATATTGCTATTGGCGGTCAAGGAGCCCCTCTTGTTCCAGAATTTCATCACAATATTTTTTATAAAAAGAATAAAAAATCTCTTGTTGTAAATATTGGAGGAATTTCTAACTTTACTTATATCAAGAATAAAAATGATTTTTTTGGGAGTGATATTGGGCCAGGAAATGCATTAATGGATGCATATTGTCAAAAAAACCTTGATAGGCCTTTTGATAAAAATGGTTCTGTAGCATCAAAAGGTATTGTTTTGCAAAAGGAATTGAAACGCTTAATGTCATTGAAATTTTTTGATGAGCCCTTTCCAAAATCAACAGGCAAGGAGCTATTCAATTATGAATTGATTGGCAAAACTCTCTTATCTGAGTCGCCAAAAGATATATTGGCTACACTAACCGAATTTACAGCCACATCTATTCATGTTGCAGTTCAAAAAAATAATATATCTCCTCATGATGTTGTTATATGTGGTGGTGGTGTAAAAAATAAGTTTTTAGTTGAAAGAATCTCTGAGCTATTAAATATTTCTGTTACAACTTCTGAGGACGAGGGTTTTAATTCTCAAGCTATAGAGTCAATGGCCTTTGCTTGGTTTGGTTTTAGAAGATTGAATAACATTCAATCTATAGTTCAGATGAGTAATAAAATTTCAAAAAAAGCTTTACTGGGAACACTGACAAGCTCTAAATAGTAAAGGATTCTCCGCACCCGCAGGTAGTTTTGGCATTTGGATTATTAATTATGAATTTTGCACCTGACAGGTCTTCTTTAAAATCTAAAGTTGACCCATAAAGATAGGGATAAGACATTGAGTCCAGTAGCACGGAAAAGTCTTTAAACTTAATTATGTCATCATCAAAAGCCTCATCATTATCAAATTTAAATCCGTATTGAAATCCAGAACAGCCGCCTCCAGTTACGTAAACTCTAAATTTTGAAGATAAGCCATCGTCATTGGACATAACTTGTCTAATTCTGCACATGGCAGCCTCTGTGAGTTCTATAGAATTATTGATTTCAGTAGTCATAATTAACCTTAATATACTACATTTATAATATTTATTACTTAACAGAATAAATTTTCATAACAGTATAAAATAATAGATATGAATCTATATCTTATTTTCAAGTCCTTTCATATCTTCTTTATGGTTGCATGGTTCGCTGGAATATTTTATCTGCCTAGGCTTTTTGTTAATCACATAGAGACTTCTAATCAGGATATTAAGAATCAGCTTTTAGGTATGGAAAAGCGTCTAATAAGATTTATTACGCCTTTTGGCATTTTGTCGGTTTTATTTGGTCTTCTAATGGCTTATCTTTCAGGTAGTTTTTATAATTTTCTATCACAAAATTGGATCTTATTAAAAATAAGTATAGTTTTTGCTTTAATTTGGTATCAGATCTCTTGCTATCAAATAATAAAAAAACTTGAATGTAATAGTCTTAAGTGGAGCTCATTTAAAATGAGATTATTTAACGAATTGCCAGTACTATTTTTAATAGTGGGCATATTTGCTGCAGTATATAAATTTTAAATTGCTTTTTTATGTGGGTTCATTTTTTGATATGATTACGCCCTTTCCAAGGACACTTATAAATTGAATAAAATAGAAAAATCATTAGAGCTTTTTTTGGAAGCAAAGCAACTTATGCCTGGAGGGGTGAATTCTCCTGTTCGTGCATTTAAGAATATCAAGAGTAACCCAATATTTTTTAAAAGTGCTAAAGGGCCTTTTTTATATGATGTTGATGATAATAAATATATAGATTACATAGGATCATGGGGTCCAATGATAATGGGACATTCTCATGAAAAAATTATCGAGGCAGTCAAGAGACAAGTAGAGCTTGGAACAAGTTATGGCGCTCCTACTGGATTAGAGACTGATGTAGCCAAGCTTATTAAGCAAGCTGTGCCAAGTATTGAAAAGATTAGAATGGTTAACTCTGGTACAGAGGCAACTATGAGCGCCATAAGGCTGGCAAGAGGGTTTACCAATAAAGAAAAGATTATAAAATTTGATGGTTGCTACCATGGCCATGTTGATTCGTTATTAATAAAAGCTGGTTCTGGTGTTTCTACCTTTGGCTTACCAGATTCTCCTGGAGTTCCAAAAGACTTAGCTAAATTAACTTATAGTGTTCCTTATAACGATATAGATGCGTTTACAAAAATTTTTGAAGAAATAAAGGATGATGTGGCCGCGGTTATTGTAGAGCCTATTGCAGGCAATATGGGGTTTGTTCCTGGATCTGAAAACTTTCTTAGAACTATAAGAGAGATAACTATTAAAAATAACTCATTATTGATTTTTGATGAAGTTATGTCTGGTTTTAGAGTTTCTTTGGGTGGGGCCCAAGAAATATACAATATAAAGCCTGATCTTACTGCTTTAGGTAAAGTTATTGGAGGAGGTCTCCCGGTTGGAGCTTTTGGTGGCTCTAAAAAAATAATGGATTATCTTGCTCCAGAAGGACCGGTATATCAAGCGGGCACATTATCTGGAAATCCATTAGCCATGTCTGCTGGATCTGCATTGTTAAAGCTATTAATAGAAAAAAAACCTTACGAAGAACTTGAGAGCAAATCGTATAGACTGCTTGAAAGTATGTCAGAGATTATGCAAGCAAAAGGTATTGAATTTTCTCACTCACAAATTGGCGGAATGTTTGGCTTCTTCTTTTCTGAAAAACTACCTCAAAACTTTAACGAAGTTGCAGCAACAGATGATGCTCTTTTCATAAAGTTCCTTACTCAATGTATGCTTCATGGGATATATTTTGCTCCCTCTAAGTTTGAAGCAGGCTTTATTTCTTCAACACATTCAGATGAAGTCATTGATATGACACTTTCAAAAATTGAAAAAATTATGGAGAAATTTTAAATGCAATATGACATTAGTGCCCTTGGAAATGCATTGGTTGATACTCAGTTTATGGTTGATTATAAGTTTCTTGAAGAGTTTGGATTAGAGGCAAATCAAATGGTTCTTGTTTCTGCAGAGGATCAAAAACCAATTCTTGAGAAACTTCAAAGCCTTAGTTATGAATCTGTATCGGATTGTGGAGGCTCTGCTACAAACTCTCTAGTTGCAGCTTCAAACTATGGATCAAAGTGTCATCACGTTTGTAGAGTGGCTGACGATAAAGATGGCAATATGTATATAAAAAGTCTTAAGCAGGCTGGTGTAGCTCATATAGGAATTAGTGATAGAAATGGCAACCTTCCTACTGGAAAATGCTTAATTCTTGTTACGCCTGATGCAAAAAGAACGATGATTAGCATGTTGGGTGTTAGTGAATTCTTAGGCAAAGAGGACATAGATTATGGTGTAGTTGAAAACTCTAAAATTTTCTACATTGAAGGCTATATGGTTACAAGCGAGGATAACTTTAATGCAGTTATTTCAGTTCTTGAGCATCTAAAGGGTAAAAATATTATTAAGGCTTTGTCACTGGCAGATGCTGGACTTGTTAAAATTTTCAAGGAAAGATTTAATAAAATAGAGTCATATGGGATTGATTTAATTTTCTGTAATGATGATGAGGCGATTGCTTTCTCAGAGACTCAATCCATTGATAAGGCTATCTCTTTCTTTAAAGAAAAAAATTATATTACTGCTATAACAAAAGGGGCCGATGGTAGTTCTGTAGTTTCAAATGGCGAAGAGATAAATGCTCCTGCTGAAAAAATAGAACCAATTGATACTAATGGAGCTGGGGATATGTTCGCAGGCTCATTCATGCATGCATACTTAAAAGGATATAATCTATCAGAGTGCTCTTCATTCGCAAACTACGCATCATCCCTTGTAGTTACAACATTTGGGCCTAGAGTGCCTAATAACAAATACAAGGAAATTCTAAATAAATTAAGAAAAAGCTAGTAAATATGTCCTCTATCTGATATTTTCTCCAACCTAAAAAACTAATAAAAGTAATGCCTGCAAAAAAAACAACAGAAACAAAATCAAAATCTACAAAAAAAGTAGCTGCTAAGAAGCCTGCAGCTAAAAAAGTAGTGGCCAAGAAATCAGCTAAAAAAGTAGTGGCCAAGAAATCTGCGGTAAAAAAAGTTACTGCAAAGAAGGCGCCTGCAAAAAAATCAGTGGTTAAGAAAAAGCCTAAACTTAAAGTTGTAGCAACTACAAATAAATCAAAAATTGCTCCTTATAAAGCAAAGAAAAAAGAAAAATATATGAGTGCTGCAATGAAAAGACATTTCACAGCTGTTTTGCTGAATTGGAAAGAGCATCTTTTTGATGAAATGCAAAAAACCTTTGCTCACTTGAAAACAAAAGGCGAAACATATGCAGATCCTATTGATAGAGCCTCTCAAGAAGAGGAGTTTGCATTTGAACTGAGAACAAGAGATAGAGAAAGAAAACTGACTAATAAAATTAGCATCTCTTTAGATAAGATAAAAAATGATGATTATGGTTGGTGTGATTCATGTGGTGATGAGATAGGAATAAAAAGACTTGAAGCAAGGCCGACTGCAACTCATTGCATTGATTGCAAAACTCTAGATGAAATCAAAGAAAAGCAATTAAATGGTTAATCATCTTACGGATATGATAATTTTGACGAGACGATTTGTTAGATAACAAAAAAATCAGCAAGTTTGCAATCTCAATTGTAGACGAACTTCAGAAAAATAATTATGAGGCATACCTTGTGGGTGGTTGCGTTAGAGATATATTGTGCAATATGTCTCCAAAGGATTTTGACATAGCCACCAATGCTACTCCAGAACAGGTTAGAAAAGTATTTAAAGCATCTAGGATAATTGGAAAAAGATTTAGGCTTGTTCATGTTTTTAATAGGAATGAATTAATAGAAGTAGCAACCTTTAGATCAGATGCTGGATCTAGCAATAATCAAATAGTTAAGGATGATCAAGGAAAAATCTTAAGAGATAATATTTGGGGCAGCATTGAAGATGATTGCAAGAGAAGAGATTTTACCCTAAATGCCCTCTACTATTGCCCTATTTCAGAGGAGATAAAAGATTTCAGTGATGGCCTAGTCCATATAAAGAAAAAAATAATTGTCTCCCTTGGTGATCCGCAGAAAAGATTTGAAGAAGACCCGGTTAGAAGCATAAGAGCTATACGATTTAGCTCTAAACTTAATTTTAAATTAGAAAACACAGTTAAAGATGCTATTTATGATAAAAGCTATTTGCTTGCAGATATATCTAATGCAAGAATGTTTGATGAGTTTTGTAAAATATTTCTAGGTGGTGATGGTGAAAAAAATCTTAATAAATTAGAGTCATTTGGTCTATTAAAATATCTCATTGCTACTAATCCTGATAATGATTATGCCAAGAAGGTTATGCTAGAAGCGGTTAAGAATACTGACTCTAGAGTTAAAAATAATCAGTCAAAAACCCCTGGATTTCTAATAGCTGCTCTTCTTTGGCCTGCTTTATTAAAGGAATGTTCAAATAAAGAAGGCATAAACATTAGGAAGTTCTTTAGATCCATGGATAAAGTTCTCAAGAATCAACAACAGAAAACAGCAATACCAAGAAAGTTTTATAATTACATAAAAGACATTTGGATCCTTCAGCTCAAGCTCCATAGCAGAATTGGCAATCAGCCATACAAGCTTATAAGACACCCAAGATTTAGAGCTGCTTTTGATTTTATGCTTGTAAGAGAAAGAGCGGCAAAAATTAAAGTTGGTCCTGGTGACTGGTGGGATAAATTTCAAAAGGATGATGACGCCCTTAAAAGAAAACTTATCGACTCAATCAAAGAAAAAAGTGATGAAGATTCATATAAAAAATTTGGATTCTCCGAGGAGTTGAGATAATCTAATAGAAAATAAATTTTATTTAGATGAACCCAGCATTCGACGAAGCACCACTTCCAAAATACATAGCTGTTGAGGGCCCAATTGGAGTTGGAAAAACAACTTTAGCTAATAAGATTGCTAATACATTTAATTATGATGCTTTCTTGGAAAGTCCAGCAGAAAACCCTTTCTTAAAAAACTTTTATAAAAACCCAAGTCAATCTGCACTTGCTACTCAATTATTTTTCTTGTTTCAGCGAATGCAGCAGATTCAAGATCTCAAACAGAGAAGTTTATTTGAAAGTGTGAGGGTTGCTGATTTTCTAATCCAGAAAGATAGATTGTTTGCTGAAGTAACTCTGTCGCAAGAAGAAATGAATTTATATGATAATGTTTATGATCATCTAACCATAGATGCTCCAACTCCAGATCTAGTTATTTACCTTCAGGCTCCAATAGATGTCTTAAAGGAAAGAATTACTAAAAGAGGAAACATTAATGAGCAATTTCTTACATTAGATTATTTAGAAAGGCTTAATGATGCATACTCAAGGTTCTTTTTATATTATGAAGAATCTCCACTGCTGATAATTAATGCCGCCGATATTAACTTAGAATCTAATGATAGTGATTATGAATCCTTGATAACAAAAATTATATCAAACCCAAAAGGTAAGAATTTTATAAATCCTCAGCCTTCTATTATCTAAATTGTGACAAAAGAAAAAATATATAGCCCGAAATCTCATGCGAAAAACCCTCATCTTAATAGCATGGAAGAATTTCAGTCTATGTATGAGCAATCAATTGATGATCCTAATCTTTTTTTTTCAGAACTGGCAAAAGACAATCTTTCTTGGAGTAAAGGTTTTGATAAAACTCATAACGGAAAATTTTCAGATACAGGTTGGTTTGAAGGTGGAGAGCTTAATGTAAGCTATAACTGCATTGATAGGCATCTAAAAGAAAATGCCAGCAAGACTGCAATTATCTGGGAGGGAGATGAGGTTGGTAACTCCAAACAAATAACATTCCAAGAACTGCATGATGAGGTTTGTAGGTTTGCAAATGTATTAAAAAATTTAGGCGTAAAAAAGGGCTCTAGGGTTTGTATATATATGCCAATGATTCCTGAGGTTGCTTTTGCAATGTTTGCTTGCACAAGAATAGGCGCAATTCATTCAGTTGTATTTGGAGGTTTTTCACCAGAATCGCTCAAAGACAGAATTATTGATGCTAGCTGTGAAATAGTTATTACTGCTGATGAGGGAATGAGAGGAGGAAGGTCTGTGCCTCTTAAAAAGAATGTAGATGAAGCAGTTTCAAAATGTAGTGTAGTTAAAAATGTTTTAGTTGTAACAAGAACATCAGCAAAAATACCTTGGAATGATGCCTTGGACGTTTGCTACTCAAAAGTCTCTAAAGATGTTAAACCTATATGTGATATTGAACCTATGGCGGCTGAAGATCCAATGTTCATATTATATACATCTGGTTCAACAGGAAAGCCAAAGGGGGTATTGCACTCAACTGCAGGATATTTACTTGGAGCTCATATAAGTTTTAAATACATATTTGGTATAAGGCCTGACGATAAGTATTGGTGTACTGCTGATGTTGGGTGGATAACAGGTCATACCTATATCTTATATGGGCCTTTATCAAATGGAACGACAACACTAATGTTTGAAGGAGTTCCTACATACCCCACAGCTTCAAGGTGCTGGGAGATATGTGATAAATATGATCTCAGTATTTTTTATACTGCTCCCACAGCAATAAGAGCATTGATGGCGCAAGGCAATGAACCTGTTCTTTCAACAAATAGATCAAGCTTGAGAGTATTAGGCACTGTTGGTGAGCCAATCAATCCTGAGGCTTGGGATTGGTATTACAAGATAGTGGGTAACTCAAATTGCGATATAGTTGATACCTGGTGGCAAACAGAAACGGGGTCAGTGCTTATTTCGCCAATATCTGGAATTACTCCCACGAAACCAGGATCAGCAACACTTCCTTTTTTCGGAGTTAAGCCAGCTCTTTACGATGAAAAAGGTAACACATTGGACGGAAATAATTCTGGTAATTTAGTTATTGAATCTTCATGGCCAAGCCAAATACGAACGGTGTATGGTGATCACAAAAGAATGATTGATACCTATTTCAAAATGTACGATGGAATTTACTTTACTGGTGATGGGGCTAGAAGAGATTCTGATGGCTATTACTGGATTACAGGCAGAGTCGATGACGTTCTTAATGTATCTGGCCATAGACTAGGAACAGCAGAAGTTGAAAGCTCTCTAGTTCTTCATCCTGACGTTGCTGAAGCGGCTGTTGTTGGTTTTGAGCATCCTATTAAAGGTCAGGGTATATATGCCTATGTTACTTTGATGACAGGAAATGTATTTACTGAAGACTTAAGATTAGAGTTAAGAAATTTTGTTGGAAAAGAGATAGGTGCTATAGCTAAACCTGATCTTATTCAAAATGCTCCTGGGCTTCCTAAGACTAGATCAGGGAAAATTATGAGACGTATTCTTAGAAAGATTGCTGAAGGAGATTTTAATTCTCTTGGTGACACTTCTACACTAGCAGACCCTTCCGTAGTGAATGATCTAATTATTAACAAGCAAAGTTTGAATTGATGAAGTGTACCTTTGCAGTACTATTTTTAATGGCTTTATTGTCAGGATGTGCAATAAAAGTTGAAGATTTTAATTCAAGTGGACCAATTTCGTCATCAAGCATGATTGGCTGTATGCAAAAACCCATGAATCATCAATCAATAACTTCAAAAAAAGGTATTGTAATAAATAGTTCAGAGAGCGTAACAAACTGTATCAATAATGACTCTGAACTATCAACAAAAAATATAAATAGATCCATATTATTAAAAAAGAAAAAGATTGAAGTAAAAAAGCAGGTCAATACAGACAGTAAGTTTAAAAAAGAAGTTAAAGATGCAGCAGATAAAAAAGAATTTGAAAATATAGAAAAAGCAGTTACTGAGAAGATTAATTAATACAACGCCAAAGATTTCCATCAAGCTCTACAACCCTATCATGTTCTAATTTTAGAAGATGAGCTTCCAAGCTAGCAAGGGCAATTCTGTGAAGTTTTGGGTCAACATCATCATAAACTGAAAGAACTAAATCTTCTAAAGAGATTTTTCCTTTTTCTTGTAATTTATTAATTACCTTAGTCTCTCTTTCCAGCCTATGATTAACTATCCAGTCTACTGTCTCAAATGGCCTTTCTATAAATTCGCCATGTCCTGGAGCAAGAAAATCTATTTTGTAATTTTTAAGCTTTTTGAGTGAAAGCAAATAATCTCTCATATCTCCATCTGGTGGAGCTATAACAACTGTAGATCCTTGCATAATATGATCGCCTGTAATTAAACAATTGACTTCTTTAATTAAATAACAAAGATGATTTGATGCATGTCCAGGGGTATGAACCGCTTCAATGGTGTACTCATCTGTTTCTATTAAATCGCCGTCTTTAAGGTGTAATGTTGGCACAAAGCTCTCATCTTGGTATTGCATGTTATCCAGTATGGTCATCCCCATTACTGGAACATTTAATTTTTTTGAAAGAGGCATTGCTAGGGGCGAATGATCCATATGGGTATGAGTAACAAGAATTCTCTTTATTCTATCTCCATAAGCATCAAGAATATTTTTAGTATGTGATTCGTCAATAGGACCAGGATCTATCAAGGTAAGGTCATTAGTTCCTATAATGTATGTATTGGTTCCTCCTCCAGTAAAAACACCTCCGTTAGGAGCTGTAATTTTTTTTATTAGCGCGTCATCAAGCATCTTCGTAACCCTCATCACCTGGAAGTAATCCAACCCAGGTGCCTTCTTTTTTAAAAAATTTTGGGAGTATTGATGGGCGGTCAATTGGTTTAATATTCTTTTTTGCCATAATTAACTCTTCAACTGATTTAAAGCCACAGCAGCTTTCAAGATTTTTAATTGTTGGCATGATCATTTGCATTCCACCAGAGCTTGCTTCCTTTAAAGCATCTTCTGGAGTTATCCATAGGCTATCTGTTATCTCCTTGCCATCATGCTCATCATTCTGAAGACTTGGTACTTTTGCTACAAAAAACCTAGTATTGAATCTTCTTTTCTCTATTTCTGGAGTTATCCAATGAGACAATGGACAGATATTGCTTAAAGAAAGGTATAGTTTTTCTTTCACCAACATTTCACAGAATGATAGCTCACCATTATTAATGCTATTCCTATAATCTTTAAGTTTTTTGTTATGCAAAGAGTCCTCTCCCAACTGTCTCCCTGAAAGCTCAGCCATTAATATTCCTACTTCTTCAAAGGATTCTCTTATTGCTGCAACCCAGTAAGCCAATCCTCCAGAGCCTATGTTTAGCTGGAATGATGCTTCTGCATCATCTAATTTTCTGCATAGTGCTGATATCTCACTGCCTTCGTCATCTTGATCAACTTTTCCACCAGGAAATACATATAAATTTTCAAATGGTGGTCTTTTTGATCTCTTAACCATTAAAACTTTTGGTCCTTCTAAGGAATCTTTAAAAAGCAAAACAGTCGCAGCTGGTATAAGGCTATTTTTATTCATAAAATTATTATATATGCCTTAGAATACATATTATGAAAATTTCTAGAAATCTTAATGATGACATAGCTCACGCTCCTGAATGGTTCCATGAGGCCATCAATTATAATCCTGAGGAAAAGATTCTGAATGACAAAAAAGGTGACATTAGTTATTCATTTTGGAAGTCAAAGTCTGATACAACAAACCTTATTATCCTTATTCACGGAACTGGAGCTCATAAAAGATGGTGGTTCCCAATTGCCCCTCGTCTGAACTCAAATGCACACGTCATATCAATAGATCTTCCTGGAATGGGAGACTCTGATTTTAGAGAAAGCTATAAAGTAGAAGATTTTGGGGATTGCGTAACTAGCGTTATAAGACATGAAAAACTTATTAATAATATCTCCTTCACTTATCTTGTTGGGCATTCGTTGGGCGGCCATGTTGCAGGCTTTGTTGCAACAGAAGAGAAGGAACTGATAGATGGACTAATGATAATAGATACATTTATTCGTCCACCAAACTATGATAATTCAGAGCACAAAAAAAATGGACCCCTAAGAATGATCAAGTACTATGAAGACAAGAAGAGCTTGCTTGAAAGGTTTAGACTAATGCCCAAGCAAGATTGTGAAAATGATTGGTACCTGAGATATATTGCTGAGCACTCTGTTAAAAATACAATAGATGGATGGCGATGGAAGTTTGATGACATGATGTTTACTGGCCTGGAGAGGTTATTTGGGTATGAATTTTCATTTAGTTGCCCTGCTGTTTTTGTTCATGGAGAGAATAGCCTTCTTACTTCAGGCAAATTATTAGAGAATGCAAAGAGAGCTTACTCAAATAAAATGAAATTTATAAATTTTAAAGATGCTGCTCACCATGTTCCACTGGATAAGCCTTTGGAGTTAATTGAATTAATACTTAAAGAGTCTAAGATTTAGATTTATGAATTATTTTTACTTTATTGCTTTCCTAACTTTATCTATATTAATTTTAATCAAACCGCTAACAAAAAATATTGCAAATAAGTTTATACAATTAAAAAATGTTAAGCCGATAGGCTATCTGACTATACTTCTGGGCATTTCCTGCATCGCTGTCGCAGTGAATCAAAGTGAATGGTATCAAACGATGTGGATGTTTGTGACATTTATAATAGGGCTTTTACTTATAGTGCGTGGGCTAGCTTTAATATTTTTTGCTAAACATATCAAAAGCTTGCTTGAAAAAATATTTAATCATTATTTTAAATGGATGGTGCCTATCTCATCAGTGCTTATATTTTTAGCCTTTGTAATTATTTCTCGTGATTATTTGGGGCCTGAAAAAAATATAGAAGTTTGTCAGTCTGACGAAATCATAGATGTGGTTTGTGGGTTTAAGAATCCTGAAGATATAGTGGTGCTCCCTGATGATGAATGGATGCTCATAAGCGAGTTTGGTGGGATTGATCCCTTTGGAAAGGATGCATCTTCATTCTTAAAGCTATTTAACATTAAAGCTAAAAAAATCGTTGATATTGAATTAACCTTTGGTACAAATGAGTGGGGTCAAGATGATTGTAAAAGAAATGAAAATGAGAGCTTTAACACTCATGGGATAGATCTTATTAAAAGAAATGATGGTAAATATCAACTAGGGGTAATAAATCATAAGCCTAGAGAGACGGTCGAAATGTTCGAGCTAGTTAAAAAAGATAAAGACTGGGAAATAGAATGGAGGGGTTGTATTGTTGCTGATCCAGAGATTTATTTAAATGATATTGCATTCTTAAAAAATGGCAATTTCTTTACAACGTATATGTTTGATAGAGGCTTGACTTGGAATAGATGGCTTTTGGATGTCCTTTTTAAACCCAATACAGGGCATGTTAAGTACTGGGATGGTAGAGATTTTTCAATTCTTGAAGGCTCTTCTGGAAGTCAGCCAAATGGTATTAGCTTGGACGAGGAATCTGGGACTCTTTACATTGCATATAATACTGGTGACTATGTAAAGAGCTATGACATTAACAAAAAAGAGATAAAAAACGCTTTTTTTGTTCAAAGCCCAGACAATATAACTATTAAAGATGGCTCTATATGGGTAACTGAACTAAACCATCAGCCTGGCGATTCATCAACTTGTATAGAATCAATAGCCTGCTCTTTGCCTTTCACTATAATTGAGCTTGATAAAGATACGTTAAAAATGATTAGTAAATATAAAATTAAAGAATCGGCATTTGGTCTACCAACAGTTGCAGTGCCTCATGATAATTATGTATACATTGGCTCTTTTCATGCAGATAGGATTGCATACCTGCCAATAAGATAACAAATTTATGCTTGAAAATAGTCTTACCTATAAAGATATAAAAAAAATTTTACCCAAAAGGTTAAAAAATTCTCATAAAGGTAACTATGGTAGGATCCTTGTTATTGGCGGTGACACTGGAATGGGTGGTGCAGCAATACTTACTTCAGAGTCTGCCCTAATGTCAGGAGCTGGCTTGGTAACTCTATTAACAAAAGAAGAAAATTTAACTCCATCATTAATAAGAACGCCTGAGGTAATGGCCTTTAGTACCTCAAAATTTGAGAATTTTCATTCTTATTTTAAAGAAATTGATACGGTTGTGTGTGGGGTAGGATTTGGTGCAAGTGATTGGTCTGAAGAAGCGCTTATCCGAACAATTGAGTGTTGTGAAAACAGATCACTAAATTTAATTATAGATGCAGGGGCTCTTCGCTTACTTGCAAATATAAAGGCTAAAGAAATTAAACTTCCTAAAAATTTAATTCTTACTCCTCATCCAGGAGAAGCAGCTGAGCTGCTAAAAAAAGATGTTGACTATATTCAGAGCAATAGGATTAATTGCGCAAAAATGATAGGTAAAAAATTTAATGCTCATGTGATACTTAAAGGCTATCAAACAATAATTTTCTCAAATAGAATATATAAATCTCTCGAAGGGGGTCCTGAGCTTGCTATTCCTGGAAGCGGAGATGTATTAGCTGGCCTAGTTTCTGCTATGGTATCTCAGAATATTAGCATAGAAGATGCTTGTAGGATTGGTGTGGCAGTTCATGGGAAAGCAGGAAGTAACTTCAAAGATGAGATTGGTGAAATAGGCCTAAAGTCTACTGAGTTAATACAAAATATTAGAAAAATAATAAATTTATGAAGAAAATTATTTTAGAGAACGAGGATGCAACAAATAAACTTGGCTTAAAGCTAGCTGAAAGTATAAAAAACTGCAATTCTAAAAATATTGAAATTCATCTTCACGGAGATCTTGGTGCAGGAAAGACATTTATATCGAGATCAATAATTACAAATTCTGGATGGGATGGGATGGTCAAAAGCCCCACTTACACACTATGTGAAGAATATGAATTAAACAAAATTATTTTTCTTCATATTGATTTATATAGATCTGATGATATTGAAGATATAGATCTTTTAGACATAGACAGAGAGACTGAAAAGAAGAAAGTTGTCGTTATAGAATGGCCTGAAAAATTAAAAACAAAAAGAGCCCCCGATATGGAGGTTTTTCTTAAGCATAAATCAAAAAAGAGGGAGGTTTCTGTTAAGATTCACTCAAAGGAATTGCAAAAAACTCTAAATCTTTAAAATAATGAAAAAATATTTATTTATTTGTATATTTTTTTTAGCATTTAATTTGTCATCAAATGAAGTTACGTTTGTTGATGTTAAAGAGTTGAATGATTCATCGATAGAAGTTTCATATAAATTAGATAAAGTTTCGTTTGTCAGATCATATGCTCTTAAAGAGCCATCAAGAATTGTTCTTGAAATTGAAGATTCAAATATAAAGTCTCTAAAGACAAGATCTTTTAATTTTCCAATAAAGCAAATTAGGGCTGCTCAAAATAAAAATACAACCAAACTTGTGATTGACCTTTATGAATACGTCGACTGGGAGAAGCCTGTTCAAGAAAAGACATCAGAGGGAATTTTTTTAAAACTAAAGTTAAAAAGAAATAGGAAAAATTTAAAAAATACTCGAGATATAGTTGTTGCAATCGATGCCGGACATGGTGGCAGAGATCCGGGAGCAGTTGGTTCAAACAATGTCTTGGAAAAAGATATAACATTGCTAATTGCAAAAGAGTTAGAAAGAACATTGCGAGATGTTGATGGTTATTCTCCAAAAATGATAAGAGTTGGAGATGAGCTAATTGATCTAAATGAAAGATATCTTTCCTCTAGAAGAATGGGTGCCGATATATTTATATCAATTCATGCAGATGGATTTAGACTTTCATCGGTTAAGGGTGCATCAGTATATATATGGTCAGAAAAAGCCTCATCAATTGCTGCAGAAAATCTATCTAAAAAAGAGTTAGCTTCAAAAATAGGCAAGATCGCTATTGATGATTTTGATGAAGATAAGGCAAGGGAGGATTTTCCTAATATCTATAAATTAAAGATAGAAGGTAGTAAAAGGCTTGGTAATGAAATTTTATCTGAGCTTAGAAAAGATCCATATACAAAGCTTCATAAAAAGAATATTGAGTTTGCAGATTTTAGGGTCCTTAAATCATTTGATACCCCATCCGTACTAATAGAATCTGGGTTTATGACAAACCCAGACGATGCAGAAAGACTCAAGGGTAAACCAGGACGAAGAATGATTGCAAGATCTATATTTCTTGGATTGCATAATTATTTTAAAAACCAGCCTGTTGCAGATAGTGTCTTTGAAAAAGATTCCAAGCACGTAATGTATGAAATTCAAAAGGGTGATGTTTTATCAGAAATTGCAGTAAGGTTTGGGCTATCAGTAGAAACTATTGAGATTGAAAATCAACTTGAAAATAAGTCTATATATCCTGGACAGATAATTAGACTGAAAATCTAAGAGAAATCGACTGGATCAATGTCAAATGACCACCTGACTTTCTTTGATTCCTTTAAATCATCTATCTCCTTGGCTAGATAAGTTAAAACCCTATTTAAATAGACCCTATTGGAAGTCTGTATATATAGCGAATGTTTATAAGAACCCTTTGTTTTTGAGATAAAAGAAGGAAGCGGCCCAATTGTAAAAATATTTTTCTTTCCTCTTAAGATATTCTCTACTCTAGAAAGGAAATTAATATTATTTTGTTGAGTTGGAGATGTTGATCTTAGTATTGATGCGCAAGAATATGGAGGCAAACCTCCTAGCCTATTTTCTGCTAATTTTCTTTTTGCAAAAGACAGGTAGTCTCCATTCTTAATTTGATTGAGTGTTCTGTCTTCAGGATATCTTGTTTGTATAATAACTTTTGCTTCATTGCTATTTCTTCCTGCTCTGCCAGATACTTGAATAAGCAATTGTGATACCTTTTCTAAAGCATTTACTTCCGGACTTATCAAGCCATTGTCAGCATTAATTACCAATGTTAATGCTACATTGCTAAAATCATGGCCTTTAGCAAGCATCTGTGTTCCAACAAGAATTGCTGCGCCATTGCTATCTAGCCTTTCATATATTTGATTCATAGAATTTTTTTTCTTTGTAGAATCTTGGTCTATTCTTATTGTATTTACATGCGGGAAGCTCCTTATCAAAAAATCCTCTACCTTTTCTGTACCTAGACCAAGGAGCTCTATTTGGCTTGATGCACAATTTGGGCATGATTCTGGATTTCCATAAGCAGACTCGCACCTATGACAAACAAGTCTATTCCTTTCTTTATGATAGACGAGGTTTGACTCACATGATGAGCATTCCGCAGTCCAGCCACATGCATTACATTGAAGCAACGGGGCAAAGCCTCTTCTGTTAATAAATACTAAAACTTGCTTATTGTCTTTTAAAGTTCCGTCTATGGCCTCCAAAGACTCTGGCGCAATACCAGAAACCAGCTTCTTATTGTTTATATCTAAAATAATTAGTTTGGGTGGCTTTCTTCCATCTACTCTTTCGGGCATATCAACTTTATTAACTTTATTTTCTTCAACTAGTTTAAGAATTGAAAAAGATGGGGTTGCTGAACCAAGTAAGATTGGTATATTTTCTTTTTGAGCTCTTTTGATGCCTAGTTCACGAGCTGAGAATTTAAACCCTTCTGATTGCTTAAAAGATTGATCATGCTCCTCATCTATTATTACTAATCCAAGATTTTTTATAGGATTCATAATTGCAGATCTGGTTCCTATTACTATGCGGATCAAACCTGCTTTAGCTTTACTCCAAACCTTGAATCTTTGGAGTGGAGTTTGCCTTGAGTGATAAAGCCCAATTTCGCCATTAAACCTATTTGAAAAAACTTTATGGAGCTGAGGTGTTAAGTTTATTTCAGGTACAAGAATAAGTACTGATTTTCCATCGTTAATCAAATTTCTAGCTATATTAAGATATACCTCAGTTTTCCCTGATCCAGTAACACCATGAAGTAAACTAATATTAAAACTATTATTAATTTCTAATTGTTCAATGGCTTTAACTTGGGGTGCGGTAAGGCTTTGATGCATATCATTATTATTAATCTTGTAATCATCTTTCTGGATGTTTTCAATATTGGGTAGTTTTTTTTTATCGTTTCTGAGTAAATTAGGAGTGAATGTATGAAGAACCTCGCCTATAGGATGATGATAGTACTTTGATGCCCAAATGAGACAGTCAAAAATATGTTTTTCAAAAATGGGGTTGCTTTCAAGCACTTTATAAACTTCTTTTACTTTGTATGGAGGCTTGGATTTTAATTGTTCGATAACAATTCCCATCAAAACCTTGCTGCCAAATGATATTTGAACTCGCGTTCCTTTTGGAAGCATTGTGCTGCTCTTGTATGTAAATACTTCTCGAACAGGTATTGGAACTGCTATTTGAAAATAAAAAAAATTCATTTTTCCATTGTAAAGAAGAGGTTTTTTGTTATGATTCTCATCCAAATTTTGATTTTATTATGAAAAAAGATATACATCCTAAATACCGCGAAGTTTTATTCCATGATCCAAGTGCTGACAAGTTCTTTTTAATTCGTTCAACACTAGAAACAACTCAAACAAAAGAGTGGGAAGATGGTAAAACATATCCTTATTATACTCTTGATATCTCTTCTGCCTCTCATCCTTTTTATACTGGTAAGCAGAAAATTATTGATACAGGCGGTAGAGTACAGAAATTTGAAGAGAGATTTGGCAAGAAGTAATAAATTATCAATTTATTCCGGAACTACCGAATCCTTTCTCTCCCCTCTCAGATTTATTAAACTCCTTCACAATATTAAACTTTACCTGCGCTACAGGCACAATTATCATCTGAGCAATTCTATCACCAGGATTGATTGTAAATAATTTATTAGAGCGATTCCATGCTGGAACCATCATTTCGCCTTGATAATCGGAATCAATCAAGCCTACTAAGTTGCCTAAAACTATTCCGTGTTTTGATCCAAGGCCAGATCTAGGTATAACAAGGGCTGCATATTTTTTATCTCCTAGGTGCATTGCAAAACCCATTGGTATCATGATTGTTTGAGATGGAGATATCTCAACTGGGCTATCAATACAAGCCCTAAGATCCATGCCGCCTGAGCCTTCAGTTCCGTATGATGGGAGTGATATGCTGTCTCTCATCAATGGATTTAAAATTTTTATATCTACTTCTTTCATTTATTGCATTGTTTAGGGTTAATTTTAAATTTTAACTTAGAATCATGAATAGATGACCATGCTTTTAAATTTATTGAAGTTAATGTGCAAGGTTCATAAATATCTATTGTTGTTTTTGTCAAAAGGCTAATGGTTTCTGAAAGCATGGGATTATGCCCAATAACTAAAATTGAATTTATAGAATCATCTTGTAATTCAAGAAAACTCAATAATTCTTTGGAGCTACCACTATAAAGAAAATCTTTGTATATAACTTCATTAATATCATATCTAAATCCTGTAAATATTAAATCTGATGTTTCTTTGGTTCTTTTGGATGGGCTACATAAAACTTTTTCAATTTTAATATCATTACTCAAAGCATAATTTTCAATTAGTTTTGTTTCGCTAATACCTTCAAGAGTCAAAGGCCTGTCTATATCAAATGCTGTTTCAGCAGCCCAAGATGCCGTTGCATGTCTTAAAAAAAATACCTCTTTCATAATTAATATCTATATAGTATTGATAAGTTCACAACTTATCTATAAAATCGCGTTTCTATGAGTAAATTATGTCAAGTAACAGGAAAGATACCTCAGTCTGGGAATAACGTTTCTCATGCTAATAATAGAACAAAGAGAAAGTTTTTTCCTAACCTACACACCCATAAGTTCTGGGTAGAATCAGAAAATAGATTTGTTAATTTGAAGGTGTCGGCCAAAGGCATGAGAATAATTGACAAAAAAGGTATCAGCCAGGTTCTAAAAGAAATTAGAGCTAGAGGCGAAAAAGTTTAGCCCTAACTTTAAGAACCAGAAGCCCTTTCTATAAAAAAAGCTTTTAATAGTTTAGATTTATTCACATAATTTAATCCTAGATTTCTTATTAATCGCAAATAAGGATTATCATTTTTAAAAGCATTAACAAATAAGTCCATAGATTTAAGCATCATTAAATTTAATGATTCTCTTTCAATAGAATACTTTCTTAGATAGGTAGGTTCATTTATTTTAAAACCTTGCTCATATGCCTTTTCTATCTGACTGCAGAAGACATCTGCATCAGCAAATCCAAGATTGACACCCTGCCCCGCCAAAGGATGAATTGAGTGAGCTGAATCAGCTAATAGCACTACGGAATCTCTTATATAGTCATCAATATAATGATTAGATAGTCCAAAGCTTAGGATGTCTGATTGAATATCCATTCGATACCCAAGCTTTCTTTCAAAATATTTAAGATTCTTATGAATAAAATCCTCTAAACCATATTTTTCTAGCAGGCTATTATCTAGAGACCAAACCACTGTAAAAATATTATTCCCTTTTGGTGCTGGCATTAATGCAAATATTCCTTTTTCAGAAAAAACTTGATACGCATGATTGTTCTTGGCACTAGCATTTACTAAAAAAGTAGCTGCAGTTTGGTCATAAGAATGGCCAATATTTTTAAATCCATATAATTTCGCAACGTTTGATGATCTGCCATCACATGCAATCAAAAGATCTGACTTATAATATGTGGAATTTGATAAATGAATTTCTGTCTCCTCATTTGCAGAGTCATAGTTAATAGATTTAATCTCTGTATTAAATAGAGTGTTGGAGACATTTTCTTTTCTTAATACTGCATTTAATTCATTAAACATGATAACTGAGGAGAGTTCTTTGTAACCGATATCATCAGATGAGAAGTTTATTCTGCCAGTGCCATCTGCGTCAGATGCGAAGATATTTTTAATGCTTGATGAAGAGATTTCTATTCCTTCATTCTGAAGTAGTTTAATTGACCTAGGATTTAGTGTTATTGTTCTTATGCTGCTATTAGAATCATGAAGATCATTGCTCTTCTCAATGATTTTTGATTGAATTCCTGATTTTCTTAATCTGAGTGAAATATAGTTCCCTATCAACCCACCCCCGGATATGATTATGGGAATATTCATAGGCTAGGACATTAAAGCTTCAATTTCTTTTGGATCAGAGGGAACTTTCTCCGTTAGATTTAGATTACCGCTCTCTGTCACTAAAATATCATCTTCAATTCTAATGCCTATACCCTTCCATTTTTCATCAACGTTAGATGAGCTGCTAATATATATTCCAGGCTCAACAGTAGTTACCATTCCAGGCTTAAATGACATAAAGTCCCCATCTTCCATATAGTCCCCGGAGTCGTGAACATCTAAACCAAGCCAGTGACCTACTTTATGCATATAAAACTCTTTATGAGCCCCTGCATTATATAATTCATCTGGATCGCCTTTCAGGATTCCTAAATTAACTAATCCACTCACTATTACTTTTTCAGATATTTTTTGTGGCTCCATAATGTTGTTGCCTTCGATAACTGCACTAATAGCTTTTTGATTAGCTTCATAAACAACATTATAAATTTCTAGCTGCTCTTTAGTAAATTTTCCATTCACTGGAAAAGTTCTAGTTATATCTGATGCGTACATTTCGTACTCCCCGCCAGCATCAACTAATATAAGTTCGCCATCTCTCAAAGTCTGACTGTTTTCAACATAATGCAAAATACAAGCATTTTCTCCACCAGCAACTATTGGCGTATAAGCGGCAAATCTACTGCCTCTCTTTGCAAACTCATATAAATATTTTGCTTCTATTTCTTGCTCTGTGTTACCAGGCTCAATTGATTTCATGATTGCTATATGAGAATCAGCAGAAATTTCACAAGATTTCTTAAGTAGCTCAATTTCATGATTGTCTTTGATAAGCCTCAAATTGCCAATCAATGAAGTTGAGTCAACCATATCAATAGATTTGCTATGTCTCTCAATTGAATTAGCTTTATTAGTCCAATTTATAACCTTTTTATCAAATTCTTGATCTTTTCCAAATGAATAAAATAATTTTTGTTTGCCTTGTATTAAGGCTGGTATCTCTTTGTCTAAATCTGAGTTATTAAAAGCTAGATCAAATAGATAATCACTAACAACACCTTCTGGGCCCGCTCTATAACCATCCCATATTTCCTTAATTTTGTCTTTTTCAGGCACAAAAATTATAGAATTTATTTTGTTGTTATTATTAACAAGCAGCATTACAGAAGATGCTTCACAGAAACCTGATAAATAGTAAAAGCTACTTTCCTGCCTAAAAGCATATGCAGAATCTGCATTTCTATAACGATTATCTGCACCAGGAATTATTATTGCAGAATTGTTGGGTATTAATGATGAGAGACTTTCCCTTCTTTCTTTATATATATTTTTGTTCATATAAACATTTTACTCTTTTAAAAAACAAACTTCCCTATTTATTCTAATAGAATTAAACTTAATTCATGGAAAACGACAACAATTCATTATCCTTGCTAGAAAAAAGACTAGATGATCTTTTGAATAGATTCTTGGAACAACAGGGGATAATTGATTCTTATATTATTAAAGAAAGAGATTGGAAGAAATCAAAGCTGCTGAAGAATAAAGAAATAAAAGCATTACAGGATGAAATTAAAAAGGTAAAAACAGATGGGTAATTTAGAAACAATCCAACTTAGAATTTTTGGGAGAGACCTAACTCTTTCATGCCCCTCAGAAGAAAAAGATCAATTGCTAAAATCAGCACAACTTTTAAATGATGAGCTTGATAAAATTCAAGATAAACAAAATGCATTAGTCATTGCCGGACTCAGTCTTGCAAACAAGGCTCTTTCTGGAACTCAATCACACAAAAATAGTAAAGACCTTAGCTCTCTCATAGAAAAAATTAATTCTGTTTTATAGACTTTCCCTTCAACTACGAAGGTAACTATTTTATAATCCATATACATTCTGGTTCACATGCTAATGTGTCAATAAATTTGAACCGATACTTATAAATAGGTGATATTCCTCTTCTATTGTTGTGCAGTACCTATTAGGGAAGCCTGATTTAGAAAGATATTCACCACCTGACCTTTCGGTTCAGGTATGACGCATGGCGGTGATCTGGTTTGTTAACTCTGCAAACCTATGCCTAAAAATAAGTTAAGAAAAAAACTTTTTCAAAAGAATCAATCTATGTCTTCTGAATACAAAAAACTGGCAAGTGCAGAAGTGCAAAAAACATTCTTAGATATCAACAGCCTTAATAAAGCAAAAAATATACTTCTTTATAAAGATATAAAAGGGGAAATGCCTACAGATAAAATTATGCTGGAGTCGCAGAGAATGGGTATTGGTGTTTATTTTCCTGTAGTTGCTGATAACTATAAATTATCTTTAATCAAATATTTAAAAGGCGATCGTTTTAAAAAAAATAAATATGGTATTGATGAGCCTGAGGGAAGTGAGCAGATTAATCCAGAGAACTTATCTATAGCAATAGTTCCTTTTGTTGGTGTAGATAATAATGGGTATAGACTTGGCAATGGAGGTGGATATTATGATCGATTATTTGGGTCACTTCCCGAGAGGTCAGATCTTGTAATTGCTGGTCTAGGATTTGATTATCAGATAATTTCAGATAATTTTAAAGAAGATCATGACTTGAAATATGATCTTGTGATAACAGAAAAACAGAAATATTTTTTTAAATAATGTAAAATATACTTTACATTATGAATGGCTATTATTAAACTTGGCAGCCATATTTTTTTAAGGTTAGTATTGAAAAAACAGTTTTTTATATTTATTGCTCTATTTTCATTTGAAATTTACTCAATTGAACTTGATGGTGTGATTTCAGAATCTGAGTGGGCTGATGCGCAAAGATTTGATTCCTTTAATACAGTTTATCCATTTTCTTTAAAACCATCTCCAAAAGATACAGAGGCTTATATTATTTCTAATGAGGAAGGTATATATATTGGTTTTAAAAACTATCAATCTTCAGAGCTTATGAATAGCATTAAGTCATCAAGAGATGTGATGAATGATTCTGATGCAAATGTTGTGGTTATAGATTTTGCTAACAATGGTATTGAAGCTTTTGAATTTGTTATTAATTCTTCAGGAACCTTTATTGATGGCACTTTTACAAATGGAAATGATCTAAGTAGGGATTGGGATGGTAATTGGCAAGGATTAGTCAGCAAGGCAGATAATTATTGGAGCTCAGAGATATTTATTCCATGGACCGTGGCTACTCTTCCATCCAATAAATCAGATTTTAGAAAAATAAGAATGATGTTTGGTAGATATATTTATGAAGATAATGTCTGGGTTAGTTCGATTAAAAGCTCGTATAGCAGGAATAAGTTTCTTTCAAAACTATCTCCGGTTGAAATAAAAAATTATTCTTCGTCTAAACTTTCATTTTTTCCATATATTTCTAGTCAGACTGATTCTGTCCCGGGTACAAGTCTCAGCAGAGCGGGAGCTGATATCTTTTGGAATACTGGTGATGGCAGGCAAATAAATGCAACATTTAACCCAGACTTTGGTCAGGCAGAAAGTGATGATTTGGTAGTAAATTTTTCTGCGCAAGAAACTTTTTTTAATGAAAAAAGAGCTTTCTTTACTGAAAATCACTCACTTTTTACTCTTAAAGATAGAGATAAATTTACCATTATTAATACTAGAAGGATTGGTTCCAAGCCTGACTATGAATGCGCTCAGTCAGTCGATGAGGATCTGTGCAATTCATCAAAGAAAACATATTCTGATCTGGACTACGCGTTTAGAATAACTGAAAAAAAAGAGGACCTTGAAATAGGTCTTTTTGTAGCAAGAGAATCAGATGAGTCTTTTTCTAAGGGGAGGGAATTCTTAGCATTTAGATCTAGAGCACAGATAGGGGGAGCAACTCTTGGACATGTTATTACAAATGTAAAAAGCGAAGTTACAGGCTTGAGTTCAACTGTAAATGCTGTAGATTTTGATAAGATATATACAAGTAAAATTAGGCTATCCTCTACCTTGCTTTCATCGAGAGTTGCAGATGTTGATGGGTATGGATTCAAGGCGTCAATGCGTTATAGGCCTAATAAAAATGAGAGTACCAATACAACACTAAGATATTTTGATAAGAGTCTAGATCTTAATAATTTTGGCTACCTTAAAGACGCTGATTATTTCCAATTGAGCTCGAGATCATCAAAGCAGAACACAAGCTATGATGATAAATCAAAAATTAATATGTCTGAGCTATCTGTATGGTGGTCCTTGAGTGGTGATACAAGCGGAAATACAAATCCTTTCTTTATCAATCCTCAATTTGAGTACTTCTATAAAGATGGATCTAAATTTAATGCATTTATTACACTCAAATCTTCAGGAAAAAATACCACCATTACTAGAAAGAATGATCTCTATCCTTTTGCAAAAATAAAATCATCTAAAAGCATTACTGCAGACTACGAGGGGGTTATATCTCGAGATTTAGAATATGATTGGAGAGTCAGTTTTGATAAATCACCAAAATACAACACTTGGAATTCAAGAGGTTACAAAAAAAGTTTTTTTAAATTTGGAACAAAATATTCAATAAATGAAAATTTAACGATGAGCGTTAATTTAATTGCTAAAAAAGAAAATGAGTGGTTGAGGTGGCTTCAAGAGAATGAATTCTCTTCAAGCAATCTAAGTAGAAGAGAGATATCGTTTAACTTGAATTGGTTTAAAGGGCTAAAGCATGAGCTAAGACTAAAATCACAATTTATTGCACTTAAATCAGAGTCGCCACACAGCTTAATTCTGAGTCAACAGGGCTATTTAACTGATAGCAATAATACCGTTCTTCCTTTTAGTATTGGGCAAGCAGCTTTTCAGTTAAGATATAAATATGAGTTTGCGCCGCTTTCAAATATTTATGTTGTGTATTCTAGGGGTGGCAATGTTGATCTAGAGGATCAGGATGAAGCATACTCAAATTTATTTCAAGATGCATGGAATGATCCATCGAATGAAATTATCTCAGTAAAGGTTAGGCTAAAATATTAAATTACTTTAAGTAACTTTTGTAAGCTTTGTTGTTTGTTTCCTCTGCAAATAATACCTCAGTATTTACTAGCTGCCTTGTTAACTTATTGGGGTCTTGTTCACCATCCTCTATGCCTAACAAAATTTTTCCAAAAGCAGATCCAAGATTCCTGTAATGAAATAGGGAAATATTCCATTGATCACCAAATTTTTCTAAAAAGTTTAAAAGTGCTCTTGGTCTCTCTGGGAACTCAGTTCTAAATATCCTTTCTTTAACATTTTTAGAAAGCGTATGATTTATTCTTCCTCCGACCATATGTCTTAAATGATCATTGGATATTTCATTTGATGTTAAATCATCAAATTTATATTTCTTCTTTTTAAGGTTCTCCTTTAATCTATTGAATGATGTCTCTGAATTAGTTCTTATGCCAACAAGAACATATGCTGTTGATGAGCTTGATTTTCTATAATTAAACTCAGAAATCTGAAAGTTGCCAAACATTTTTGCCAGCCTCAAAAAACTTCCAGGACGCTCTGGAACTTTAATGCTCATTATTTTTTCTTTATTTTCTCCAAGCTCAGACCTTTCAACAATAAAGCTTAATCTTTGAAAATTAACATTTGCGCCGCTGCTTATTGCAAGTAATTTTTTTCCATTTACTTTTTTTGAATATTTTTTTAGCCCAGCTAATGCAAGCGCTCCTGCGGGCTCAGATAAAATTCTTGTATCCTCAAAAATATCTTTTACAGAAGCACAGACCTCATCAATTGAAACCGTAATAACTTCATCTACACATTCTTTGATAATATCAAAATTATTTTTTCCAACTTGCTCAACCGCAACACCATCAGCAAATAAGCCCACCTCTTTAAGTCGAACTCTTTTATTTGCTTTTAATGCTTCATATAGGCATGCTGAGTCCTCAACCTCCACGCCGATTACTTTTACTTTTTTGTCATTCTGAGCAGTCCATGCAGACACCCCAGCTAAAAGACCTCCCCCGCCAACAGGCACAAAAATAACATCATAATTTTCTTCTGATTCTAAAATTTCTTTGCCAACGGTGCCTTGACCAGCTATTGTATATTTGTCATCAAAAGGATGGACAAATGCATACCCCTCCTTCTTACCAATCTCTTTAGCTTCTTTCACAGCAGCATCATAATTATCTCCATGAAGAAGTATCTTTGCTCCATGTCTTTTTACTGCTTTAACTTTTATCTCAGGTGTAGTTATGGGCATAACTATTAGACATGAAATTTTAAGAGCCTTACATGAAATAGCAACTCCTTGCGCATGATTGCCAGCAGAGGCTGCAATAACACCGGATCCTTTTTGTTTTGAGTTGAGGTTAATGATTTTATTATATGCACCTCTGTTCTTGAAAGAAAAGACGGGTTGAAGGTCCTCTCTTTTTAAATAAATTTTATTTTTTTCCTTTTGAGATATGTTTGGAGCGAAGGTAATTGGAGTTTTTAAAGCCACATCATAAACGGTTGCATCTTCAATTAACTTCAAATATTTTGCTGAATGCTTAAAAGATCCTGTTTTTTTTATTTTTATGCGCAAGGTTACTCTTTAAATATAATTTCTAGTATTATAACTGCATGAGTGGCTCAAAGATAAATGTTGCTAAACAAGCAGTAGATTTTTTAGAAAATAAACTTTCTGAAAAAATGATTATCGGAATTGGAACAGGAACAACTGTTAATTTTTTTATTGAGCAATTAAAAACATTGAAGCATAGATTTGATGGAGCTGTATCAAGCTCAGATAGGTCATCTGCTATTTTGCAAGATGCTGGGATTAAGGTTTATGAGTTAAATGGGGTTAACGAGATTGCTTACTATGTGGATGGTGCTGATGAAGTATCAAAAGACTACTCGCTTATTAAAGGCGGCGGCGGCGCTCATACAAGAGAGAAAATAGTTGCGTCTGCTTCAGATCATTTTATATGTATTGTGGATAAGTCAAAGATCGTTAAAGACCTTGGTGCTTTCCCTCTTCCGATAGAGGTAATTCCAGAGAGCAGAAGTCTTGTATCGCGAAAAATACTCTCCTTGGGAGGTATGCCAACATACAGACAAGGGTTTACTACCGACCAGGGCAATCAAATCATCGATGTTACTGGTCTAGATCTCCATAATTCATTGGATATGGAATATAAGATAAATGGTATTGCTGGAGTGGTAGATAATGGAATATTTGCTATTAATAAACCTAAAACTGTCTTAATTTCAGAATAATTATAGAAGAGACTCTATTCTAGCTAGTAAATCCAAGGAATTAGGCTCGACATTTTTATCAAAAGTATCTGTTACAACTCCATCTCTTGAAATCAAGAACTTGTTAAAATTCCATGAAGGTGACACTCCGCTTTGAGCTTTTAATTTTTTGTAGAAAGGATGTGCATTTTTTCCAGTAACCTTACTTGTAGCAAACATTGGAAATTCAACGCCATATTCTGTAGAGCAAAACTCTGCAACATCGCCCTCCTCTTTATATTCTTGAAATAAAAAATCACGAGAAGGAATTCCAATAACAACAAAGCCCTGGTCTTTATAATTGCTATATAACGATTGAAGGCCTTCATATTGATAAGTAAAGCCACACCTACTTGCAACATTAACAACTAGGATTACTTCATCTTCAAATTCACAGAGATTAGTAATCTTGGCTGAATCAAGCTGCCTAATATCTGTATTAAGCAGATCTGTGCATGCAAATGAATGCATAGACATAAATAGAACTAAATATAATTTTTTCATATAAAAATTTTTTCTAAGTTAATATTAAACAGTTGGAATAATTGCTATAACTGATGAGACAAACAGTGTTGCTAAAAATATTACTTCAAATGTGTCTTTAATGTTTCTCATATCTTAACTTAAAAAGGTTTAAAAATCTTGGAGGGCGATGGCCCTCCAATAATTTCAGAGGATTCAGCAACCTACTTTAGGGGGGAGAGAATTGCTGAGAGTACTATTATATTTATTTATAATTAATTATCAATGCTTTTTATAAATAAATTATAAATAATTTTAGGTATAATGCTTAAGCAAATTTTTAAAGGTAATCAAATGAAAGGAACTGTTTTATATGAAGTGATTGATAATGTGGCTGTTCTTACTGTGGACAATCCACCAGTAAACCCATTAAGCGATGGAGTTCGTCAGGGCGCTTACGAAGGAATGGTAAGAGCTGAAGAGGATCCTAGCGTTAAAGCAGTTGTAATTACTGGAAATGGAAGGGCTTTTATTGCAGGTGCGGATATATCAGAGTTTGGTGGATCAGGAGAAGGGCATAATCTAAATGAAGTCTTCAAAAAAATAGAGTTCTCATCAAAACCTGTAGTTGCTGCTATAAATGGGTTGGCTCTTGGCGGCGGATTAGAAACAGCGTTATGCTGTAATTATAGAATTGCCTCTACAGAAGCTTTTATGGGGTTACCCGAAGTTAATTTAGGTTTATTGCCTGGAGCAGGCGGAACACAAAGGCTTCCAAGGCTTATTGGACCTTCTGAAGCTCTTAAAATGATAATTTCTGGGGCGCATATTTCGGCTAAGAAGGCTCATTCTTTGGGTATTGTTGATTTAATTTCTGAAAATATATTAGAAGATTCGATTAAATTCGCTCTAAACAAGGCTAATTCCTCTGAATCACACCCAAAAGTTAGAGATTTAAATGATAAAGTGATAGAAGCAAGGGGTTCTGATAATGTTTTAATTGAAGCGAAAGCTCTAGCTGCTAAAACAAGGAAAGGTCAGTTTGCTCCAGGCCAGATAATTAAATGTGTAGAGGCAGCGATAGATTGTGATGATTTTGATGAAGGTCTTAAAAAGGAAGGCGCGTACTTTTTAGAATGTCTACTGCACCCTCAAAGAGAAGCCATGATCCATATCTTCTTTGGTGAGAGAGCTGCATCAAAAATTTTAGATGTTCCAAAGGAAACTCAACTTAAGAAAATAAATAGAGCTGCTGTAATAGGCTCAGGGACCATGGGAGGAGGTATAGCAATGTGTTTTGCAAATGCTGGAATTCCAGTGCATATAATTGATCAAGATTCAGATAACCTAAAAAGAGGTATAGGTGTAATTGAGTCAAACTATAACTATATGGTAAAACGCGGTCGTATAAATGAAGATCAAAAAAATGCTATCTTTGGACTAATATCTTCAAGTTTAAAATACGAAGACATTAAAGATGTTGATATAGTAATTGAAGCGGTATATGAAAATTTAGAGCTTAAAACTTCAATTTTTAAAAGCTTGGACCGGCATGTAAATAAAGATGCAATCCTAGCATCTAATACTTCTGGACTTGATATAGACTCAATAGCGCAGGCAACAAGTAGGCCTGAAAAGGTAGTGGGTACTCACTTTTTTAGCCCTGCTAATATTATGAGACTCTTGGAAGTTGTAAGAGGCGATGCCTCTAGCAACGAAACGCTTGCTACTGTAATGTCACTAGGGAAGAAGCTTAAGAAGGCATCTGTTGTATCATTAAATGCTCCTGGGTTTATTGGAAACAGAATGCTTTCTGGATACACAACTCAAGCAAATATGCTTTTGTTAGAGGGCGCTCTACCTCACCAAGTTGATCAAGCCTTAGAGTCATTTGGTATGAGTATGGGGCCTTTTAGAATGTTAGATTTGGTTGGCCTAGATTTAGGTTGGAGGGCTAGAAAACTGAGTGGAAAAGATGCTCCTCTGGCATCTAAAATTAATGATGAGTTATGCGAACAAGGAAAATTCGGTCAAAAAAATAGTAAAGGTTTTTATAATTATAATGAAGGCTCTAGAGCACCAAATCCAGCTCCAGAGAATGAGGAAATTTATAAAAAAGTTTCTGCTAATAATGGTTTTGAAAGAAGAGATATATCTGATGTAGAGATTGTAGACAGATGCATACTCTCATTGGTGAATGAGGGTGCACAAATACTATCTGAAGGTGTGGCGCAGAGAGCAGTTGATATGGATGTTGTATATATAAATGGTTATGGCTTCCCTATATGGAGAGGTGGGCCAATGCATCATGCGAATACCTTAGGTATTAAAGAAGTTGTTGAAAGGCTCAATAAATATAAAGAATTAACTAAAGATGTTTCATTCACACCATCAAAAATGCTCTTAGATCTTGCAGATAATGATGAAAAGCTTGTAAATGCACCTGAGGTTGGTAAAAGACAGGAAAAACTTGCCTTTAATAGCCCTAGCATTGGAAATAAAAACTTCTAGTTTTAAATTAAAATATTGACTTTTGTTCCTTTATTAACAATGTTATAAAGCTTTATAACATCATCATTGAACATTCTTATGCATCCATGAGATGCTTTAGTCCCTATAAGGCCTTCTTCTTGCGTCCCATGGATATAAATATATCTAGAATAAGAGTCTATTCCGGAGCCTGCGTTTTTACCTTGCTCCTCTCCTGTAAGCCATAAAATTCTAGAGGTTACATAATCATTCTCTGTATCTATATGATCATGTATTACTTCTGCTTGCCTTTGTGTATTAATTCTTGATTTAAAAATTGTATTAACTTCCGCGCCTTCTCCAATCATAGATCGTATAGAGTGCATTCCAAGAGGTGTTTTGAATGAGTTGGCAGTACTTCCTTCACCATATGAAGAAGTTGAAATAGCGTAACTATGCGTTCTTAATGAACCTTTGAGCACATAAAGCCTTTGCTCATTTATACTAATTTCTATAGATATATCATTGCTAAGGCCAAGTAAAGGCAATAATAAAATAGTTAGTAATCTAATCTTAGCCATAGATTAATTATAATTGAAATAATCACTGAGGATATGCCTAGAATATAAGAAAATAAATATCCATATTTAGAAAAAAAGGATCTGTCATCAATAAAATCCAGGGAACCATTTAAAACACCCTTTTGCCCCTTTCCTAAAAAATCAACTATTGTTCCTTTATTAGATATAATGGCTGAATATCCATCATTTGCTGCTCTTATAAGCCACTTATTATTTTCAGCAGCTCTAATTCTTGCAAGATCAAGATGATGATATGGGCCAATTGAATTTCCAAACCAAGTATCATTAGATACATTTATGATAAATTTAGAACTTATGTTACTTTTTCTAACAGATTCACTAAACGCAATATCAAAACAAATTAAAGCGGAGTAGCTTATTTCGCTAAAAGCATCCAAATACATCGTATTTTGATCTATTGATCCTCTATTAACAGTTGACATGGGCATATCAAAGAAAGATATAAGACCTCTTAAATACTGTTCAAAAGGTATAAATTCTCCAAAAGGCACTAGGTGTACCTTATTGTATTGAGATCCTTCAGTAGAATTAACGATTGAATTATATAAATTACTATTTTTATAACTCCAGGCCCCCATAATCGTCTGTTTTGGTAATTTTTCTTGAAATTCCTTAAATCTTATATCTTCATATGCATATGGTAGCTCGGCCTCTGGAAGTACTATAAGTGTAGATTTTTCTGAGCTTTCTTTCGATAGCTTTAATATATTAGCTTCGATTTGATCAGAGTAACCTTGATTATATTTTTGAAACGGGTCTGTGGAAGGCTGGATGATAGTAAAGTCTAAATCTTGTCTTGGCTCAACATTAATTAAATTTTTATTAGGAAATGAGATTATGAATGGCACTATGCAATAAATTAGAAGTAAACGATCTTTATTGCTCCATCTAGATGCAATCAATGCAGATGAAAGATAAATAATAAATGAACCGCCAAGGGCACCAAAAATTGGATAAATACTTTGAGAGATAGTATCCAGCAGTGTGGCTCCTGAGATAAGCCATGGAATGCCATATAAAAGATAATTCATACTCACTTCACTAAGCATCAATACGCTTGATATTAAAATTAAATTAATAATTTTATGTCTTTCAATATTTGAAATAAGTACTTTAGAAATAAAAAATAATGGGCCAGAGAATGCTAGCGTTAATATAAGAACTAATAATATAAATACTATTAAAGATATTAATATGCTAGTTTGTCCGTAATAGTAAACACTTACTATTAACCAAGACATTCCTAAGCCCCAGTGGCCTAATGACCAATAAAAAAGTTTACTTATTCTTCTCTTGTTATTAAATATCAATTCCTTTATCAGATAGGCATATGAGAAAAATATAAGGGGCTTGATTGAAAAGGGTGCAAATGAAAATATGCCAAGGATACCAAATAAGAATGGTGTAAGGCTTGTGCTAAGTTTCATCAAGGTACTTTAATTGAGACCTTATTTATTTTCCTATCATCAGCATCAGAAACAATTATTGTTAAGCCATCTATCGTTATTTCATCACCTATTTTAGGTAGGACGCCTAAAAATGAAATAATAAATCCGCCTAAAGTTTCGGCATCTATACTCATTGGATCTAGGCTCATTTTAAAGAACTCAACAAAAACCTCTAATTCAACTTTCGCATCTGCAGCATAAAGACCATCTGATATCTTAATAATGTCATCTTCTTCAACATCATGTTCATCTTCAATCTCACCAACTAATTCTTCAAGAATATCCTCTATAGTGACTAAACCAGAAATTGTTCCATACTCATCAATTACAATTGCTAAATGTGATCTGTCTTTTTTGAATTCTTCCAGCAAAGCGTCAGCTTTCTTCGTTTCTGGAACAATATTGGGTACACGAAGCATTTCACCTATTTCAAAATTATCATTTCCGTTAACTATTTTTGGTAAAATGTCTTTAGCTAGCAGAATGCCGGCAACCTCGTCTCTTTCTGTTCCTAAGACCGGATATCTAGAGTGTCCAGAGTCAATTATTCTATCAATGATGACATTCGTTTCTTCGTTAACGGTTACCGTAACCATATCCACCTTCGGCACCATAATTTCTTTAACAGTGGTTGATCCCAATCTAATAGCTTTATTTGCAATAGATTCCGCTTCTTTATCAATGATATTTTGGTCAACGGCATCTTTTAGAAAGTCAGCAACTTCAGCAACAGTTTGAGTTTTTATAAAAAATGGATTTCTAAAGTATTTTTTTAGTCTAGCAATAATTCCCGACGGAGGCTGGGATTCTTCTTTATCTAATTGTTGATTCATTCGTTTATTATAGGTATGGGTTTTTTATTTTCTGTTCGTCTAATATTAAAATTTCTTTTTCTTCCATGATAGATGCCTCAGCTTCATTCTCATGGTTATAGCCTAGTATATGATATAAACCGTGAGCAAGCATGTGCATTAGATGATCGCTTATATTTTTTCCTTGCTTAACTGCCTCAACTTCTACAAATTCATAACTTATAGCAATATCACCAAGGCTATTAGTTACGTTCTTTGAAATATCATCATTAGTGAACGAGAGTACATTAGTTGGACTATCTTTGCCTCTAAAAATTTTGTTTAGTTCGGCTATTTCTTTATTTGTTACTATTTTCAAGTTTACTGATGATAATTTACTACCTTCTTTATTGAGAATATTGCTAGCAATAATAGAAAGCTTATCTCTGACCTCCGAGGAGAGCTTGGCATATGTATCGTTAATATTAAGTGAGTTCAACTTGTAATTTTTTGCTCAAATTTTTCATAAGCATCAATAATTTTTCTAACAAGAGGGTGCCTAACTACATCGCTTGATTGGAATTGGATTACTCCTATTTCCTTCACTCCCTCCATAACTCCCATTACATGATGAAGTCCTGACACGGAATGTTTTGGAAGATCTATTTGTGTTAGGTCACCATTAATTACTGCCTTTGAACCAAATCCCATTCTTGTTAGAACCATTTTCATTTGATCCTGAGTGGTGTTTTGACTTTCATCCATGATAATAAAGCAATTATTCAAAGTTCTTCCTCTTAAATAAGCAAGAGGTGCAACTTCAATTATTTCTTTTTCAATAAGCTTATTAACTCTTTCCATTCCAAGCATTTCGTATAATGCATCGTAAAGTGGTCTTAAATAAGGATCAACTTTCTGAGAAAGATCTCCAGGAAGAAAGCCCAGCTTCTCGCCAGCTTCAACAGCCGGTCTGATGAGAACTATTCTCTTTACCTTCTCGTTTAACAAGGCATCCACTGCACAAGCTACTGCTAAAAACGTCTTGCCTGTTCCAGCTGGCCCAACTCCGAAAATAAGCTCCTTGGAGAATATCTTTTTTATATATTCTTGTTGATTTTTTCCTCTTGCCTTAATTGTCTTTCTTGGTGTTTTAATTTCAATATTTGAAAAAGCATTGAATGATGTTTCCTGCCCAATGCTAAGATTTAAATGAGATTGGACACACAAATGGACTGATTCTTTGCTTAACTCAATACTTTTATTGGTGAGATTGTATAAATCAAGAATTGCATTAGATGCGTGCTTAACATTTTTACTCTGGCCCTGAATTTTTAATTCATCACCTTTATGGAAAATTTTAACTTCAAAGGTTTTCTCAACAAGCTTTAAATTTCCATTTAGCTCGCCTACAAAAGCGGCTATTCTTGCGGCGCTAGAGGGTTCAAGGGAAATATTTTTTAGGTAATTTTGATTATCTTGCATTAATTTTTAATTTTACACTCAATTGTCATGTATTGAACCTAATAAAGAGTTTGCAAGTGCTTTTTCAATCTTTATATCTACAAGATTTCCTATAAGATCTGTTTTAGTAAAATCAAAATTTACCACCCTATTACACTCTGTTCTAGCCTGAAGTTGATCGGGGCTTTTTTTAGCAATTCCAGTAACGAGACATCTCTCAATACCGCCTTCCATTTGCACGCTATGATTTTTATGAAAGGAATTTAAGGTAGATTGAAGAATGCTTAGCCTTTCTTTCTTCTCACTTAGGCTAACAGGATCACTTAATTTTGTTGCAGGTGTTCCTGGTCTCGGAGAATATATAAAGCTAAATGATGAATCAAATTTTATTAGATTTACTAACTCCATTGTAAGTTCAAAATCTTTGCTTGTTTCTCCTGGAAATCCAACAATAAAATCTGATGAGACTCTTAAATCAGGTCTTGTATTCTTAATTCTATTTACAACATCGACGAAGAGTTCAGTTGTATAGTTTCTTTTCATTTTTTGAAGAATTGAGTTAGACCCTGATTGAACTGGTAGATGAAGTTGGCTAACTAATTGGGGAACTGACTTATAAACATCAATAAGGTCATCAGTCATATCAAGGGGATGAGATGTTGTATATCGAATTCTTTTTACTCCATCTATATGACTAGAAATCTCAATAAGGTCTGATAGTCTCAGCATCCTTCCGTTTAATGGCATTATGTATGAGTTAACATTTTGCCCAATAAAAGTTATTTCTGAGACGCCTTGCTCAACTAGCCTAGCAATCTCATCAAAAATTTGTTCTGGCTTTCTGCTAACCTCATCGCCTCTTGTATAAGGAACAACACAGAAAGAGCAATATTTTGAACAGCCTTCCATAATAGAAACAAAGCTTGATGGGCCTGATGATGAGGGGGAGGGCAGTGAATCAAACTTTTCTTCTATTGGGAATGTTATATCAATTGCTTTTATGCCACTTTCTTTTTTAATATCTAGTAAATCAGGCACTTTATGGAGAGTTTGTGGGCCATATATTAAATCAACATAAGGAGCTCTTTTCATAATATTCTTGCCTTCTTGGGTGGCAACACATCCTCCAACACCAATCTTTAGATTAGGGTTTTTTTCTTTTAGCTTCCTTAGTCTGCCTAAATCTGAATAGACCTTTGCTTCAGCCTTCTCTCTAATTGAGCATGTATTAAGCAAAACGATATCTGCTTCTTCTGGGCTATCGGTAACCGTGACATTTTTTTTATCTTTCAATATGTCAATAGTCTTCTCAGAGTCATATTCATTCATTTGACATCCGAAGGTTTTAATATAAAGTTTCGTTCCCATATAATTAAGTATTATGAATATGAAAAGTGTTTACAAGATAATTTTTATTCAACTTGGTGAAATTTACGAAGTTTTTGCTAAACAAATTTATCAAAGTGATATGTACGGCTTCATCGAGGTTGAGGAGTATATATTTAATAAGGATAAACAGCTAGTGGTTGATCCTTCTTCAGAGAAACTAAAAAAAGAATTTGCTAAAGTTGAAAGGAGTTATATTCCTATGAATGCTATCTTGAGAATAGATGAGGTTAGAGAAACCGGCGAGGCAAAAATAAAAGAAAATAAAGATAGGGTAAGTCCCTTCCCTTTAAATATTCAACCTGCGAATAAATAGTTTTTACTGATCAGGTAAAAATAAATCTTTATAAAATAAAAGCTCCCCTACAGATTCTTTTATATCACCCATGGCTCTATGAGAGCCGTTCTTCTCATAAACCTGAGCTCCATTCATCCATCTAACTGCTGCTTCTTTAAAGGAGGAGACATCTATATGTCTATAGTTAAAGTATTCTTCTAGCCTTGGCATGTATTTGATAAGAAATCTTCTGTCATGTGAAACTGTATTTCCACACATTGGAGATTGCTTGTGGCCAACATATTTTGAGATAAATTCTAATGTTTCAATTTCAGCCATTTGCATGGTGATATTACTTTTCTTTACTTCTTCAATTAAACCAGATGAGCCATGTTGGTTTTGATTCCAGTCATCCATTTCATCCAATAAAGAGTTCGGTTGATTGATGATGAGATTTGGTCCCTCGGCTATAATGTTTAGCTGGGAATCTGTAATCAAAGTAGCTATTTCTATAATTTTTTCTTTATTCGGATCAAGGCCTGTCATCTCTAGGTCAATCCAAATTAAATTATCTCTTGATTGTAATGTTTTCATACCTTTTTATATTGTCTCCTTTGGTGTATTTTGTGCTTTATATGGAAAAAGTTCAAACTGGAATTGTAATAGAATTCTACTCTAACACCTGTCTTGTAAAAGTTGGAAAAGAATTAATTCCCTGTATTGCAATAAAAGATGTTGTTGTGGGGGATATAGTTAGCATTGAAAGGATATCTGATAGTAAAGAAAAAAAAGCAAAAATTGTTTCCAGAAAGAAAAGAGTTTCACTTTTATCAAGAAGAGCAAAACAAAAAAATAAAGCTATTGCTGCTAATGTTTCCCATATTGGCATATTAGTCACAGAGGAGCCGAAAACATCATATGAGTTTGTTGATAAATGGCTTCTCACTGCTAACTTATCAGGAATCTTGCCATTTATAATTGAGAATAAAGTAGACTTAAATTCATCTGATGAGTTTAAAGAAAAAATTAAAGTATATTCTGATCTAGGAATAAAAATTATAAGTATCTCAGCAAAAGAAAGAACTAACCTAAAAAAATTAATAGAATATCTTGATAATAAGAAAATTATATTTGTTGGCAACTCTGGTGCAGGCAAGTCAACATTAACATCAGCTCTAATTAATAAAAACATTAAAACATCAGCTCTTTCAAATAACCAAGGGGTTCATACAACCTCGGTCTCTACTATGTATGAAATAAATATGAATACTCATATTATTGATTCACCAGGGGTAAGGGACCTGCCAATAAGTGGCTGGGAAAAAGACAATATTATTAAAGGCTTTGATGAAATTTTTGAGCTGTCTAAATATTGTAAATTTAGAAATTGTAAGCACTTAAAGGATAAGGGCTGCGCAGTAGTTGAAAATCTAAAAATACATAAAATTAATACAACACGATACAATAACTTTATTAAATTTAGAGATGAGGAGCTTAATGAAGAATAGAACACATTTTGGCTTTAAAGAGGTTGATGTTAATGAGAAACAGAGCCATGTTAAAGGCGTTTTTTCTTCTGTAGCAGAAAACTATGATGTAATGAATGATGCAATGTCTATGGGAATGCATAGAATCTGGAAAAAAATTCTTATTGAGCTTTCTGGTATTGAAAACAATGACAAGGTGCTAGATATAGCAAGTGGGACTGGAGATATTGCAAAACTTATTTCAAGAGAATATCCATCAACAGAAGTTTTCATGACTGATATAAATATGGAAATGTTAGGAGAAGGAAGAGATCGTTCAATCAACGAAAGTTTTGACAAGAACTGCCATTTTTGTCAGTTGAATGGTGAGGCTTTACCATTTAGCGATAAAACATTTGATGTGATTACAATTGGATTTGGCTTACGAAATTTTACAAATAAAGAGGCTGGTATTGCTGAGATGAATCGTTGTCTAAAAGATGATGGCAGGCTTTTAATTTTAGAATTCTCAAAACCTAAGAATAAAACTTTTTCAAAAATATATGACTGGTATTCATTTAATGTCCTTCCAAAACTTGGTTCTATATTGGCAAATGATAGCGATAGTTACCAATATTTAGCAGAGTCAATAAGAATGCATCCTGACCAGGAGTCTTTAAAAGAGATGGTTATTAGCTCCGGTTTTAACAGTTGTAGGTTTTATAATTTATTTAATGGTATTGTTGCAATTCATGTCGCCAATAAAAACTAAAATAAAAAACATTATTTCAGAGCTTATTAAAGATCTGGAGGAAGCTTCACCTAATACTAGACGTTCGTTTTATGAGCTATACCCTCTATCTTTTAAGATTGAAGTAAAGGGGTATTTCCCTATCTATGTTGACTTAGATAGAAATACAAAAAAAATAGGATTTGCAGGTTATAAGGATCTAAATTTTGAAATTAATGCTGGGCTTGATGACCTTATCAATATTGTTGTTAAAAAAAAGATAGCAAAACAAATTATCCAAGGCGATGTGGAGCTTGCTATGGTTTTTTTTAATTTAATTGAAAAATCAAATGTAGATATTATTTATTTAGTTGAAAAACATTTTGGAAATAATGCGGCTTTTATTTCTTCTCAGCTCTTCAATAAGATATTTTTAAGAGAAGGTAATATAGAATCTAAAGCAGGGAGCCTTCATAAACAACTTCGAGATCTTCATATAAGAATTGATAGATTAGAAGCAAGGGCTCATTAATGATTAATTTCTTTGTTGTCCTATATGAGCTTACGAGAATGGGTATTTTGGGAGTTAGAAACAACATCTTCTTTGCACCCAATGGAATAAAAGCTGTAAATTATCTCCAATCACTTGGCCCTATATTTATAAAATTTGGTCAGTTACTGTCTACTAGAACTGATATTCTTGATGAGAAAACTGCCAAAGATCTTCAGGTGCTAACTGATCAATGCAGGCCTTTTGAGACCTCGAAGCTTAGAAAAATAGTAGAGGATGAATTGGGCAATTCAATAGAAAATGTTTTTGATAATTTTAATGAGCAGCCATTGGCTGCTGCATCTTTAGCTCAGGTCCATGAAGCCACATTAAAAGATGGAAAATCAGTTGTAATAAAAGTTCTAAGGCCAAATATTGAAAGAGATGTTAGACGAAATCTTAAGGTCCTGAAAGCTGTTGCAAGAATTATTGATTTTACTTATAAAGAAAGTAACAGACTAAAGCCTTTAGAGGTTGTTAAAAACTATGAAACAACGATTCTTAGGGAGCTTGACCTTCGATTAGAAGCCTCAAATACTAGTCTTACAAGAAAAAATTTCCTTGGCTCAGATGAGCTTTACATCCCAGAGATATATTGGGAATTAACAACATCTAAGATAATGGTAGTCGAAAAGATAGATGGAATTCCATGTACAGATATAAAGCAAATTGAAGACCATGGAATTAATAAAAAATTACTAGCTGAAAATGGCGTAATGATTTTTTTGAATCAAGTATTTAGAGATAATTTCTTCCATGCTGACATGCATCCTGGAAATATTTTTGTGGCTAGAAATAATCCAGATAATCCTGGATACATAGCAATAGACTGTGCTATCTCTGGATCGCTTTCTAACGAAGAAAGATATATTCTCGCAAGAATGTTACAGGCGGTTTTGAAGCAAAATTATAAATCTCTGTCTCAGCTATTTATTTCATCTGGATGGGTGGATGCATCATCCAACCAAATAGATCTAGAAAATACTCTAAGGGCATGTTGTGAACCAATATTTGAGAAGCCGCTATCTGAGATTGAGTTTGGTAAATTGCTTTTATATCTTTTTCAAAGCACTCGCTCATTCGGACTTTCACTTCAACCATCTCTAGTTCTGTTGCAGAAGACGCTAATACATATTGAGGGTATGGGCAGACAGATTTATCCTAAATTAGATTTCTGGGGCATTGCTGAACCATATCTAGATAATTGGTTAAAGGATCAACTTAACCCTCTGAAGTTGAAAGACTTTATATTAAATAATAAAGAAGATATTTTACATAAGGCATCTGAGCTTCCTTCTATTGTTTATGAAACTCTTGACGAGTTGAGAGGTTTAGCAAAACATAAGAGCGCTAATGAAATTAAAATCAGGAAGATGGAGATTCAAATTCAAAAAGAAAAATTCATGATAAGGGCCTGTGTAATTGTTATAATATTTATCATTGCATTAGCAATGTATTCAAAATAATTTAGGAGATATATATGGGATTTGGATGGCAAGAGCTGATAATTATTCTTCTCATAGTTGGTCTAATTTTTGGTACTAAAAAATTAAAAAATATTGGATCTGATCTTGGCGGAGCTGTTAAAGGCTTTAAAGAGGGTGTTAAAGAAGATTCTAAAAAAGAAGAAGAATAAAAATTGTTTCAAGTTGGGTTTCTAGAGGTTTTGCTGATACTTGTTGTTGGGCTATTTATAATTGGGCCAACAAGGTTGCCTAATGCAGTAAAGTTTATTATCAAAATTTACAAAAAAATTCAGCATGCAATATTTAAGTTTAAAAATGATCTTGAGTTAGAGATTGGAACTGATGAAATAAAAAAAGATGTTTTTAATGAGATGAGGATGGAAGAGTTAGATTTATCTGCCAAGCTTAAAAAAGATGAGTAAAGACTCCTTAATCTCACATCTTCTTGAGCTTAGAAGTAGGCTGTTAAGAGTTATTCTTTTTATATTTGTTACTATTGTAATAGGCGCTCCATTTGCTTCTGATCTATTCAGTTTTTTTGCATCCCCTTTGCTTGCATCATTCCCAGAGAATAGCTCGATGATCGCCACTCAAGTAACTTCACCGTTTATGGCGCCCTTTAAGTTACTTATATTTTCTGCATTTTTAATATCTATGCCCTACTTCTTCTATGAGTTATGGTCATTTATTGCTCCTGGTTTGTTTGAGAATGAGAAATCTTTTGTTGGCCCATTAATATTTTCTACAGTAATTTTATTTACCATGGGGGTAGCATTTGCATATTTTGTTGTGTGTCCAATTATATTTAAGTTCTTTATTGGCATTGCGCCTGAGTCAGTAATAGTAATGACAGATATTACACAATACATAGGCTTCGTAATGAAGCTTGTATTTGCATTCGGTATTGCTTTTGAAATGCCAATAGCAACTTTTCTTCTTGTAAGTTCTGGTGTTGTTAAAAAATCTACTCTAGCGACTTCAAGGCCTTATCTTATTCTATTGTTTTTTGTTATAGGGATGCTTTTAACGCCTCCAGATATATTTTCACAGCTTTTTTTAGCTATCCCAATGTGGTTATTATTTGAAATAGGTCTTCTTATAAGTAAAGAAAGATAGTTTAAAGGCCTAGTCTATTTGTCCAATCAGTGTCTGCAGGCCTCTTATTTGAAAGTATTGCTTCGACCAGCTCTTCTGGAGTATCTGCAATTATTAAATCATCAAAATTAGCTTTTGTTATAAACCCTTCTTCAACCGCTTTTACCATCCAAGCTATTAAGTGATCGTAATAGCCAGCAGTATTTAGTATCCCGATGGGCTTATTAATTATTCCTAACTGATTGCTAGCCATAACCTCAGCCAGCTCATCCAAGGAACCAACACCTCCAGGAAGTACTACAAATGCATCAGATCTGTCCATGAATACATCCTTTCTATCTAGGAGAGTTTCAGCTACAACAACCTCGTCTATCCTTGGGTTTACAAGCTCAAGCTCGTATAGAGAGCGCAGAGAAATTCCTAATGCCTCTACGCCGTTATCAATAGCTGTATCTGAGATAACCTTCATTAACCCAACATTTCCTCCACCAAATACAACATTTACTCCTTTTTTTGCTATTAACTCAGAAACTGATTTGGCTTCTTTGGCATATATAGGATTGTTGCCCTCATGCGCTCCACAAAAAATTGATATGTGCTTAATTTCCATTAAATTCTCCAATAATTGATTTAAAATCTTTTAAAAGTCTTCTTCAAGGCCTTTATCCCATTTGCCCTGAGCTGCTAAATTATTCATTTTTGCTCTATGAGATAAAATATCTTGTGCAATAAAGACATTTTCAGCATCTCCTGACCAGGCTTTAAGTGCTCCGGCCTGAAGCGCTCTTCCATATGAAAAGCTTAATTTCCATTCAAAGCCACCTATCTTATTCATTGCATCGAGATGTTCTGTGGCTTCAACTTCTGTTTGGCCTCCAGAAAGGAAAGTTATGCCTGGAACTTCTGCAGGAACATTCTCTTTAAGAGACTTAAGAGTCATGTTTGCAACATCATCAACACTTGCTTTGGTTGTTGCATCAGATCCTGGAGTGACCATGCTTGGCTTGAGCAATACTCCTTTCAAATTTACATCTTTATTCTTTAATGAATTAAATAAACTTGCAAGAGCTCTTGATGACGCATCAAAAGATTGCTCTATTGTGTGATGGCCGTCCATCAAAATTTCAGGCTCAACTATAGGTACCAGTCCGTTATTTTGAGCTAGCTTGGCATATTCCGCCAAGGCATCTGCATTGCCATCTATACATTTGTCTGTTGGCATGCCATCTCCAATTTTTATAACTGCACGCCACTTTGTAAATTTTGCTCCAATGGCAGTGTACTCTTTAAGTCTCTCATCGAGACCATCCAGACCTTTTGTGATAACTTCCTCTGAACCATCTTGGATTGGGACCAAGCCCTTATCAACCTTTATACCGGGCAAGGCGCCTTCCGCATTCATGATATCTATTAACGGGGTGCCATCTTTTGCATTTTGTCTTAAGGTTTCATCAAAAAGAATAACGCCTCCAATGTTGCCTTTAAGGCCTGAGGATCTAAACAGCATCTCTCTATAATCTCTTCTATTGCTTTCTATATTTTCTACGCCAATAGTATCAAAACGCTTGCCGCAAGTGGGATTGCTCTCATCTGCAGCTAAAATCCCTTTGCCCTCAGAAACTATATATGAGGCTATTTTTTCTATGTTATCTAAAGTCATTTTTTCTCCTTATCCAGTTTTTCTCTACCCAAGGCTTCAATAGAAGGGAGTTCTTTGCCTTCCATAAATTCTAAAAATGCACCCCCGCCAGTAGAACAATATGATACATCATCTTTATTTATGAAGGTATTGATCGCGCTAAGGGTCTCCCCGCCTCCAGCGATTGAATAGCCATTCGATTCTTTAATATTTTTTGCCAAGCTTTCTGTTCCTGATGAAAATAAAGAATTTTCAAACACCCCAAGAGGACCATTCCAAAGTATTAATTTTGATCTTTTAATAACATCTTTCATATTTGGAGTTAGCATCTGGTCAAGGATCATCTCCTCACTTGTTACATCGTCTATTTGTTTAATCTTGACATTAGAACCTTGAAATGAGGTTGATGTAACCACAGTTGATGGAAGTAAAATTTTACCTACTTTAAGCATTTTTGCTGCGACATCAAGCATGGAGTCTTCGACTAGTGAGGTCCCAATCTCATACCCAGATGCTTTTAAGAAAGTATTTGCAATTCCGCCTCCAACAATAATATTGTCAGCTTTCATGTTTAAGTTTTTTATAAGCCCTAGTTTTGAAGACACCTTTGCGCCACCAATAATTGCTAAATATGGGGATGGAGCATTTAACATCGCTCTATTTAATGAATCTATCTCTCTCTTTAACAGAATGCCGCTACATGACTCTTTGCTTGATAGGATGGCTGAATGAGTTGAGGCCTGTTTTCTATGAGCTGTACCAAAAGCATCAAAAACATATATATCTCCAAGGCCTCCAAGCGCTTTTCCAAGCGAATCATCATTAGACATTTCACCATTAAAAAATCTAACATTTTCTAATAACTGAACTCTTTCATTTGAATTAAATATTTTGTTACTGGCATAGCTATCAACTAGCTGAACTGGCTCATTAAGAATATTGGAAAGGGCTTCTGAGACTGGGGCCAATGAAAAAGCCTCTTCTGCTTTTCCCTCAGTGGGCCTTCCTAAGTGGCTAACTAAAAGTATCTTACAATTATTATCTAAAGCATGCTTTATTGAGGGCAAGCAAGCCTCTATTCTTGTTAAATCAGTAATGGCTCCATTGCTTATAGGGACATTCATATCGACCCTAATAACAAGATTTTTATTTGAGATATTTAATTCAGCTAGACTCTTCATCTAAAAGTGATTTTGCCATTAAAACAACATTATCAATAGTA
>Ga0206128_1000300_pt1 | contig 58764 bp, 63 predicted proteins | sample Helgoland_Spring_7_FD_148601 | JGI IMG/M metagenome (GOLD analysis project Ga0206128, IMG submission 148601) | Pelagic subsurface seawater microbial communities from Kabeltonne, Helgoland, North Sea - Helgoland_Spring_Bloom_20160426_1 | ecosystem: Environmental > Aquatic > Marine > Epipelagic ... | reverse complement strand
ATACTTTGATTATCCTGTTTAAAGTGTTCGTTAAACCCGAGTGACCTTAGAACGTCCTCGTTGAAAGTTTCAATGAATTGGCCTCTATCGTCACCATATACGTTTGGTTGAAATTCTAAAAGACCCTTGATCTTAAAATCCTTATTTATCTTCATCTAATACTATTTTGCCTTCTTTGATTAAATATTTTCTATTTGCTAAATGCAGCTGTTTAACCTCGTCTTTAGATTGTCCTTGGTAATACACAGCTAACCTCTCTTCAATTAACAAATCATTTATATTAATTTCTTCATCTGTAATGATTTCACCTAGGATTCTCCCGAACTTACCTCCTTGATCTTTATAAGTTCTAATAATTACGTCAGATCCTATTTTCAATAAACCACTAACTCTTTCCTTTGCTAAATTACCGAATTGTTTTTCAACAAGGTCTCGGGTTCTAGATTCTGGAGCGTCAACTCCAACTAATCGGATTGATTGGTTATTAATCCAAGTATCAAATCCTAAATCAATATCTAGGACAACACTATCGCCGTCTATTATTCTATTTACTTTTGCTTTATATGTATACATTATAAGTGTGGTTTTTGTATTATAAAAGTAGAAGCCCAATCTCGGGTCAAATCATAATCAACATCATATTTTTCACAAAACTCATGAACTGCTGGATTTACTCCGAAAACTCCTCCATGTGGTATTTCATTATTAGGATCGTAATATCCTTTGATTTGCCATGTCGTACCTTCAGAATATACATGAGTATCTTTACCATGTGGTACTTTTGATATTGATTCCCAGTCTACTAAAAGAAAATCATGGCCTGACATAATGCCACTTTTTTTTAATTTAGGCCACCATAATTCAAGATCTTGTTTAACACTATTATATGCGTGATTGCCGTCAATATATACGAAATCTAAAGTATTATCTTCAAATAGATCTACGGCCTCAGAACTCAGGGCCCTGATCATAATTCCACGATCTTCATAACCATCAATGGATTTCATGGCATCTTCGTAAATTGAAGAGTGGTGTTTGTGGTTAGTTCGGTCTATGTAGTCATTTCCAAGACCTCGCCAAGGATCAACCATATATAATCTACCTCCCCATCCACTTAGTATTGTTTTAGAAAATTCACCTTTAAAAACTCCAATCTCAACACCAACCTTCGCTTCGTTCTTATTTAAGATATCTACAATAGCCTTTTCTCTTGCTAGATCAATCGTATATTCTTGTTTTATTTTCATATTAAATTCCATTTTTTAGCAGATAGGATAACAACCTCTTCGTTTGTCATTTTAGGATTTTCTCTAAGAATATCCATTGCATCAAACATAATTTCTTGTCTTAGCCCTTTAGAATATGCTAAATTTAAAACATCTCCCATGTTGGTTGGATCAAACTCAAAGGCACCTTGTTCTTTTAAATCTAAATATTTTTCGTAAGAATTACTCATGATGTTGTATCTGGGGTTGAACACCATACTGGCGGTGTTGTGTAGTTTGGGTTATCATAATATGGATTAGGAGTATACATTGGAATATTTACAACTTCACCCTGTAATAAAACCACTGCCTCTTCTGCGGTAATCTGCTTTTGCTCTAATAGTCTTTGTACAACACTTGCCTTAGTCATTGATTTCTTTGTTAATTTTAATTTGTATATTCTGTATGATTAGATCTAATTCTGCCAATCTATCCTGCGCCGACTCCAGGTTAGATGAAACGATTTGAAAATCGTCTTCTGTAATTGCGATTGGGCTTATTGATTGATCTTTTAATTGATTTGATGTTTCGTAAAGAACACGAGACATTGTATCAAGATTGGATTCTAAAAGTTTTATCCTATCCTGGTGTATTTTTCTATTTTTATTATCTATGTAAAAGTTTACACATATTAAAAATATTAAGATTGAGTTAAATATCATATTGAAAATAATAAATGTTTAAATTTATATTCAATATTTTAAAAAAGTTTCAAAAACTAGATTTTAGATTTCTTTAACTTTAATAGGTCTATCAAATCTACCTTCAAGTTCTTGTATTGCTGAAATTACAGCGGACATATCTACTAAGCCTGATTCTGATCCTCCTGCTTCGTCTTTTTTACCTTTAATCTTATCGATAAATCCTGTTAATGTGTTAGATATAGAATCTCCCATAGATTCAGAATTTTGACTATTAGATGCTTCTAGATTTTTAACTGTTTCGGAAAGTTGTCTAACAGCTTCCATTAAGTCTTCAGATATTTTTGTTATTAAATCTTCTCCATCTGACTCTGCGACTCTGGCAATTGCGTTAAACATACTAGCAGATGCGTTAAGAGCATCAATATTCATTAACTTTGTTGATTCTGCTATCGAACGATATCCTCCTGCAAGCAGCATAATAGAGGTTGCAGCACTTGATAATTCTTCAACTTCATCTTCTTGTGTGAACGGAATTAAAGCTCCTAATGCCCTTTGAACAGAAGCAGCGTGTAATCCTATTCCTTTAAATCCCATTCCTATGTTCTTCATAGGTCTTGCGATCTTCCTAAGACCATCTGCCTTGTTTATTAATAGTTCTAATAAATCCTTAGGTCCCATTGCTTTTTTTCCACCGAACCATTCAGTTAATTTATTAATCCCTTCTCCTATTGCATTACCAATTGCGCCAATAGCTCCTCCAATTCCTTGACCTGCCATTGCTGCTGTTAAAACTAACCAAGAACCTGCAATAGCTAAAATACCACCAGCAAGCGGTACCATATTTTCAATTCCAATTTCATTTTTGAATCTTCCTAATGCATTGATCATTGAATCAACAGGGTACATTATCGCATCTGTGATGTTTTTAGAAATTGCACTTAAATCTGGCAATTTACTAAAAATCCAAGCAACAACCCACATTGTTCCTGCAATTAATATAATACCAGCTGCTCCTAATAATAAAGTAACTGGGGTTAATACTGTTGCTAATAAACCAACGATTGCTAATGGAATTGTAAATGCGGTAATTGCGATTGCAGCTCCGATTGCCCAATCCATAGGCGGTGCTATGAAAGTATCAGGTAAAACCGAGAATATCCAAGCAGATGCTAAAATAGCTCCAGCAACTGCTATCATAGCAAGAGCTCCTAATACAAGACCTTTTGCTCCTATTCTTTTAGCGGCCAAAGATATTAGTAAATAAGGAACAGTAAATGCTAACATAGCTAATCCTGACTTAAGTGACCATATCGGGTCCGGTGCAAATTTTTCATAACCTTCAACAAACGAAAGTGCTTGAAATATAAATGCAACACCAACAACAGCAGCTGCAATCATAGGTACCGCAAGACTTGCGAATACGATGTCTTTAAGTGATCTTCCTTTAATAGCTTTTAATACCTGTACAAACCCTAAAGAAAATAAAAATATAGCTAATCCAGCCTTAATTGTCCAACCTAATCCAGGAGCTACTGCTTCCTTAGGAAAGAGTTTAAATATATATGCAACACCAACAATAGCGGCAGCCATTACAGGTACTGCAAGACCTGCAAATGCAATCTCTTTAACTGATCTTCCCTTAATAGTTTTTAATATTTGTACAAATGCTAAAGAAAATAAAAACATAGCCAATCCTGCTGTTATAGTCCACCATAGAGGCGGAGCAGACCAGCCTGACACACCTCCTAAGAGTGCAAATACCAATGATACTGCAACAATACCACCTGCCATTATCGCCATAGCTGCAACTGTACTTATTTGATCTTTTAATTTAGTACCCTTTAATCCCTGTACTAACTTTATAAATGCAGGTGCAAATAAGGTTAACGCTGCACCTATAAAAAACGCAGATATTAAAGCCATAGGGCTTACCGCCGGCATTAACATTAATGGTAATGCAGATGCTAATATTGCCATTGAAATTATTGGTAATATTGCCGCGGCTTTTAAAATATTTTTCATTTTAAACCTATACAGCTTTGTTAATTCCATAAATCTTGGAACAATAAGCGTCATTATACCAGCGACTGCCATTGTAGTTAAAAGTGTTCTAACTGATAATGTTGGCATTAAAGCAAAGAAAACCGTAGATGCTAATATAGCACCTGCGAATAAACCAACCGCAATTGCAACTGATTTAGCTCCTTTAAATTTTGGCATTTTATCTTTGACACCGCCTAGTAATCCAGGCTTGCCTGATCCTTTAGAGGACATGGCATTTTGAGTCATTTGCATCTTTAATATTCCTTTAATATCATCTAGAAGGCTAGTTTGTATTTGTAGCTCTGATATCTGTGCTTTACTTGCGTCTTCTATAGAAAGGGTAAGAACGGATCGCAGTTGTTTACTTTCTGCGACCTGTCCTTCCATTAAATTTGCTAGCCTTTGTAGCGGTGCGAATAATAATTTCATTAATCTTAATATACTATATGTTTTAAAATATAGAGTATATATCTACATCTTTGGCATCTTTATGTTAGGCATCTTTATGTTAGGTAGTTTCATACCTGACATCGCCTTACCTGTTTGATCTTGTTGATCTGTGTTTGTGTCATTCTCCCTCTGTAAGAACTCTAAGAGATCTTTAACCAGATAGTGGAATTCATAGTACTCCATTGCTTCCAATTCACTTGGTTGCAGATGTAAGTGTTTATAAATATAAAACTTCGTTTTAAAGAAGTTCTCCAGCGATATCTTGAACAATGAAAAGAGACTTGATTCCGTCGCGAAACCCAATAGGGACGTCCTCCCAATCATCCCCTATTTGAACATTCATGTCAGGTTTAATACCAACCTTCATTTGTTCTGCTAATTTATAAATTAAACTATATTTCTTGTTCGACCAGCTATTCATTTCAATTTCAAACTTGAAAATTTCTTTATCTGTAAAACCTCTCCATTCAGTAACCATGTATGGCATAATTTGTAAAACAGATTGATCAACTTTTAAGTTTTTCTCTTGTCTATCTTTAATGTATGCTGTCATTCTTTGCATGATACCGATTGTCGGTGGAGCCAATCTTAATATTCCAAAAGACTTTGTTTCAATCAAGAAAGTTCTTTCTGCTCTATCGTAATATTTGTCTAGATTTTCTGGAACTTTAAAGTATGTAAAATTATCCTTAGATATTTCAATTTTATGAGTTTCTCCTTTTTTATCGACGTGGTCTGTTGATAATTGAGATTCTGGTTCTGGGAATGTTAAATCTCTAATTGAAAGAATTAAAAAGAATCTATCTTCTTCTAGAAGATCTTTATAAGACATTCTTTTATTATTATTAGTAACTCTAGTACATGTTTCTAGAATAGAGTTTAATTTTTCATCAACGTCTAGAATATTATTCTCATCCATTGTTGAAAAATGTCTAATCTCAGCAACCTTTGCAGATCTGATATGTAGTTCAGTTCCATTAGGGTAAAACATACCAGCTGATGGTAAAGAATTAACTGGGATTGCGTGGTAACCTAAAACAACATCAGCTTCTTTTGCCTCTGGTTGTTTAAACTTGTCCATGTTTATTGATCCTAAATCGACAGGCTTAGGATTTTCCTGATTTTCTACGATGTTCTTGTATGCATCGTCTAAGTTTACGTCGTCTTGGTGTTGATCGCTCATTTATTACTTCTTTTTAAGTTTCTTAATATTATCTTTATTCCATTCTAGTATTGAATCGGCTTTCAATTCAATTTCTTTGCGGATTATATCCCTAATAAAAGCTGATATCGATACTGGTCTCTCGCCACTTTCAATTGCCTCATTTAGGATAATCCTGTTAATTGCTGTTACTTCCGACTCAGAGAGAAGAACTTGTAACTTTTTTGTCAGTTTATCCATTTGTTATTATTATATCAACATATTATGTTTTTGTTTCATAAAAATAGGGGAAACCTCTGGGAATCCCCTATTATAAAATATTCTATTAAGCTAAAACTTCCTTAAAAGTATCACATCTCCATGTAACCTCTAAAGCCTGAGCCTCTGTAGTTTCATAACTTAATTCAGTCGTGAAAGGTAATCCAGACGTAATAAAGCAGTCTTCTAAAGTTACTGTTCTATAAATGTCTCCAGCTCTATTGAACTGTACAACAACGATAGTACCTACGTAATCTTTTTTAAGACCCATTGCTCCCGTTTGCGGATCGTATTGGTTGTTATACCATTGTCTCATTGATTTGTAAAGGTATGCTTGATTAGCATCGTTTAAGTTTAATGAGAAATTGATAGCAACATCCAATGTCGTTGCATCTGGCATTCCTGCGAATGAACGTGTTGAAAATTTGTATTTTTGCTCAACTGCAGCAACTTCTTTATACAATTCTAAACCTGAAATAGAGTTTACATGTTGAATCATTAACGGTGCATCCGTTACTCCTGCTGGAGGTAAAACTGTTACTTCAAATAAGTTCGCTTGAACTGGTTCGAATTGTCTACCGCTTCTGCTAGTTTGATCTTGTGAATAATGTGGTAAAGCCATTTTTATATTGTTTTTATTTTTTTATATATCTGATTAACTAAAGTTCCCTGTTGAAATTTCACCAGTATTTAAAACCGTAGTTCTATGTACAACTATTTCTAATCCTTTAACCGGTTCAACATAAGTATCTATAATACCGAAGTTGTTATCAATTACGTCATCAGTGTTGTTTGATTGATCCATGATGTTTTTGAATTCATAAACTCCACCGTCTGCTTTTACTGATTCCATAAATGAATCTGCTAAAGTTTTGATTTCTAATCTAGTTTGTGTGTTGTTAAATTCAAATACGTATCCTTTAAGAATATCTGCGATACCATCTTGTATGTAAATAAGAGCTTCTCTAACGTGAGCTGAAGAAAGCGCTGATTTAACAGACTGCTGTGCCGTTTTATTTCCTAAGATCGTAAGACCTACTCCTCTTTGGAATACAATTGGATTGATTCCGAAAGGCTCTAATACATCTCTATCAGATTTATCAAAAGCGTATTCTGCTCCTTTTAATCCTGATCCTCCTACAACTCCTCTTCTTGGACCTGCAATGATTGACCATGGTTGTGCGCTTGTGTATTTATCTAAATAGTTATTAGATACATTAGCAGCTGGTGGAACGATTAAATCTTTTCCGTTATCTGATATTAATAAACCTGGTCCGTAGTAGAATGCGTAATTTGCTCCTTCTGTTATTCCTGGTAAGAAATATGTTTTAGTTGGATTTTTATCTAAATTTCCTCCTTGTGCAATGTATTCTACTTTAAATTCACCTTCAGCGTTTGTAAACGATGGATTAGTTGACTTCTTAAAGTCTCCGATTGTTGGTGCATTTAAGATAGCTGATGCATTTTGTCTTGCTCTTGCTAATTCTGATAATTGAGATTTATTTTGTAAACCATCAAGTGTATCAAAAGAAGTAAAAGTATCAACAACATATCTGAAGTCTATTAGATCTTTATCGATTAATCCGATATGTAATCCTGTTCCTCCTCTTACAGCATCTAATGCTGATTTGATAGTTTGTTCTTTTAAGCTTGCTCCTTGTAATGGGAATGTTTTGTAGTGCGTTGAAGCATTTTCAAAAGATTTTACATATTCTCCTGACCATGCTGCTGCAACTGTAACGTCACAGTATACTTCGTAAACATTTCCGTTTTTAGCGATTCTTTTAATTTTAGCTAATCTATTAGCTTCGTCTGCTTGTACATAATCTCCAGCTGACATGCTGATAGAATCTGGTGCAGATACATATGTTAAAGTAAATAAAGAACCTGCAGCTGCGTAAGTTGCTCCTGTAAATTCTTCTGCAATTACTCTTGATTGAGAAACCGCAAATACATTAAACTCTGTAGCTAATACTTCTAGTTGTTCTAAAACTTCAGCGACTGGTGGCACAGCAGTTAAATCCTCTGCTACCGGTGCAATATAACTTTGTGGTGTAGCTCCAGTTAAAACATAGCTTGAGTTAATAACTCCATCACATGTTACTACTGTTGATCCTTGATCATATACTGAAGATAAAATTTCAACATATTCTCCGCTAGTTGCTGCTTGTAAAAAATCACCAACTACTAAATCTGCAGTTGAGTTGTAATCAAATGTTAGTACTTCCCCTGTTACGTCTAGCGCGATTGTTTTAGTTGCTGGTAATACTACCGAGCTTTCTACTACATTCTGACCTATAACGTGTGATAATACTTCATGATCTTGATCAGCATCGTATGAGTGACCTACTAAGTCTACATCTCCTTCTAATACTGCATCTTCGTTAATCGCACAGAATAAACCTGTTTTTCTTGCTTCATTGTTAATCATTGATTCAACATATAAGCTTCTTCCTTCTAAATCTTTAAATCCTGGGATTAAAGATCCTGTGTATTGTGCTTCTAAATTAACTTGTCTTAGGTTAGAAAACTGACCTAATAATTCTTTGTTTAATCCATCTTCGTTAAAGTATTCTCCGTATACTGGATCGTTTTGCATTTTAGCTGCATCAAACTCTCCTTTGAATACAAATACATCAACCATATAATCTGATACGTAATCAAAATCATTCATGAATTCAGGTACATTACCTTCTCCATACCATTCTCTTGCGATAATTTGAAATTCTTTAACATCCTGTGCTTGTCTGATAATAACAGTAATAGCATTTTGTTTGATGTTAACAAAGTGAAATAAATGATCTGAATCTACATCAACTTGTGATAAAACCGCATCGTCAGATGGTACCGCAAATTTGTCAGTATTAAAGAATTTTGAATATTCTTTAGTTCCAGCAGCTGATGTGATTGAATGAACAGAACCGTTAGTTACTGGTGATGCAAAGCTAGCCGTGTCAGTTGAATCAAACTTGTTTAAGTTTAAAGCTAGGATTGGTCCTCTTGAAAGAGCTTCCATAGCTGATCTGTGGAAGAACATTCCTCTTTTTTCTAGTTTTTTATCAATCGATCCGAATACGTTAGTAAAATCTTCAACGCTTGAAATTAAAACTGGTGTGTTGTAAGGTCCTTTTCTTGAGTGACCTGTTACTAATCTAAGTGTTTCAACGTTAATATCTGCAGTCTGTGACTTGTCAAATTCTAAACGGTATACACCACTTGATTTAAATTGCAATAAATTAGGACTTAGTGCCATAGTATTATATTTTTGTTTTTTTTTCTTTTATTATATATCTTTATTATCTGGTGAATATTACAGTAAATCGTAAATATCGAACTGTAAATCTCCCTGTACATCACTTTCTTTATATAAGACTTTTTCCATTTGTTTAACGGTTTCCGCTGGTATAATATCTAATAGTTCTTCAATGTAATCCGCGTAGTCCGTTGTGCCAAAAAATTCAGTCACTGTAACACATGTCATGATTTTATCATCTTTACCCATTTGAGCTCCGTAGCTGCTATTCTTTAATACTCCGAATAGACTTGCTTCGTGAACAGTATCTAAGTCATTGATTTTCATTCTATCTGTTTCTAATTGTTTCTTAAGATTCTGACAAAATACAGATTTGTTATCACTCTTTAATCTGATCCCTGGTTTCAAGGTTCTAGAGTCATGTCTGTGTTTAAATCTTAGTAACATTTCATCTTCAAAATCATTACGCCCTGGAAATACTGTACTTAAATACTGAATCAATATACTTCCGTATGTGTTGTATTCAATGATCATTTTAGTATTTTCAGAATTAAATATATCTAGAGCAAGTGTGTATAATATTTTTGCAAACTCTTCAATCGGATGTTCGTTACTACTAAATATACCTACTTGATTTAATTTAAAGAAATCATACATTGCGCCAGGACTAATTGTGTTTTCTATCTCGGACTGTGACATTGGTAAAACTTCAAAAATGTTAATAACTGAATCGTCCCCTCCATTTCCTTCTGCAATATCTACTGAAAATACATAATATTTATCAGATGATCCTGCGTTTTCAACTTCAAATTCCGGATCAAATCCTAAATAACCTTTAGTATCTATATGAACATTGTCGAATTCTTCAAAATCGTACCATTCGAATTTTCTTGCATTAGATCTCATATTTTTCATAGTACCTGGACTTAATAATAAACTAGATGAGCTTGTAAACTCATTTCCATATTGTCTATTAAATGCGTCCTCAGAACCCAGGTTTCCAAGTTCTCTTTTATACCATTCATCATCTCGATCCGGGTGCTGCCACCAATCTATTCTGGTCGCCTTATATTCATTATTTTGTTTCTCTGCGTCAGCGTAAATTTCGTAGAACTTGTTAAAACCATTTGGAGTTGACGTAATGTTAATTCTCGATATTTTTGAAGCTGACAATGTTGGATATACGTTTTCATAAAATGAATCCACAATTGTAGGATGGATGTGTGCAAACTCATCCAAATATAAATTATGAATAGTAAAACCAATACCAGATTTTGCCGTGGTTGATTGTCCAACCAAACGACATCCGTTATCAGCACGAACATTCATAACATCGTATTTAATAATCCCTGGTTTCATAAAGAACGGTAAGTTCTCTAATACAACCTTTGCTTTATCTATAATTTCTTTTGTTGATTCTGATTTGTTGGCTAGTAGCAACGTAGTCTTGTCATAGTTAAATGTTAAATACCATGCATTAAAAATACTGGCAGTTACAGTTTTACCCATTTGACGAGAAGCTAATACTATGTTAAATCTATTGTGTTGAAAATCTCTAAGCATTTGCTTTTGATAATCTCTCAACTTTACTTGCTGGACTCCTTCATCCGTCATTACAACAGCGTACTTTTCAGCAAAATATACAATATCATTTGCACATTTCGCAAGATCTGTTATTTCAGCATCTGTATAATCAAATACAATATTACCTCTACGTAAGAATTGCTTACCTTCATAAAAAGGCATAGGAACCGACGGTCTATACCCTTGATCAAGTGCTAGCATCAACTCGTTGATACTTTTTGTTGACCAGATAAGTTTACCAGCGTCATCTGCAGATTGTCCCTGAGGGATCCACCTATTATCTCCTACGTAATCTCCCATTATTCTTCTGTAATTTCAGCGTCTTCTATTTGATCATCTAGAATTCCGTTTTGGATCATTCTCATCAAATCTTTTGTACCTCTTTGTACTGTATCTCCTGTTGGAGCTCCTCCCGATGCCTCGCCAATTGTTTGTGCATCGTCTCTCTTTTTATATAATTCAATATCTCTTGCCATTCTTTTAGCACCTTCTTCAGCTGCCATTAAATACATGGTTTGTGATTTAATAATATCTAACATTGATTTTTGTAGAGTTGCAAGAACTTCAAACATTCTTGGAGCGATTTCACCGTCTTCGATTGTTTCTAATAAAGTTGTTAAAGCTCTTTCACCCGCCTGTAGTTGATATATTAAAGATGACATGGTCATCTCATCTATTTTCTTTTTAGCAATAATATATTCGTCTCTCTCAATTATATCCTCGTCCAAATAAAACTTCATCAAACTAGTAATAGTCTTTGTTGCTTTTTTACTGGCACTTGTTTTTAATTCAGAGTAAGACATCCTAGCTGGCAGATCTCTCTTTGTCGGTAGTTCCGGGTCTGTTTCTATAACTGATTGAATTGGATCATTATTTCCAATTAGATCGTCTAGTTCTTTTCTAATATCTTCAGCCTGTGATTTAATACTTTTCTTATCTTCTGGCATATTTTCAATGTTTTATTATAGATTATTTATTCCAATTTTATCTAGCGTTCTTGAATCGCTGATAGCCTAAACTTGGAATTGCATTATCTATAAGGATTGATAATTGATTATCTCTGACAACATATTGATTTAATACATTGTGATGTTGTTCAAACTCGATCACATTAGTAAAGACTCTAATATTTGTCATGTATGTTTTATTTCCTCTAATATGGTATTTCGAATTCGAATCCCATTGTAACGGCTGGCCTGCTTCTATTGTTTCTGTATATTCTTCAATTAAATCATTACTTGAATCTTGTGGACGTGATCCTACTGCAGTTCCTCTATTGTTTGTTGAATCTAATCTATATAGAGATAAAGAAACTTGGAAAAACTTGTTGTTTATATTTAATACTAAACCGTACCATTCTCCTTTTTGTAAAGTAATTCCATGCGTAAATACATGATCTATTCCGTTGGCATGTACCCTAAATCCAGTATTGCTGTAAAATAATTTAAAACCACCAAGTGCTGCTAAATCTCCGAATAAAACATATTCATTAGTGTCATCACTTTCTAATTGTGGATTAAACCACAGCGATGTCGCTAAATTATCAGTTGAAATTAATTTAGATGACACTTCGTATTCAACGCCAGTTTGTTGTCCGCTAATTTTATTTAAATCGTAATAGTTCTTACTGACAACAGTCCATCTGTTTCTTAAGTCATTATCTTCTATTTTTAGATTTTTATCAATAAATCCTCTAATACCATCTCGATATGCAGTTGACACTGTTTGAAATTGTTGAGGTTTAGTAACTTTTTCTTGTTCCTCTCTCTGTTTTTCACCAAATATTTCTTCAACTCCTGTTGTTAAACTATCTGTGTCTACTTCAAACTGGTTTTTGATAACTGATGATCTTTCTTGATATTTAACTAATTTACATCTCCAATAAGAAGAGGCTTGGTTAAATTCATCTGCAATTGAAAGTGAATTAATTTCATACATTCTATTAATTAATGGAATATACATGTAATCCTTATTTCTTGGAGATTTACCTTGTCCAAATACTGCTTGAAATTCAGATGCAGTAATATGGATTTCAAATTCTGCAAATTCCATTCCAAAAATATCATAAGTCATTGACTCATCTGGAAATTCGTTATCGGGTACTAATATCTTTACTGGTTTTTTATCAACAACATTGTGTAGAGAATATTCCATTAAATGAACATCTTCTGTTCTAGCATCCGGTTCAGTTCTAAAATATTGAACTTCGTGGCCAAATATATCACTGGTCATTCCAACAAGTTGCTTGTATAAGTTTGTTGATTTATTTAAATCATATGGATTGAATAAGTTATCATCAACGCATTCGATAATGTTTGCACATCCATACATTGCAAAAGGATCAGTACATTCAACACAAAATTGTGGACAGCTAACGACTGTACCGTCAACCGTTTCTAATGTATATGTTACTGATATGATAGAGATTGTATATCCTGTTGTTATTGCTGCAACCTCGGCCCTAACGTCGATCCATAGCGGTTTTAGCGGATCAAATGTTAATCCCATAAGATCAGAAAAACCTTGAGAACGATTAAGAGGCCTTAATTCTGAAAACTGTGAATTATCAGTAGACCATCTATATTGATATTCAAATAGATTATTTTCTGTAGCTGGGGTGTAAAACTCAATACCAGTTGTTGTGAAATCTGGTGCCTCTGTTAAGGTCAATTCAATTGGTGTAACTATCGTGTCGATTGTAAACGTTGTGTTTCCAATTATAATTTCATCACCTTGTGAAAAATTACCAAATTCTGTAAAATTTCCATGAATTGTGGGAGATCCTGCCTGTGTTGATAGGGTACCTGTTGTTCTAAAACTCTGAACACCTGCTACTATTTCCCAATCTAATACCTTTACTGTATTATAGTAAGGATCATTAAGTTTAGCGATTAAAAAATCACCATATTCTGTTGCTGTAAATCCTGTAACCATTACTTTTTTATGTTTTGATTTACTTCGTCTTCTGGTTTAAACTTTTCACCAGCTATCCATGAAGCTACGAATCCTGTTAATGATGCAAAATAAACTGATAATTCTTTTAGATCTCTAGCATAATACATTGATACAAACCCTGCGATAGCCCAAAGAAGAACTACAACATATATCATCATCTCTCTCCTAGAATGAGGACCTTTACGCATTATACCTGTTTTACTACTAGGCCTTTTTGATTCTGCCCAAATGTATGTTGCTGCATAAGCTGTTAGGGCTCCAAAGTAAACTGCTAAATCTGATAAACTTGAGGCCTTTATTGCCGCAAATATACCCATAGTTATCCATAGAGCTACTATGATATAAATCAAAGCTTCCCTCTTTCCAAAATTACCGAATATTTTCATTATAGGATTATTTTATTTAATCTATATATTCGATTAAATATATCAATAATCAGTAACTAAAAGCGTGAGAGGATCGTCGGATTCTGATTTTGCATCAATCGTATCCATTATTGTTGTTATTAAAGGTATTGGATCCGGCTCGTCTTCTTCTAAATCTCTGTCTATTTCAGAAGCTATCCATTCGTCTAGAGTATCTAACAGATCTATCATTTTTAATCTGGCGTAAGGTACTCCTTCTTCGAGTATTTTTAATTTTTCTAAAACTGGATTTATAATAGCAAGATCTTCTTTTTCAAACATATCTGACAGTTTTAATGTCATCGTTAGTATTTTAAAATCAAATTTTAAAACCTTGTTACCATCATTCTCAATTAGTCTAGTAAATTTTTTATCATAATCTAAAGTAAATTTAACAAGCTGTAAATTTTCCATGTCGATACACATCATGTATAAAAAATAAGGTGAATTTACTTTCTTGTGTAAGAACTCGGCGCCTGAGGATTTGACTTTATTAACTAAAGATACGTAGTTAATCTCCAAAAATGACCTAAGTTGATCTATGCTAACCACTATGGACCTATCATCAACTTCAACATAGTCTAATTGGTTTTTGAGTTGTGTCCATAGGCGATTGTCCATGTGGTTGTATCGCTGTAATGTTACGTCGACTGCTGTCGGTAATTTACTAATATTCATTTAATTCTAGGTTAATACACTTTCATCGATCCTTCAATCGACTTAAGTGACGTGTATAATTCATCCTGTGCGAACTTTTCTAGTTCTTTGAATTCTCGCATTCCTATTTCATTTTTATCTATGAAAAAACGAATGGCTTCATCACTTGGTATATATTTACCTTTACTTGATACTGCTTTCTTTTTAGATTTTTTTGTTTTAGTATAAATCCAGCCTGGAACTCCTCTAAATCTAGAAGCAACAAGTGCCCAGCTATCAATTACTGCAATTGGATTAATACCATTAACATTAAACAATTGCGCATTTGCTGGAAACTTAATAGCAAAGAATCGATTAATCATAAAGTGATGTCTCTTCTTGTTAAATTGTTTTATGTCATAATATTCTTTCGGTTTTGTAAACATTATTTTTACAAAATCGAATAGTTTAGTTTCGTCTAGCATATTTTAGAATAACTCGTTTGTTATTTTACTGTCGCTTTGTTGTTTTGTTTCAGGAGTTTTTAAACCTGCAAACGGATCGTATCCTCCTGGGGCTGCTGTTCCTTTTTTCTGTAACCAATCAGTACCTTCTAATATTACTTCCATCTTAGTTAATTTTGGAAATGTAGGTTCTATATTAAAATCATTTTCAACTACTTTGTAGATTTCTTTTTGAATAGGATCTGGTATAGTATTAAAATGCAGTAACATTAAATCTAGGTTTTGGTTGAATCTACCTTTAATTTCTGATAACGTAGATTTGCCAATAACTTTATGAATAACTTCTACGATTGAATCAACGCTTTCTTTATTAAAGAAATCATCTATTGAAAAACTACCGTGAATTTCTTTATATTGATCTAATATTTTAAAAGCATTCTTCTCAGTAATAGAATAATTCATAATCTTACCGGACTTTGCTGTTTTTGTCCAAGAGACAACACTTTTGATATTATCACTTTTATCGCCTTGTAAGATCTTAGTAAAAATAAAATCATCGCAATTGATTTCTTCGATAGAAACACTATTCTTAAGAGACCAATCCGTTAAGTTTTGTTTCATCTGATCGTGCATTACTGTATTAGAGTTCATATTGAACATTAAGTCATCATTTGACATTTTATCAGTTGCACGTTCATTTAATACTTTTTCGAAACCTTCGAATGCAATTAACTTACGTTTTGAATTATAATACCATAAGGTATATGCATCAGTTGCTTGATTGTAATTAACTAATTGAATTAAATCACGATCACCTGTCCATGCAATACAATTCTTACCTTCATTGTTTAACTGTGTTGACCATCCGAACATAACATCATCTGCTTCTGCACCTTTGACTTGGTGAATAACTACACCTTGTTTTTGTAAGATTTCTTGCCATGCTTTATAAGTACTAAATACGCCGGCCCAGTTAATGGAGTCATCATATGTTCTAGTACCTTTATATTGTGCATCTGGGAAAAGATCTTTACGCCATGATTTATCATCAACTGCAATTACAACTTGATCAACAAAACCTGACATTCTACGTAATTCAGATGCAAAGTCAATACATAACTTACGCATTAAACTAGCTTGGCTGTCTTTAGTTCCTAATAGTTGTTCACCTTTAGGTCTTGGTAATACAAATAATCTACTGTGTAGAAAATAATTACCATCTATTATTAATGTGTGTTTACCTAACTTCATATCTTTGTGTTTTTATTTTTTGTTATAAGTAAATATAACACTTTTTTGCGACATAAAAAAATTATTGTCTAACTATTTCTTGTAATTTATATACGCAACTTAAAAGTGTTATGACTTGATCAATTACCAGATTACGCTGAGCTTGGTGTTCTGCTACTGTAACTGCAATCTGTGGAATAAATCTAGTGGCTGATTGTTTTTCCGATTGGATATATTGAATAAATTCATCTCCTAACGTTTGTAAAACATCATCTACTCTATTAGAATATTCTCCAACTAAATATTGATAGTTTTTAATTGGATCAGTTTCATTAAATATTAATTCAAATACGTCTTTATAAACTGAATTAAATTTCTTAACATCTTCAACGTTAATTGAGGTTGTTCCTTGTGTTTTAAATCCTTGTAATTTATTTAATGTAGATCTTAAATCTGGAAAGTTTCTTTTAACAAATTCCACCAATGCTGGTTTTTCAATTGTCATTCCTTCTTTTCCACAAATATCATATACTCTACGGATATATTTCTTTGTTAATTCACTCTCTTCTTCTTTATCAAAATCAAAATTAATTACTTCGAATCTTGATAGGATAGGATCTGGTAGTTTATTAATGTAATTACAGGTTGCAATAAAACGTGAATTACTTGCGAATGTTTCCATAGTCGCACGCAGGGCTTTAAAGAATTGATCTGATACACCATCAACCTCATCTAATATAACTACTTTAAATTTATCACGATCATCTAAGATTGACATAGTTGAACAAAAGTCTGTAATCCTTGTACGAATAACATCAACTGAAGTATCGGTGGATGCATTAATATAAAGATATGGTAAATCAAACTGTTGAACAATTGCTTTAGCAGTTGAAGTCTTTCCGGTTCCAGGACTTCCAGCCAATAACATGTTTTGCGATAGACCATCTTTAAACTTTGACATTACTCTCTCAGGTAAGATTAGGTCTTGTAGGTTTTTAGGTCTGTATTTTTCTGTAAATAAAGCGTGAATCATCTGATATATGTTTAGGTATATTATACGAAGGTATTGTGAAATGTTTCAGATAAATATACTATATGGCGTATAATAAAAAATATCCAAACATTCAGAGAACCGGTGGACCTTACCCTAGAAATAGGTACGGGATACGCTACGACTCTATCTCAAAACAACAGCGTAGATTATTATTAGAACATCCTATTATCAAGGACCGTGCCCAGGATGATCAGTTCCTACAAATCGTATTTGAATTATGTAGACACCGACATGTTGATCGATTTGACAAATTATATTATGACTGGTCTACTGAAGAGTTTGTAAAACTTGACGTATTAAAAGAAAGTTATGATACGATAGATTGGAAATGTGCCTTAAGCGATAGAGACATTAGATCTAATATAAATAACTTTAATGCAGAGAACTTTGTGCATCCTGAATACTGGGACACATTGAGCGGTGGTGTAGATTCTAGAATTTGGGAATCTTCGGTTCGCTTTCAAAAACACGTAAAAAAACTCCTACTGAATCAACAGAAGGAGTTCTTAAAACTTGTTCGTAAAAATTCTAAAAGATAATTACATTAATCTCTTAAACGCTTCTTTTATTGAATTTACTTGGTATTTAGATTCGTTTAATATTTGATCTGATTCTGCCTTCTTGATGATTGCTTCATAATTAGATCTTAATACGCTTCCTTCAGCAACTTGCCAATCTAGTTTAGAATCGATTTGTGAAGCTAATTCATTTAGACCAGCTGCATTAGCTCTAATTACAAGAGCTTCTTTAGCACCTTTTTTATCATCTTCTTCATCCTCTGGAGTTTCCTCTGGAGTTTCCTCTGGAGTTTCCTCTGGAGTTTCCTCTGGAGTTTCCTCTGGAGTTTCCTCTGGAGTTTCCTCTGGAGTTTCCTCTGGAGTTTCTTCTGGAGTTTCCTCTGGAGTTTCCTCTGGAGTTTCTTCTGGAGTTTCCTCTGGAGTTTCCTCTGGAGTTTCCTCTGGAGTTTCTTCTGGAGTTTCCTCTGGAGTTTCTTCTGGAGTTTCCTCTGGAGTTTCCTCTGGAGTTTCTTCTGGAGTTTCCTCTGGAGTTTCTTCTGGAGTTTCCTCTGGAGTTTCCTCTGGAGTTTCTCCTGCTTCTTTTTCTGCTTTTTCCTTCTTTGCTTTAGCTTCTGCTTCTATTCTTTCTCTTTCTTTTTGAATCTCCTCAGCGTTTTTATCCTCAAAGTCTTCAATCGCTTGATCCTCTTCCTTTGCCTTCATAGCTAATTCTTTCATTTTAGTCTTAAGATCTGCTTTTTTCTTTGGATCATCTTCCATACCTGTAGTTCTTTTAATGATCTCTAATTGACCTTTAATTTTTTCTTTAGATATTCTAGAAGATACAATAGCTCCTTTGCTACCATATTTATCATCAACCATTTTTTGAAGTTCGGTTGCTTGTAGTTTTACTTTTTCCACTTTACCGCTGATTGCCTTTGCCTTATCACCACCTGCTTGATCTGCTGCAAATGCAAGATCTGTTGCATTCATTTTAATTTTATTAACTTTTTGCTGTGCTTTAGCGGCTTTCATACTAATAAACCATTGTTTAATAGCATCTCCTGCGCCAGCTTCATTTACTGCTAAACCAGATTCAATTGCTTCTAGTTCTTCAGTTAGTTCTACTGATAATGCATCTAGTGAAGTCATAATAGCATCGACGTCATGCAACATTCCTTTTCTACCTACTGCCGATGCAGAATCAGTAGAAACCTGTGGAGCTTCAGTAACTTCTTCTTTAAGAAGGTTTTCGTTAGTACTCGCAAACCATTTTTCAAAATTATTAATCATAATGTTCTTTGTTTTTATTGTTTTTGATATAGAGTATATATCACAAAAAAAAGGGTAACAAATTAATGTTACCCTTTCTTAAAATATATTGGTGTTAACCAATCAATTTAGAATTATGCTAAGTTGATTAAGTTTACTCCTTCAGCTAATACTAACTTGAAAGTTACATACTGAGTTTCAGCGTGGAATCCAGCTTCAACTAATGCAAATCTAGACTTTACAGCAATTTTCGGTGCCATAGTTCCTTCAGCGATAGTCTGTACTGATTCAGCCATTAAGTAAGGCATGAATACTAATCCAGGTCCGTTTCCGTCTCCTTTTCTTCCTACTGAGATATTCATATCGTTCCAAGCTAATGTTGGGTCAGTATAAATGTTAACTCCTGCGATAGATCCTAATGGGTAGATTGCTCCAGCCGATTGAGAAATAGTGTTAGACATTGGGTTTGCAACGAAACCAGAAACTGATTGTAATACTGTAGCAACTTGTGGTCCTACAACTGCAAAGTTTCCTGCTCCTCTACGTCCTCTGTTCGCGATTAAATTAGCAGCTGCTAAGATTTGCGTTAAGATTTGTCTGTGGATAGATGCAACAGTTTCTCCACCAGTTGTTGGTGCAGCTAATGTTAAATCAAATCCGTTAGTGAATGCATCAGCGATGTTATCAGTACCTAATTGTCTGATTGCTCCTAAGATGTGTTGGTTAATAGATTGAGTTAATTCGTTAGTTAATACTGACTCAACTTGAGCAACAGCATCTACACCGAATTGTTTTAAATCTTGAACCTGCTCTCTTGTTACAGCTGCAGCAACTTGGTAAGTTTGAGCTGAAACTGATTTAGAGAATAAAGATAATCCCATTACTTTGTCTGGAGTTGATTCACCAGCTTCTCTTGAATAAGGTGTACCATCTTTATCAGCAGCAGCAAATCCTAAAATGTGATCTTCTAAGGCTTTTACTAATTCTGCATTTGCGTATCTGTCTGAGATTTTTGTATCAGTTCCAGATAATGCGTCTTTAACTTCGACGATTAATTTACCATCAATTCTTGAGTTACCTACTGCAACATCATTACCTACTGCAACTGCTGCTGAAGTTTTGATGTATGTTGGAGTTACTCCGTTATCTAATCTACCACCTTCATAAGTAAAGTCTAAGTAAGATAATAATCCCATTGGTCCAGCCATTGGAATTACTGGTACTAAGTCTAAACCTACAGTTTGTGCAGCAACTTGCATTGCTAAAGGTAATAAAGAAGGAGCTTTGTCTCCTGATCCATTTTCACCTGCAGATGGGAAAGATGTTTTACCCATACCTGCTAAGTTCATGTTAGGGTTTAAAGACATGATGTTTGCGTCTTCATAAAGTTTGTGGTTGTGACAGTAAGTCGACATCCATGCTAATTTGTTAGCATCGTTGATACCTGTTGCAGATTCGATGATCGGTGACCATGTTGATCTTACTTCAGATTCGTTAATTAAATTTGCCATTTTATTATTTGTATTTTTTTTTAATGGTTTTTATTATTGTTTATTGTTTTCGATTCTTTTTTAGTCTTTTGCTTCTTAACTAATAATCGATTGTATTTTCATATTATTATATATCAGTATTATTTTAGAGAAAAATGATTTTTTTATTTTTTCCAAAATAAAATATAAGAGGGGGCTCTTAACCAACCTCTTATATAATATATCTTAAATTATTTTTTAAATCTATTTGCGATTTGTGCTGCGATGTCTTTAGTATCATATCCGATTGTTGATTTAGTTTCAACATTCTTAGATTCTTTAACCATTTCAACTTTTTCCATTACCACTGCAGTATCTCTTAAATCTCTAGTTTGCCAGAAATTTGCAACTTGATAAGAAGTTTCTAATACGTGGTATTTAGATTGTGCTAATATTTGTGCTTTTTTAGCTTCTGATAATTTAGAATAAGTTTCTTTATATTCAGTTGGCATCATTGCAGTAACATTTGCTTCAGTTTGTGCAGTTGCTGTTAATAATGAATTTTTCCATAATCCTAAGATTTGTCCTTCAGTTAAATAACCTCTTCCTTCGATTGCACTTAATACTTTAGTTTGATCTTCAGTATCTAATGAATTGAATTCAGTTTGAGTTGATTCAGATACAAAATTAAAGAATTGTGGATTGTTTGTCTTTTTCTCTTTAGATTTGTTTATTAATTCTTGTAATTTCTCAGTGATTGAGTTTTTATAAGCATCTAATTGATCTACAGTTTCTTCAACTTCTTCAGTTTCTTCAACTTCTTCAGTTTCTTCAACTTCTTCAGTTTCTTCAACAGCTTCAGTTTCTTCAACTTCTTCAGCAGCTTCTTCAATTTCTTCACCTTCAGCATCTCCTTCACCTTCTAGGTCTAAATCAGCTTCTACATCAACTGGAGCTTCAACGTCATTATCAACTACTTCAGTTTCATCTTCTAATTCTTCAGCAGGTAATCCAGCGTCTTCTGCAGCTTCTTCAATTTCTTCACCTTCAGCTTCTCCTTCACCTTCTAGGTCTAAATCAGCTTCAACGTCTTCAACTTCTCCTTCTACTTCTTCTCCATCAGCATCTACTGTTGGTTCAGTAACGTCTTTATTATCTTGTTCGTCTTCAATTTCTTCAACTTCTTTACCAGCTTCTTCGCCTTCAGTTTCAACAATTAAATTAGAGTTTACAGTTTCAGCAACATATTCTGCATATTCTGTAACTTTTTCTAAGTTTGTTTTTAAGTAGTCAACGTATTCTAATAAGTCTGCGTGAGTTGTTGCTCCTTCGTTATAAGATTCTGCTAAGTAGTTTGTGTATTCTTTAATTGAATCAACTCCTCCAGCAATATGCTCTGAGTATTGAATTGATTGATCTAATTTCTCAGCTAAATTTTCTGAGTATTGGATAGATTGATCTGTTTTCTCTGCAACGTGCTCAGAGTATTTAATTGAATCATCTAATTTTTCTGCTAAATAAGTAGCGTATTCTTTTAGTTCTTCGATTTTAGCTTCGTTGTTGTTTTCCTGTGCTTCAGTTAAAGATCCTTTAATAGACTTAATTTCTTCAGAAAGATATTGTGAATATTTATTAAAGTCTTCAACAGTGATAAATTTTGATTCTGCCATTGTTTCTGTTTCTTTATTTTCTATTTTTGTTTCATTTATATTTGATACTCCGATTTCATAAATTACGATATCAGAGTCGTTAGCAAATCCATAAGATTCGTTAACTCTTGTTAATTCTGCGTTTGCAAATCCAGGATCAGCTACTAAATCATACGTAAATAATTGTTTGATTTTTACCTGTCCGTTTTCTTCAACTGCACCAGCAGCTCTTGAAGATATTTGTAAAGGAACTCCTGCATCGACTAAGGCTTTAGCCTGTCTTCCTGCATCTGTATCTAATAAACGGATACGTCCTCTAATTTGTTTGTTTTCTTTATCGTACGTTAATTCTTCAATTATGTGTGATACGTTCTTTAAAGATACATCGAAATTACTTGGATGATCTAATTCACCTAATAATTTAGAAGATTTAATTTTATCTTGTAGTGATTCTATTTGCGGAACATATTCTTCAGCCGTATAAATACGATTGTTTTTGTTCTTTTTATCTAATTCACCGAAGATACCCTCTAGAACATAAGCTCCATTTTCGGTTTTTAAATCTAAACTCGAAGAGGATCTCTCTAAGATTAATAAGTCTTTGTTGATCATTTTATTATTTTATTATATTTGAATTATATATCTTTATTAAAAAGATTGATTTTTAATTTTTTTAGATGTCCATGTCTAGTTCATCATCTCCACCCTCAGCTTTTTCTGCTTCTTCTTCATCTTCAGTTTCCTGTGCTGTAACTTCTTCTACATATTCGTTATAGTATTTAACTAAGGTTGCTGTGTCTGTTTCAGTAAATGCTCCTTGACCGTATGCATCATAAAAATAATCTAAGAATTCGTCTTCGGTTTCAGAGCTAGAAATAGCACCTACAATTTCAACAGCTTTAATTTCTTCTCCATTGTCTGAAGTATAATCATCGATTTTAACATCCGATTCTGGAGTTACTTTAACGGCTTCGTTAAACATAGTTCCTGTTCTCCAATCTCCGGTGTGTTTTTTCAATAATGAATTAATTTGATCAATTTCATCTTCATTGTTATGATCTGCTCCTAATTCAATTGAAAGTTTTCCTTTAGTTATAGGATGAGTACTTATATAAACTTTAATATTTTTATTAATCTTAGCAATATCTTTTTGTAAGTTTGCTAATTGTTTATCGTTGACTTCGTTTTTAGATTCATTAATAAATGAAGTAAAATCTGTTGTGTATTTTGTTTTAGATTCTTTAATAGCTTCTACTGCTGCACCTTTTGGAAATCCTTTAACATTGCCTTTAAAACCTAAAGCATCGTGCTTTGATTTAAAGTATATTGCTTTGCATTCTCTTTGACGAGTCATTGGCTTTAAGTAACATACTGTTGCTTTTACCATATGATCTCCATCCGGTCTTTCTTTATAGTTTCTAGCTTCAGTAACCATTGATTCATTAGCCATTTTCATATCAATCCAAACTCTAATAATATCTGCATAATCTTTAGCAGTTAATTTAGTTTGATTTCCATTAGTTGTTCTATCATTAAGATCAAACATTTGTTGAGCGAATTTATCGATGTTACCTGATTTAAAGTATATTGTAGCTCTTTGTCTACCATTATCTAATAATTCAAGTGTCTCTTCTTTTTTATCATGTGGATCTAATCTCCATCCAGCTGAGTGATTTACTCTAATATCAAAACCACTTGAGTTACTATCAACATAAACAGTCCAGTGGCCGTCTGATTGATATGTTTTACCTTTAGAGTATTTAATTTTACCTTCAGTAACTGTTGATTCAATTATTACCGATTCAAAATCATCAGGTAATCCTCCATACCATCCGGACTCTTTATTACTAGGAGTTCCTTCACCATAAATACTGTCTAGAACTTTAACGTCCATTTCAACATTCCATGATTTAGTTTTACTATCAAAACCAATATTCTTTCTAATAGCTCCTCTAGGTTGTTCTGCAACAAACTCTTTAAAATCAAGATAATCTTGTTCTTCTTTAAATGCAAGACCAATAGTATTCTTAGCTTCAGTAACTAATGATTCAGTAAGACCTAATGATTTATTAACTAGATCTTCAATAACGCTAGAATAATCATCATTCAAAGCCCATTTAATTGTTTGACCTTGGCTTCTTGCTTTTTTGTTTATCCATTTAAGGTGCGTTGCATCAGTAAGAAACTCAGAAGCTTCTTTTGCAATTCCCTTTGGATCCTTTTTCCATTCTTCAATAGTAGTACCAAAATTATCACCTACCGTTGAACCTGTTCTTTTAAGGTTATTGATTCCACCAATCTTAATGTATATGTCATTATTAATAGGCATCGCTTCAAAGAAAACTACGTCTCTTTCGCTTGAGTCGTTTTCACCAGATACTTGATCAATTGCATAAGTACTATGAACTCTCCAAGTAGTTTCACCTTTTACATTGTATGCCGCTGAGAATGTATTTGAACCAAATTCAGAAGCCTTTAGCTTATATGCTTTAGCTTCAGTAACTACTAATTCACTTATTGATGATTCATATTCGCTAACCTTCTCAGTTAAGAATGAAAGTTTAGTTTTATCACCTTTATATTTCTTAGTTAATGAAGATACATAATTTCTGAATAAAGTAAAGTTTTGTAGTATATCACCCCTAGTTGGTGTAATTGCAGCATCACTTTCATTTTCTCCACTAACTGCCTTCATAGCATCTAAAAACTTATTATCTAATATTTCAAGATAATCAACCAATGTCATATCTTTAGCTTCAATAACTACAGATTCGTTTTGAGCATCAGCCCATGCGATTTCCCAATCATCAATATCAAATTTATAAGACGCTACTAAATCTGCGATCTTATCATTTGCTCGTGGATCATCATCTCCTCTTTCAACTTCTGTAACATCGTAATAGTTATCATTAATAAACGATGCAACTGATTGTTCCGTTGGAGTTGGACCATACTCTTTCTTAATAGCTTTAATTGCTTTCTTAACAGTATTGTATTTACCAACATCTTCGCGTTTTTCAGTAACTAATTCAACTGCATTCGCAATGAATTGTTCAAATAAGTTTATGTATTTCATTTGATATATATCTCTATATTTTTTACATTCCCATGTCCATCGGATCAACCTCTGGCTCTTCGGCATCTTTAGCTGCTTTTCTAGCTTTATAAGCTTCATTAGCTGCTTTATCATCTGGGCTTAATTTTAAGTATCTGTCTACTAAGAAATCTTGATCAAAGTAATACTCTTCTTCCATTGTTACTGGATCTGTAGTTACTAATGAATCTTTTAATTCACTAACAAATTGTATTCTACGTTCCATGATTTCCATGTGCTTTAATTCTGCAAACATATTCTCTTCAATAAACTGTAGAGAAATTTGTGTTTTGAATGCTGCATCATCTGCAAACTCTGGATATTTTAAACACATTTGAATGTGTAGTGGTTTAACTAAGATCTCTTGGAAAACTGAACGCAATCTTGTAATAAATTTAGAGAATTTAATTTCATCTCTAATCATACCATCGGCTGCTAAGTTGAAGTCTCCTCCACCATCTTCATACATAAATCTGTTAAATGGAATCTTAGAAACTGCTTTAAGTTTATCACTAAAGTATTTAAGTGCTTCTGTATCTGATAATTCAGGACCTTCTCCACCTAGTGTTTCAATTTCTGGTTGTTCTCCGTCTTTACTTGGTAACCAGTATTCTTTATTAAATTGTAGCATTGGCTTTCCATCAGTGTGCATTGTACCTGATTCCCAATCAAAATCTACAACTTCTTTGTAGTTATTCATTAATTGAGCTAGCGATTGCTTTGCTCTTGTTTTAGATTTACCACCAACTGGGATGATAAATTTCATTCTATAAGATGAGTTTGTTACAGCCCAGATTACTCTAGTGTGTTCCATGATTCTCATCAAGTTAAATGATCTTATAAGACGTTCTAAGTAACTTACTCTCGACGCTGTGGTAATTGATGAATAAGAAATATAAATGATTTGAGAATCATATAGGACTCTCTCCTTAACTGGATCGTCCATGAATTGAGTCCATACTTTCTTACCATCGTCTTTATTATATCCAGGAACTAGTGTTATTGGATCAATTTCTTTAAATCCAATAATTTCAGTTTGTTCTGGGTTATAGATAATTTCAAAAGATAGATAACCATCAACTAAGAATTTTCTAAAATAATACCATGCTGATTGATCTTGTGTAAATCCAAAATATTGGTAAATATCTCTAAAGGATTTATTTAAGTATTTTTGAACATCATCACTAACGTCCATCCCGATAATTTCAGGATTTACGAAAAAGTTTTTATTGTCATATACTACAGATTCATCACATAAAATATCTAAGATATCTTCGATTTCATCGTATGTTGAGAATGCTCTTAATTCTTCACGCTTATTTTCATAACCTTTATCAAAGAAAGGAATATTCTTACGCATGTTAGTATCTGACATAGAAAGGGCTGCAAAAGCGCCATACATATCATCACTATCAAGTCCCATCTGGTTCATTTGACCGAAGCCAATTTGATCTTCCATTGGGCCAATTGCCTGTGATTGTCTAAGTACTAAATCATCATAATACATACCAAAAGAACTTAACTTCTTAAGTTGATCTCTTAGTGTAAACGATTTTTTATTGTAACTTAAAGGGCCATTTCTATCTACGAATCCTGCCATTGTTATTATTTTATTATATTTATTTATATATTCAATTTTTATTAGCTAAAAAACAACCTTCTAATATTTGCAATTGTGGTTCCATTTAATTCAATAAAGTCACATAGCGCAATATCAGGCCATTTTGTATAACTAACTACACTTTGTCTTGATTTACCAGTAGGTATATATTGTCTAATTGCAAAATCATATCCGTCTTTTTTAAGATATGCTTTTATTCCATCATATGTTATTTTTAATGGAGCTTGTGTTTTTGCATTATAATATTTTGAACCGGTTGTCGCGTTTTTAATTTGACCTTCCATTCTATTATATAAGTCATCTAACAATTGTTCTTTAAAATCAACTGGTAAAAGATTTAAATTAATACCCAGATCGTTTTCACCTTTATGTTCTATTGCTAATACAACCGGGCGTGCATCAAACCAGGGTAGGTTTTGTGTAATAGGTCTGTAATCAAACACATATATCTTGCCCGGTTCAAATCTGTTTCTTGTTTTCTGAACTTCATTTAAAGATCTGGATCTTGAGCTCTCTTCGAACCAATTCTCTGCTTTACTGCGAGCCGACTTTCGGCTGCCTGCTTCTTTAATTAATTCTTTTATTTTATTTTTAACGTAACCCATTCAATATAGTATCTTCAGTTAAAACAATAAATTTGTAATTTCTACCATCACAAAACTCTTTAGCTGCATTATATTTATCCATATTTTTTACATACTGTTCTGCAAGAAATTTATATGATTTAAGTGCTTTTTTAGAGTTTGTTTTAGGTGGCTGTGGTTTTGTTATCTGTGACTTTGGTTTAATTTCAACAATGTACTCTAGCTCTGTACCATCTTGTTGTATTTGTTTGAAATAAAAATCTGGATAATATTTATGGGCCTTTGAATCTTGTCGTGACCAGTATTTAATCTCTACAGGTTCACTTGACCACTTTAATACTTTGTCATTCATATCACACCAAATGCAGAACTTACGTTCCCATGAACTCCTATATATTATCGGAGTAGGGCCTATGTATTTTTCAGGAAATACAGGGACATAATATCCTTGACTGAAGCCTGAGTTCTTTGTTGGTTTGAGATTCTTTATTGACATTTATAAAGTGTAGATTCCTCCGCCATCTCCATCTCCTCCGCCGTTTCCGCCGATTGAAATAGTTCCACCGTATTTTTTAGGATGAATCTTGTTCCAGCCTTTTGCATATCCTCTCTTTGCAATCTCTGTAAAGTATGCAAACGCGTTTGGATATTTAGGATTAAAGTTTCGCCAGTATTTAAGAAGATCTAACATTGCGAATTGCAGGCAATCATTACGATCATCTTCGCTAACGTATCTCATTTTGTTGATTGTCTTCTCAGCTAATAGGATTAACATCTTCTCAGCTTCTTTAGTTAGCTTGTCTGCATCTTTGGATAAAACCATTTGTGCATAGAAGTCTTTGTTGTTTAAATAATTTTTTTTACGAGCCACAGTATTAATTTATATTTGTTTAGATTTATACCGTTAAATGTTGTTTTGTTTCTAAATAAAAAAAGAGACCCGCTAGGATCTCTCTTTCATGATTTTAGAAGGTTTTAAAACTATGCTTGTAATTCAGCAATCTTAGTTTCCCAAACTGAAATTTCTTCGTTAATTAGAGCATCTGCTGCTTTAATTTCTGAAATCGACTTATCAGCCTCAGCTAATAAACCTCTTTGGTCTTTTAAGAATGAAATCATATCTTTATAAGAATCGATTGTTGCTTCATTTTGTGCAATTTCCTGAGCTTGTCCTGTAACTAATTCACTTAAGAAAGTAGCTGCTGATAAACCAGTTTGTTCGTTTACAAAATCTACCGCTGCATTTGCATTAGTAGCTTCAAAAAACTTTGATATTCTGTTTGCTGTGTTGAATCTAGAAACATATACTTTTTCTTCGATTTTAAATACATTAACAATGTTATTGTTTCCTTCAAACGTTGCTACAAAATCTAATTGCACGAAATTCTCTAACATAGATGGTAAAGATTCGAATAATTCTGCAGTATTTTTATTTTCATATCTCACTAATCCACTTGATAATACGTGATTTGTAAAATTTTCAATAACTTTATCTCCTTCTGTGAAAGTAGATTCGGATAGGTTATAAGTAAATTTAGAAGCTCCGTGGAACCATTTTACTGTATTTGCTGAAAATTCAAAAGATTCAAAAGCTGCTATTGCATTTCCTAAAGTAGAATCAATAGATTCTGTTTCTGTAATTGTATTGTCAGTCATTTCAAAAACTCTACCGTTAACGTAGAATTTAAAAGAATTTTCTGTTTTTACAAATGGGGCTAAAATATTAGTCGTCATGTTAATTTGTTTTTATTTTTATTATATATCTTTTATATTATTTGGTATTTTCGTCAATTACATTAACTTCTCCTGGTGTATTTAGTGTTTTATCTGCCTCCGGTATGATTGCAGAATTAATTTCAAACATTCTATTACCAACATGTCTTTCCGATTCCCAATCAAATGAGGGGATTGATGTGTTAATTTCTATTGGAAAAGTTATTTTATATTTGTCTTTATCTTCGAACGTAAAATCAATTGGTCTCTGTATGTCATAATCGTCTGGCATTGCATAGTATGAATTTAATCGATACGTTGCCTCGTTTAAATGACCAACCTCAACATTAAATGAATTTGATTTATAAAGTCTTTTAATAAGCATCTCGGTCACCTTAAATGCATCAAGCGTAGAACTAACTAATATTTCAACATCTATACCTAAAGTGATTGGAATCATTTCAAACTCTGCTGAGTAACCTTCCATAGCACCTTCACTATTCATCTTAGTATAGGTACCCATGTTTCTTTTGTTAACTAATTTACCAGAATCGATTGACATACTTGTTAAACTAACTACCCCACGTGGAACCGCATCGTAATTTGCATCTGCAAATGCTTGATCAGGGTGACAGTCTACTCCAGTTGTTGTAGTGAATAAGAAATTATCTCGCAAAAACTGATCATCACCTGTTATTGAGTAATAAAAAGGAATATCAATTGCTACTCTATCGTTTTCGTTTAATTGTCTCCAAAAATAAACCTTGTTATTTAAATCAGCCAATAAACCTATGATAACGTGTCTTACTACACTATCGTCTGAGTTGTATTTTAAATTGTAACTTGCCATATAAATCTATATATCTATGTTATTCTATGGTTTCTATGTCAAATTTAGAAAATCCATTCTCTTTATAGATTTGAATTTTCTTATCAAATAATTCATGAGGAAGCACTGAGTGATTTATCACGAATGTGTTTATTTTACTCTCTTTGATTACTTGACTTAATATCTTTAAAATATTATGAACTCCGTCGGCATCAACCGAACTTAACAATTCATCTAAGAAAAGCAGGTTTAATTGTGGGAATCTTAGTTTTAATATTTTGATAATTGCAATGATAATAATAAAGTCTGCCTTCTTACGCTCTCCAGTAGAAAGTGTCATTGGATTAATTTCTTCTCCGAGGTGGTTAATAATACAATTAAACTTTTCATCAAATCTTAAATGAAAGGGTAAGTGCATTGTTTGTGCCATCGCTGCAATATTAGTATTTAGCCCAGGTAGGATTGTTTTAATTGCAAGATTCTTAACACCGTCTTCGCCTAATATTTCTTCTAAATTCTCTAAAAAATAATATTCGCTATTAACTATTGATTTAGACTTTGTCTTTTCTTTCTCCTGTGTTTCAAATCCATCTATTAAAGATTTCATATGAGCAAAACTATTCCCATTATTTAAAGAGTCTTTTATCTTTATTAGTTCTCCTTTAAGATTTCTAATATTTGTATTAATAACTGAAACTTTATCTCTAACCGCTCGATCTTTACCTCGAAGCGATATCATATCTTCTTCAATTTGAACAACCTTTGCTTTTTCTAAAGCAATTTTAGATGGTAAAGTTTCGATACTGTTTTCTATATCTGACTTACGATCATTATGAAAGTCTGTTGATAGTTCTCCTTCACATGTTGGGCATGTGTTATTTTCATAAAGGCTTAATTTGCGAGTGAGAGCCTCTAATTCATATACCAATTTTGTTTTATCATCATTAGTAGATTTTAGATCTATAGTAACTTTTGATAAACTATCAGAAATAGTATTTTGTGCTTCTTCTAGCTTGCTTTTATTTGAAGTATATCGAACTAAAGAATCTTTTAGTTCTTGAATTTTAGCCTTGTCTTTTTCATTAGACTCTGCCATTAACTCGTTTAACTTCATATTAACTGAAGTAATGTTTTCGTTTAACTGCGTGAGTTCTCTTTCATAAACATCTAAATCAACCTTCAAGCTTTTGCGCTCTTCTTTAATGTTTTGTTGCATTTCATTTAAAATAGAAAAGCCAAACATTCTATCAATGATTTGTTTTTTATCGTTGTTTGTCATTGTTAAAAATGACTTAAAATCATTTACCGATAGGATAATAATATTTTTAAATACGTGGTATGGAATTCCAAAGATTTCTTCTTCTAAGTATTCTTGAACTGACCTTTTACCTGCTTTATCGAATTCAACTCCGTTAAGCTTGACTTCAAATTTACTAGGGGCCAATCCTCTTTCAATAGATACTTCTGTAGTTTTACACTGTAGATTAATTTTTACCCAAAGTTCCTTATTAATCCGATTAGGCAAGTCTGCCATCTTAACACCTTCAACTTTACCATATAAAGCAAACACAATAGCATTTGCAATCGTAGTTTTACCATGGCCGTTTTTACCGAGTGTTAGGAATAATTCTGAATTGTCTTCTTCGAATTCTAATCTTTGTATTGAATTTCCATAACTTGCAAAATTCTTAAACTCTATAGATTGTATTCTCATATTTCACTATCATAATTATATGCACATAAATCATGCAGTCTCTTTATTCTATCCTTAATCTGTTCTTTTGTTTCATCATCCTTTGACATTCCATCAATATACATATTACATAGATGCAAGATGTTGTAATTCTTATACATATCCTCGATCTCTTCCATGTCATACATGTCTTTATCGATAAAGGTATCTTGTTCGTATATGTTTGGTTCAATCTTTCTACCAATGTTTTGGATTTGGTTGATGAATTTAGAAAGTGAATTACTGGCAGCTACGTGAGAAGGCACAAATAAATCAACGAAGTTATTTTTAATCTGCTCTTTAAATTCACCGAGAGTTGTATTATATAGACTTGTAAGGTAAGTCTTCACAAACTTTGGTGATCTATCATTCTCAAAGAAAGTTTCGCTCATGTCACTTAAATCAACTAGGTCAAATCCTTTTGCGTTGTTTGCATCAGAGCGAGTTAATTGATATGGAACACCAACCATTCTTAATTTACCTTTATTTTGTCTATAGTGAATATGGCCGGACCAAACTCCATCGAAATTATCATATGAGTTTGCTTCAACTCCATGTAGATTAGTAACCTTTGAATTTAATTTAATTCCACGAACTTCCGAATGGCAAAATACCATATTAGCTTGAGGATATTCTGCAAGGGTTTCAACCTCATGTTCCGTGTCTCTTCTCCATGGCATTAATAAAACATTCTTACCAGCCCAATTAAAAAGTTTAGGTTCTTTATAGATCTGAACATTTGGAATCCACTTTAAACTATCGATTGAAGTAACATCATTACTTTTCTTAGCCCAAATATCATGGTTTCCGCATATAACATGGGTTGGTAGAATTTCACCTAATCTTTCAAATAGATTTACAGCATAATTTAATACTTTTAAATTTATACTCTGTCTATTATCAAAGGCATCTCCGACCTGGATTAAAACATCACCTGGTCTTACTTTTTCTTTTAGGGTTGGGATAAATACGTTTTCATAGAAATCCTTTTGGATCTCTAGCCATTCCATTGAATTTGATCTGATACCTAAGTGCATATCACCTAAAACCCAGATCCTCTTTACAGGATTCTTTAAGATTTTATTTTCAATCATATTAAAACAATCTATTGATATTCTTCTTTTGTAGTATATTTGTTCGAGCGTCTAGCTCTTCAATTAATTCTTCTTTAAATTTATTTCCAAGTGATTGATAAAATCGAGTAGGATTTACATTAAAGTAATCACACAATTCTGAAAATATATCAACTAAAGAATGTGATGCTCTAGTTTCATCCGATATAAATTCATACACTTCATTAATATCTATTTTGTTTAATTTAACAGTTTGGTGGAATTCATCAATCTTATTAAATTTCTTAAATCTAGAATTTATAATTAAAGCGTGGATTTCGTCTGCTATTAATTTAGTTTCAATCTTGTCTTCTTCAGATCGATTGTCAACTACTCTTGGTGAAAGAGCGAAAGACATCGATGTGTCATACTCGTATTCTGTTTCTTCGAACGTGTTATCGAATATTTTATCTCTTTTTGTTCTTCCTGTTGACATTATAAACTGTGTATATTTGAGTTTGTTGTTTCATCGGTTTCAATAAGTCTCATGTAATTATAATTAATATCTAATTTACATTTAGTTCCTTTACCTTCACCGTCCCTGATTTTCAGGATTTTTAACCAATATTCATAACTAGATCGCATTAAGTCATCTTGTATAATACCTAACATCATATCGGCAGTGTGTGATAGACCTGCAGATTCTGCAACGTCTCCCATTCCAATATCACTGGAGTTATAGTTATTTCTATTAATCTGAGTTGCCGTTACGATTAACCAACCGTTACGTGTTCCCATTGCTCTTAAATCTTCAGCAATTTGCTTAATCTTTAAGTATGTGTTTTCACTGTTTGGATTTCTAAAATTTGCTAAGATGTTAATGTAATCAATTACAATTGCACCTAATTTAATCTTTCTTTCCTCTTCAATTTGTTTTAAATAAGCTTCTATATCAGTAACGGTTGCCTGTGACGTTGGGAATTGTTTAATGAATAGCTGACCGGGAGGTGTTAAACCATCTCCAACTGTTTCAAGCTTTCTTTTCATTAGATCCCGATTCTTTGCCTTTTCATCATAGTCATTCATTTGAATACTTAAAAGGTTTGCACCAATTCTTTTTAATACTTTTGGAGCTGACATTTCAGCAGAGATAAAAGCTGTATTAACTCCCATCTTTACGAAATTAGCAGCATCATTTGCTAAAAAGATTGATTTACCAATATTCTGTTCTCCGACATAAACTACTAAGGAACCATCTTTATCATAACCTCCGTTAAGTACTCGATCAAGAAAGTTATATCCTGAACTTACCTTAACACGTTCTTCGCTATAGTGATCTTCTGCATTAAAGAAATCTAACCCGATATCTGAATTAAAAACAATCGAATTTCTATCATTAATTAAAGTCTTTACCTTTGATACAATACTATCTACACTATCTGGACTTACATCTGCGGTTTTAATATATTCGATAGTGTCCATTAAGGTTCCTTCGAAATTCCTCCACTTAATCCATGATTCCGTAGTTTGAGTTAACCACTCTTCTTCGTATTGTAATAAGTCTACCTTGTATACTAATTCTATAACTCCTGCATCAATCTTTCCTTTAACTCTAGGATCTCCTGCTAGCGAAAGCATTTGTGCTAACGTTGGAGTTTCATGAAATTTAGAATGAAATTTATGAGCTAGAGTATGTAGTAATGCAATATCATCTGACGTATAGAAAGATCTATCAATAGTCTCAAAATATTTTGGTTTAGAAAGAGAGAGTTTAAAAAATATCTTTTCTTTATCGGCTTCGAACTTCATATTTGTTATTTTGTATACAAGTTATATTGATATAACTCAGTTAGTTTCAATCTTATTCTAAGATAATATGACCCTGTCCGACTGACCATGGTTCTTCAGCCCATGCATTAATCGCAATAGCTCCTCTAACACCTTCCGTTACTTTATCGACACCATGTACAACGGAACCTGGATTAAATATAACTAATCTATTTGGTTTAGTTTTAATAACCTCTGGCGATTTTCCTTCTCCATCTGTATAGATATGTAAATCTCCTCCTTCGAATTCAAAACCAGCAGGATAATAAACACATCCTAAAACTGGGAACATTCTCTGACCTTTCTTTTCTCTAAGCATAACATCATCATCTAAGTGTAGTTCTAGATAATTTCTGCGACCGTCTTGATCTGCTCTTTGGATTCCAGTCCAATGTTCGAATCCATCTAACTGCATACTTAATTGAACAGGCAACTGATCATTCCAAATATACTTTATTAATTTTTGTTTAACTGTGTTAGGCTCGCTATTCCACCATCCTTTCCAATACGTATATTGGCCAGTTGGGTAAAAAAAGTTATCGCCTTCGTTTGCGATCTCCTGTAGGAGAGTTTCGTCTTTTATGAAATTATCAAATACTGCTATCATGTGTATGGGTTTATTTTTATTTCGTATGTTTCTTTTCCTTCTTCAAATTTAACCTGTTCTAGTAGACCTAATTGAATGCCTCTTTTTAATCCTTCAGAAGCGTTCTCTAAATTACCTTTACTATGGTATTTCATTAAAGCATGTCGTGTGAATGTCTCCTTCTGTCTAGATGGATTCTTTACAGCTTCGGTAATGAATATGTACAGAATATCAAAAGCATCAGGATAAGCTTCTAATTTATCCTGGATGCCTAAAATATATTTTATTGGTAATTTATCTTCGTTAATATTATAAACGTCGGCTTTCATTATGATTCTACGGTATCGTTTAACATCTCTTCGATGTCTAATGCACTTGATTCTGAATTATAATTAAATAAAGGCTTAATATGTGCTTCAATTCTTTCTAGTACCTCTTTAGTAAATACTTTATCAGTAAAGAATTCTTTATTTGGAACTGCTTCATCTAAGTGTTCACAAATCCATCCTCTTGCTGATGCTTTAGGAACTTTCTTTCCTTTTTCAATTGAGCCTTTAGTAATTCCACAAATATCCCAAGTAGCATATTGTTCTAATCCGACATAAGGATTCATACCTTCGCTAAAGTTTAGGTGGAATTTAATTGGAGTTGGTTTTGCAAAACGATTCTTTGTAGGTTTTGCAGTTACAATAATACCAACTTTATCTGCTCCATCTTTTAATTGTGCCTTATTTAACATAAGTACGATTGATGCTGCATATTCTGGACCTGTTCCTCCACCTGCAATTTGCATTGGAATAAACGATTGAGATTGGTATGTGTGATTTGTAAATATAAATGGAATCTTTAAATCTGCCAATGGCGTCATTATAATTCTAAAGATAGATTTTAAGATCTTTGAACGAGTCATATCTGATTTTTCACTACCAGATGCTGCATCGTCAATTTCTTTTTGAGTTGCTAAGTTACCTGCAGAATCTAAGATGATCATAAGCTTTGGAATCTTTCCGCCGTTTCTTTTGATCTCTTGCATCTTTTGAGTAATTGTTGTAATCGAAGTTCTGAAATCTTGAACAGTATTCATTGGCTGATAATTTACTTTAGTAATATCAATACCAAACTTGATCATTTGTTCTTTATCTACAGCTGCTTCTGAATCATAATAGATTACGCTATAACCCATATTGATTGCTTCTCTTACAGAATTTAAGGTAAGGAATGTTTTACCAGTTCCTGAAGGACCTGCAACTGAACAAGATCTGTTATTAGGCCAGCCTCCGAAAAGGGAACCCGATACACATGCATTTAGGTGATAGTTTCCGGTGGGAATCCATTCGGTAACTTCACTAAAATTTGATTGATCCATTACGGATCCTAGTGGATTTAAATTTGCTAATTCGGCATTTAAATCATTAAATGTAAAATCTTTTTTAGCCATTGTCTTCTTCTTTATTTTTATCTTTGTTTCTCATTTTCTCAAGAGTATCTATAAGGTCTGCAGTCTCATCTTGAATCTCTGCCATTTGAGATTTTAATAAGCGCAGTCTCATGTATACTTTTTGATAATCTCGAACCTGTAGCTTTTGTTCTGCTGTAAGTTCTTCTGTAATCTTTTTAGGATCTATTTCCATAATTTTCTAAATCTTGAAATATCGTTATTTGATTTGAATCAGTTGATACTTCTGGTTCTACTTGTTTTGCGTCTTCAATTTTATTAATTAAAGATCTTATTGAATTTCCTAAATCCATGTTGTTAGGCGTAGACTTAGTAATGTTGTGTACTATTTCATAAAATGTTGGTTCCATAATTAAAATAATGATGTTGAATAAATTAAATTTCTGTTTAAAAGCTGTAGTGAACAAGCTTTAAGCACTCTGTTTAATGGATCAATTACACTTTTTTCAAATTGTATTTCATAATCAACTTCAGGTGCTATTTCATAAGGATGATCGCCTGGCATGTATGCGAACATATCACATGTTTGATTTTTACAGTGATATAATTTTAGCTTCTCTCCGTTACCAATCATCTTATATTTGTTCTTATACTTTGGATTAGTATTCATTAAGAAATTATAAAATCCTGCTGCCTTCACATTAGGCGGACATTTTGATCCAATTTGAAATTCAATAGTATCATCTACAATATATTTTTCTATATTATTAGTTCTCTTATTGAAAGCAATTTGATCAATATCTGCCAGCTTAAATTCTTTTTTACATTTCTTTAAATAGTCAACAAGCTTTTTTAATAAGGCTGCTGTTGGTTTTTCAGATAAAACTAATTGTAGAGCTTCTGTTAAGTGCTTACGTGCTAGCGCAGGAGTTGAACTTTGTATTGTATCAAATCCGATTGTTTTAATCTTCTTTAAGGAAGGATATCTGTCATCTTCTTCTAATTTATCCTCCCACGCTATGTTTTGTAAGTACTTTTTCTTGGCTAGCCAAATTCCAGAGTATGCTATCGTTTCCATATCGAAATACAAGAAATTATCTGTATTTGTTACTTCAGCGTATTTGTGCATACATTTTGTGATATAATCTTTAATTCTAAAGTTATATAATTCCATGATAAATTTATCAATCGACATTGGTTCTCCAAGCCACTCAATAGATTCATACATTTCTTCGAACTGAACATAACAAGAATCTGTATCAATATAAACAACCGATGGTCTGACTAATCTACCTTTAACATTAATGTTTAAATGTTTATGGGCTGCTGTATCTTTAGACCAGAATTCTTGGAAGTATTTGTTTAATATCTTTTCAGAATATAGAATTGCAGATTGACCTTGTAGGGTAATTGATTCTGCAATTTCTATATCAAAAAAGTGAAACCACTTATTTCCAAATGCGCCATAAATAGAGTTTAGAGTTACTTTAACCGCTTGTTCATATGCCGTATATTTAGCTGACATTTGTTCGTAGTGCGATATTAAAGCTTGAGTTTCCTCAGTCGTAAGCTCTGCTTCTGGCTTTTCTATTAGTTGTTCAATTTCGATCATTTACGCTCCAGTATTACATGTTGCAATAGTTAATAAAGTTTCAGAGTCATTCGACTTCATAACAACTCTATTTTCTAGAACATTAGCTGTATAATCTTCTTTGTCTAGTAAGTTTAAATATTTTTTAAATAAGGTTACTTTTTTACCTGAAGTTCCTTCATAATCTGGAGTTACTAACATGTTGTACGTGTTACCTGTTAATTTTACTCCTTTACCATTTGCTTCGATTGAGAAAGTTTCTTCTTTATCTAATCCAAAAAGGTTTTTAACTTTGTTTAAAGTTCCATAATCCATTTCAAATTTAAAGCTAGCATCTTCTACATTAAAAATACTTGAGATTTGAGAATCTGTAAGATCTTTATATCCTAAAGACGGCTCTGAACAAGCTAATTTAATTTCTAATTCGTCGTTAAAGATACGAAAGCTAGTTGCTACGAAATCTTCATCGTTTTCTAAGAATTCAATTTCACCTTGAATTGAATCATACTCGAATTGCTTAAAAGCATCTGTTAACTTTTGTGCATCAAAGAAAGCTACCTTTAACTCCTTTGTTGTAGTGATTGTGCCTTCTTCTATTTGAAAAATCTGGCTAATTGGAAGTCTGTGGTGTTTCACAGCATCTCTTTGTGGTAAGTAAGCGGAAGCCTGGATAGTTCCACCTTTAATTTTAAAATAAACGAAAGAATCGATTACCTTCAGTCTGTTAATGAAGTTAATAAAATTAGTCTGATCTACTTTTTGAATCGTAATTTTCATTTTGTGTTTTTAGATTTAATACAATGTTATTTATAGGTATTATAAACAAAATAAGTAAAAAGTTTCAAAAATAAAAAAACCAGGATTGAAGTCCTGGTTTAGTGTAGTTTAGCGGTGAAATATTAAAATTTAAACTTTCTCTTTTTCATAATGTCTTTCATTAGCTTCTTACAATCAACTGCCATTCCAGGTGATCTGAATTGTCCTCCAATTCTATCTGTTTCTTTTTCAATATGATCTATTAATTCACTAGTCATAAATCTAACATCTGCTAATAGTCCTTCCATTTCCTCATCTTCATCATCTGAGATTAAACCACCATCTCTTTGTTCATCGATTCCTTGTATACTTGATCCGTACGCCGCAATCCATTCTTCTTTAGTCATACCTGCCTGATCAGCCTGCATTTGTAAATGGTCTTCCCATTCGTTTAAATTTTTAACGTGCTTCATTTTGTTAATTTTATTTATTTTTTATAGGTGTTAGTAAATGATTCAAAGGTGTGCATGTGTTTGAATGAACTCTTAACTTCATTTTCATTAATACCATCACCTGTATAATTCCATTTCATACCTTTAGCTTGAACATTGCGACCTAATAAACAATACATTCCTTTTACAAAACCTTCAAAGAATACGGTAGAACCCCAGTTCGAACCATTGTCTTCTAGATCTAATGAGTATTCCCTAGCATCAGCATCTTCCATTGCTTGTAGCTTAACACCTTCTGATTCTATTGAAAATAAGATTCCTTTTTTAAATGTTAATGCGTCTCCAATGTATACCCATCCATCTTCATCTTCTACTTCTTTACCCATTTCGAATTGTTCGAATTGTTCTTTTCCGTAAGCTAATGCTTCTTTTTCTGTTTTAAAGAAATCTACTCCTCCTTCGCCTTCGTTGTGATTAATCACGTAAAATACTTTTGCCATTTTTAAATTGTTTTTGTTTATTTGTTAATCTATATATCTAAATAAAAATGGGGTAAGAATAGTAGCGAACTTTTTCTTACCCCGTGCCGTTAACTAAAACGGTCCTAAAATCCAACCATATTTCAGGTTGGCTATTTCAGTTTTTTATCCATCGCAACTTAAACAGTCTGGATCTATTGCCTGTGCTGCGATATCTCCTCTTAATACTGATTCAGTTCTCATATAATATAGAGTCTTAATTCCTTGTTCATAAGCTTCTAAATGTACTTTATTAATAAACTTAGGTTCTGCTTCTTTAGGAAAAGCTAAATTTAATGAAACTGATTGATCAACATATTGTTGTCTAATACCTGCTTGTTTTACCAGTTCTAATTGATTAATTTCTTTGAATGTTTTGAAAACATCACCCATTGGGATATAATCATCTTGTGAAACTGTTGATAATTTTTCTAATTGCTTTTTAGTGATTGCTTTTCCGGCTCCACTTTCGTGATCTGATTTAGTACCTGTTAATACATAATAATCACCGATCCAGTCTAAGCCTAAAACACTTCCACCATCTCTTAGGATTTGATCCCATGTTGCTTTAGTATTTTTACCAATTTTTTCTAATGCATTTTCTAAAGTTGGATTCTTTCTAATGAATGTTCCTTTAGCAGTTTGTTCTGTAAATACATTTGCTGCCCATGGCTCAATACCTGGAGAATTGTTTCCGCTTAACTTAGAATTACTAACAGTTGGCGCAATAGCTCTTAAGTGTGTGTTTCTCATTCCTGTTCCAACACACCATAATGGTTCTCCATATTCTGTAGCTAAATCTCTACTTGCTCTTTCACTTTCAACTTTAATTTGAGAGAATATCTTTCTTGTTTCAAATTGTCCTGTTAAAGAATCAAAAGGAATATTCTTGTCTTGTAGATATGTGTGCCATCCTAAAACTCCTAATCCTAATGCTCGGCCTTTTTCAGCAGAACGAACAGAGTTTTCAAAACCTCTCATGTATTTTGCTCTGTTAATAAATTCGGTAAGAACTCCATCTAAGAAAATTGTAGCAGTATATACTAAGTCGGTATCTTTCCACTCTTCATATTTTGCCAAGTTTAAAGAACTTAAACAACATACAAATGAATGTGATTCGTCAGTGTGTAATGTTATTTCAGAACAAATGTTTGTCATGTAAACTTTAAGACCATTTTGCTTGTATGCTTCTGGATTTGCGTTATTTACATTTCCTTTAAACATTATATATGGTTCTCCACTAGATCTACGTTTTCTAATAACTGCAGTCCATCTTTTTCTTGCTTCTTTATCTCCGGCTTTTACCTTTTGCATAAATCCATCAGAAACTACAACACATTGGTGTAAATTTAAACACTGTCTGTTTACATCTCCTTTAGGCTCTCTAATCTCTAACCATTCCCAGAAATCATCATGTTCAATATCTATATTAACACTTGAAGCTCCTCTTCTAACTGAACCTTGGTTTGTTGCGAGAATAGTTGAATCAAATATCTTAGCAAATGGTAATACACCATCACTTGTTCCATTTCCAGTAATCTTAGCACCTGCTGGTCTGATTTGATTAATTCCTACCCCAACTCCACCTCCGTGTTTTGCAAGTAACATTAATTCTAAATTCTTGTTTCCAATATCATATATAGAATCAGCCACATCAATACCAAAACACGAGATTGGTAATCCTCTCTCCGTTCCTGTGTTTGAAAGAACTGGGCTTGCTAAGTTTAACCAACCTTTCCAAATGTAATCAAAAAACTTACTTGCTAATTCTGGTTTATCTAGTCTTTTTGCAACTGTTGTTGCAACTCTCCAATATGCGTCTTTTGGAGTTTCACCCGGTAATAAATATCCGTTGCTAATTGTTTTAACGTATATTTCTGTATTTGCCCATGTTGGAAAATCTGTTCCTAGTTCCCATCTTAGTTCCTCACCGTGGTTTTTAATTTCTTTACTCATAGTTTATATTGTTTTAAAATAATTCGTCTTCGTCCCAGTTTTCATCTTCACCGGCCTTAGAATAATCTGTAGGTCTTACTGCGAAAAAATCTGTATGTGTTGTTCCTCCTGTTAAATGATAGAACCAATCTAGTTCTCCTGCTGAGTCTTCATCAAATTCCATGAAAGGTCCTTCAGTATATCCTAGTTCAGCTATCTTTTCGTTTGTTCTTTTTAATATAAATTGTTTTAGGTCGTTTGCTTTAAGGTTTTCTAAATCTCCTTGTTCGAAGATCATATCAATGAATTTATGTTCCATCTCAACCATAAGTTTTGCGGCTCTTAAAACATCATCTTTAACATCTTCGTGAAGTTCTGGATATTCAGCACACATTTGTCTGAATAACTGGCATCCCATTTTAGAATGTAATGATTCATCTCTAACTGACCATTTCATTTGTTGTCCAATACCCTTTAACGTATTTCTCATTTGAAAAGAATATAATACAGCAAATGATGAATATAATGAAACACCTTCAGCAAATGCACTGAAAATAGCCAACGATCTTGCTACTTGTTTTCTAGCTTTCGTGTTTGTTTCTAAATCTTCATGAGTCCAATCAGCTTCAACAGATGTTAAATGTTCAAATTTCTCGGCAGTTGCTGGTTCATGTAAGAATGCTGAAAAATCATCTAATCCTAATGTCTCATTTAGATATGAATATGCTGTTGCGTGTATAGTTTCTTGAGAACCGAATGCCATTGCCATTTGCTTAATTTCCCATTTTGGAAACCACTTAGTAACCATTCCTGTCCAGTAATCTGAAACAGCGCATTCAGTTTGTGCAAATCCTAAAAGAATATTTCCAACTAAATTCTTTTCAGCTGGAGTTAAATTTTCATTCCAATCTTTAACATCTCCTTGCATTGAAATTTCGGTATGTAACCAAAAAGCTTGCATTTGTTTTAACCATCCTTCAGTATAATACTCAGGGTATTCAAATGGTTTATATTCGACTCTTTCTTTAAATAATTTTGGATTGCTCATACTTTATTTGAATTCTTTTATTTCTTTTTAGACTAAATAAGGCCTCAATTGAAGGCCTTAATTCGTGGTAGTAGATTATATATTTAGGTAATCTAACACGTTAAAGCTTATTGGTTAAAATATTATGTTAATCTTTTCTTAAGGTTATCTGCTTTCGTAAAATACTCGTATGATGTGTTTTTATATTCAACCCTTTGTGAATATAAATCCGAAAGTATTTTTCTAAGAACTGAATCTTCCTTCGAATACACTACACCATTATCACATACGATAACACTAGTATCTTCTCTTCTTTCTTTAATTTGACTCTTTTGAACTTGTTCAATATACGCATCTGGCGAAATATTAAATTGTCTCATTATTGATGGATATAGAGAAGCAAAATCATATGCAGTTACTCCGGCATAATATCCAACAATTGGTTCTTTTACATAAGCTCCCGCATACTGTGTACTTTTTTCGTAATCTTCTTTCTTTTCAGTTCCAATTCTCATTCCTTGTTCAGCTAATTTTCTAGCCATTAAGGATTCTGTAACCGCCACGGGGCTGGCTGCTTTGTATAGAGGCATTTTTGTAATGTTTGCTAGAGTTAACAGAACTTCCATTGACTTTAACTTTTGATCTATATAATATACAAGAACTGAATCGACTACGTTATAATAGATATATTTTACAAAGTTATCTCTATAAAGATCTTGAAGACCTCCAGTGTATTTAATCTTCTTAACATTTAATACCTGACCTGATACATAATCAAGTGAATTAGATTCTTTAACCTTTACACTACGATCATATTTATCATACAGTTGCATGTAATCTAAAATTCCAATATGTAATGGTCTAGAATCATTACGATCTAACTTACCAGTCATACCAACCTCACTAATATCTATCTGTAATCTTTTACATCGATTTACAATATATTGCCAGTCATAATTAATAAAGTTCCAGCCGGTCATCATTGGAAACTTAGGTAAGAATTTCATTAAGAAGGTGTATACCATATCATATTCACTCTTGAACTTGTGGTATTTAAATTCCCAGTCTTGATCAAAATCTTTAAAATATTCATTAGTATCGTCTTCGATCTTTTGAATTTTATCTGGAGCCATATCCTCTAATCCTAATACAATCGCCTTACGTTCTGGAGTTATAATTGAGAATGAGAGAATTCTTGTTTTAGCTTCTTCGGCTTTTGGAAAGCCATCAACAATTTCTGTTTCAATATCGACAAAATATGTTTTAGGTAAATTGTATGCTAAAATTTCTTCACGATCTTTTTCTGGCAATCCATCGATAAAGTAATTAAGAGAAAACTTATTAAATTGTCTACCATACCCTAATTTAACAGGTCTACCATCCCAGTTTTTAAATTCAGTACTTACTCCTTTTTCTTTTTCTCCACAGATATACCAATTCTGGTATTGTGCTATTGGATATTGTTTGTACGCAACTTTACCTTCTTTGTCGTAATACGATACGATTACGTCTTTTTCTCTTTGCTCAATATCTAATATCATTAATAATTGTTTTTCTGACGGTTAACGTTCTCTTCTGCTTTTGCGAAGTAGTAATTATATGCTGTTTTTGCGTCTAGTCCGATTGAAGCTGCGTAATTGATAAAGAAGTGTAGGATATCTACCCATTCCATATACAATTCTTTCTTGTCTCCTTCAGACATGTCAGAAATCTTTAATGTATTGTATTTTGCAAAGTCTTTTTTCCAGTATTTCCATACTGCATTTCCAGAACCATCTTTGATACCACCAAGAGCATCTGTCATTTCATGAATTTCATCAACAACTGCATGTGTATTACAGTGCCAAAAATCCATAATTTCTCTAATTGTCATATCATCAAAGTTAAAACCATAAGTCTGCTCTTGCATCTTCTTTTGGTTTTCCATGATATCTGCTAAGTGTGTGTTTGACTGGTCGTAAAAGTCTTTTACTTCTAAGTCTTTACATTCGTTATCTATGTTTGCCATTACTTGTTTATTTTAAAGGTTATATCTAATCTGTCGAATAAGTTTCTTAATTCTTTCTTCTGTCTTGCAATTAAATCATCTGAATAAGAAGCTACTAATTTCTCAACATCTTTTGACGATTTTACGTATAATTTATCACGCAATACCGGGTCTTGTATTAATTCCATTTCTGGATCGTATTCGATTTGGATTGCTGCCAAACAATCACTTGCCATAGTTTCATAAAAGCGGAATGTTGTTACATTGTCTAAGTGTTCGTCATCTCCTAATATTAAACTTGCTTTACTTTTTGAAATAGTATCTAATAAAACTGAGTGTTCCATCTTTTTTGCAAAAGTCGTTGGAACTTTCTTAGTTTTATAACCTACTAGTAAACTCTTTTCGCTATGTGGCATATACTTTCGAACTTGTTGTTCTCTAAAGGCTGCTCGATTATCTCCATAGTAAATAGCATCCCATTCTTTTTTAGGAGCATCAAAATCAAAGAGTGCATTGGTTTGTTTATTGTCTAACTTATTTGCCATTCGATGCTTAAACATATAAGTAAACCAATCTAATTTTTCCCAATTTTTAGGGGTTCTACCTAGGAATTTAGAGATGTCTTTACCTGGAAATAGATAAGTTGCGTTCTCGATGATCTCGGACCACTCAGATTCAAGATCTTGGATTAGATTAAATCTTTTCAATACCTTAACTGGATCTAAGAAATCTATCCGAGGATCATTTACGAGTGTGTATATTTTACCACCATATCCGGCAAGGGCTCTTGCAATTGGTTCTGTGTGTTCTCCGACTTGACCGCCAAAGAAGTTAGCCGTACTTAACTGAATAAAGACTGCGTCATAAGATTTCCAATCAGCATCTGTATAATTTACATAAAAATCAAACTCTGCTGTGTTTCTATTTTTCTTACCAATCAAATCTACATCATATCCATTCTCTTCTAAGAGTTGTTTAAAATATGTTGCTTCTAAACCTCGGTGGTTTTTACTATTATATGTTAGATTTGAAAATACGGATGTGATCGCTACTTTCATTATTCTACTTCGTTTACGTAGTTATCTAATCCTTGAATATATGCAACGGCATCTAATAAATTATCACGTTTATGGTTGTAACTTTCTCGAGAGAATTTAAGAGCTACTAAGGCCTTAAACATATCTGCTCCGGTTACTTCATGACCTGTCATTCCTTGAAAGATCATTGCAGCTCGATCCATTCCTTCTGAAAAAGGACCATACGCTCTATCTGCTTCTTCGCTTCTGTTGTTTACTATGTCGTTTGCTTCTTCTAATATACTTTTCATTCTTTATTTATTTTGTAACTATTATACGTGATATTTTGTAATTGTTTCTAATTAAGTTTAGTTAGTGGGCTCCATCTTCCGTTTTTGAATTTGTGAGGAACTCCATCAATCACCATATATCCAGCTGGCTTAATTTCTTTCTCATCTTTTGCAGTTGCTCTTTTTACTAATTCTGCAAATTCTTCAGCGGTTGGCTTTTCTCCTTTAACTGCGTGCATTTTGTACTCCCAAGGATGTTTGTGTTTTATCATGTTGTTTTATTTATTTTTAATTATTAAGTTTTCTAATTCAATTGCAAAATCTTCCATACCTTCGTTATATGCCCACTGTGTTTCATCTTGTGGCTGTGCATACTTGATATTGTCTGCTGCTCTTTCTAATAGGATTTGTAATTCTTTTAAGTCCATAGGTTATATATTTGTTATAGGTAAATATAAACAAAAAAAATGAACCAGAAAAATTCTGACTCATTTATTTTTTTAAATTTATTAATATGTTTGAGTTTCTGATTGAGGATATCTTGAACAAGTAAAATACACTTTCATAATTCTAGAAGCAATTTCAGTAGACTCTTTTAATGCGTGAATTTGTAGTTCATCATACAAATACCCATCGAATAATCCAAATAACATATTTACTAATTTAGAAGAATAGTTATCAGATGATCTGATTTCGCTGATTAAGCTTATAATTTCATTTCTTGTTTCGGAATCCATTGATTCGTGTCTGTTAAATCTTTTGTAACTCATGTTTGTTTGTTTTTAATTATAGTATAAATATAACCAAAAAAAGTGAACCAGGAAAATCCTGACTCACTTATTTTTAAGAAGTTATTAACAATTTTTCATATTATGATTTTCCATAATACTTATTTAGTGTTGCGATTCTATCGTCTGCATCTACTAACATTATTAACGCTTCTTCTGCGTTCTTATAAAAATCACCAGTAGAGTGATCTCCAATACCTGTTCCTTTTTCACCTAATAGATCTAAAGATAATAGGGCCTTTGCTCTATCAGCTTCTGCTGAAGTTTTGAGCATTGTAATTAAATTTGCATTCATTAATTTTTGTTTTTAATTGTGTTAACTTGTTCTAATAAAAATTCTTTAAATGAGAGTGTTTCCCAATCTGAAAATAATTCTCTTACTTTAGTAGAGTCTAGTGCATATCTTCGATCATGTCCTAGTCGATCTGCAACAAACTCAAACTTAGGTGTTTTACCTAACATTTCAGAAATCATATTAATGATCTCTATATTTTCATATCTTTCTCCACTTCCAATGTTGTATATTTCTCCTTCGAGATCTGATAACATTAGTTCATATATCAGTTGGACATTATCTTCAACGTCGATCCATTCTCTAACTTGCTTACCGTCTCCATATACTGGGATAATTAAATCATTAGCAATAGATTTCATAATCTTTGGAATAAACTTTTCTTCGTTTTGGTGATCTCCGTAATTATTACATGTTCTTGTAATTAAGTATGGTAATCCAAAAGTTCTACCAGCAGCTTCTACTAAAAGATCGCTGGCTGCTTTAGATGCTGAGTAATAAGAAGATCCTTTTAATCCATAAAATTCATGAGCTTCAGCTAAAATTCCAATATCTTCCATATCTCCATAAACCTCATCGGTTGAAATATGAATAAATTTCTTTAGGTTAGGATTCTTTTTGGCACACTCTAAAAGATTAAAGGTTCCTTCAACATTTGTTCTAATAAAAGGTTTACCGTCTTTGATAGAGTTATCTACATGACTTTCAGCTGCAAAATGTACAATATAATCATATGAACCTAAATCTTCAGCAGTAACATCACAGATGTCCATGTGAATACATTTTGTAGGTTGCTTAATATTATTTGGATTAGCAGCATATGTCATCTTATCTAGAATGACAACTTCTGCATCTGGCAATTTACGATTTAATAGATTTACGAATGAAGATCCTATAAATCCATATCCGCCTGTTACGATAATTCTCATGATTCTTCTAATAATTCTTTAATGGCGTTCTTGTATTGTTCTTCAGTTAAATTACCCTCAACGTGTTGGGCAATTTGATCCCTGATAGCTAACATTAGATGTTGAGCATTTGTAGTTTCAGAGCTATTCTTTGCACGGTCAATTAACTCTGGATTTTGTTTAACTGTTTGCATAGTTATTAAATCCTTTAGTTTGGTAGTCGACCAGCCGTGAGATCTTGTAGTGTATACCACATCAATTGGTAAATTATCGCCTGTGAATCTCTTACCGATATAATCATCCCCTAGTATTCTAACGTCGGGCTTATAAAATTCCATCAACTTTATTAGATCTTCTTCGGTTTGATATGTAACAACCTCGTCAACGTATTTAATAGACATTAAAGTCTTATATCTTTCGTATAATGGAATAACTGGTTTGTATTTTGTGAATCTTGTTTCAGATGGATCTATTTGTAAAAAGACCATGAAGTAATCACAGTGTTCCTTTGCTGTTTCAAAGGTGTAAATATAACCAGGGTGTAATAGGTCGAAGTTACCTGCAGTAAATCCTATTTTCTTTTTTAAGTTGCTCATATCCTATTTCTTTTTAAGTTTAAAGATAGGTATAGCTGTTTTGATATATCTTGGACCTGCTCGTCTTGATATTTTTCATTAAGAGCCATTGTTAAAATAAAATGATCTATCATAACCTTCGCTGAATCTAAATGTTCTTCAGTGATACATGATGCTATTACCTTTTCTATTTTGTTAAGAGATTTTACTGACCATTCGCTATAGTTGTCAGGTTTAAATAAAAATTGATTCATTGATTATCTTTTTAAATGAGGAATGCCCTGTAATTATACAGGGCATTCTTAAATAGTTTCAACACGTGGTTGAATTTTTCCGATGATACACGGAATTATTTTACTTTTGCTGTTGCTAAATATCCTTGGATTTCAGTGTATTGAGATCTAAATTTAGTTTCACCAACAACTGTTCCCATTGAGAAAGAAACAAATGTTCCTTCTGGTTTTTTCATAAATAATTTATAAGATGCTAGTGCTTCTTCTTCTGTTACAAAAACACCAAGAATCTTTTTACTAGTTGAAGATCCAAATCTAGCTCCACCTTCTAATCTAATTTCTTGGCCATTAAAGTTTGCTCTGTTATTAGCCATTACCATATATTTAGTTTCTCCTTTTGCTGGAGCTTCTGCTGCGAATTGATCGTATTCACTAGGGCTAGTGAAATAGTAAGAACTCATTGATTCGTTTAATTCTGTGTTGCTTTCATTTAAGAAAGATTCTAAAGTTTTAATGTGTTTCATTATTTTATTTTTCTTTTTGTATTCTTCTTCAGCATCGCCAGATCCTGCAGGAACATCTCCTGATCCATCTTGTGTTGCTGTTGGTAATAGAACTGCTCCCATACCTCCGATATTTGCTGGAGTTATATTTTCTTCTAGTTCTTTCATATTACCAAGCGTAATCAAATTTCTTGATTTTAGAAACTTTGTCTTTAATTTCTTTAGCGTAATTCTTAGATTCCCTTTCGTAGTAACCTGAAGAATATCCGTCTTCTTTCTCAGCTTCCGCTTGTTTAACGTAATCTACATATCTTGAATAATCATCTAAAATATTAGACATGTGATTAGATGCATCTCTCATTTTAGCTTCTCTACCCTTAGAATTTCTTCCAATAATAATATCTCCATATCTTCCCTTTTCATTCCTAACTAAACCATCTTTGATTTGACCTGATAATGCGTCGATTGCGTCATTAACCATTTTATCTAACGGTAATTTAGAAGCTTTAGCTGCTAAAATTTCTTGGTATCTTGCTTTATTAGCTTTCTTAAAGTCTTCGTCAGATTTAAATGCAGTAGCTCCAGATTTTTGATCAATTCTATTTGATACATCTTCAGCTGAAGATTTCATTGGATTTGTTAAACTAAATGCAATTGCTCTATCTGCTAAATCAGCAGCTCTTTTAATTGAAGAAACACCAGATGCGTCATAACCTTTATATGCTTTGTTACCACCAACTGCCATTCTATCATCTCCACCTTTTAAAGTTTTCTTTGATCTGTCTCTTCTTCCAGTTTTTTCGTATTGAACTCCTAAGAAATCTTTTCCTCTTGTTAGGGCTAAAAGACCTGGCTTTAAAGTTCCTTGTCCAAATGGATTTTCTTTATCGCTATCAACTACAAAAAATACAACCATATCTCTATTGTTAGCAAACGCTTTGTAAGCCTCTTTAGGAGTCATATCGATTAAATCTTCGTCTCCGACTTGATCTAACTTCATTTTAGTTAATTGATAAAATGCTTTAGGTAATTGAACATCGTTCTTACCCCATCCCATTGCATCTGACATAGTTAATAAGTTTCTTAACTTAGAAGATTTAAATGCTTCGTTAATTACTGATTCAGATTCATTCAAAGAGTTTATAAAATCTCCGAATGATTCGTAAATAAATTGTGTTTTCATATTTGTGTTTGTATTTTCATTTAAATCTAATGACCATCCGTATTCTACATATGATATTGCTTCATCTGGATTTACTTTATGTTTTTTAGCTACTTTTAATACAACATCTCTTGTTATTTGAGAATTTGGAAGTTTAGCAATTGCTTTATCAAATCCTGAAGGAACCCATATTCCTGGATTCTCATCAGTTGCTTCCTGTAATTTCATTTCTAGAGGCTTTGTATTTGTAGGTTTTGCAGGCTCTTCTTCGTTTATCGTAATTGAAGCTAAAGCTCTATTACCGAATTTACTTAAAGAAATACCTTCTTCCGATACATTAAAATATCTAGAATTGTTCTTAGCCCATCTTTTACCATTAGTTGATAATTCTTTTAGAATATCATTGAATTCCTCTTGTGTGATTTTACCATCACCAATAGCTTCTAGCATTTTATTACGTACGCTTGCACGTTTACCTATAGTAAGTGCTGGATGATTTTCAGTATATCTTCTTTTAAGAGTTATTTTAGATTCATCTAATCTTTTATTGGTGCTATCTTTGGCTGAAATTACTTTAAAGTTTTTACCTTTTAAATCAGTTGTTGCAACTGACCAACTACCTGTTGCTGCGTTTCTTATAACTAAAACATCTCCTTCTTTGCGGATAAAATAAGATCCTCCTGCATATTCTCCAGTTCCTATAGGATCTACTCCTTCTTTATCTTCAATATCTAAATCAAATGAATGTGGTTCAGTTCCTGGAGTTACATTATATTTTAAACCAGATTTTTTTGAATCTTCTTTAGTCCATTCGTCAGCAACTTGCTGTGCGATTTTCTCTGTTTGTTTTTTATTTAAAATTAAATCAAGTTTCATAAGCCTAGACTCATTATAACTTACAATGTCAGAATAATTAATTTCATGTTCTTCACCGTCTTGGTCTAACGCAAAAATAGATTTATCATTCCACATTGCATCATTTTCATCATTACCATTATCATAAGCATATATTAGATATTCCTCACCATTAGCTAATTGAATAATACCATCATCGGCTTTCATAGCTTTCATCAACTTTTTCTTGTCAAATTTAGCTTCACTAATTAAAGATTCAAATACACTAATTGCAACGTTAGTAGATTTTAAATAACTCTTTAACTCCATTCCCATCGCATCCGCTACTAGTTTCATTTCTGGCTCACTCATATAAGTTGAAGTTCTAACCTCATAACCTGATTTACCTTTTTTAGCAATTTTCTTAATAGCTTTGGTGCTGTTGCCTGTTGCTTCTTCGAATTTCGTTGGAAATTCATACTTAAAGTCTGCCATGTTACCATCATATGCCTCATTAGCCATTTCACCGTATAAAGATTCAACCCACTCTACTGAGTCTGCTGTTTTCTTAATCTTAGCTCCGAACTGCTTAAAAAAATCTTTAGTAAAAGATTCAATATCCTTTGAGTCGTTTGCTAATTGATGGATATCTGACATAGTTCCTTCTAATAAAGAAACATAGTCTTTTTTATTTTCTGATAAAAATGATTTAAAATTCATATTTAATATTTTGTTTTATTCTATATTATAAGATTATATATCTTGGTTATTTATGAATTGTTCAAAGGTCAGTAGACTGTTATCTAATTCGATTGATTCTGAAACCAAGTCCATTGATTTTTCAAGTTCAGACTTTAAAGTTCCATACATTCCATGAATAGCCTTTGGTGTCATTTTCTTAAAAGTCTTTTCGTCCCCGTCTAACATTGCATTTCTAACTTGAGTTGCTGAGATATTATCATCTGTTCTTGGGATTTCAAATAATCCAAAGTCAGATCTTACGTTTAGCTGATCTCTATATGAATCGTTATTAACTTGATATCCATAACCTTTTAATCTGTCTGTTCCAGTTCCCCATAGGGTTGGCTCATACTTAGGTCTTAATGCATTAAATATAGTATCAATTCCTCCAGTCGGTATAATAAGAATTTCTTTTAGAAACTTATATTGCTTTTTAACATTGTTAAACATTTTAATTTGTAAGTCCGAATCGTATGGTTTTGAAAATTCATCTCCTTTTTTACGTTTTGGATTTTTAGATTTAACTAAAAGCACTACTACTGGAAATCCATTCTCTTTATGAATAGCCTCTAATACTTTGGCATGTCCTAATGTAAACGGCTGGAATCTACCAACAAACATATTTACTTGTTCTTTACCCTGTTCTGCGTATTTTACGTTTAATGCCTCATTTAAGCTTACTGTTGTTTTAATCTTATTGTGCATCATAAAATTATTGTAATCATATATTGAATTCTCGTCTGTATTTTCAACAAACACTAATTCGTTTATTTTATCAACAACATTATTTAATTGCAAGACCATATCATCATTAATTATATCTGTTGATTTAGTCTTTTGTTTTCTAAATGTTCCGATTGTTATTTTAAATAGAGAAGATAAAACTTCGTTTGCTACATGTGTTAGTGTTTTATCGTTCTTGATGAAATTTGTATTTAACTTAAAAGAACTTGAGTTTGAAAACTCTGCGTTATCAAAATTAACTCCAATATATCTTGAAGCATTCTTAGAAATATAATCATTAAATACTACTGACATTAATTCTAAATATCTGTGATTTGCATCTTCTTCATTTAATTGAATTTCTTTAAAATCGTATGTTGTAAAGTGCTCTAGTATATCCGCTATCGCAATTTGATACATGTGAGAACTTTCTCTTTTTTCACTTATATTAGTTTTTGTAAAATCTTCTAATTTAAATGAAGTTATCTTTTTTCCTTCTGAGAAGTTTAAAACCAATCCTTCAATTTCTTGTTCTAAATCGTGTTGTAAAACAGTAGAGTTCGAGCTTGGATTAAATATTTTATATATTTCTTTTGTAAAGCTTGTTTCAGCTTCGGTTTCAATATCATAATCAAATGACTCTGCAAATTCTTTGTCATTCATCTCTAATAATTTGATTAATCTATCAACCTGCACCTGGTTTAACACTCCATCAAAAATTACTTCTTGCTTTTGAGTGTCTAGTACTTTAGCCCACTTAGATATAATTACTGGATCTATTATAGTCTTTTTAACTTTATTAGATTCGTTCATATGTTGAACGTGGGTTAGTATTAAATTGTTGGTTGGTACTTTATCATACGATATTGAAGATACGTTTGTTTCCGGTAAATATTCAAACCCAAATCTATAATCAGATGGTAGCGCTTCTTTGCTGTCCGGATTTAAACTTTGAATATGTTTAATAGCAACTTCATATAGTGACATTATAGTTCTATCAATGATTGTAAGTGGATTTCCATTTGAAGATTTATAATATTCAAATTTATCGTTTACTCTCCTAACATAAAATGATGGAGCTGAGATTTTCTCAACTACCATTACTCTATTTTTTAATAGCCTTTGGAACTCGTTAGCATTTGTTGATTGAAAATGCTCTCTTAATTTTTGTAATGCCATATTTTTTTATTAATTTTCTTAATTACTGATTATGCAAATGCTTCAATATCCCACTGGATTCTCTGCATCGGATTTTCTCCTCTAAAGTTTTTCTTTACCCAATCAATAAGTCCAGTTTCGTTTTTAGCATTTTGTGCCATATCGAATGCATTCTCTGCACCACCATTAGCTGCCATATCTTCTAACCATTGGTTGTATTTCTTTTGGTTCCATTTAATAGCTTTAACTGCTTTCTTATGTGGTCCATCTCCTAATTTAGAAACTGATGCATCATAAGAACCTGGAAGAAATACTCCAACGTCTTTACCATTACCATAATTAATAGACTTTCTAAATCTTCTTAAAGAATATTCACCGCTTTCAATTTGCTTACGCTTTGTAACTTCTCCTTGAGATTTACCAAGTTCGATTTTCATTAACTCAGCAGTCTTAGGATCCATTTCGAAATGTAATTGTTCTACGTTATCAGTTTTAAAACTAAATACAAATGCGCTTTCAGTAACTACTGATTCACTAAATAATGTTTCTCCAGTACTAGACTCAACGCTTATTATAGCGTTAGGATATTGTTTTTGTAACTCATTAAATACTGCAGGAACTTCTGCGGGTGTATTAACTAATTCTTGTTTAACAACCATACCGCTATTGATTACTACGATACTTGCTGGATAGCTTCCTTTCTTTGCAGCCTTATGTACTTTACCTCTATTAGCCTCAGCTATAAAGCTTTCAAATAATTTTACTTTTTTCATAATATATTTATCTTCCGTATTTTATGATACCCATTAGCTGGTTGATTGCTGCGAAAGTACCTGTTAATTTCATCGTTTTTCCTTTGTATACAAATACAATACCTTCAGTTGGGATGATTGATTCAATACCTCCGATTCGATCTAATCTGTCTAACTCTGAAATTACTTTATTAACTTGAGCAACTTCTCCACCTTTTTTAATTTTGGCAGCTTCAGTTCTAATTTGATTATGTAGTCTTTGCATTTCAGCGTCTGGATTAGCTGCAACAAAATTACTTGCATTTTTAAGAATGATAGATCCTAGTTCTAAGAAAAGGTCTTCAAAAGGTCTAATGTTTTCTTTTTGCTTTACTTTAATATCTTCTTTATCGAATTTCTTTACAGCAGCTGCTTCGTCTTTACCGATCTCTTTTGCAAGTGATCTCATATTTAACGTATTTTTGTCTCCATATGCCCATCTTAATAATAAACCTTCTTTATAGTCTTGTTGTAAATCTGGGAAACTTGTGTCGATTGTTTCTCTCCACCACATTTCGTGATATTTAGAAACTTGATCAGAGTCTGCTAACTTATATTTGTTCTTTAGATCTTCTACTTTCTTAATAAATTTAGCTTTATTATTTTCAAAATCTAAATCTTTTCCTAATTTAATAATTTGCGGTGGGATAACTGTGAATGTTTTACCAACATTAATTTTAAGATCTTGCATTGCTTTCGCTATTGATCTTGCTGGTTTGTTATCATCTCCAATAGTATTACCCTCACCATCAGTTTTCTTTATACCATGAAATTGAATAACGTCACGATCATAATAGATAACGTTTGGATTTTTAGAGTAGATTAACTCCATATTCATAAAATTCTTACCATTATCGAAAACTTCTAAGTCTTTAGGGGATAATTTATTTAACGAGTTTGCTAAGTCTTCTGCTGCAAATTGAAAAGTATCTTGTACTAATTTACTTGGATGTCCTTCGAATTTTTGACTAAACGTAGCAAGATCCATTGGATTCTTTAATTCAGTTTTATTTCTAGCGAATTTAACCTCTCCGTCTTGCACTGTAGCAAATACGTTTTGGCCATCTGTTTTTTCAGTTGCTTCTTCCTCAAAGTTTAGTTCACCTTGTAAACCTGCCTCGATAATTTTCTTAAAATCTCCGAATGTTAAATCTTTTTCATCAAATGGATGAGACATGTGTCCAGCTGCTCCACCTTCTAAAATTAACTGAGAATCTTCTAATAATTCTTGATTTGCCCTTTCGACTAAAAAGTCTTGAAATGATAATAGTTTTTTCATATTGTTATTTTGACCAAGGATGATTCTTAGCCACCATTTTTTTAAAGTTAATAAGTCCTAAAACATCTCTGTCCTTTAAATCATGATGCAATCTGTAATCATCGTGATTATATCGCCAATGAGATTCTTTAGAACCCTTTCTGTGTCCATATGTGACATCATCTTTTTTATCGTAAATTATTACGTTATCTGGGTGAAGTTCCTTGTATGACTCTTTAAACTTGTCAAATTCATAACCTATAACTTCATTATAAGTCATGAATATTCCTTCACTAACAAACTGTTCGTATAATTTAATATGTTTCATTATTTGTTCATTATGTCTTTTAAAGATTCAGCCATGCTTCTATTAAAAGAATAGCTTGAGTTTTGTAATCCAATTGTATGGTAATTGGTTCCAGAACTAACATCAAGACGAACACCGCCGTCGCTTGAATTATACTGATCTAATACGAACATTAATTCGTAAATCTCTTGGAACATTTTATCTCTAACTGAACCGCTAATTCCACTACCACAAGTTACTGCGATTAGATAAGAACTATTACCATTTGAAAAGTTTGCTCTTCCTTCAATTGCACCGCCAACAGTAGATCTCGCCGTTCCTGACCAGCCAGCAGCTGCACCAGTTGAAGATTGCTCAACTTCATTTCCTTTATATTTCTTAATTACCTTAGAAATCTTCTCTGCTAGTTTTACAGCATTTCTTCCTTGGAATATATCATAAGAATCTTGCTCACTATCACCTTGGACATTTAAATGTTCTTTATAGCTAGGTAATTTACCAGACTTAAGAGATGCTTCAGCTTTTGCTAATACTTTTTCGTATGAACTTCCCCATTTCTCAACAGCTATTTTTGCAATTCTAACTTTATCTTCTAATTTAGCTTTAATACCTTTTTTATCAAAAGATACTGCTTCATTTATAAAAGATTCAAATAATTTTACTTTTTTCATTTTTTATTATTTTATTTATGATATATCCATTGCGTCATTGTGATCACATACAATACCTTTTTTAGCTATTTGCTTACATAAAGCGTCTAACTCATCAGTTTCGTATGTTGATGGAACTTTGTCTGTTATCTTAATAGATTTTAAAAATGCCTGTACTTCATCTAATCCGAATTTAACCTTATGGTTTACGTTTGATGTTTTTGCAACGTCATATAAATAAGCTCCATAAAATCTACCACGCTGTTCTGTGTATGTAAAATTAATTCCTTTAACTCTGAAAGGTTCGTTTTGTGCAGATATTGCCTTTGCTTCGCTTACAAATTGTTCAAATAATTGTACGTGTTTCATTGTATATTCACTTTTTTCTATTTTATTATATATCTCACTCATACTCAACATATCTTTAATACTATTGATAAATACATCAGCGGGAACTCTATGTCCTCCGTCGTATCCTGTGTGATTAAAAGATACTTTATTGTCTTTAAAGTATTTTCTTACTTCTTTTCCGTTAACAACTGAATCGTTCTTACCGAATCTTATTTCTATTTTAGTCTTTTTTAAATCAGAATCATCTACAACTGGATCGAATGTCCTGTTAACTACTGCTGGATTAAATAACAATACTGGGATTGAAAGTTTGCTTCCAATTAAATAAGAAACATATCCTCCCATTGAAGATCCTACAATAAGATCTGGATTTAATGATTTAATATCTTTGTATAATTTATCAAAGGTATTATCATCTCTATAATTTATTGATGGCATATAAGCCTTGTCAAAGTTTTTGTTTAAAAATATAATCTTTGGATCTTTTTGATCAATACTAGATTCTAAACCATGTAAATACGCTATTCTCATCTTTATCTTATTTGTTATATGTAAATATAAACAAAAAAAATGACATAAAAAAATATTATGCCACTTATTTTGATTTATTTTAAGCCTTAGGTCTTCCTAGTAATATTTTATCGTGCATCTTGCCTCCAAGTTTTCTAGAGTACCAACCTGTTCCAGGCTCTCCTTCTTTTAAACCTATCCAATCTACTTTTTTACCTAATACTTTTTCAACAGTTTCTAGATCTGAAACCACAGGTACATTATATGAATCTAATAAGATCTCTGCAATTCTACCTGAAACTTCAATGTAAAATCCTAGCTTATTAAGATCTCTTCCTCTAGCAGCAATATATTCTCTTTTTGCTGCGGAACTACCATCATGACCTACTCCTGAATATTTTACTCCGAATTTGGTTTTTTTACCAAACATTATCATATCGAAATCTTCATCTCCGTGAATGTCTAAACCTTCCCAATAATTCCAGTCTGGATCTCCAAAAACATCTTCTGGTGATTTAATCTTTGCATGTCCACCTATTACAGAATATGCAGTAGATATTAACTCAAAGAATTCTCCAGCAAGTTCCGGATATTTTTTATGGTTAAATTTAGTAATTTTACCTCTTTTAGGTTTAATTAATTCACCACTAGTCTTTTCATTGATAAATTCTTCGTATAACTTTAT